>JAEEGL016203678.1_pt1 | contig 67198 bp, 58 predicted proteins | sample 9134231 | NCBI WGS metagenome assembly JAEEGL01 (sample SAMN16246548, study PRJNA631951) | gut metagenome | biome: gut microbiome; feature: rumen; material: fiber-attached | host: Bos | place: Iran: Karaj | collected 2018-10 | reverse complement strand
TCTTATCAGGTTCTCCTTGCCTGATATACTCGTCGAAATCTATGTAGCCGTCTTTCATACTACCTTAACTTTACCTGTAACTACGTCGTTGATAATGATTTGCTTGCGCTCTTGAAGCAAAGTAATCATTCTGTTGCAATCCTCGATTCCATCTTGAATCGAATTGGATATGCTATCTAAAAAACCGGAGATCTTACACTGCTCTTCGTAGGAAGGATAAAACATCTCGTTTTTCAAATACTCTTTCACCTGAAGGTTTTGAATTCCTGTGGTCTGGTTGAAAAAGGGGATATTCACCTTCTTGGAATACATAGCTTTGAATACATAGAAAATAAAACGACTGTCAAAGCCATCTTTTATTTTCAATGCTTGTATGAAATTGGAGCAAATAGCATCTTGCTCATAATTCACAGAGACAACTCTTCCAACAGGATACAAGTCGCCACCTCCAGATTTCTCTACTAATAAATCGCCTTTCTGTACTTGTTTCTTTTTCCGGGTCTCAGGGTCTACGTTGCGAAGAGTGAATTTCTTATCATCCAGATAGCCTTTTTGATAATCGAAGTCAGCGATTCTATAACAAATAACATCATCAGAATTGCCTTTTTCATCATCCCCCCACGCCCCATCAAAACGACGGTCAATCGTATAATAGATCCTGCGCTTTTCCCAAGAATCCGGAACATCTCCAACCCACTCAATTCCACTATCCTTCATCTTAGCTTTGGCATCCAAGCCTTTTGTAATAATTCTGCAAATGATGATTTGACGGCGTTCATTGAGGAGTTCTATCATTTGTCGTTGCTGGGCGATGGCTTCGTCTATCTTGGCGGTGGCGGCATCGAGGTATTCAACCATTGCATCCTGTTCCTTCCGAGGCGGGATCAATGTAAGAACCTGTCCGAAATCATCCGTGTACATTCTCCACCGGGACGGGATTACACCTGTGGAATGCCGAGCAAATTCAGCAAGATACATAGGCGTCTTATACAGATAGTGCATGTACTTCGGGTTATTGTCTCCCTGCCGCTTGTACACGCAATATGCCGGGCTGACAAGACCATTGTATGCAGACACGCCGAGTCCACCCATCCAAGCCAACATGATATTGATGACAAGGTTGTTCTCTTCAACGACTTTGTAACCGACCAGAGATTCGCTGCGGGAGCCGTTGGCAGGCGTGACGCCATCGTGCTGAGAGACGGATAGCAAATCTTCCGTGCCGGTTGCAGAAGTATTGAAGGATTCACGCCATAGGAACTTAGATTTCAGCAGCCCCCAATGGCTGGGGATCTGCCCAATCCAGTCAAATCCGCTGTCTTTATATGAAGGGTATTGTGCCATACTTCATCAATTACAGCAGTTCAAACAGCGACTTGATGTATCCCTGACTCTTCTTATCCAGCTCTATGATGTCGGCCTGGTTCTCTTCCAGCGTACGAAGCGGAACCGGTTTGTAGAAATACTTGTTGAAGGAAATCTCACAGCCGATCTTGGTGGGGGCTATGTTAATCCAGGCATCGGCCACATAGGGACGGACCTCACGCTGGAAATACTCGTAGATGTCTTCCTTCACAGGAATCTTCTCCGTATCCCGCAAGTCGGAATCCGGCTCGTATTCTATGTACTTGCCCTTTGCTGCCGGGTGGTATCCATAGTCGGCAAAGCGCTCGCGGGGAACCTTGAAAGTGTTTTCCAATGCCTCCAGGTCTTTTGCATCGGCCTTGAGTTCTTTCTTCACCACCGGCTTGGCCTCCGGATCTGTTTCCGACATAGCGCGGGCAATGGTCTTCAGCGCTGACGCAGACAGGCCCAGTTTCAGTTTTTTGGCGGCAGCATCAATCTTATCGGTAAAGACAGCGTAGTCCATAAAGACATCATTACCAATCTCCTTGTGCAGTGCCTTAGCGGCTTCCATCAGGGCCTTGCGCTCTTTCCACTTGGCAGCAGCCACAAGCCCGGCCAGTTTCTTGTCCGTGACCTTGATCTCGTTTTCCTGCAGGTACTCCTTGATGTCGGTCATCACAGATTCCAGACCGGTGAAAACCTGTTCCTTGTAAGTTTCGTACAGCCACTTGGAAAGTTCCAGGTTGCCCTTATCGAACAGGAGTTCATCTATCTTGATGGCATTGAACTGGCTGCGGAGACGGAGCGGGCGCTCTATGGTTACGCTGTAGTAGCGGAAGTCGTCACCGTCAAAGACTTTGGATACAACTTTGTGGTCGCCCTCAACGATTTCTTCATCGGTAAAGTTCTTGTGTGCACGGAGAATCATTTCGCGTGCCTTGGGGTCGATGGTGCAGTTGCGGCTGCCTTGGTTCTTGCGAAGTTTCTCGAAGGCCTGGGAGGCGTCGATGAGCTGAATCTTATCCACGTGGTCCCACTTCTTCTTGTTGGTGAGCAGCCAGACATAGGTGGAGATGCCCGTGTTGTAAAATATGTTGTTCGGCAACTGGATGATGGCTTCCACCAGGTCGCTTTCCACCAGGTGGCGGCGGATGTTACTCTCTCCGCTGCCGGCATCGCCCGTGAACAGGGAGGAGCCGTTGTGGATGGAGGCGATACGGCTGCCCTGCGGCTGGAACTCGATGGGTTTCATCTTGTTCACCTCTTCCAGGATGAAAAGCAGCTGGCCGTCGGATGTGCGGGGCGTGCAGTCCAGGACCTCGGCCTCGCCTGCATAGTTCAGGAGCGTGAGGCAGTAGCGGTCGTCCAGCAGGTCCTTCTCGTGGTATATCTTTTTCTTGTCCTCCTTCCAGGATTTGCCATAGGGAGGATTGGTGAGCATGAAGCCGAAAGACTGGTCGGCAAAGTGATTCTCGGTAATGGTGTTGCCCAGATGGATGCCGGAGGGGTCCACGCCTTTGATGATAGCGTCTGACTTGCAGATGGCGTAGGTTTCCGGGTTGATTTCTGTTCCTGAGAGCTGGATGGCATTGGGATTGACGCCTATGCCGACGAGATATTCCCAGCCCTCCGTGAGCATGCCGCCGGATCCGCAGGCAGGGTCGTACAGGGAGATAATCTTGGGAAGGTTGTCCTTCACGGGCTCGAATACCAAGTGGGCCAGCAGGGTGATGGCGTCACGCGGGGTGAAGTGTTCTCCCGCTTCCTCGTTGTTTTCTTCGTTGAAACGGCGGAGGAGTTCCTCGAAGATGGTGCCCATGCCGATGTTGGTTAGGGCGGGTATCTTCAGGCCGTCAGGACCCTTCACATCTTTATCGGTGAGATTGATGCGGGGGTCGGTGATGCGCTCGATGATGGCCAGCAGGCGGTCATTATCGGCCAGTTTCTTTGCTTTGGTGAAATAATCGAAGTTTTTCAGAACGTCCCGGACATTCTCGCTGTAGCCGTTGAGGTACTCGGCAAAATTGTCGTACAGGAGGTCGTTGTTGTCGGTGGCCTGGGATTTCAGGCGGTTCAGCGTCCACTTGCTGGTGTTGAAGTAGCTGAGGCCGGTGATGTCCTTTATGGCATCCTCGTCCAGGACTTCCAGCTTCATTTCCTGCTGGGATTTCACTTCCTCGTCCACTTCTTCCTTCGTGGGCTCCAGGAGGGCATCCAGACGGCGGAGTACAACCATCGGGAGTATAACGTCACGGTACTGGCCGCGGAGGAACACGTCGCGGAGTACGTCGTCCGCAATGTTCCAGATGAGGCTCACCATCTGACTGTGGGAACTTTCCATATTAAGGGGTTATGTGTTTCTTTGTAGCTTATTCTGACAAATTTAACAAATAATTATGTAAAGCCGTATAAGAAAGTGCCACAAAATGATATCGTAAAATACAGTTGACGGACTGTTGTCATAAATACTGACTCCAAAATACAAAATGCCGGCACGGTTTGGTGTCCAGGTCTTCAATCAGCGGAGCGGCGGCCTGGAGGTTTCTTCGCTTCAGTACTGGTGTCTCAAATGAAGACTTTTTGTTATCTTTGCATTCAACCAGTCGTTCCCATAATGAACAAAATTGATGACGGCGCTATGTGCGGTCTATACTATATGGACGAGAAGATCTATCAGACCAGCACTGCAGCTGCCACAGATGAGCTATAAATGAAGATTGAAGAAGTCCTCCGGATTCGTTTATTATTTGAATCATGATGAACACCGTAATTGCAATACTAATTATCGCAATCCTCATCCTGGGGCTTGCCATTGCATTGCATTTACGGCAGCGTAAAAAAAGGCACCAGGAAAGGCTTGACACCATTGCATCGCTTACGCCAAGAGTGGAGGACTCTTTCTTGGAGATAAGTAGTCTGTTCAAGTATAGCCATTACATCACAGAATCTGAACGTCTTTATCTGGAAGAGAAGTATGCCGACCTTGCCAATGAGGTAAGAACCATCTTGAAATGGCGCGAGCTTGAAGAGTGCCCCGACAAAGAGGTGTTCCAGCGTTTTCTCAATGCGATGACCGACACATCGGCCCACAAGAAGAACAACAACGACCATTTTATTGAGAAACAGCTCGCCGCCTGCGCACATTATTTCGACACCGTTCTTGCATATCCGCTGGATGCTCAACAGCGAGAGGCTGTCGTATCGCTTGAAGATAATGTGCTGGTAATCAGTAGTGCTGGAAGCGGAAAGACAATGACCACCGTTGGGAAGGTGCGCTATCTTATTGATGTCCAACATGTCCCGGCCAATAAGATATTGCTTATTACCTTTACACGAAAAGCGGCGGAATCGCTCTCCGAAAGGCTCGGTGAGAAAGATTTGAAATGCCGTACATTTCACAAACTTGCACTCGATATCATTGGAGAAGCCACCGGAGAAAAACCGACAATTACTCCACCCGATTTCTCAGTCCAGGTCTATCATGAGTTGTCTCACGAGCATCCCTGTTTCCGGCAGGCTATCACGGATTATATCTTAAGGTCCCGATATACGATGAAAGACCAATTCGAGTATTCATCGATGCAGGACTATATGCAAGACCGTCAGAAACATGGAATTCACGCATTCTTCAAAGACATGGACGGGCGTCCTGTTTTTTGTAAGTCGGACGAGGAAAGTAAGATCTGTGATTTCCTGGGCTCCCGAGGCATCAAATTCCGCTATGAGGAAAAATATGAGTTCAATACCGTAGACGCAGAATACCGGCAATACAATCCGGATTTCTCCATCTATATTGACGGCTCAGACGGTCAGACAAAACGCGTTTATTTGGAGCATTTTGCAGTCAACGAGTCTGGACACTGCCCAAACTGGTTTACCTATGATGAGGAGTACAAATACTTGGAAGGCATAGAATGGAAAAGAAAATGTCACAGGGACAGAGGTACCATTCTTTTGGAAACATCCAGTGCCGGATTCCAGAGAGGTGATGTTTTCCAAAATCTTAGCAAACAACTCCTGGAGCAAGGCGCTGTTTTTAGCAAGGCTACAAGCGAGAATGTCTCCAGAGAGTTGCTTAGGCAAGAAGAAAACATCCTTGCCATGCTCACATCATTCAATTTCCTCCTTAAGTCAAGAGACAGGTCGATGGAGGAGATTTCCTCCCAGGTTGGCAGTGGGCCGGATGCTGTTACCGTCAATGACATCATTGCTCCTTTTATTGAAGCCTACCAAAGGATGGAGGAAGAGAATAATGAGATTGATTTTACTGATGCCATTATTCGTGCTACCAATCTTTGCAACAATGGACATCGGCCGGACTACGATTATATTCTTGTGGATGAATTCCAGGACATCTCAATGGACCGATATCGCTTCCTCCAGGCGCTGAGGCGCGATAGGCCTCTTACAAAGCTTTTCTGCGTTGGAGACGACTGGCAGTCTATTTATCGATTCGCAGGGAGTGACATGGCCTTGTTTAAGCAGTTCGAGGATTACTTCGGCTACACGAAAAAGTGTTTGATGGAAACCACTTATCGTTTTGGAGAGCCCGCGATTGCGGAGTCCTCAAGATTCATCCTTGCAAATCCAGAACAGGCCGTTAAGAATGTACACTCCTTCCGCTTGGATTCCGAAACCAAACTGGACTTCCTGTCTACCGAAGGACGCGATGGCGTAATTGAGACCGTCAAATTTATCGCAGATCAGATTCCTGCTGACAAGGAGATCCTCTTGCTGGGCCGATATGGTTTTGATGTGAACATTTTCAAGAACACAGACCTTATCGTTCATGAGACCAAAGACCGGGTTTATGTCAAATATGGCTCCAGGCAGATGAACTTTATGACCGTCCATCAATCCAAAGGCCTGGAATGCGATTACATCATCCTGATCAATTGCAATGGCGGGACCATTGGTTTCCCCTCCCAAATCAGTGACAGCCCGGTACTGAAGTATGTTCTTAGCGAGCCGGACGCGTATGCCTTTAGCGAGGAACGAAGAGTTTTTTATGTCGGAATTACACGAGCCAAGAAACACACGTGGGTGCTGTATGATATCAACAATCCGTCTCCTTTTGTAAAAGAGTTTGTCAAGACTTTGGATCCCGTCACAAAACCCGGATCTGACATCCCCGAATCGGAGCGCTGCCCTAAATGTCATTGCGGGCGCGTAATAGTCACCAAGAAAGGCGTGGCAGTGAACGGTAATCCGTACTCAGTCTTAATCTGTTCGAATGAGAAATATGGCTGTGATTACCAAGAAACTGTATTTGTTAATCTCAATTCAAAATACAGGAAGCCATATAGAAAGAAATAGTCTCTGGCAAGTCAAACCCGCATAATTGATGTTCGCATGCTCCGCCGACCATGTATCGTAAGTGTAGTCCCAGATATCATTTAGGTTGGCTGTGGCAATCACCACTGGCCTCGCCCTCGTCAATGGCATAACGAAGTGCCGCAAGGCGTGATGCATATTCCTGATCTTCAAGGAGTCGAAGACCAGACCGAACCACCTCGCTGGCATTGTTGTATCTGCCGGGGAAGGAGGCGCGGAACAACAGCTGCGGCCGGAGGAGCTCCGGAAGCAGAAACGGCTGCTCTTACAGCTCTTTCACAAACGGCTTCAGACCTTTTGCAGCATCGGCCGCGGTGATCGGCTTTCCGCCGTTGTCCAGGTCGATAAGGACGTATTTGTCATGGCCCATGCCCAGCTCTTTCATGTAGGATAGCTGGCGCAGGCCATGGCGCGTTTCAATGCGCTCCACGAGGTCGTGGTGCTCCTCGGCGGTCATGGCATAGATGATGTCGACGCAGGCCTGGTCAACGGCCAGGATGTCCGTCGAGGACAGGATGCCGACATTGGGCGTGACCACCGGCGCGGCGCCGACCCCCTCGCAGTCGCAGGAAACCGACATGTTGCGCATCACATTGACGTAGGTGACTTTTTTGCCGAAATGGTCGATGGTGGCCTTGGTGCTCTCGGTCATCCGCTCCATGAACTCTTCCTCCTTGATGTCCCACTGGTTGGGCTGGCCGGGCGTGGTGTGGATCCATGCCTTGCCGACGCGGCCATCGGCACATCCGATGCCGATGTTCTTGTTGGCGCCGCCAAAACCGCCCTGCGTATGGCCTTTGAAATGGGTGAGCGCCACCATGGAATCGTAATGGACGAGATGGCTCCCCACCGACATCCTCTGGAACCATTTCCCGCCTTCGACCGGGAGGGTAAGGGTGTCTTCTTCGTCGATGATATCGACAGGGGAGAAGGTCCATCCGTTCACCTGAAGGGCCTTGCGGTGGGCTTCGGTCGTGTATCTATCCCCTTTGTAATAGGTGTTCGTCTCGATGATGGCCGCATCCGGAAGATCTTTTTCAAGCAGCGCCTTCACCCATTCGCGGGGAATGATGTTGGGCCCATGCTGCTCGCCGGTATGGAGCTTTACCCCCACCTTTCCGCTGATCTCGCCGTTTACCTGCTCATAGGCCGCAATCAGCCCTTCCGCCGATAGATTGCGGGTAAAATAGACCACGGCTTCTTCTCCGTCCCGCTGGCCGTAGGGGACATACTTGTTGCCATCCGTCACGGATGAGTTATTGGTCGTGCCGCAGGAGGCGATGACGAGCGCGGCGAAAATCAAGCTTAACTTCTTCATGAGGTTTTATCTTATCTCGTGCAATTTAATCATTCCCGCGCAATCCGCCAAAAAAATAATTTGTCCCCCCGTTTTGCCTCACCATCGCGGGGGCACTCGTTCGCGGTCTCAAACGGTCATAGCCGAAAGGGAGAAATCGGGCCAAAATCGGGAAAATGCCTCATTTTGGCCCGATTTCTAGAAAGAATAAAAATATTGTATTACTTTTGTGTCAAATAATTAGCTATAAAATGAACCCGTCATCAGTTATCGGAAGAGAAGATGAACTTGCCACCATTTCAAGACTTTATAAGCAACGAAAATGACAAACTCGAACATAGCTCAAATCATAGAATGCTGCAAAGGCCGTGACGTGGTCCTGTTTGTGGCCGATCAAGATGAAATTTCTCCTGCCGAAGTACCATTCCCCGTAGTTTTCACCGGGATGGGAAAGATGCGGATGTTCAGCGGCCTGGTGAAATGGCACGAAACGCTGCCTGAAGGAAGCAATCCCGTTGTCCTTAACTTGGGCAGCGCCGGGTCGGCCAGATATCCTATCGGCACCATTGTCAACTGCACCCGTATTATCAACGGCGGCTGCGAGTTGGTGCATGATTGCATTGAACTTCCGGGCAATGGCGCCAGCGTCTTTTCCGGGGATTATTTCATGAGCACCCAGACCTTCAGCCCGGAGCAGGTGAAGGAACTCTCGCAGCAGTACGACCTCTTTGACATGGAGGCTTACGCCGTAGCCCAGTTCTGCAAGATGTACGATATCCCGTTCTACTGCCTTAAGGCGGTATCTGATAACTTGGACGGAAGCCTGAAGGACTGGCGCTCCATTCTTGCCGAAATCCGCGTCCAGTTCACGGAGTTATTGAATTCTTTCTGATCGTATTCCCTCGGTCATACCATTCTAAGCCCGATCACGGACGCAATCAATGTAAAAATAAAGAACAGCCGCCAGAAACTCGCGGGCTCCTTGAATACCAGGATGCCGATGAGCACCGTGCCGATGGCCCCGATGCCCGTCCAGACGGGATAAGCCGTCCCGATGGGAAGGGTCTTTGCGGCTTTCGCCAGCAGCAACATGCTCAGCGCCGACACCGCCACAAATCCCGCATACCATCCGGCTGCCTCCCATCCGCTTGCGAGCTTTGCTTTGCCCAGGCAGAACGTGAACCCGCATTCACACAGCCCGGCAACAATCAGAATGATCCAGTTCATAATCTTGCTTGTCCCTTCCGAGGGCGGCAGGAATACCCGGCGTCTCCTTCTGAGGGCGCACAAAGATAGCCATTTTTCCCGCTCCGACCAACTTCCCGTCAGCACATCGGACGGGCCGCAAGGTACAAACCGTTCCCACCGGTCCACTCTTATGGCAGGGTGTGCTCAAAACGGCCGTTTGAGCCCACGGGTGCTGGCCGATGGACCGGTGTGCACCGTGGCGAGCAGGAGATGGAGAAGTAAAACGGAGGATTCACTTTTCCAAAAGTGATTTTTGAAAATAATTTCGCTTTTCCAAAAGTGTTTTGACCAAATTGCAGATATCCCCAACAGTTATTTAGCCGTAGATGGTATAGAAACCGGATATGGTGCTAGAATTCCGCTATGGATGTTTGGTCTCCTTTATTAGCCGTTTAACGCGCAAAAATAATCGTCGAATAGTCCTGTGACTGGCTTCTATAGCCGGTCACCGTGTCTATAAGGACGAACCGGGCGTACACCTTATACTTGTCCAGCTCATATTCCCAGCGCTCTATCTGGTAGAAGATGGCGGCGCGAAAAAGGCGAGAAAGTTGCTGACGGGACTCAGGCGGACGGTCTTCTGCCGGGCCTCGAGGTACAAACCGGTCCCACCGGTCCAATCATATACGCGAAGGTACGAAAAAATCCTGGAACCGCGGTGAAAGATCTACGGTTCAGCGACAACGCGGTCATGATTGCAGTAAGCTACAGCACCCTTAACCAGAAGAACCAGAGCGCCTAAATACAAAGCAACGGAAATAATAATCTCAAGCATGGCTAACATCATTTGTTGCTGCAAAGCTAATGCTTGCTTGTGCCAAGACATTGCGCAAGCTCTAAATCCCGGAAAAAGTCGTAAATTCGCAGTCGATATGAGCACCACCAACGAACAATACCGCGAGGACCTCACCGCCTATCTCCTGGAAGTTGCAACCGGTAACGGCTACCTCAAAGGGACACTGCTGCATACGCCTGACCTGGACGAAGCCTGGCAGCGCTATGCGCCATCTTTTTACGGCGACGCCGTACATGAATTCAACGGCTATCCGGAATACTGCCTCGCCTGTGCAGGCTATCTTGGGATGGCCGTGGCACATCTCTGGGATAAGGATTGGGTCAGGTACATGGACTCGCCTTATAGCTTCTTCCAGAGCGATAAAGGATTCGACGATATGGATGATTTTATTACCGGCAACATCCTCAGGGAGAATACGCGCAGCGTCGCAGCCATGCATTCCCTATCGGCCGAAGCCTTCCATTTCCTAATGAAATCCGGCGCCGAAGCAGGCACCGCCGATGCCTATCGTTTCTTCCTCATCAGCGTGGAAGTGATGTACAAGATAGGCGCCGCCATCTGGCTGGACAAACTGGGCTACAAGTTCGAGAAAGTCAACCTCACATAGTCTTCAAACAATGACCGAGAAACAAAAACGCGACAGCGGAGAGCTCTACTATGCCGGAAAAGACTCCGATTTCCTTGACGAAGTAATCAAGGCAAAAGACCTGTGCTATGAGTACAACCAGATTCGGCCGACGGATTTCAAGGCACAGCACGTAGTCCTCGAGAAATTGCTAGGAAAGATAGGGGATGACAGCGTCATCTATCCGCCTTTCTGGTGCGACTACGGCTACAACATCGAGATGGGAAAGGGGTGCCTTGCCAACCATGGCCTGACAGTCCTGGACGGAGCGAAAGTTCGCTTCGGCGATAACGTTCTCATCGGCCCCGGATGCTATTTCCACACTGCCGGCCATCCGATAGACCCGGACCAGCGAAAACAATGGCTGGTATACACCAAGCCCATCACCGTAGGGAACAACGTCTGGTTCGGCGCCGGCGTCCATGTCCTACCCGGGATCATCATCGGCGACAACGCTGTCATCGGAGCAGGTAGCATCGTGACGAAGGACATTCCTGCCGATTGCGTAGCCGTGGGCAATCCCTGTAAAGTGGTGAAAAAGGTAAGGTAATGGACCGGCTGTACACATTCGGGTTGGAAATATGAAGGATGTTCTTCATCCTGCTTGAAAAGGTATGTATTATAGAAAAATATGCAGAATTCTGCGATTTGGGTAGAAATTGGACAAAAATCGCCCAAAAGACCTCCTACCTTTGCACTGACAAAGCTTATGGATATGAATGGCAAGCATCTTATAGTTTTTTTCGACTTCCTAAGAATGATTTACGCGGTCTGAAAGTAATCTTTCGATGCACCAGGCAAATGCCCTGGCGAGCCTGCCTTCGTTGTCGTTGAAATGACCACCCTGTTCCCAGAAAAGGGTACAGTTATCGGCGCCTATTTGCTCCTGCAGCAGGCTGTACTGCGTCCTCAGGCAGTTGCCAACGCGCGCAATGGCCTGATTCTTAACGTGTTCCTCCTGGGCTCCCAGGCTCAGATAAACTGCGTCTGCCATGGGCGCATGCTTCTTTGCAAACGGAATCCAGTCCTTGATCCAGACAGACGGTGAAGCCACTGCAACGGCTTTGAAACTGTCCGATTGCGCCGATGCCCATAGGGCGAAGAGACCACCCAGAGAATATCCGCCAATAATAACAGGCAGGGGGGCATAGCGCTTTTGCAATTCCGGAATCAGTGACAGAAGGACGTATTCCAGGGTGTCCTGCCCGTGTTTTCCGGCCTCCGGCTCTCTTGAGATATTGGCGTCAGGCCAGGGCATTAGGTCTATTATCCAGTCCTCCAGCTCAATAGTGGCCAGGACAAAGGGGACGCCTGAGAGCTCCGCAATCTGTGCTGCCTCTGCCTCAAGCGTTGCATTCTCATGCCTGGCCGATGGCTGAATGAGCAGACATCCCGGTTTGTCAGACCCGAACAGCCTGCAATTTTTGCCCGATATGGTGAGATCTACTTTTTTCACAGTGCCAAGATAGTCATTTTAAACTCATCTCTGCGTTCGATGCCCGTTTTTAAGGCTGTCCAACTGCAGGGCATAGTCAAGGTTGGAGTCGATGGATTCCTTGTCCGGGTGAGGTTTCATAAATACGGAATAATCCGGCCTGGGATCTTCCTCTATGGCGACATCTGCACGGGCATCCGTAAATGCAAGAACCTCTTCCTCCGGAATTCCTATCAGTTTCATATTCTTGCGGTTCATACGCCGCAGATTATCTGAACAGTACGCGAGCCAGGCCTTGAATGAATTAGGCATCTGTAACTGTTTCCGCGCCTGTTCATCCCTTAGCAGTTTCTCCGTGAAGGTATTGCCGGGATAATCGGAAAAGCTATTGAATATCCGCACTTGAGTATTACTGTACGCAACAGATTCTTCGTTAATCTTCTCTTCAATCCAGTTCATCTGTGAAAAGCATGCCCCGACATTGTCCACGAACTGGAAATTGCCCATATTCTTCTATGGGCATGCGAAGCAGCCATACGGCAACGCTGTCCAACCGGTCCCATACTTCTGCCGATTCATCAATACTGCGGGCAAAGGATTCGATGCTGCTCATAACCATCAAGGCAGTGAGTCTGCGTTCTTTCTTCTGATTGCCACGTTCAACCAATTTGCTTGTGCCGAAGGTCAGGACAATAGAAACGGTAGTGGCTAGGATAGCAACTACAAAGTCCTTCCACCAGTTTCTGTCAAAGAATTTGTTTGACATAGTTAAACTATCGATTTCTTGGCCACTAATTTAGTCATTTTTTCCGCTCCCACCAACTCCCGTCTGCACATCGGACAGGTCGCAAGCGCCCGACAGGCGGAACAAGTCTGCGGCCTTGCTATTAGTCTCGTAGAAAAAATGTAAATTTGTCTTGCTAAACTGAATTCATCATGGCAAAAGACAGATTTGACATTCAAGAAAAGATTACGATGAATCTCCTTACGGAAACGATGATCGTCGTTGACAAAGTAACCGGTGTGAATTATCTCTATGTGGGACGTGGCTACGGCGGAGGCCTTACCCCGCTTATCGACGCCGACGGCAAGCCCATTGTCACCAAAGACGGATATAAAAAGTAGTTCCTATGATAAAGATGTACGTCATGCACACCTGCCCCTGTTCCGTGTACAGGCGGCCGATGCCTTGGCGTAATCTACCGCTTTTTCATAGGCCTTTTTCGCTTTGGCCAGTTCGCCCTCATCCATCCAGGTCTCGCCGATATTGTACCACAGAACTGAATTGCTCTCGTTCCAGCCATATTTGTCGAAGATGGCGCCGGCTTTGGCGTAGTAATCCATCCTTGTCTTTCCAGACAATCCAGCCATCATGAGACGTATATATCTAAGTCTTCTGTGCATGGTGAGTTTATCTGCATATGCACAACAAACTGTTGTTGTCAATCCCGATGGCACTCACTCCACCGCCATTCTGCTCGCCTAAGTTCTTTTAGTCCAGTAACCGAAAACCTGTTTCATGAGGATGATGATGCTTATATTTTGTTTTAGTATGAAGAATGTTCGCATCACCGCAATCCTTTTCATTCCTATCCTAACGCTTATGAATCATTTTATTCCATGGTACATACCAGATGACAAACCATGAGATAACGTTTCTGGCAAAAAGGGCAATTTGATTGCCGCATTGACACAAAATCACAATTCTACAGCACTCTGACTGTCAACGCGGCAACGTAAGGCGTCCCAAAAACCGTAACAAAACAAAATAAGCCGCTGATAATCAGCGGCCTTTTGTGGAGCATAGGAGAATCGAACTCCTGACCTTTTGAATGCCATTCAAACGCTCTACCAACTGAGCTAATACCCCATTTTTCCCTTTCGGGAATGCAAAGGTACGAACTTTTTCGGAAGTTCCAAACTTTTTCGAAAAAAATTAGCGATTGTCGCGGAAATAGTCGGAGAGGATGATGTCTTCGGAGACTTGCCAGCTCTCTTCGTTGATGCGGGTGTAGTCGGGGGAGAGGATGGAGTGGCCGATTCCACGCCAGGAGGCGTCGGAGCCCAGGATGTCCAGGATCGAGGTGTAGACGTCGACTTGCTGGATCGTGTCCTGCCGGGCGCTCTGGGGGTCGAAACCGCCGTTGACGATGTACAGCGGGAGCTCTTCGCTGACCCGGCCTTCCATTTCCAGATAGGGGGTGTGGGGGGCATGGTCTCCGGTAATGACGACAAGGCTCTTGTCGAGCAGACCGTCTTGTTCCAGATGGGCGAAATACTCCCCGATGGCCTGGTCTGTCATGTGGCAGTCAATGAGGTAGTTCCGGTAGGGCTCCGGCAGACGCTCGTCCGCGAGGGTGAAGTCCTTGCAGCGGGGCTCCGTGTAGGGGGAGTGCATGGACAGGGTCAGGACCAGGGAGAAAAAGGGCTTCGCACTGGCGGAATCCAGTTGGGCGGCATAGCTGAAAACCCGCGGATCTTCCAGATAGGGGAAATACTCGCCTTCCCAGGGATAGGTCTTGTAGGAGTAGCACTGCCCGAGGCCGTACACTTCGTTCATCCGCTCCTGCTGCCAGAGGGTGGGGTTGGTGGGGACAAGAATCCTGCTTTGCTGCGGGGAATAACCCGCTTGGGCGGGCAGGCCGGGCAAGATGTTGTTGCGGGCGAGGGAGACGGTAACGCCCTTGCGGAGGGGCAGCAGGCCGGTCATATAGATGATCTGTCCGTCAGAGGATTCGCCGTTGACGATATTCTCCTGCATATGGCCATTAAAATAGACATTCTCTTTCCGCCTGAGTCCATTCAGGAAGGGGGTAATCTCTTTTCCGTCCACCATGAGGTCGCAGGATGCTGTGGAGTAGGATTCCACGAGGATGAAAATCAGGTTCTCGATCCCTGGGGCGGCCGTCCTGCCGCTCACCCTGCCGCGGCGGTCTTCGCAGAAGGCGCGGATTTCCTCCTGCCTTTCCTGGGAGAGGGTTGTGGTCCCGAGCCGTTCACATTCCGCCTTGAAGAAGCGCATCAGGCCAATCTGGAAGGTGGTACTGTTGGGGTAGAGCTCCGTGAGGGACTTGTTGTGGATAAAGTCATCCGGAGTCTTTGGAGAAGCGGCGAGAATAATGCCGAAAAAGGCATAGAGGGCTCCCAGTGAGGGAATCCATGCCCCGACTTGGTCTTTACTCCTTCTCCAGATCAGGAAGAAAACGATTCCCGCCAGGGGGAAGTACAGATCTTTCCACTGCGCCCCGGCGAGGACGGTTGTGATGAGCGAACTGTCCGAGGCGTTTCTCCATTCGAGCAGCAGGAGCGGGGAGAAGTACAGGTGGAAGAACCTTCCGTAGAGGACATTGCAAAGGGCGAGGGCGAGTGAGAGGTAAAAACACAGCAGGAGGCTTCCCCTGAGGCGGAATCCGGTGAGGGGAAGGCTCAGGGCAAAGAGCACCGTCACATCCAGCAGGATGGAAAACCAGGCCCTGGCCCATGAGACGTCGTTTCCGCCCAGTTCAAAGATGCCTTCCCATGCCTGGAAGCGATGCATCATATACAGATTGAGCATCGAACAGAGAAAAAGGCAGAGGAACCAAAGTATTCTTTTCAGCATAGCAGTCTCTTGGCATGCAAATTTAAGAATAAAATAGATTATTCGGGGAAAAGCCGTATATTTGTTACGTTTTTGAACGGATGGACATGAAGATTGTCGCAGATACGAATATTCCCTTTCTGAAAGGAGTGTTCGAACCCTATGGGGAAGTGGTTTACAAGGAGGGACGTGCCATTGTGCGGGAGGACTGCCTGGACGCGGATGTGCTGATTACGCGGACGCGGACCCGTTGTGACGCGGCCCTGCTGGAGGGAACGCGCGTACAGGTGATCGCTACGGCGACCATCGGGATGGATCATGTAGACCTCCCCTGGTGCCGGGAAAAAGGCATCGCGGTCTATAATGCCGAAGGCTGCAATGCCGGCGGCGTCATGAATTATGTCCTGTCTGCCCTGTATGGGGTCGCTTCCCGCCGGGCCATCCGGCTCGAGGGGACGACCATCGGCATCGTCGGCGTGGGCCATGTCGGAGAACGGGTGGCGGAGGCCGCCCGGAAGCTGGGTTTCCAGGTGCTTCTCTGTGACCCGCCCCGCGCACAGCGGGAGGGCTCCGACGCTTTCTGCAGCATGGACTTTTTGCTGGACAATTCGCAGGTGGTGACGATGCATACGCCCCTGGACGACTCGACGCGGATCATGGCGGACGAGGAGTTCTTCCAGAAAATCGCCCCCGGGACCATTTTCATCAATGCTTCCCGCGGGGAAGTGGTCGATGAGGCCGCTCTCCTCAGGGCCCGTCCGAAACTCGGTGCCGTGGTCATCGACACCTGGTGCAATGAACCGGACGTGAACCAGAACCTGATGGACGTCTGCGATGTTGCGACGCCCCATATCGCCGGCTATTCCTACCAGGGGAAGCAGATGGGAACGGCCATGGCCGTGCGTTCCGTCGCCCGCCACTTCGGGATCGACGCCCTGGAGAGTTATTTCCCGGAGACGGAAAGCGAAGACCTGGAACCGATCCATCTGGCTGTCGCCGGCAAGTCCCAGGGAGAGATTACGGCCCTGATCCAGTATAATTATCCTATTTTCACAGACGACTTCTTCTTCCGCAGCGATCCGCTCAGTTTTGAGCGGCTCCGCAGCGAATACCGTTACCGCAGAGAATTCTATATTGACTGATAACCTATGTTTACACAGAATGACATCCGCCAGATTGAAGGGCGAGGTTCCAGCGTCCGGCAAGTCGAACAGCAGATAGCCACTCTCAGCAAAGGCTTTCCATGGATGAAAATCGTCGGCCCGGCCACTCCGGAGCGTGGCATCCTCGTCCTCAGTGAGAAAAGTGCCCAGGAGTGCGTGGATTACTACCGGAGCGCCCGGGTGGACGGCCGCTGCAAGTTCGTACCCGCCTCGGGTGCGGCCTCCCGTATGTTCAAGGATATGTTCGCCGGGCTCCATGCCCTGGAGGAAGGGAAGCCGCTCCCTGCACCCGCTGCGCGCCTGGTGGAGCACATCCGGGAATTTGCCTTTTACGACGCGGGGGTTTTTGCTCCGGGCGATGAGGCGAAAGACATTTTGGAGAAGCTCCTGACCGACAAGGGACTCGGCTATGGCGCCAAGCCCAAAGGCGTGCTGCGTTTCCACCGTTATGCCGATGAAATCCGCACCGCGATTGCGGAGCACCTGGTCGAGGCGGCGACCTATATGAAAGACGAAGACGACCTCTGCCATCTGACCATTACCATCTCGCCGGAGCACCGCCCGCTGTTTGAGGCGGCCATTTCCGAAGTCCGGGAGAAGTTCGAGGCGCGTTATGGCGTCCGCTATGACATCCGTTTCCAGGTCCAGGACCCCGCTACCGACACCATCGCCGTGGATCCGCGCAACAAACCTTTCCGCAAGGGGGACGGCTCCCTGCTGTTCCGCCCTGCCGGCCATGGCGCCTTGATCTACAATCTGAACCAGGTGGAAGAAGAACTGGTGTCCATCAAGAACATCGACAATGTCTCCGCGGAGAAACTGCTCCCGGTGACGGCCCGTTACAAGGAGATTCTGCTGGGCAGTGCCCTGATGGTCCGGGACCAGATTTTCCAGTACCTGGACGAACTGGAGGCGGATCCGTCCGTGGCCTGCTGCAACGAAATCGAGGATTATCTCGACCGCGTGCTCTGCATCCAGCTGCCCCTGGCCCGCAGCCGGGAGGAGCGGGTGGAGATGCTCCGGGAGAAACTGAACCGTCCGGTCCGTGTCTGCGGCATGGTCCGGAATGAGGGGGAACCGGGCGGAGGGCCGTATATCATCGCCGGAAAGGATGGCTGTACCTCGCTCCAGATCCTGGAGTCGGTCCAGATCAATCCGGAGGATCCCGGTGCGAAGGGCGCCATGGCCCGGGCCACGCATTTCAACCCGGTGGACCTCGTCTGCTGCCTGCGCAATTACAAGGGCGAGCGCTTCGACCTGACAAAGTATGTCGATCCGGACGCCGGTTTCATCAGCTCGAAGAGCTTTGAAGGACGCGAACTGAAGGCCCTCGAACTTCCGGGACTGTGGAACGGCGCGATGTCGAATTGGAATACCGTATTCGTGGAGGTGCCCGTGGAGACCTTTAATCCGGTCAAGACGGTCCTGGACCTCCTCAGAGATGCACATAAACAAGCATAGAAAGTTATGGAATTGAAAGAAGCTGTGGCCGGCACCCTCGAATCCGGGGACATGCTGGTGAGAATCGGTCCCGGTGAGGGATTGCAGGTGGAACTGCAGTCGAGCGTCGAGGCCCAGTTCGGCCGCCGGATCCGTGCGGTCATCCGGGAGACGCTGGAGGGGCTCGGCGTAGAGAATGCGACCGTCAGGGTCGTGGACAAGGGGGCGCTCGATTGCACGATCCGCGCCCGGGTAACTGCGGCAGCCGTCCGCGCAAGTGGAAAAGACGTATGGAAAGACTGAGAAGAACGATGATGTTCGTTCCGGGCAACAATCCCGGAATGATGCAGGATGCCCATATCTATGGGCCGGACTGCATCATGCTCGACCTGGAAGATTCCGTGACCATGGCCGAGAAGGATGCGGCGCGCCTGCTGGTGTACAATGCCTTGAAATCCATCGATTATGGCGATACGGAAATGGTCGTCCGCATCAATCCGCTGTCCACGCCTTACGGGCGGAAGGACGTTGAGGCGGTCGTCAAGGCCGGCGTGGATGTCATCCGCATGCCGAAGACCGAAACGGCGGACGAGGTCCGGGAACTGGAGGCGGAAATCGTAAAGGTGGAGACCGAACTCGGCTGCGTCGGCCGGACCCGCATCATGGCGGCCATCGAGAGTGCGCTCGGTATTGTCAATGCCCATGCCATCGCGACAGCCTCCAGCCGGATGATGGGCATCGCCCTCGGCGCAGAAGACTATACGGCGAATCTGAAGACGCAACGCAGCGCTTCGGGCGCGGAGCTCCTGCTGGCCCGGGAAACGATTGTCGTTGCCGCCCGTGCTGCCGGAATCTGCTGCTTTGACACGGTCTATTCGAACCTGGATGACATGGAGACTTTCCGCAGCGAGGTCGAACTGATCAAAACGCTCGGTTTTGACGGGAAATCCATCATCAACCCCCGTCAGATCGAGATTGTCAATGAAGTGTTCACGCCGAAGGAGAAGGAAATCCTCAAGGCCCGGACCATCCTCGCCGCCATCAAGGAGGCGCAGGCGAAGGGCTCCGGCGTGATTGCCGTGAACGGCAAGATGGTGGACCGTCCGGTGGTGATCCGTGCGGAAAGAACGATTGCGCTGGCCCTTGCCGCCGGCGTACTGACGAAGGAGGACCTGCAATGAGAAACAGTAAACTTACGACCCTGGAAGAGGCCATCCGCCGCAGCGGCCTCCGTGACGGGATGACCATCAGCTTCCACCACCATTTCCGTGGCGGTGACAAAGTGGTCAACCTGGTGGTGGACTGTCTGTCCCGGATGGGATTCAAGGACCTTCATCTGGCGGCGTCCAGCCTGTCGGATGTCCATAAGCCCCTGATCGAACATATTAAGAATGGGGTGATTAGCCGTATTTCCACTTCCGGATTGCGGGGTGAGCTGGCCGACGCCATCTCCCGCGGACTGATGGAGCAGCCGGTTGTTTTCCGCAGCCACGGCGGGCGGGGAAGTGCCATCGCCAGCGGGGAGCTGAAGATTGATGTCGCCTTCCTCGGCGCTTCGTCTTCGGACGAACTCGGTAACGCCTGCGGCTATTCGCGCAGCGATTGTGCCAAGTCCATCTGCGGATCCCTCGGTTATGCCCTGCCGGACGCCCGTTATGCTGCCCATGTGGTGGTCATTACGGACGACCTCGTCGCCTATCCGAACATGCCCATGTCCATTTCGGCTGCGGACGTTGAGTCGGTGGTGGTTGTGGACAGCGTCGGTGACAGTTCCAAGATTTCTGCCGGCGCCATCCGGGACTCCAAGAATCCCCGCGATATCCTGCTGGCAAAACAGGCTGCCAAAGTGGTGATTAATTCGGGTTACTTCGAGGATGGCTTCAGCATCCAGACCGGTACCGGCGGCGCCTCGCTGGCGGTGGTCAAATACATCCGGGAGCAGATGCTGCAGCAGGGTATCAAGGCGTCGTTCGCCCTTGGCGGCATCACGGCCCACATGGTCAAACTCCATGAAGAGGGGCTGATCGGACGCCTGGTGGATGTCCAGTCCTTTGACAAGGTGGCGGCCGAATCTCTGAAGAATGATCCCACGCATCAGGAGGTGTCTGCGGTGGAATATGCCAGCGGACAGCACCTCGGGAGTGCGACGCACGCCCTTGATATCGTGATCCTGAGTGCCCTGGAGGTGGATGTGGACTTCAATGTCAATGTGCTCGTCGGTTCGGACGGCATCATCCGCGGTGCCATCGGCGGCCACCAGGATACGGCGGCGGACAGTGCGCTGAGTATCATCGTATGCCCGCTCCTGCGCGGCCGCATTCCCTGCGTAGTCCCGAAGGTCACGACCCTCATCACCCCCGGAAAGAGCGTGGATGTCGTGGTGACCGAGTATGGCATCGCAGTCAATCCCGCCCGTCCTGAAATTGCAGAAAGACTGCAGGCTGCGGGTCTGAGAGTCGTGGACATCAAGTCGTTGGCCGAAAAGGCTTCCTCGATTATCGGGACGCCGGAGCCGCTTCCGTTCGGTGACAAGGTCGTCGGTATCGTCATGAACCGGGACGGCTCCGTTCTGGACAAGATCTACAACATTCAATGACGCTGGAAGAGCTTCTCAGAAGCCGGGATGAAAGGGCGGCGTTGCAGCGCAAACTGCTCGCCGCCTATCCTGGCTGCAGCCTGGTCTGCCTGACAGTCCAGCTTCCCGGGGAGATCAAACGCAGTGCCGATTCACTGCTGATCGGCGGCGCCGGATTGGCTGCGCTGCTGGACCGTTTCGGCAGCGTCCTCCGCCATGTCCAGGTCCGGGACCTGCCGACAGGCTATGAGGCTTATCTGCTGCTGCCCCTTCCCGAGCGGCTGGTCAAGCAGAACTGTTGCGCGATCGAAGCGGCCCACCCGCTGGGCCGCCTGATGGACATGGACGTCTTCGGTCAGGACGGGATTCCGGTTTCCCGGCAGGAGGTGGGGGAGGAGCCCCGGCGCTGCCTGCTGTGTGAGCGGGAAGTCCGTCTTTGCATGCGCAGCCAGACGCATTCCCGGGAAGAACTCCTGCGGGAAATCCATCGAAGGGTGGAGAATTATACAAAATTGTAAGGAAATCTTGCCTAATCGATAATAAATCCGTACATTCGCATCGTGATTCCATGGCAGGCGGAACCGGGAGTATTGGAATGCTTGCTGAAGGGATGGAACAGTATAAGGATTATCACATAGCGGAGATGCCGTTGGGCACTCCTTTTTTCCGCGCACAGGTGGAACGCTTCCTCGGGGACAATGCCCTTGCCTTTGAGGAAGTTGATTCGTATTTTGTGGTGACGGACGGAGAGGGGGCCATCCTGTCCGGAGCCGGCATCAAGGGTGACGTCATCAAGTGTGTCGCCGTGGCTGAGGAGCATCGCAGTGAGGGATTGATGGCACCGCTGATTTCGCACATCATCGGCCTCCAGGGGGGACGGAACCTGAAAGTGTTCACGAAACCGGAGTACCGCACGGTGTTCGAGAGCCTGGGTTTCCATTTGCTTGCCGAGGCCCCGAAGGCCATCCTGCTGGAAAACGGCGGGGGACTGGAAGCATATGTCCGCTATCTGGCCGCACTGCCCCGAAAAGGCGTCTGCGGGGTCGTGGTGATGAATGCCAATCCCTTTACCCTGGGTCACCGGCATCTGCTGGAAGTGGCTTTGAAACAGGTAGATACGCTTTTTGTGCTGCCAGTAAAGGAGGATGTTTCCTTCTTTCCTTATGCCGAACGCCGCTCCATGCTGGAAGCCGTTCCCGGGGTGGTGCTGGCCGAGGGATCCGCTTACCAGATTTCCGCGGCGACATTCCCGACCTATTTCCTCAAAGACCTTTCAGAAGCATCCGAGACGCAGATGCAACTGGATATCGACCTTTTTGCGCGGCAGATTGCGCCCGCGCTTGGGGTCAGCGTCCGTTTTGTGGGGGAAGAGCCCGAAGATGCCCTTACCTCCCGTTACAACAGCCTGATGGCGCAGATGCTGCCCTCCTTTGGCATCTCGACCGTCGTTGTCCCGCGCCTTCGCCTGGACGGGGTTGTGGTGAGTGCCTCCCGCGTCCGCCGTGCCCTCTTGGAGGGACATTTCGCCGACGCCGCCCGCCTGACTCCCGGGAGCGTCCATCCTTACCTGCTGTCAGCCCTTGCCGTACGCGCCCTTCGCATGGAGCTGGACACGCCTCTCAAGCCCGGCCTGGTCGGTCCGGATTCTTCCGGTGCCCATCACGACATGGACTACGGCCTGATGCAGCGGGGGATTGCGGCCATCCGCCCCTATCTGTCTCGCATGGCCTGTGCTGAGACGGCGGAGCAGCTCGTGGACCTCGGCTTGGCGGCCGAAAAGGAGATGCTGTCCGCGACGCTCGGGGTGAATACCCACCGGGGCGCCATCTTCTGCCTCGGCATTGCACTTGCCGCTGCCGGTGGGCGTGAAATGGAAACGCTTCATTCTGAGGACGTTATGCAAAACAACGTACGTCAAATCGCAGAGGTTGTTTTGCGTAAACAATTCAGTGACAGCGAATTACATTTCACGCTCGAAAACCTTCATGGGGCCAGGGCCCTGGCTGCCGAGGCTTACGCGCCGCTTTTCCGGGACTGGCTGCCGCTGTACCGGCAGACCCGTTCGCCCCAGCGTACCCTGCTCCGGATCATGTCTACCCTGGAGGATACCTGCGTCCTGCACCGGGTGGGAGCTGTCCGGGCACAGCGCGTCCGGGAGGAGGCCGCCGCCCTGCTGGACAACTACTCGGAAGAAGGATTGAAGCAACTCTGCATCCGCTATGCCCGGGAGGGAATCTCTCCCGGCGGCGCGGCAGACATGCTTGCATTGACGATATTTATTGATTCAATATTATGATTACACTGCACCCTGAAGGAGTTTTTCTCCTGGATGGAAAAACGTTCGCGACCACCTCGCCCCTTTCCAAGGACGAGGCCCGCGAGAACACCATCACCTACGGCATCCTGCGTAAGCATGACGTGGATGGAGGCAAGGGCCCCCAGATGCGCATCCGCTTCGATGCCATGGTCTCCCACGACATCACCTATGTCGGCATTATCCAGACGGCCCGTGCCAGCGGTCTGAAAACCTTCCCGCTTCCCTATGCCATGACCAACTGCCACAATTCCCTCTGTGCGGTCGGCGGCACCATCAACGAGGACGACCATGTCTTCGGCCTGTCGGCGGCGAAAAAATACGGCGGTATCTATGTTCCGGCCAACCAGGCGGTCATCCACCAGTATGCCCGTGAGGCCCTCACGGCCTGCGGCAACATGATTCTGGGTTCCGACTCGCACACCCGTTACGGCTCGCTGGGGAATATGGGTGTCGGCGAAGGCGGCGGTGAACTGGTGAAACAGCTGCTGGAGAACACCTGGGATATCAGCGCGCCCGAAGTGGTCCTGGTCTGGCTGGAAGGAAAGCCCCGGCGGGGCATCGGTCCCCACGATGTGGCCATCAGCCTGGTGAAAGCCGTGTTTGAGAGCGGCTTCGTGAAGAACAAGGTCCTGGAATTCGCGGGCCCCGGCGTGAAGGAACTCCCTATCGACTTCCGCAATGGCATCGATGTCATGACGACCGAGACGACCTGCCTCTCCTCCATCTGGGTGACGGACGCTGAAGTGAAGAAGTACTTTGAGATGCATGGCCGTCCCGAGGCATACAAAGAGCTGAAGCCCGGCCAGATTGCCTGGTACGATGCCGTGGTCAAGATTGACCTGAGCAGTCAGGAGTCCATGATCGCCCTCCCGTACCATCCGTCGAACGCCGTGTCCATCCACGAACTCCAGGCAGATCCGTACAAGGTCCTGAAGGCCGTCGAGGAAGACACCAGGAAGCGTTTTGGCGACAAGGTCCATCCCGACCTGGTCTCCAAGATCCGGGATGGAAAGGTCTATGCCGACCAGGGCATCATCGCCGGCTGTTCCGGGGGAACCTACGACAACCTCAGCGAGGCGGCGACCATCCTGAAGGGCAAGTCCATCGGCAATGATTATTTCACGATGAGCGCCTATCCGCAGAGTACGCCCGTGTATCTCGCCACGACCCGTTCCCATATCGCGGAAGAACTCCTGGAAGCCGGTGTGGTGATCAAGCCCGCCTTCTGCGGCCCCTGCTTCGGCGCCGGCGACGTGCCGTCCAACAATGGCTTCAGCATCCGCCATACCACCCGCAATTTCCCGAACCGGGAAGGGTCCAAGCCGGGCCAGGGACAGATCTCCATGGTGGCGCTGATGGACGCCCGCTCCATTGCCGCTACGGCCTCTAACGGCGGTGTCATCACCGCTGCGACGGACATCGCGTACGAAGATACCCACAAGCCGTACGAGTTCGACGGACGCATTTATGAGAAGCGTGTCTACAATGGTTTCGGCAAGGCGGACCTCTCCGTAGAACTCCGCTATGGACCCAATATCAAAGACTGGCCCGAAATGCCGGCCATGCAGGAGAACATGCTGCTGGAACTCGCCGCGGTCATTCACGATCCCGTGACCACCACCGATGAACTGATTCCTTCGGGCGAGACCTCCAGCTACCGTTCCAATCCGCTGAAGCTGAGTGAATTCGCCCTCAGCCGCCGCGTCCCTGAATATGTGGGCCGCAGCAAACGCATCCAGGCCGAGGACCGCGACCGCCGCTCCGGCGTCCTCTCCGAGAACCTCCGGAAGGCGCTTGCCGTAGCCGGGTCCACCCCGGAGAGCACTTCCTTCGGCTCCTGTGTCTTCGCCAACAAGCCCGGCGACGGCTCAGCCCGCGAACAGGCTGCCTCCTGCCAGAAGGTGCTCGGCGGCGATGCCAATCTCTGCTATGAATATGCTACCAAGCGTTACCGCAGCAACTGCATCAACTGGGGCATCGTTCCCTTCACGCTGGACAAGGACACGCCTTTCGATTATGAAGTGGGTGATTTTGTCTTTGTTCCCGGTATCCGGAAAGCCATCCTCAGCGGGGCGGAACAGATTGACGCCCGCGTGATCACCCGGGACGGCCGCAGCTGCCCCCTTACCCTGTATTTCCGGGGCCTGACCGAAGACGAGCGGCAGATCCTTGCCGACGGTTGTCTGATGAATTATTACAAAAACCATAAATAACAGATGAAAAAAATCAAAATGACCACGCCGCTGGTCGAAATGGACGGCGACGAAATGACCCGCATCCTGTGGAAGATGATTAAGGATGAACTAATCCTCCCGTTTGTGGACCTGAAGACTGAGTATTATGACCTGGGGCTGCCGAACCGCGACAAGACTTCTGACCAGGTAACCATCGACAGTGCCAATGCGACCAAGCGTCTGGGCGTTGCTGTCAAGTGTGCGACCATTACGCCGAATGTCCAGCGTATGAGCGAGTACAACCTCCACCAGATGTGGAAGAGCCCGAACGGAACCATCCGCGCGATGCTCGACGGTACCGTGTTCCGCACGCCGATCACCATCCCTTCCATCCATCCGGCCGTCAAGTTCTGGAAAAAGCCCATCACCATCGCCCGCCACGCCTATGGCGACGTGTACCGCGATGTGGAAATCCAGACCCATGAGCCCGGTGTCGCAAAACTCGTGTTCGAAGGGGTCAGCGGCGCGCGCGAGGAAATGATCATCCATGAATTCGCGGGCCCCGGCGTCATCGAAGGCATGCACAATACGGACAACTCCATCCGCAGCTTCGCCCATTCCTGCTTCAAGTTTGCCCTGGATGTGAAACAGAACCTCTGGTTCGCCACCAAGGACACCATCTCCAAGAAGTATGACGGCCGTTTCAAGGCCATCTTCGAGGAGGTCTACGAGGCCGACTACAAGGAAGCCTTCGAGAAGGCGGGCATCGAGTATTTCTACACCTTGATTGACGATGCCGTCGCCCGTGTGATGCGTTCTGAGGGCGGATTCATCTGGGCCTGCAAGAACTACGACGGCGATGTGATGTCCGACATGGTGTCCACGGCCTTCGGTTCGCTGGCCATGATGACTTCCGTGCTGGTTTCCCCGGACGGCAAGTATGAGTACGAGGCGGCCCATGGTACCGTGACCCGCCATTATTACAAGTACCTCAAGGGAGAAGAGACGTCCACCAACCCGATGGCGACCATCTTCGCCTGGAGCGGCGCCTTCCGCAAGCGGGGTGAGCTGGACCAGCTCCCTGAGTTGGTCAACTACGCCAACCAGCTGGAGCAGGCCTGCTTCGATACGCTGAACGAGGGGCTGGAGACCAAGGACCTGGTGAACCTCTCCGAGGGAATCACCCCGAAGGGCCTGACCTCCCTGCAGTTCCTCCAGGCCATCCGCGAGCGCCTGGAAAAGCGTCTCGGCGCCTAGGAAATCTGCGAGAAGTCTTTCAGATTGTATTTGTCTTTCCTGAGCTCGGCTGCGAGAATTTCGTGGCCGGGCTTTGTCAATGTCGGATCCGCCTCCAGGATGTATTCGGCGTAGGTCCGGGCGTCAGACAGGATGAGGCCGTCTTTGGCCAGGGAAGCGATGTTGAGGGTGATGGGAAGGCCGGACTGCTGGGTGCCTTCCAGGTCCCCGGGCCCCCGAAGTTTCATATCTTCTTCGGCGATTTCGAAGCCGTTTTCCGTCGCGCACATCAACTCCAGCCGGCGCTGGGATTCCTTTGAAACTTTCTTGCCCCGCATCAGGATGCAGTAGGACTTGTCCGCGCCCCGTCCGACCCGGCCGCGCAGCTGGTGGAGCTGGCTGAGTCCGAAGCGTTCGGCACTTTCGATGACCATGACCGAGGCATTCGGCACGTCGACGCCGACCTCGATGACCGTCGTGGAGACCAGGATCTGGGCCCGTCCTGCCGCGAAAGCGCTCATGTTGAAGTCCTTCTCCTGCGGGGTCTGCTGTCCATGGACAATGGCGACTTTGTAATCGGGGAGGGGAAAGGCCTTGACGATTTCCTCGTAGCCCAGTTCGAGGTTCTTGTAGTCCAGCTTTTCGTTTTCGAAAATCATCGGATAGACGATGAAGGCCTGGCGGCCCTTGGCAATCTCTTCCCGGATGAAATTGTGCATGGCGTGACGCTTGTTTTCGCCGACGCAGATGGTCTGGACCGGTTTCCGCCCGGGGGGCATCTCATCGATGACCGAGACGTCGAGGTCGCCATAAAGGGTCATGGCGAGGGTCCGCGGAATCGGGGTGGCCGTCATGACCAGGATGTGGGGCGGGACGCCGCCGGCGCCCTTGCCCCAGAGGCGGGAGCGCTGTTCCACGCCGAAGCGGTGCTGCTCATCGATGATGGCGAGGCCGAGGGCCTTGAAACGGACGTTGTCTTCAATCAGGGCATGGGTCCCGATGGCGATGCCGATGGACCCGTCTTCCAGCCCGGCGTGGATTTCCCGGCGGGCGGCGACACCGCTCGTCCCGGTCAGGAGGACGGCCTTGACGCCGGTCGGTTCCAGATAGCGGGAGATATTGGCAAAATGTTGCTGGGCAAGGACTTCCGTCGGTGCCATGATGCAGGCCTGGTAGCCGTTCCCGATGGCGATCAACGCGCTCAGGACGGCGACCATGGTCTTGCCGGAGCCGACATCTCCCTGGAGGAGCCGGTTCATCTGGTGTCCGCTCACGAGATCTTCGCGGATTTCCTTGATGACCCGCTGCTGGGCGCCGGTCAGCGAATAGGGGAGGGCATGGTAACAGGCATGGAAGGCTGTCCCGACATGGGGCATCGGAATGCCGACGGCGCTGCGGGAGCGGATGTATTTCTGTTTGACCAGGGAAAGCTGGAGGTAGAAGAGTTCCTCGAACTTCAGCCGGTACGTCGCCCGGGCCAGGGCGTCCTGGTCCTTGGGGAAATGGATCTGCCGCAGGGCGAAGGAGAGGGGGCAGAGGGCTTTTTCGCGCAGCACGTCTTCCGGCAGCGTCTCTTGAAGCGTCGGGAGGACCATCTCCAGGGCTGCGTTCATCAGTTTGAGCATCGCTTTCCCCGTGAGGCCGCCGTTGCGCAGTCTTTCGGTGGAGTTGTACACGCCGGAGAGCGTTCCGGCGCTGAAACTGTCCGGAGGGTCCACTTCGGGATGGACCATGTTGATCCGGCCGTTGAAGAGGGAAGGTTTGCCGAAGAAAATAAAGGACGCACCGGGCACCAGGCGTGTGTGCATCCATTTGATACCCTTGAAGAAGACCACCTCGATTTCTCCGGTCTCGTCGCCGACCAGGATACTCAGCCGGCTGGCTAGGTTGTATTTGACGGGACCATCCGGCAGTTCTGCCCCGTTTTTGGCCAGGAGGCGGACCTTCCGTACCGTCGCCCGGAACTGGATGTAAGACTGGTCGGGATGGAGGTCCGCGATTTTTTGCAGGGAACTCCGGTCGATGTAGCGGAACGGATAGCAGTGAAGGAGGTCACCGACCGTGGCGATGCCCAGTTCTCCCCGGAGCAGTTCGGCTCGTTTGGGCCCCACGCCGGGAAGATATTGTATGTCGGTTTCCATCTTCATACTGCAATTATACAAAAAAATTGCGATATTTGCCTTTCGAAATGGAAAAGATGGTCATCGCAAATGATCCCTTCTTTGCCGAGGTCGTCCGGATGCTCGGCGAGGGGAAGCGCGTCCGTATTCCGGTCAAGGGTTACAGCATGCTGCCCTTTATCCGGGGTGAAAAAGATGAAGTCTGGCTTGAAACGCCCGGGGAGGTGAAGGTGGACGACATCGTCCTCTTCCACTACCGGGGACGTTATATCATGCACCGGGTCATCGGAAGGGACGCCGACAAGTACATCATCCGGGGAGACGGGGTGCCGAAAAACTGCGAGTATCCCCTTCGGGAAGAGATTCTCGGAAAGGTGGTGAGCATCATCCGGGACGGAGTGGATGTGGATCCCTACAGCGAAAAGGAACTCCGGCGGGTCCATCTCTGGCAGCGCCTTCGCCCGCTGAGGCGGTACCTCCTCTTTTTCTACTGGCATTTTCCCTGGAACCGCCGTTGGTTAAAAGGAGAATAATCATTATATTTGCGAGTTAAGTAGTTTTACGATATGAGAATCAAAGAAGGTTTCATCCTCAGGACCATTTGCGGCCAGCATGTCATTTCTGGTGAGGGTACGGCCAATGTGAATTTTTCCCAGCTGATCAGCTTGAACGAATCGGCCGCCTATCTGTTCCGCAGCGTGAAGGACAAGGATTTTACGCCCGAAACGATGGCGGATCTGTTGCTGGAAGAATATGAGGTGGATGCCGAGACGGCCCTGAAGGACGCCAAGGACCTCTGCGACAAATGGATCGAAGTGGGGCTCATCGCATCAGCCTGACCGACCGTCAGTTGCTGGCTTTACACGCGGCTGGAATCTGGAATCAGGTTCCGGCGGCTACGTTGTTTGCCGGCGGTGCCGCCTGGGCGGATATCTATCAGCTTGCCTATGAGCAGACGATTGTCGGTCATGTGACGGACGGAATCAATCTGCTGCCGGAGACCGAGATGCCTTCGGTGGAAGAGTTGGACCCTTTTCTGGGGGACTTGATGGGGACCGAGCAGCGGAATCGCCAGCTGGACAGTTTCCTGCCGTTTCTTTTCAAGGCGCTTTCCCCCCTTCCGGTCGTTCTGATCAAGGGACAGTCGCTCTCCCAGGATTATCCGGACCCGCTCCGGCGCCAGCCCGGTGACATCGACCTTCTCCTGCCTCCTTCCTGCTATGAAAAGGCCAAGACCATCCTCCTTCCCAAAGCAAGCAGGGTCCAGCCGGAAGAGAAGGAAATCTACCACCAGGGTTTCTTTTACCGGAGCATTGAGGTGGAGATCCACGGCAGTATCCAGACGTTGATGTCTCCGCGTCTGGACCGGAAACTGGCTCGGCTCCAGGCGGAGATGTTCGACAAGCGGGAAACGTGCATACAAATCATTGACGGACATGAGATTCCGGTTCCCAATCCCGGATTCAACGCCATTTACATCCTGGTCCATTTCCTGCACCATTTCTGGGCCGGCGGGGTGGGCCTCCGCCAACTTACGGACTGGATGGTCTTTGTTTCAGTCCATAAACGGGAGATCGATCCCATCCTTTTGGAAGAGAGATTGGCTGACCTCGGTTTGAAAGCTATCTGGCAGACCTTCGCCGGTTTTGCGGTGGACTATCTGGGCTGTCCGTCGGAGAAGATGCCGCTGTATACCGACCGCTATGCCCGGCGGTATCCCCGTATCTGGGGCTGGCTGAAGCGGAGCGGAAATTTCGGAAAGAAAACGGAGAAAGCCCGCGTTAAAGAGCCGTACCTGATCCGTAAGCTGCATTCGTTCTACTCTCTCGTCCTGGTCAACCGGCTGCGTCACTTCGGGACCTTCCCGCTGGAATCTCTCCGGTATTTCGCCGGCGCTTTTGCCTATGGACTCGGACGTCTTTCCCGTGGCGAATGAGGAGCATGCTGAAATATCTCCGCTGGCTCTATTCCCATTCTGAAGGGGCGCGCTTCCAGATCGTGATGAACATCGTTCTGGGACTGGTCAATGTGGGGCTGAACCTCCTGTTTATCTATCTCTGCAAGCGGATTGTGGATATTGCGACCGGCGTCGTGTCCGGCTCCATCCTTACTTTTTCCCTTCTCACCGTCACGACGGTCATCCTTCGGCTGGCGGTTTCCGCCGTCAATGTCCGGGTGGAAAACCTGACCACTTCCCGGATGAATTTCATCATTCGTAAACGAATCTATTCCAGTCTGTTACAGGCTGAATGGCTGGGAAAGGAAAAGCGGCATACCGGAGATATGATGAACCGCCTGGAGACGGATGTACAGACGGTTACGTCGGTCATCTGCACAGACGTGCCCCAGATGGTGACGACCGTCGTCCAACTCATCGCCGCCCTGGTGTTCATGTGTACGATGGAATGGCGGCTGGCGCTCGTCCTTGTCGCCGTCACGCCCCTGTTCCTGGTTTTCTCCAAGGCCTTTTTCCGCCGGATGCGGGAAATGACCCGCGGGATCCGGGATACCGAGAGTCAGGTCCAGAGCCATCTGCAGGAGAGTCTCCAGCACCGGATGGTCATCCAGTCCCTGGAGAATGAAGAGCGGATGGAAACCCGGCTGGATACACTTCAGAACATGGAGTATGGACAGGTGGCCGAGCGGACGCGCTACAATGTCTTTGCACGGACGATGGTTTCATCTGCCTTCTCTTTCGGCTATATCGCCGCTTTCCTCTGGGGAGCTTATGGCATCTGGCAGGGGACGCTGACCTATGGTATCATGACGGCTTTCCTCCAGCTGGTCGGGCAGATTCAGCGGCCGCTGGTGAACCTGACGCGCCAGATTCCTGCTTTTGTCAATGCAACGGCCTCCATCGACCGGCTGATGGAATTGGAGGATGCGCCGAAGGCAGAGGCCGGAGACCCGGTCCTGGTCGGTCCGCCCGCCGGTATCCGTGTGAGGCATCTGCGTTACCGCTATCCGGACGGGCAGCGTGAGATTCTCTCGGAATTGGATTTTGACTTTCCGCCGCTGTCCCGCACGGCCATCGTCGGGGAGACCGGGGCCGGTAAGAGTACGCTGATCCGGCTGATGCTCGCGCTGCTGAAACCCGTTGAAGGGACCGTGGAACTATATGACAGTGAGGGTAATACGGTCGAAGCGACACCGTCGACCCGTTGCAACTTCGTCTATGTCCCGCAAGGGAATACCCTCTTCAGCGGGACCATCCGGGAAAATCTTCTGATGGGCGATCCCGACGCCGGCGAAGAGCGTCTCTGGGAGGTCCTGGATGTCGCCCAGGCCCAGTTCGTCCGGGATTTGCCGGAGGGACTGGACAGCCCCACCGGAGAAGGCGGGACCGGCCTCAGCGAGGGCCAGTGTCAGCGCATCGCCATCGCACGGGGACTGCTCCGTCCCGGCAGCATCCTGCTCCTGGATGAGTTTTCTTCCTCGCTGGATCCCAAGACGGAAGAGAGGCTGATGGAAAGCCTGAAAGAAAAAGCGGCGGGTAAGACGATGATCTTCATTACCCACCGCGAAAAAATCGCTGCCTATTGTGACCGGACTTGCCGGATCGAGCGTCACGCCTGACGGATCTTCTTCTCATGCAGGGCATCATACTCTTGACGGTGATGCCAGATGTCGATAGCCAGATAAATGGACTGCATCATGGACTGCGGGTCGGCTTCGTCCCGTCCGGCCATGTCGTAGGCCGTTCCATGGTCCGGGGAGGTCCGGACGATGGGGAGGCCGGCGGTAAAATTCACTCCCTCTGCAAAAGCCAGGGCTTTGAACGGCGCCAGGCCCTGGTCATGGTACATGGCAAGGGTCGCATCGAAGCGGCCGTAGTTGCCCAGTCCGAAGAATCCGTCGGGAGAATAGGGACCATAGGCCATGATTCCTTCCTCCTGGGCGGCCTGGACGGCGGGGAGGATGATATTCTGCTCTTCGTCTCCGAGCAGGCCGCCGTCGCCGCAGTGGGGATTCAGGCCCAGGACGGCGATTTTCGGATTGTCGATGCCGAAGTCCCGTTCGAGGGATTGTTTCATGATCCTCAGTTTGCGGAGAATGGTCTCTTTGGAAATGGCTTTCGGCACATCGCGAAGGGGAATATGACCTGTCACAACGCCGATCTTAAGCGAGTCGCTGGCCATGATCATCGCGATTTCGGGGGAGCCGAATTCTTTCTGGAGGTATTCCGTATGGCCGGCATAGCCAAAGCCCTCGGCGACCATCGCCCGCTTGTTGATCGGGGCGGTGACCAGTACGTCGATGCTGCCTTCCCGGAGGTCCTTGATGGCCACTTCCAGCGACTTGATGGCGGATTTGGCGGATTCGGGGGTGGACTGGCCGGGTTCGGCGTAGATGTTGTCGCTCAGGCAGTTGACGATGTTGATCCGTCCCCGCTGGGCCTGGGAAGCCGAGGCGATGACGTTGGTGTCCATCTGCTCGATGTTGTGGACCAGCTTGCGGTAGAAACCGAAGAGTTTCGAAGAGCCATAAACAACCGGGGTGAAGGAGTCGAGGATCCGTTCGTCCCGGAGCGATTTGATAATGACTTCATATCCGATGCCGTTGCTGTCACCCTGGGTGATGCCGACGACGAGTTTGCGTTGATTCATAGCAATCCTTGATTTTCAGCGATATATCCTTGATCTTCAGGTAGATTCTCCTGGTGGTAGGCCTCCACGGCCATCCGGTCGCAGCGCTCGTTCTGCGGGTGTCCGGCATGGCCTTTCAGCCAGTGGAAGGCGACCCGGTGCCGGGAAGAGACTGCGTCGAAGCGAAGCCAAAGGTCCACATTCTTCTTGCCCTTGAACCCGCTCCGTTTCCACTTCTCCAGCCAGCCTTCGTTCAGGGCTTTGACGACATAGGAGGAGTCGCTCCAGACCTGGACCTCGGCATTCTCCCATTTGACGGCCTCCAGGCCCACGATGACGGCCAGCAGTTCCATGCGGTTGTTCGTCGTCAGGCGGAAGCCTCCGGAGAGGGTTTTTTCCGCCGGACCGCATTGCAGGACGACTCCGTAGCCTCCGGGGCCGGGGTTCCCGCTGGCGGCTCCGTCGGTAAAGAGATAGATGGGTGGCCTTTTTTTGTCCATTTGCTTGCAAAGATACGAATAAATCAGTAATTTTGTACGCTATTGTGCGCGCATCGCACAAAGGATAGAGAAAACAAAGTTTTATTATGAAGAATATACTCAGAGCAATTGTCGCTGTTGCCGTTCTGGCCTCGCTGGCCTCCTGCAACCCGACCACATGGAAAAAGATCAATTACCTGCAGGATGTCGAGCAGGATACGACGATGACGATGGCCATCAACCAGGGCATCATCATCCAGCCGCAGGACCAGCTGATGATTACGGTGACGAGCCGCGACCCGAAACTGGCCGCCCAGTTCAACAATTCCATCAGCATGATGTACACCGGATCCGAAATCGGCGGCTCCTCCGGCCAGCAGCGGGTTACCGGCTATGTCGTGGACAATGAGGGCTACATCAATTTCCCGGCTCTCGGCAAGCTTCACGTCGCCGGCATCAACCGCTGGGCCCTACAGGATCTGATTGAGCAGGAACTGGCCTCGACCGGTATGCTCCGCGATGCCCGCGTGACGGTGGAATTCATGAATTTCCGGATTTCCGTTCTCGGTGAGGTGGCTTCTCCGGGTACCTACACGATTTCCGGCGACAAGATTACGATTTTCCAGGCGCTCGCCCTGGCCCGCGACCTGACCATTTATGGACAGCGCAACGACGTCCGTGTCGTCCGCGAGCAGGATGGCCGCCGGCAGATTTATGTCCTGGACCTCAAGGACAGCCAGATTTTCAATTCTCCGGCTTATTACCTTCAGCAGAATGACGTGGTCTACGTGACCCCGAATGATGTGCGGGCCGGTCAGTCCACCATCAACGAGAACTACTTCAAGTCCGGCGCCTTCTGGGTGTCCCTGGGATCGATCGCCATCAGTGTGACGAACCTGGTCGCCACGCTTATCCGTTACAGCAAATAGTCATTATCGAATATGTCCGAATTCAATCAAACTCCGGTCAATACGACTGTGCAGTCTCCGCAGGAAGAGGAGCAGACCATCCAGCTTACCGACCTTTGGGCGCTTGTCTGGGACCACAAATGGTGGTATGTTTTCTCCATTCTGGTGTTCCTGTTCCTGGCCACTTTCCATCTTTACAAGACGCCGAAAACCTACAGCCGCGTACTGAAGGTAATCGTGGACGAGGATACGCAGAACTCGATGATGCGTGACCTGACCTCCTTTGCCAGCAGCCGTTACCGTTTTAACTCCGGTACGAACGTGGACAATGAGATGGAGGCTTTTGCCTCTCCGGACCTGATGGAACGCGTCGTTTCCCGTCTGGGACTGGAGACCTCCTATGTGTCCAACCAGTTCATGCGGACCCGCGAACTGTATAAGAATGCTCCGGTGGAGATGATCCGCCTGGAGGAAGGCCTGTCCTCCTTCTCGTTCAACCTGTCCAAGAATGCGGACGGGACCATGACCATGAAGGACTATACGGTCGCCGGTAAGGATTACAAAGCCGACAAACTGATTGTGACGCCCGGAGACAGCGTGATGACCCCGATCGGCGCCATCAAACTCGTTCCGACCGTCTATTACGAAGACTGGGACAATGACATCACCGTCAGTTGGGTGCGGGCTGCCTCCCGGGCAAAGGCCTACTGCGGCCGCCTCGCCGTCTCTCTTTCCAGCAAGCAGAGTTCCGTGGTGGTCCTGACGATGTCGGACGCTTTCCCGGGCCGGGCCGAGTCCGTGCTGTCCGCCCTCCTGGATGCCTACAATGAGGAATGGGTGGAGAACCGCAACAAGAGCGTGCGGAATACCTCCCTGTTCATCAACGACCGTCTGAACGTCATCGAGCGGGAACTCGGTGGCATCGAAAATGACCTGAAGTCCTACAAGCAGACGCACCAGATCACGAACATCCAGCAGGCCGGTACCGCTTATCTGCAGCAGTCTTCGACTTATTCTGCCCAGGCTTTTGCGACCTCCAACCAGTTGGCTATTGCCAAGATGATCAAGGAGTTCATCAATGATCCCAAGCATGCCAAGGACCTGATGCCGGCGAATTCCGGCCTGGAGGGCGGCAATGTGGAGCCGCAGATTGCGGAGTACAACCGCGCCCTGTTGGAGCGCGACCGTGCCCTGACCCTATCCAGTGAGAACAACCCGCTGGTCCAGGACCTGAACAATACGCTGGACCGGCTGCATCTGGCAATCAACCGTTCCATCGACAACCTGATCTCGACCCTCCAGCTGGAGGTGAACAAGATCGAGGACAAGGAGCGCGCCATCCTCTCCCGGGTGTCCAGTACCTCCGGACAGGAACTGGAACTCCTCTCCATCGAGCGTCAGCAGAAGGTGAAGGAGCAGCTGTACATCTTCCTCCTCCAGAAACGGGAAGAGAATGAGCTCCAGAGCCTCCTGACAGTCGGCAATACACGTCTGATCATGCGCCCGAACGGTGCCAGCCGTCCCATCGCCCCGAACAGCATGATGATCCTGCTGGTCGCCCTGGTGCTGGGCTTCGGTCTTCCGTTCGCTGTCTTCTATGTCATGAAGATCCTCGATACGACGGTCAAGGGCCGCAACGACCTCGGCAAAATCAATGTTCCGTTCCTGGCTGAAATCCCGCAGATGGGCCTGCATGGCAATTACTGGCAGCGGATGCGGATCAACCGTTTCGACAACAACAATACGCGTATTGTCGTTCAGTCCGGCAAGCGTGATATGATCAACGAGGCCTTCCGCGTGCTCAGGACCAACCTGGACCTGATGGCGCACTCCATCGGTGATGCCCATACGGTCATGGTCACTTCCTTCAACCCGAATGCCGGTAAGACCTTTACCCTGCTGAACCTGGCCGCTTCCATGGCGCTCAAGGGATCCAAGGTAATGATCATCGACCTGGATATCCGTAAGGCGACCCTGTCCAAGGCCCTTGGCCGGAACACGACGGGTGTATCTGCTTTCCTGAACGGAAAATATGACAATCCGAAGGAGCACATCCAGCGCCTGGCGGACAACCTCGACCTGATGACGGTGGGCTCAATCCCCGCCAACCCGGCCGAGCTGCTCGTGTCCCCGCGATTCGCCCAGTTGCTCCAGTCGTTGAAGAGTCAGTATGACTACGTCTTCATGGACTGCCCGCCGGTCGATCTGGTGGCCGATACGTCCATCATCGCCGACCAGGCGGACATCACGGTCTTCATCATCCGTTCCGGCCTGTTCGACAAACGTGCCCTGCCGGCGGTCGAGCAAATGTACGCCGAAGGCCGCTATCACCGTATGGCCCTGATCCTGAATGGTGTGGATGTGTATGCCCATAAGAAGGGTTATGGCTACGGTTACGGTTATGGATACGGCTATGGTTACGGCTATGGCTATGGCTATGGGAACGAAGGAGAAGAAGATTGATGTTCGGCTGGTTCCATAAGCGTTCTTCTATCATAGATTCTGAGCTGCTCAAGGGAGCGACCGACCACCATTGTCACATCCTTTACGGATTGGATGACGGTGTACGGGATTGGAAGGAGTCTTCTGAGATTTTGACGTGGCTGGGTGAACTGGGCCTCAAGGAGGTCTGGTTCACGCCCCATGTCATGGAAGACGTCCCGAATACGACCGAAGGCTTGCAGGCGCGTTTCGCCGAGCTTTCCGCCCGTTATGAGGGACCGCTGAAGTTTCGTCTGTCGGCCGAGTACATGATGGACAACCTGTTTGCCGAACGGCTTCGCGCCGGTGATCTGCTCTGCCATGGGGGAGACCTGGTATTGGTGGAGACTTCGACGGTTTCTCCTCCTTATGATTTTTGGGAGACCCTGGAGCGGATGATGTCCGCTGGCTACCGTCCGCTGATTGCCCACCCCGAACGTTACCGCTATATGCGCGAAGAGGAGTACCGGCGCCTGAAGGAAATGGGCTGCCGTTTCCAGCTTAATCTTCCTTCCATTGTCGGATATTATGGCTCCCATGCCCGGCAGAAGGCGGAAGCATTTTTGAAGAGAGGATGGTATGACCTCTCCGGTTCCGACTGTCACCGTTTCTCCGTCGTGGAGAGGCAGTACGGCGCTCGGGAACTCGGGAAAGACATCCTCCGGCTTTTACAGCCTCTGATGGAGGCGGTGCCGGAGGAAATATAGCCGGAAGAGAAGTTTTTCCTGGACAGGAAAGGCGTTTCCGGCTTATTGCCCTGCTTATTCGTTTATAGGCGGGGGAATATAAACATATGCTATATTGAATATTCTGGTGACAGGTGCCAATGGGCAGTTGGGAAGGGCGTTCCGCCGCAGGGCCGGGGCTTCCTCCGATCACTATATCTTCACGGATATCACGTCGGACCCTTCCTTGGATACGGTCTGGCTGGATGTAACGAATCCGGATGCTATCCAGCTCATCTGCGCCTCCGAGCGGGTTGACATCATCATCAACTGTGCCGCTTTTACGGACGTTGACAAGGCGGAGCAGGATCTGCGGATGGCCGAGCTGCTGAACCGGGTGGCTCCCGGCTACCTCTCGGATATCGCCCGGGAAAGAAATGCGTTGCTGATTCATTTCTCGACGGACCGTATTTTCAGGGGCGAGATCCCCATTCCGATCCGGGAGGATTTCCCGGCGGCTCCTTCCGGGGCGTTCGGGGTGACGAAGCTCCAGGGAGAGGAAGCCATCCGAAATTCCGGCTGCCGCGCGGTCGTCATCCGTACCTCCTGGCTGTATTCTCCTGAGGGAGACAATTTTATGACGCGGATGAAGGGTCTGACGATGCAGCGGAAGAAACTGAAAGTCGTCTATGACCAGGTCGGCTCGCCGACCCGTGCGGCGGATCTTGCCGACGCTGTCTGCCGGATCATCGAGACGCGCCAGATGGACAAAACCGGTGTTTACCATTATGCCGATGAAGGGGTCTGCTCCCGTTATGACTTCGCCTGTGCGGTGCGGGACCTGTCCGGCAGCGACTGCAATATCCTTCCCATCCGAAGCAGCGAATATCCTTCCGCCGCCTCCCGTCCACACTATAGCGTCCTGGACAAAACTTTGTTTAAAACCACCTTCGGCATCGCCATCCCGCACTGGTATGCTTCGCTGAAGGATTGTTTGGAAAAGAGATGAACCGATTCGCTAAGATCTGGAGTTTCCGCTGGGCCCTGCGCTCGCTTCCGCAGACCCTGTGGTTCAATTTCCATTATCTGCCTTTCCGGCAGGCGGTCCGTTTGCCGATCCTGCTGTACAAACCACATCTGTGCAGCACGAAAGGGAGCATCCGGATCGAAGGGAGGGTACGCCCGGGCATGATCGTGATGGGAGCTTTGTCGATAGGCATTTATCCGAACGATGGCTTCATTTATGAGAACAAGGGGGGAGAAATCGTGTTTCAGGGATCTTGTCGTATTAGTAATCACAGCGCCCTGTCTATCGGCGAAAAGGGAAAAATGGTGTTTGGGGATCATGTCCATTGCAATGCCGTAAAAATGATCGCTTATGGCTCCATTATAGTGGGGCATGATTCGCTGATTGGATGGGATACAATCGTGACAGATACGGATTTTCACAGCATTGTCACCCATGATGATCAAGGAGAGTTCTCTGTCCTTAACCCTCCATCTGCCATCGTTATTGGCAATCATTGCTGGATTGGTATGCGTTGTTCACTATTAAAAGGAAGCTGCATCCCCTCTCATTCTGTTGTTGCGGCCGGTTCATTGCTCAACAAAGATTATGGTCCTTCAACGAATCTCTTACTGGGGGGTACGCCAGCCCGGATACTGAAACAAAATATTTCTTGGAGGGATAATCCTCCGGGTTTAATCTGAGAGACGGTGTCGTCAATCTCCACAAATTACATATTCAATGCCGCTTTGACGGTTTCTTCGTACGCAATCAATCTGATTCTTTTCCCGTATGTCACGCGAGTGCTTGGGGCTGAAGGGATCGGACAGGCTGGCTATGTGTCGGAATGCGTGAACTATTTCGCTGTGTTTTCTGTCTTGGGCATTGCTACAGTCGGTACAAGAGAAATAGCGGCTTGCGGACAGGATTTGGAAAAACGGTCCATTGTTTTCTCTTCCCTTGTTTCCATCCTGATGGGTACGACAGGCATTGTTCTTTTTTTGTATTTGTGTGCGTGCTTTGTTGTCCCTCGCTTTATTCAAGACCAGAATCTGTTTTTACTCGGATCATCTATCCTTGTATCCATGTCATTTTTGATGGAATGGTTCTATCAGGGGATTGAGCGATTCAAGTATATAACGATTCGTACCTTGGCGATTAAGATGTTATATGTTGTCGCCGTCTTTATATTGGTCAGGTCAAAAGAGGATGTTATTGTTTATTTCTCCTTGACGGCATTGATGTCTGTTTTGAATGCCCTGGTAAATATTTTGACGACAAGACGTCTTGTCCATTTTTCTTTTTCCCTGGCAAAGCCTTTTCTTTATATACGTTCTGTTCTAATCCTCGGAGCATATGGTATTATGGTGTCCATGTACACTTATTTTACATCGGTGTATCTGGGATTTGTGGCGAGTGATGACCAGGTTGGCTATTTCTATGCATCCAAAAAGTTGATGTACTTGGTTTTAGGCTTCTTCTCCGCCTTTGCTGCGGTCATGTTCCCTAGGATCAGTAATCTTCTGGCAGACGAACAAAAGGAAGAAATAGATAAAAAGATATCTCAGTCTTTTGATGTTGTTTTATCTACCTCACTTCCGATTGTGGTTTTTTGTGAAGTTTTTGCGGGAGATATCATCCGCATTCTATCGGGTCCGGATTTCACAGGAGCGGTACTTCCCATGCGCATCATCATGCCGGTATTGTTCTTTTCCGCGATGGCTCAGATATGGGTCATGCAAGTGCTTTTCCCCATGCGTAAGGATGGCATTATCCTGCTCAGCTCCTTCCTTGGAGCCATAAGCGGTATCGTTCTTTCCATATGCCTGATCAGGCCGCTGGGAGCCATTGGTGCGGCCTGCGTTTTCCTGATTTCGGAGTTGGCCGGGAATCTTTACAGTTTTGTGTATGCTGTAAGGAGGCATCTGTTTACCTTCCCAATCCGTTTAGTCATTAATCGTTTGCTTGTCGCCATACCTTATCTGGTCATTTGCATGTTGGTGCTCTCTTTGTGTAACGGCATGTGGATACGGCTGGTTGTTGCAGCGATCGCTTCCGGGATTTGGTTCCTGGTCTATTATTTCGGCGTCGAACCTCATTCGCTGATTGCCATGCAGGTGAAGCGTGTGCTCTCGCGCTTCCGCTCTTAGTAATGCATTTATTTGAAAAGAAATACTTCCGTTTCAGGGTCAGTTTTGAATTGCTGCTGATCCTGCTGATGTCGTGTTCTTTCTTCGATATCCGGTTTTTCCAGCCCTTTTTCAAGAATGATAATATCATCATCACCTACATGCTGATGCTGGCTTATTTTTTCATTCGAAATATGGGCTTTTCTTTCCGAGTGGGTATTTCAAAAAAAATGCGACCACTCTGGTGGCTGCTCGCAGGCGTGTTATTGTCCTTTATTCCTGCTTATCTTTTTTATGGACAGCATCTTTATTATTCGGTCGTGGCGTATCGTCATTTCTTGGGCTATTTTGCTTTCTTTGCGTTCTTGTCTGTCCAGCCACGTCGTGATGAGTTGAAAATGGCACTATATGCGTTTACGGTCATTTATTGCATCTGCACGTTCTATGTTTCATTCGTCAATCCTGGTTTTATCGTTTTTGAGGAAAAAGAAGGTTTTGAATTCATAGAAGAGGGCGACTTTGTCCATATGTTGCGTGGGATTCAGTTTTTGCCATTGGCTTATATCTTTTCACTTGACGATTTGAGAAAAGAGAAGATAGGAATCAAGAACAGTCTCATGGCGGTATTTGTGTTTCTGGTTATTTTCTTGGTTCAAAACCGTTCCATCCTGTTCAGTTGCATCGTTTTGACAATCTTCGCAGCCCTGGCAAACAAATCCGCAAGACGTCGCTTGATTACGGGGTCATTCATTCTGGTGTTGTTGACGCTGGCGATTGTTTTCATGTATCACTTTATTGATAAACTTGTTAATGAAACAATCGAACAGTTGAGTGACCAGGATTATAATCGCATCAAGGCATTCATGTATTTTACATCCGGAGAAAATGGATTCCTTTCTATCTTGTTGGGGAATGGCTTCATTTCGGGCAAGGTGAATCCAATCATGGAGAATCTGCGATTGGATGGGATTTATCATTCAGACCTGGGCCTGATCGGTTTCTGGCATCAGTTTGGCCTGATTCCGGTGATCGTCATTGTAACGCTATGTGTCAAATCCATCTCCTCTTTGCATGAATTTACAGTTCGTGCGAATGGACTACATATATTGTTGTGTTCCCTGACGATTTCGTATTTCCATGATTTCGGTTTGAGTTTATGGCTTTGCCTGTTCATGTTTCTTTATGAAACGGATACAGAATATGTCATTGCCAAGAGACATCAGGATGAGATTCGCATCCAAAAGATTATGAAAAGATATCGGTCCTTGTCTGTATGAGTACGGTCTACTTGAGACATATCAGCGGAATGAAAGGGATGGGAGCACTGATTGTTCTGTTCCATCACTTCTTTTATTGTTTTTATCCCTTGTTTTTGAAGGAGGGACAAACCATCTCATGCGTAGAACATATTCCTGTCGTCAATCTGTTTTTGAACGGAAACTTCGCGGTCTGCCTGTTTTTAATCTTGAGCGGTTATCTGGTGTCGTTGCAGTGTTCCACTTTTCATTCGCTTTCTGACTACGGTGAAGCCATTCCGAAACGATATTTGCGACTCGCTTTGCCATTGCTTGTCCCTACGCTTTTTGCCTTCTTGCTGTACTCTTTCGGCTTGTTTCGTATCCATGAAGTATCCACCGAATTGATGAACGGGATGACCGTTGATTACTATCAAGATATAAAACCTCATCATCTCCTGGCCTCGCTGGTCTTGGCCCCTTTCGGATATAGCATTTTAAATGGCCCCTACTGGATGCTTGACGCCATTTTGCTTGGATCTTATCTTGTGATGCTGGTCCATCTTGTCTGCGGGAAACTTCCTATGGGGAAGCGCATTTTGTTTCTTTTATTCATGCTTTCGATAACTTACTATTATCATCCCTATTATGCATGTCCATTGGCCGGAGTGCTGCTTAGAGAAATCGAAATAAAGATGACCCCGCTTAAAAATGGCTGGCGGCATCTTCTGTCGTTCCTTGTTTTCAGCCTCTCGATCGCTCTTTGTTGTTTACAGGAAGGGGTCTTTCAGTTTAATATCCACCTGAATGCTCTTTCTGCGAGCTGTTTCATTTTATCGGTTCTTGTGTCACCGCTTCTGCGTACGCTGTTCAGTCTTCGCGTCATGGATGCGGCAGGGCGGATTTCCATGGGTATTTATGTTTTCCATTGGCCGGTGATATGTTCTTTTTCCTGTTGGTTGTTCTTGCAAGGGTGGATGAGTGTTTCGACCGTGACGATGTCAGTACTGTTTCTTTTGAGTGCCGGTCTGATCGTGATGCTGGCCTGGGCTTACCATAGATGGGTGGAACCTTTCGCGGCAGAGTTCGGACGGAAGATTCTTCATCTTTTCTTTTCTGAGCAGCAATGAATCTTGCTACGATTACTCTTTTTTGTAGGGAGCGTTTCCGTCTGGATGCCTGGCGACACTATGTCGACGAGTATCAGGATGGAATAGCGCTTCATGTTATCGTCAACAATGGAGATCCGGCGGATACGGAGTTGTTGAAGGAACGCTTTCCTGACTCCATGGTTTTGGAGAGTCCGACTTCTAATATGATGGCATCTTACAATCTGGCTTTGAAGGAGATTCTCAAGCATCCCGAAATCGATGCTATCGGACAGATTGTCAATGATATCCGTATAGAGGACGGTGGTATCAGGAAGCTATATGACATCCTCTTTGGACAAGTGGATTGTTTCGCCGTTTCTCCGGTCTTACTAGAAAAGGATTCAGACGTGATTGACTGTTTTGGATGCTCTGTTAACAGAAAGACATTTCAGTTCGTCCATCTGGATGCTGGGGCCAGCCTTGCTGAAGTCCCCATAGAAACAAAACAGGTCGACGCGCTGCCCGCTGGCGTTTTTATCGCTAAACGGACTTTTTACGAACGTTACGGTATTCAAGACGAGGCATTGAACATGTATGCCGATGAAATTGATATGGCGCTGCGCGTGAAGAAGGTGGGGCTGCGGATGATGGCTAGTTCCGAGATTCGGGCATGGCATCAACATGTCAATGCCAGTGGGCGTCCACAGCGCAATGCCAGGGCTGCTTATTTGATGGGGAGGAATGCTGTTTATCTGGCTGGAAAACATGTTTCATCATGGCGTCGTTTGGTTGTTTTTCTCTATCATGTATACCGGGGAATCGATGAATTCCGTTCAGCTTTATTCCATGGTAAACGTGATGGAAGTTATGCTTTTGGGCAGGCAATAATCTGTGGTGCCTGGGATGGGCTGTTTTATCGTGCTCAGTCATGAGAATCCTCTTCGTTACCCATCACTATCTCTCCGGCAAAGGCGGCGGCATTTTTGCCAGCCGGAGCTTTATCAATGCCCTTGCCGAGACAGGAGCGGAGGTGATGCTGCTCTATCCGGTGAAAGGGGAGGAGCGTGCGGAAGAGATTGACCCTCGGGTGAGGGCGATTCCTGTTCCTTATGCGCTTCCCCGCTGGAAAAAGGGCCTGGACCTTCTTTTTGGGCGGATCCATCGCTATTTCGGCGTACTGGAACCCTATTTGGATGAGGGGTATGACCAAGTTGTTTTCGACACCTGCTATCCTTCCTTCCGCATGCTGAAGAAGGTTCGGAAGGCCGTGCCGCGGATTGTGACCATCCACCATAATTGCCAGTGGGAGTACGCCCGGGACAACACGTCCAGGGCCCTCCGGCCCTTGATGCTGTTCTGGCTCCGGCGCTGCGAGGGGCAGGCCGTACGGGGAAGTGATCTGAACCTGACGCTGACCCCGGAAGACAGGGAGCTCCTGTACCGGATGTATGACCCCGGACGGAAGGCCCGGATCGAGGTCGTCGGGGTCCATGAATACCGCCGCTTGCCGCTTCCTCCCTCCTCCTCGGTGACGGATCCCGTGTTTGTCATCAGCGGGAACCTTGGCGCAAAGCAGACCGAAGATGCCCTGCTGCCCTGGATCCGGGATTGTTATCCCGTTTTAAAACAGCGGGTTCCCGATGCCCACTTGGTTCTCGTAGGGCAGGCTCCTTCGGCGCGTCTGGCTGCGCTTTGCCGGGAGAAGGGGATGGAGCTGATTCCTTCTCCGCCTGAAATGGAACCCATCCTCCGGCGTGCCCGCTATTATATCTGTCCGACGGATCGGGGCGGTGGCATCAAACTCCGTATCATGGATGGACTGAGCCATGGACTTCCGGTGTTGACCCATGCGGTATCGGCCCGTGGCTATCACCGTTTCCTGGGGAAGGGTCTTTTTGTCTACGAGGATGCAGTTTCTTTCGGGAAGGCCCTCGACGAAATGCTGTCATCCCGGATTGATGCTGAAGCGGTTCGCCGCTGTTATGAAGAAACGTTTTCCTTTGACGCCTGTGTGGCGGAGATGAAACAGTATCTGAGTGTATGACCCCGCTTGCCCTTTTTGCCTATAACCGTCCGGAGGCTTTCCGGCGAACCCTGGAAGCGCTTGCGGAGAATCCTCAGGCGCCACAGACACCGGTGTATATCTTCGTGGACGGGCCTCGTAGCCCGGCTGATGCCTCGAAAGTGGCCCAAACCCGCCGGGTGGCCCGGGAGGCGAGGGGCTTCGCTTCGGTGACGCTCCGTTTTTCCGAGCAGAACAAGGGTTTGGCCGAGTCCATCATTTCCGGGGTAACGGAAGTATTGGAGGGGGCCGATGCCGTGATTGTCCTGGAGGATGACCTCCGGGTCCATCCCTCTTTCCTCTCTTATATGAATGCCGCCCTTCAGGAGTACCGGGACAAGCCATCTGTGTTTTCCGTCTGTGGTTATACGAACCGTATCCGGATTCCCGCCGGCTATCCGTATGACGCCCATTTCTGTACGCGCTCTTCCTCCTGGGGCTGGGGGACCTGGAAAGACCGTTGGGAGAAGGTGGACTGGGCTCCGACGCGATCAGAACTGTTCCGCCACTGGTTTGGTTTCCGGAGGTGGGGCGGCTCGGACTGCTCCAAGATGCTGCTGGGCTGCCTGAGGGGACGCAACCATTCCTGGGCCATCCGTTTCTGCTTCGCCGAATACCTCACCGGCGGGCTATCCCTGTTCCCCAACCGGAGTCTGGTGGACAATTCCGGGAGTTTTTCGGGAGACGGGACCAACTGCCGGAAATTCAGCCGTTTCCGTTTTGAATGGGAACCGGAGGCCCATCGCACTTACCGTTTCCCGCCCGAAGGCCTGACGGACCCTCGTATCATCCGGCGCAGCCTGTGGTACCATTCCCTTCCGCTGCGTCTGTACTCACGCATCATGTATCTTTTCTATGATTGACAAAACCACTGTGCAGGATGCCTTGCTGTATCCTTTTCAGGACATTTCCGACCACCGGGGCGATCTGTATGTGATCGAAGGCGGACGACATGTCCCCTTCGACGTGAAACGTCTCTTCTGGATTACCCGTCTCCCGCAGGATATTGTCCGGGGCGGCCATGCCCACCGCGCCTGCCAGCAGTTTATCGTGGCGGTGAAGGGAAGCCTTGACGTGGAACTGGATGACGGTGAAACGGTCCGTACCGTCCATCTGGACAAGCCTTCGGAGGGCCTGCTGATCCCGCCGGGCATCTGGGCGACAGAAAAGAATTATTCCGAGGACGTCCTGTATCTGGTCCTCGCCTCTGACCATTATGATGAAGCGGACTATTTCCGCTGCTATGAAGACTTTATCCGTTACAAACATGATTCCCTATCTTGATCTGAAGCAGGTGACGGCGTCCCACGCCGAGGAAATCCAGGATGCCGTACGCCGGGTCGTGGAAAGCGGCTGGTATCTGCAGGGGGAGGAAAACGCAGCCTTCGAACAGGCTTATGCCTCCTTTATCGGTACCCGCCATGCCGTTGCGGTCGCCAACGGCCTGGATGCGTTGATCCTGATGCTTCGCGGCTATATGGAACTGGGCCAGATGGAAAAAGGTGATGAGGTCATCGTTCCGGCCAATACCTATATCGCGACGATTCTGTCCATCAGCGAGAACGGGCTGGTGCCGGTACTGGTGGAGCCGCGTCTGGATACGCTGGAAATGGACCCTGACGCGATTGAGGCGCATATCACGCCCCGTACCCGCGCTATTTTGATGGTCCACCTGTATGGCCGCTGCGCCTATACTGAGAAAATCGGCGAAATCTGCCGGAAATATGGTCTCAAACTGCTGGAAGATAATGCCCAGGCCCATGGATGCCGCTTCGCTGCGCGCCGGACAGGCTCGCTCGGCGACGCCGCGGCCCACAGTTTCTATCCGGGCAAAAACCTGGGTGCGCTCGGCGACGCCGGTGCCGTCACCACAGACGACGAGGATCTTGCCCGGATTGTCCGCACCCTGGCCAATTATGGATCTTCAAAAAAATATGTATTCCCGTACAAAGGACGCAACAGTCGCTTGGACGAGGTCCATGCGGCCGTCCTTTCCGTCAAACTGAAATACCTGGACGAAGACAACCGGAAGCGCTCGGAAGGAGCGGCGTACTACTACCAGCAGCTCCGGCATCCGCTGGTGCATCTGCCCCGGTGGATGGAGCCGGAGAGCAACGTGTACCACATTTTCCCGGTACTCTGTCCGAAACGGGACGCCCTGCAGCAGTATCTGAAAGAAAACGGGGTCCAAACCCTGATTCATTATCCGATTCCGCCGCATAAGCAGGCCTGCTACAAAGAGTGGAACCAGCGCGTCTATCCGATTACGGAACAGATTCATGCGGAGGAACTGAGCCTTCCGCTTTCACAGGTGATGACGCAGGAAGACCTTGAAACCGTCGCGTTACTGGTCAATTCCTTCCCGGGATGATGAATTTCTGTACACTTTTCGATGCGTATTACATCCACAAAGGGCTGGCACTTTACCGGTCCCTGGAGAAGGTGTGCAGCGATTTCACCCTCTATGTGATGGCCTTTGACGAGGAATCCTTCCGGAAACTGACCGCCCTTGCCTTGCCGCACATGGTGGTGGAAAATGAATCTGGTCCTTTCCTGACGGAGGAAATCGCCGCGTGCAAGGCCACACGCAAGCGCAACGAATACTGTTGGACCTGCGGCTCGAATGTGACCTGGTACTTCATGACGCGTTACGGGTTGGACCATATCGTCTATGTGGACGCGGACATGATGTTTTTCCATGACCCTTCGCCGCTGCTGAAATCGCTTGAAGGGGCTTCCGTCGGTCTCTCGCCGCATTTCTTTGACAATGGCCTGTATGGACGCTACTGTGTCCAGTTCGTGTTTTTCCGCAATGACGAGGCTGGCCGTTCGGCACTTTGCTGGTGGAAGAACCAGTGCCTGGCCTGGTGCTATGACCGCTATGAAAACGGCTTGTTCGGCGACCAGGCCTATCTGGACCGGATGCCGGGGCTTTTCCCGGGCGTCCGGGAAATCGAAGACCGTGGCTGCGGTGTCGCCCCCTGGAATGAGGAGCAGTACCGTTTCCTTCTGGGTGCCTGTATCCAGTGGGAGGGAAAACGCCTCCCGGTGTATTTTTTCCATTTCCACGGCATAGGTGTCGACTTGGAAGGGGAGCGGGTCGTCCTTCGCTGCAAGAAGAAGCATTTCCGCCGCGAGACCCTTCGGGAAATGTTCGTTCCCTATGGGGAACTGCTCCGGGAGGTCTATGAGCGGGATCTCGGCCGGAGGGTGTCGAAGGTCGTCGTGAAGAATCCGACCCTCGTCCGCCGCGTCGTCCAGGCAGGAAAGGACCTCCTTCGAAACAATGTACTCGTCCGGAAGGTGTATTTCAAGTATCTGAAAGGCCACACCGGCTATAACAAGAAGCAGGTATGATCCGTGCGTCCTTGATACTGATTGTCTTCACTTTGTGCTTGCAGGAGCTGCAGGCGGCCCCTTTTCTCATCCGGATAAGACAGCAGTCTGATTTTGATCGGATGGGTGAACGGATAGAGCAGGCTGTTTCCGACGGAGAATCGGATATCGTCGTTGATTTAGCATCCGGGACTTATTTTTTTCAAGAAGATCACCTCGCCTTCAAAAATGTTCACTGGGATTCTGTTTCCATCTGTGTTCGTGGCCATGATGCGAAGATAGTCGGCGCAGGAAAAGATGCGTTGTATTCCGGAGTGGATTTCAAGATGGATGTTTGTTATTTGGATGATACGTTGGGCGTCAATAGGTTGGTTACGCCCATGAAAAGGGCAAAAGAACGCATCCGTCCAATTAGTCCTGCTGTGGGCCTGTATTGCCTGGAGACCGGCATACGGCAGCTGAATCTTCGGCAAGGGAGGAATGTCTATGTCCAGTTGTCTCAATGGTTTACAAGCAGAGTATATCCTGTTGAGAGAATTGACAAAGGCAAGGTCTATTTTATTGACAGTCTGCAGTGTCCCTATGGATCTCCATATCATCCTGATGCGGATTATTATTATGCCAAACAGATGCCTAGATACCGTTTTTTCAACGTGCCTTCTGTTCGTGCTGCCGGACTGCATGCCTGTGAGGCTTCTCGGTTTCTGCTTCTGTCGGGAGCGTCTGTCAAATCCTTTACCCTTGAAGACTTGGTGTTTCTTGGTAATTCAGCAAAGAAGGAATCGCTGCTCGATTTCTTTTATTGCTCGTCAGGAGAATACCATGTCCGTAACTGCCGTTTCAAGGGTTTGATGAATTATGCGGCATATGCCACTGGAACAGATTCTTTGTTTTTCGAGGGGAATACAGTCATCGGGTGCAGAGGCTCTGTCGTACAGGCGGATATTCGAGCCAAACATGCCCATATTCGACGCAATCGTTTTCATGACAATGGCTGGGGGCTGGAACAGTCATTTAACATTATCTGCAGGGGGGAAGACTTTCATGTCTCAGATAATATACTGGTGGATTTTGGTTATTCGGCCATTGGAATTGGCTGCCACTATCTTGAGCCCGCAGACAACACAATCAGTGGAAGCGTGGAAAACAATGACATCTATCTGACCCCGACGTCTTATCGAAAGGCGCCGATGGAGGGATTGATGGATAGCGGTGCCATTTATTTGTGGACTCGGCAGACAGATGTGACAATTCGAGACAACGTGATTCACGACATCAATGGACCGGGGGATAATCGCGGCATTTTATGCGATGATGGCACGGTCCATACCCGCCTTGTGGGAAACCATATTTCGCATGTTGCCAATTCTTATACCATTGATCTTCGTCGCGTGTCGTTTGTCGAAACGGAACAAGGGTCTGTGGTTAAGAAAACCAATGTCTGCAACGAGTTATCAGACAACTATGTGGATGGCCCCATACGTTTTGAATGTAGAGGTGGTGAGGATGGATGCATCGTGGGCGAGACGTATTATTTGAAACCATGAATCTGTATTTCGGTGTCACGATAGCTCCCTATGCGGTAGACTTTTGCAATGCGCTGTACGAGCGTTTCAACTGCCGTATCTTTCACAGAGAGGTGGATGTCACCAACTTGGCATTTGACCCGGAAGAGGTGCAGAGCCAGTGTCGTTTCCCGTTTGAGCGTTATGCTTCTGGATGGGGACTAAAATCTTTGAAGGGTTTGGTGCAGTTGATTCGGGATGAAGAGCCGGAATATGTCTTTACGAGCGAGTTTTCTCTGACCACGGTCCGTGTCTGCATGATTCGTTTTCTTCTGAACAGGCATTTCAAGATTATCTCTATCTGCGACGACAGTTGGGACATGATTCAGGGGAATGATTTCAGCCGCCTTCATCGTGTGGCTCGTTATATTGTCCCGAAGATGGTTGATCAATTGATTCTGGCAAATCCACAGGCTCTACAATGGTATCGCCACCAATATGGGAAAGGCCTGTTTATGCCCATTCTTGCAGATGAGAAGCGATTGCGGAGAATGTACGCAACGGTCTTCGGGGCTTCCGTGCAGCGCAGGAAACAGATGAAATTGGATGACCGGCCGCTTGTCCTTTTCGTCGGTCGTTTGATCCCTTTGAAAAATCTATCTTTCCTGTTGCGGCTTTTGCAAGGAAGGAATATCCATGTCGCCTTTGTTGGAGATGGACCTTTGCGTGCATCGTTGGAGGAGCTGGCTAAAGAATCCGGCCAATCTGTTATCTTTGCAGGAAGATGCGGTGGCGCAGAACTGGCTACATGGTTTGCGATGGCCGATTTGCTGGTCCTTCCCAGTTTACAGGAAGCATTTGGAGCCGTAACAGGAGAAGCCCTGGCGTATGGGAGCCCGGTCATTGTTTCGAAACGCGCGGGGTCTTCTTTCCTTGTACAGGAAGGAGTGAATGGTAGTATTGCCGATCCTCTTGATGAGAAGCAGTGGCGTAGCGCTTTGAGCCGCTGGATTCCTTCGACACTGTGCTTGTCTGAGAAGCTTCGGCCATCTTTGCTGCCTCTCCAATTTGAATCATGTTTGGAAGCATTGTTCCATGAACTTCGCCGGAATCCATCTTAAATGGACGACATTGTCCGTTTGCCTTTTCCTGAGCACATGGGTTTCGGCCAGAATCCTTCGAGTCGAATCGCAGTATGCCTTCAATTCGCTGAATGAATGTATACGACAATGTGTTTCAGAGGGGGAGAAAGAGATTGATATACAGTTCGCTCCCAGTATCTATTATTTCAGGGAGAATCATATTGACCTCAGTGATGTCAAGTGGGCGGATGTTCATATTACCCTGGATGGGAATGGGGCTCGCTTTATAGGAAGGGGACAGATGGTAAATCCGGGAGATGTCACGGGCCCATACAACAGAAAAGCAGGCTGGGTGGATCCGGATACGATGGAATCACAGGATTGGGGCAGCGCCATCCGTCAAGCCCGCTTTTTCCCTTTGCCTCGTCTGTTCCGCAGTAAATCCTTCCGTTTGCCAACCCATGAAGCCGATATGGATGAGGAAGAAGCAAAAGATGTATATGTCCTCATTACGCAATGGTTCAAAGGGGAAGTGTATAAGGTGGACAGAATCCGCCATGGTTATATTTTTTATCATCGGATCCATTATGCCGGGACCCCATGGTATTCTGAACTACGTTTTGGGCGATGCCTGCCCCGGTACCGTCTTTTAAATGCTCCTGGGCATCAGGAATCATATATCAAGAATGGCCGGTTTTATTCCCCGAAAGCGATCTATCGTTCGGGAACGTCCTCATTTCTAAGAATGGAGCGTGCGGAATTAGGAACAGTCCGTATCCGGGATTGTCAATTCTTGGGGAATTCAGGTTCACGGCCTTTGCTTAGTCTTCGTGAGGTCCATGCGGATTCTGTGATGATTACCCATTGCCGGATGCAGGGCATTCGTGATCAAGTCGTCGCCGTTTATCGATCCGGTCATGTTTATTTCAGGGATAATGTTGCAAAGCATTGTTTTCGTTCCGTTTTTTGGTCCGATCCCTATTCCAATGACATCCGGGTAACCGGTAACCAATTGTCGGATAATGCTTTGGCTTTTTCCAACGACCCTGTCGTTTTCTGCATGGGAAAAAACTTGTTGATATCGCATAACAGGATATCGGATTTCACCTATTCTGCCATATCCGTCGGAGCCCATTATTCTTTTGATTGTGAGGGGGGGGCGTCCGGTGTCGTTCAGTATAATGAAATCTTTCATACAGAGGACTTCTCCCGAAAACCGATGCGCTCTCTCATTGATGGCGGTGCCATTTATGTGTATACGCAGAATGTGGGCATGCTGATTCGAGGGAACTATGTTCATGATATTTATGGTTATCATGGGAACAGGGGTATTTTGTGTGATGATGGGGTAAACAATGTGTGCCTATATGAGAATCTGGTCTTGAATGTCGATAATTCATACCCGATTGACCTGCGGCAATCCAGTAAAAACACTCGGGTAAAAGGGAGTTTCGTTACTTGTTGTAATCTGCACAATCGTGTGATTGCAAATGTTACGGATGCTCCTTGCCGTTTATATGTACGCAAGCGGGATTCTCAGAGCGAGATTCGCAACAATGTGGTTTTGGACAAATGTACCCTGAGAGAGGAATGGGACGAACAGTGGAGAGCCATGTTTAATGAAAGTATAACTCAAAACGATACATTCGAATGAGAAACAAAGATCTGACCTATCTGAAGGATTGCCCGATTGCTGTCCTGGGCGTCAAGTTCAGTGTCCCGACCCCAATTATCGATGCCATGATTGTCATCGGCGGTGCATTCCATGAAAAAAGTTTCTTTGAGGAGACGCGTTACAACCTGGACTATCTTGGTATTGGCCATATGACAAAAAGACAATTACTTGACTACTTGTACGAAGGTAGATATTTATAATAGAACTATTAGTCATGGAGCTATCATTCTTTATTCTATTCTCGGACTTTCTTCTCTCTCTTTTGCTGGGAGCAGTAATCGTCCGTCTGATAGCGCAAATCGCTTATCAAAGGAGTATTTTCGATATTCCGGATGAGAGGAAAATCCATCGGGTCCCGGTTCCTCGCCTGGGTGGGGTCTCTTTTTTGCCAACGATGGTGATCATCATCGCGTTCTGCATTGCTACGCTGTATCGTTATAACCTTGTCCGCCATCAGTTTACGGAGAATGTCGTCTTCGTCCGGCTATTGTATATGACAGGAAGTGCGATGATTCTGTATTTGATTGGACTGGGGGATGATTTGATCGGGGTGGGCTATAAGACAAAATTCCTCTTTCAGTTTTTTGCGGCCGCCGTCATCGTTTCCTCCGGCATCTGGATCAATAATCTCTATGGACTGTTTGGCATCCATGAGATTCGTCCATGGATCGGAATTCCTCTGTCTTTGCTGGTAATTATGTTTGTGTCCAATGCCATCAATCTCATTGACGGGATTGATGGTTTGGCCTCGGGTATCGTGATCATTTCGCTTACATGTCTGTCCATTATCTTTGTCTATGAGCGGCAGTTTTCGTTGGCGATGACCTCTCTCTCTGCACTGGGCGCTGTACTGGCTTTCTGGTTTTTCAATGTTTTCGGGTCTACGGAAAAGAAGACTAAAATCTATATGGGCGACACGGGCTCCTTGACACTGGGCCTGATCCTGTGCTTTTTGATTCTGAATCTGGGAACTTTTGAGGGGCACAATGGCCTGACAAGAAACTGCAAGTATTTTATCATTGCCTTATCCTCTTTGATGATTCCGCTTCTGGATGTCGTTCGCCTGATTATCTTCCGCCTTAAACATCATCGGAATCCCTTCCAGGCAGATATGAATCATGTCCATCATAAACTGATTCAGTTAGGTGCTTCGCCGCATCAGGCATTGATGATACTGCTCTCGGCCGATGTTATTCTGATCCTTGCCAATGCTTATCTGTCCATGTATGTCAATGTCAATATCTTGCTGGTGGCAGACGTGGTCGTTTATTATCTGGTTCTGCTGATTTTGACGAATAGTATCGAGAAAGGGAAACGTTTTTTTGGGAATGCTTGATTTTTATCGTGTCGGCCGTGTCCCCATTCATCTGGTGTCGGTGAATAGTGTCCGAGATACCGTCGTGAATACTCTTTCGGAAGATCGGAAAGGGTATATCTGTATCTCCAATATGAGAACGGTTGCTTTGGCACAAAAGGACGACGCCTATTTCCGTGTGATGGAGCACTCTCTGTTGAATACGCCCGACGGTACTCCTTTGGTGTGGTGCGGAAAACTATGGGGGCTTCGGCAAGTGGAGCGTGTTGCGGGTCCGGATGTTTTTGTCTCCCTTCTGAAAACATCTCTTTCCCAGTTTTTTCTCGGAGATACGGAGGAGGTGCTATCTCGCTTGACAGAACGCGTACAGCAGGAGTATGGCACAAAAGTCGCCGGCATGTTCTCTCCGCCTTTTGCCCCCATTGAGACCTATGATTTGCAGGAGATTGCCGATCGTATCCGGCTCTCTGGCGCCCAGCTGGTTTGGTTATCTCTCCGGGCCCCCAAACAGGATATTCTCGCATCTTTGTTGCTTCCACTCCTTCCGGACGGTGTTGTGTGCATCGGGGTCGGGGCTGCTTTCCGGGTTGAAATCGGGGATCTGAAGATGGAACGTGGCGTTTGGCAGCGAATTGGTCTGGGCGGCCTCCGGATGATTCGCAATTCCAGTTTCCGGAAAGAATTCAAATGGTATGTCAGCCATACGTTCATCCTAATTAAGTTTATGGGACAGATTTTGTTCCGGCGTTTGACCGGCGTGAAACACAATCATGGAATTCAAAGGTAAACACGTACTCGTTCTGGAGGGCTACTGCAAGCAATGTCTTCCTTTTTTGCGGGGGTTCAAGCAGGCCGGTTGCGAAGTGAGTGTCCTGTGTTCCTCCCGTCTCGACTGTTCTTACGTTTCCCGGTTCCCGGACCATCGAATCCTGGGAGTCTGTGATCCGCACAAGCCGTCGGAATCGGAGGCTTATATCGTTTCTCTGATCAAGCAGGGCCATTATGACCTTGTCTTTCCACCTTTTGACTTTTCTGCCCGTATTTTGTCCCGGCACAAGGAAGAACTGTCCGCTTATGCGCTGCTATACGCAAACGATGAAGTCGTTTTCCGGAAGGCCAATGACAAAGAAGAGGTAATGAAGACCTGCCAGGAGCATGATATCCCGTGCCCGCGCACCTATTTTTCCATGGAGAATCTAGCATTCCCACTGGTTCTCAAACCGCGCGACCAGTATGGCGCACGTGGTTTCCATGTCTGCCGTTCCAGGGAAGAACTGATCCGGTACATAGAGGAGAAGCATATTGAACGGGATCAATATGTCATGCAGGAGTATATCCCGGAGGGAAGTTGTGTGGCCGGGAGCGTCCAGATGATTGACCGTGAAGGTGTCATTAAAAGTTCCTATCTGTACCGCTGTGAACATGTCTTTCCTGAAAATGGTGGTACGAGTACCTTGAATGCCCTGCTCAAACGGGATGACATCCGGTCCGAATGTGATCGTTTGGTCCGCCTGATGGGATTGAGGGGCATTGTCGGCGTGGATCTGATGATTGACGGCAGAACGGGGGAAGGCAAGGTGATTGAGATCAACCCGAGACCAGTTCACGGTATTGCATTGGGGTTCTTTGCCGGTATGGATCATGCCCGGCAGGTGCTGGAAGATGCGTTTGGCGAGGAGGTTACCGCGATGGAACCGAAGCGGTGGGACATATCCTCACGCATTCTGCAGACAGACGTTCTGTGGTTTCTGACATCTCGGAACCGGTTCCGCCTCTCTCCCCGAAAGTTGGGATACAAAGTGAAAGAACAGATGTTTTTCTGGGATGATCCGCTCCCTTGGCTTGCCTTTCTGCTGGAAGGCCTGCGGGATTTCCGGAGAAAAATGAAAGAGAAAAAACAATAGGCGCCATGCATGTTCTGACCATCGATTTGGAAGAGTGGTTCCATCTGCTGGACTTTGATGCGACGCGCGGCGAAGAGCAGTGGAGCCGGTACGAAGTCCGTATTTATGAGAACACGGAACGAATCCTTACCCTTTTGGAGGATTCGGGCACCAAGGCGACATTCTTTGTCATTGGCTGGATCGCAAGACAGTATCCTGATCTGGTCCGGAAAATCGCGGAAAAATACAGGCTCGGGACCCATACAGAAAACCACCAGCTGGTGTGGCAGCAGAAACCGGAGGAGTTCAAGCGGGATCTGGTGGATTCCATCCATCGCCTGGAGGATATCAGCGGGAAGCGTTGCGAAGTATTCCGTGCGCCGGGTTTTTCCATCAGGCCCTCAGAGGCGTGGGTGTTTGAAACGCTTGTCGACGTGGGAATCCGTTATGATAGTTCCATCTTTCCGGCACGGGCATCCCATGGGGGGTGGCCGGGTTTCCCTGCTGACGGTCCGGTCCGAATCGCGACCCGGACTTCGGACATCAAGGAGTTTCCCATGCCTTGCCGGACGTTGGCTGGTCATCCTTTCGTGTTTTCCGGCGGCGGGTATTTCCGCTTATTTCCCTATTCTCTCATTCGGAAATGGACGGATGGCTCCTCTTATAATCTGGCCTATATCCATCCCAGAGACCTGGATAAGGGCCAGCCTGTCTTGCAAGGGCTTCCGCCCATCAGGCGCTTTAAATCCTATTATGGCCTTGCTTCGGCTGAGTCGAAACTCCGCCGCTATCTGTCAGATTTTTCTTTTACGGATATCCATACGGCAGCAGAGACCGTTGATTGGGAGGCCGTTCCTTCTATTATCCCCACAAATTGGGATTGACAAGAGGGAAAAACCGCCGTACCTTTGCCAACGAAAAAACACAGTATCCTTATAAATTGTTGGGGATGGCCGTCTGCTTGTGAGGTTGCAGACGGCCATCTTTGTCTGACAGCGTTTCTGACAATTTGGCAGGCGGGAGGCGGTGGCACGAAGTTCGATATTTTGGGGTCGCCGTCCAGGGTGGGCGGCAATGAAACGCAAACAAATAAAAACAGAATACTATGGGAAAGATTATCGGAATCGACCTCGGAACCACCAATTCCTGCGTCGCAGTGATGGAAGGCAACCAGCCGACCGTCATCATCAACAATGAAGGACAGCGCACCACCCCTTCCGTCGTGGCTTTCACCGACGGCGGCGAGCGCAAGATCGGATCTCCGGCCAAGCGCCAGGCGATCACCAACCCGAACAATACCGTGTTCTCCATCAAACGGTTCATGGGCGAGACCTATGAGCAGGTGGGCGCGGAAGTAGCGCGGATGCCTTACAAGGTGGTCCGCGGTGAGAACAACACCCCGCGTGTGGATATCGGCGGCAAGCTGTATACGCCGCAGGAAATTTCCGCCATGATTCTCCAGAAGATGAAGAAGACGGCGGAAGAATACCTCCGCCAGGAGGTGACCGAGGCGGTCATCACCGTTCCGGCCTACTTCTCTGATTCCCAGCGGCAGGCGACCAAGGAAGCCGGCCGGATTGCGGGCCTGGACGTGAAGCGTATCATCAATGAGCCGACGGCTGCCGCTCTCGCCTATGGTCTGGACAAGAAGGACAAGGACATGAAGGTGGCGGTCTTCGACCTTGGTGGCGGTACCTTCGATATCAGTATCCTCCAGCTCGGTGACGGAGTGTTCGAGGTGCTTTCGACCAATGGTGACACCCACCTTGGCGGTGACGACTTCGACCAGGTGATCATCGACTATCTCGCCGGCGAGTTCGCCTCCGAGAACGGTGGTATCGACTTGAAGAAGGACCCGATGGCCCTCCAGCGTCTGAAAGAGGCTGCCGAGAAGGCGAAGATTGAACTGAGCAGCCAGACCTCCACGGAAATCAACCTTCCGTACATCATGCCGGTGGACGGTGTGCCGAAGCACCTGGTGAAGACCCTGACCCGTGCGAAATTCGAGCAGCTGTCGGATGCGCTCTTCCGCCGCTCGATCGAACCTTGCCGCAAGGCGCTCGCGGATGCTCATCTGCAGCCTTCCGACATTGACGAAGTCCTCCTCGTCGGCGGCAGCACCCGTATCCCTTATGTCCAGGAGCTCGTGAAGAACTTCTTCGGCAAGGAGCCCAACAAGAGCGTGAATCCGGACGAGGTCGTCGCCATCGGCGCCTCCATCCAGGGCGGTGTCCTCGCCGGTGACGTGAAGGACGTCCTCCTGCTGGATGTGACTCCGCTGTCGCTCGGTATCGAGACCCTCGGCGGTGTGATGACCAAACTCATTGAAGCCAATACGACCATCCCGGCCAAGAAGTCCCAGATCTTCTCCACGGCGGCCGACAATCAGCCCGGTGTCCAGATCGTGGTCCTTCAGGGCGAACGTCCGATGGCCAAGGACAACAAGCAGATCGGTATCTTCCATCTGGACGGCATCGCGCCGGCCCCGCGTGGCATCCCGCAGATTGAAGTGACCTTTGATATCGATGCCAACGGTATCCTGAACGTTTCTGCGACAGATAAGGCGACTGGCAAGGAGCAGCACATCCGCATCGAAGCTTCCAGCGGTCTGTCCGATGCCGAAATCCAGCGCATGCGGGACGAGGCGAAGGCCAATGAGGCGGCAGACAAGGCGGAGAAGGAGCGCATTGACAAGATCAACAATGCGGATGCCCTGACCTTCCAGGCCGAGAAGTTCCTCAAGGACAACGGAGACAAGGTGCCCGCCGATATCAAGAGCGAAGTCGAGAGTGCCGTCACATCCCTCAAGGAAGCGGTCAAGGCTCAGAATATCGCCGACATCGACCGGTACTCCGAGCAGCTGAACAAAGCCTTCGAGAAGATGTACCAGGCATCTTCCGGTGCCCAGCAGGGTGGCCCACAAGGGCCTTTCGGCCCGCAGGGTCCGTTCCAGGGCGGTCCGCAGGGACCTCAGCCTGGTGGCCCTGACCAGGGACCGGACGAGCAGTAATCAACAGCTGCCTGTTCATAAATTACCCGCTTCGCGTTACTCGGAGCGGGTTTTTCTTTGTATTTTTGTAGGTTATAATACCTGAAAAATGACTTTAAGACCATGGATGACAGCCGCCGCTGTGCTGCTGGTCATGACGGCATGTTCTTCACAAAAGAAATTGGCCCGGCTCCAGGAGGAGAAGGTGGAAATCCAGCTGCCCCGTGAGGCCGACTATCTGCCGGACAATGTGAGCGGGGAGGTATTCCGCCCTGCCGATACCCTGTATGTGAAAGGAGAAGACGGAAGGAACCAGATTCTGCTGAGGGCCGTTAAGGATACGACGACCGGCGAGATGGTCGCGACCGATGTCCTCGAAGCCGCCATCGTGACGGCGCGTTTCCGGAACAAGGCCGAGCGAAACGGCAAGGTAGACCTGGAATTCCAGATCAAGGTTCCTTCCCTCATGCTGGACGAAAACTGGGAGATGACCCTCCATCCGGATATGTTCCTGCTGGGGGATTCGCTCTCCCTCGAACCCATCGTCATCAGCGGTCGCGCTCACCGCGCTGCGCAGAAAAAGGGCTATGAGCGATACAATGATTATATCAACCGTATCATCACGGATACGTCCGTCTTTGTCAACCGCGGCCTGCTGGAACGGTATATCGAGCGGAATATTCCGGAGCTTTATGCCTACCGCAACGACTCTTCCTATGTGGACGACGGCAGCTTCCGTGCTTTCTACGGGGTGACCTTCGACGAGGCCGTGGAGCATTACACGAATCACTGTCTCCGCCGTCGCAACGAGCGAAAGGCCAGTGGGGCACAGGCGGAGTTCCATCGGCTGGTGAAGGCGCCGATTCTTTCCGAGGGGATCCGGCTGGATACCGTCTGGCAGGCATCAGACGGCGATTTTGTCTACAATTACTTGCAGACGGTCAAGACGCGGCCCCAGCTGAGAAAGGTGGATGTGGTCGTGTCCGGAGATATCCGGCGGCAGGGAAAGCGCCTTTACGAGATTCCCTCGACAGATACGTTGACTTTCTATATCAGCACCCTGTCGGGCTTTGTCCGCGACGTAGTCCGTTACAAGACGAAGGTCGTGTACCGCAGGGCGGAAGCCAATATGTCCTCGCTGATTCTCTTCCCGGTGGGCAAAGCGGAAATCCGGGAGGATCTGGGGCATAACGAAGAGGAAATCCGCAGCATCAAACAGAATCTGCGGCACCTGCTCTCCAATGAAGTCTATGACCTGGACAGCATTGTGGTCACGGCCAACAGTTCTCCGGACGGCCTGTATCGAAAGAATGCGCAGCTGAGTGAGCGCAGGGCGGGGAGCGTCTCCTCCTATTTCGGCCGCTTCATGTCCTCGGTCCGGGATTCCATCAGGAGCGAGAGGGGTTTTGCCGTGGATACCACCGGCCGTGTCCGCACGGAGACGGTGGAACGCATCCGCTTCATCTCCCGCTCCAACGCAGAGAACTGGGAGGCCCTGGACGAAATGATGGAAAGCGGTGTCCATTTCTCCGCGTCCGAGCGCGAATCCTATCGGAAGTACCGCCAGATCAAGGACCCTGACCGCCGGGACTGGCTGATGCACCGGGAGTCTTTCTATCCGGTTATGCACGACAGCCTGTATCCGCTGCTGCGGACTGTCGTCTTCGATTTCCATCTCCACCGGAAGGGAATGGTCAAGGATACGGTCCAGACCACGGTCATCGACGATGTCTATATGGACGGTCTCCAGGCGCTGAAAGACCGGGATTTCGAAAAGGCCGTCGAGGTCCTGGGCCCCTACAAGGATTACAATGCCGCAGTGGCTTACCTGGCCATGGACAGAAATTACAATGCCATGGAAATCCTGAAAAAAGAGGCGCCTTCCCCGCAGGTTCTCTACTTGATGGCGATTCTTCACTCGCGCCAGGGGGACTTCCAGCAGGCCGTGGACTCGTACCTGGAAGCCTGCCGGCAGGATCCATCCTATATTCCGAGGGGAAATCTGGATCCGGAGATTTCTGTTTTGATCAAAACCTATGGACTGAACCGGCAGGAGGACGGAAGTCATGAATAGATATCTTTCCATTTTCCTTTTGTGTCTTTCCCTGACGGCCCAGGCCCGGGGGAGAGATTCCCTGGCTGTGAATCGCCCTTCAGACGGGTGGTTTGTCGGCGCGGGGGCCGGAATACAGGGCTTCCTGGATATCAACCGCCGCGAATGGCTGCTGGACGGAGGGGTCGTTTCGCCTTCCTTCGAAGTCTATGGCGGCAAGTGGTTTACGCCGGAGTTCGGGGCCCGGGTCGGTCTTCAGGCCGGTCCCATGGGCCATTTCAACACGGAGAAATTCAATTATTTCTATCTCCATAACGACCTGCTCCTGGATCCTGTGAATCTGTTTTCCTCCTACCGGAGGGACCGGAACTGGTCCATCCTGCCTTACGGCCATTTCGGACTGGTCCTGGAGCGCAGGGGCGGCCAGCTGCTGGAGCGGGAATTCGGTGCGGGTGCCGGAATCATGGGGACGCTCCGTCTGGGCGGGGGGGCCTGGTCGCTGACGGCAGACGGACGCATGACGCTTCTTAACGGCAAGGCGACGCAGGGACTGGGAATCGCCACGGCAAATGCGCTGACCCTCGGCGCCCGCTATGACTTCAACGAGCGCCTCTGGCACCGTTCATCCGGATCCGAAGTGACCCAGGGCGGCTTCTTCCAGGATTGGTTCCTGTCGGCCGGCCTGGGGGTGACGCTGCTGAACACGGTGGATTTCCAGGATTTCCGCCTGGACGGCCGCTTCGCTCCGGCTGCGGAGCTGAGTGCCGGGAAATGGCTGACGCCCGCGGTGGGCCTGCGCGCCGGCGTACAGGGGCTTCGCTATGGCCGTGTGGGGATGTCAAATTTCGGCTTTTTCTATCCCCATCTGGACCTTCTCTGGAATCTCAGCCATACCGTCCATCCCTATGATCTGGACCGGTTCTGGTCCTTTGTACCCTATGCCCATTACGGCCTCATCTGGGAATACGACCCGTCCACCCGGAAGACCCTGGAGCGGGAATACGCCGCCGGCGGAGGACTCCTGAACCAAATCCGCTTCGGGGGTCCGGTCAGCCTGTTCGTGGACCTTCGGGCACAGCTCCTGACAGCCGCCGCTTCCCGCGGAAAGACCCATTCCGTTGGACTTGCCGCACTGGGCGGCTTGACGCTGGACCTCAACAGAAGCGGCTGGAAACGTCCCGTACCCATCCTTCCGGCTGAACAGGAGCGTTACCTGGCTGACCGTTTCCTGGATAACTGGTTTGTCTGGGGTGGGGTCGGCGTGAATACGTATTGGTCGCTCCATCGGAAACTCCGTTTCAACGGGCGTTTTACCCCGGCGCTGGACGGAGGTGTCGGCCGTTTCCTCTCGCCCTATGCTGCCGTCCGCCTCGGCCTCGGGGGCGTTTCGCTGTCGGCGTGGGGGACGTCTCCCAAGGCCGCCGTCCGTTCGGAAGAAGGCCAGTGGCATGGTTCGCGCTCTTATCGGGAGAGCGCCGGTATGCTCTATGCCCATGGTGACGTGCTATGGAACCTGGGCAATACCTTGTATGGCTACGATCCCTTCCGCTCGTTTGACCTGTATCCCTACCTGCATTTCGGCGTCCTTTCGGAATTCGGGAAAAACGGTCTGTATGAACATGAATACGCAGCCGGTGCCGGGCTGCTTGCCTCGATGTGGCTGACCAACCGGCTCGGCGTGCTGCTGGATCTTCGCGGAACCGTGATGACCGCCGCTTCCGGATTGGACCGCAGCGACAGCCACCCGCTGGGACTCTCCGCTCAGCTCGGTGTACAGTACGCGCTCGGGAAATATGGCTGGGATCCGCTCTCGTCGGCGCGAAAGGGGGATGTCCTGATGAACGGAATCGAGCGGAACTGGTGGCTGAGCATACTGGGCGGAATCAACAGCATCGGGTCCCTGAAAGGCTTTGACGGCCGTGTTTCACCGGCGGTGGACCTCGCACTGGGCAAGTGGCTCTCCCCGCAGTTTGGCCTTCGCCTGGGCTGGCAGGGACTGTCCTGGCAGCTCTCCTCCGGGGAGCGCAGGGACTTTGGCTATCTCCACGGTGACGTCGTCTGGAACGTGCTCAATACCTGGATTCCTTACACCCGCGAACGCAGATGGGACTTCGCACCCTATCTCCATATGGGTTATCTGCGGGAGACAGAGACCGGGGGAGGCACGGTTGTGGACCGGACCTATGCCGCGGGTGCGGGTCTACTGGGATCTTATCGTCTCGCGGAGGGGCTGAACCTGATTCTGGATGCCCGTGGCGCCCTTTTGCCCTCCGGTGCAGCGGGTCCATCGATCCAGGGACGTGTCCTGGCGCTGTCCCTGCTCGGCGGCCTATCCTTGGATCTGGGACAGCGTGGCTGGGAAGTATGGGGCGTCGAAACGGAGGCTGTCTCCCTCCGCAGAATCTCTCACAGCGGCCTTGGACTCGGCGCTTTTGCGGACAACTGGTTCGTGAGCGTTGCAGCGGGGGCCAACCTGGGAGTGGACCCGGGTAGAAAAGGAATCCGTCTGCTTGGGGCTCCGACCGGAGGTGGGGAAGTCGCCATCGGAAAATGGGCCTCTCCGGACTTTGGGTTCCGTGCCGGCTATCAAGGCATTTCTCTTGGAATGAATGGACAGTCAGAGGGTTACAGCTATCTCCATGCGGACCTTCTGTGGAACTTTTCGCGCAGCGTGACCTCTTTGAAAAAGCATTTCTGGGAGGCTGTTCCCTATATGCATTTCGGGGTGTTGTATGAGTGGGATACCGCCGTTGCGCCGCGGAAGAGGCTGGAGAGGGAATTCGCTTCCGGTGCGGGCCTTCTGAATCTTTTCCATGTCCATGAGAATGTCGCCGTGACGGCGGATCTGCGGGGAACCCTCCTGACCCGCGCTGCCAGTGTGGACAAACATATTGGAATCGGCGGAGCAGGCAGCCTCCTTCTGGGCCTGCAATACAGTTTCGATCCGTCTGCCAGAGAGCGTCCCCGGGTTGAAGCCGGCTCTATCCTGGACCACTGGTTCCTGGGCCTCTCGGGCGGAGCCCAGTATGCCGGCCGTTTCCAACTGGCCACCGACCTGTCGCTCGGCAAATGGTTCTCACCCGAACTGGGTGCGCGGGGAGGCTGGCAGGGGCTTCGCATCCGCGGGACCCAGGGACCGGCCTATGGCCTGCATTATATCCATGGAGACTTCCTATGGGACTTCACCAACAGTGTATTCGGCTACAAGGCGGATCGCCTGCTTTCCGTCATTCCTTATGTCCACATGGGCATTCTCAATGAGGCGAACCTGGACCGGAAGGGACTGCATGAGAGGGACTTCGCCGCCGGTGCCGGTCTTCTGGGCGCAGTGCGCCTGTCTTCCCGGATGGACTTGACGGGCGATGTGCGGGGAACCTACCTCAAAGGAGATATCTCCCTGGGGAAACCGTATCTCGTGTCCGCCTTCGCCGGGCTCCGCTACCATCTGGGCGAGCGTGGTTTCGAGTCCATCGAGAAAGAGGAATCCAAGGCGCGGGACAAGCGCAACTGGGCCGTGTCCGTCAACCTGGCAGACCTGGTGGATTTCGGAACGGGCTCTGCCTCCATCCAATACGGCATCGCCCGGCACTGGAGCCTGGAAGGAGCCTTCCGCCTGAATCCCTGGATGCCGAAAGAGAATCTCTACGACAAGGCACAGAGTTTCTCCCTCGGAGCACGCTGGTGGCCCTGGTACATCTATTCGGGCTGGTGGCTGAAGGGGAGTGCGCGTGTGGAAGGATTCAAGCGAAGTGGCATCCCCGTGAAGTCATCCGGCATCGGAGAAGCCTATGGCATCGGAGTCAGCGGAGGCTATTCGCTCATCCTCTGTCCCTGGCTGAATCTGGACTTCGGCCTCGGCGGCTGGGGTGGACGGCAGCGCCTGTATGAAGGAACGCGCCGCTGGTTTGCCGAGCCGGAGGCAACCATCGGTGTCATGTTTGTTTTCTGATGAAAAATCCTTACTTTTGTGCGTTGTAATGGACAAATTTTAAAACACACTGATATGAAAAAGATTTTTGTTCTCGCCCTCGCGGCTCTTCTCGTGGTCCCGGCCATGGCCCAGACCAACAAGGAAGCCATCAAGGCTGCTGAAAAGCAGGTCCAGGAAAAGCAGAAAGAGCTCGCCGACGCCCAGCGCAAGAGCGACCAGACGGCCAAGGAAAGCCAGCAGCAGATTGACCTGCTGTCCAAGCAGGTGGAGCTTTCCAAGATCCAGTATGAGCAGGGAAAGAAGAATCTTTCCGTGATGAATGATGCCCTCAAGGCCCGCCAGAATGTCATCAAGGCCAAGCAGGAAACCCTGAAACTCGAAAAGAAGGCCCGCAAGATTGACGACGGGAAACTCGATGCCAACGACAAGATGGAAATCAAGAAGGCCGAAGAGGAAATCAAGCAGCTGCAGGCAGAATACAAGATCGCCCAGAAGGACTACAAGGAAGCCGCTGCCAAGGTAGGGGAGAGCAAGAAGGCCGTCCAGGATGGTCAGAAGCAGATTTCCGCTGCCAAGAAGGAGGCTGCTGCCGCCAAGAAAGAGGTGAAGGCTGCCCAGAAGGAAGTCAAGGCCGCCCAGAAAGAAGTGAAAGCCCAGGAGAACATCGCTGCCCAGCAGGAAGCGCTGATCAAAGCCCAGAAGGAAGCCGAAGAGGCTGCCAAGAAGGCAGAGGCCGCCCAGGCCAAGGCCGAGTTGGCTGCCGAAAAGGTGGATCAGTCCGCTGAAACCGTCCAGCAGGTGGTCAAGGAAACGAACGAGGCGGTCGAAGCTGTCAAAGATACGACCATCGTCGTCCCCGTTGTCCCGGTGGTCGAATAGTTACTTGATTCCATATTTCCGGAGAATCCGGAGCAGGGATTTTTCGATGGAACGCTCCCAGAGGCTATAACCGTAGTCATCTGGGTGCGTTCCGTCTACGGACCATTCGTGGAGACCGTCATCGGGATTCGTCTGGATGAAATAGACGTCCTTGTATTTTTTGACGGCGATTTTCATCAGGGAATCGGCCATGTGCTGCTTGGCGGCCTCGAAATCATCGCTGCCGTGGTCGAAATTCCGGCTCTCGCGGTAGATGGTCTGCTGGAAAATGAGCGGCTTGCCGGGATGCGCTGCGATAAGCCTGTCGATGAACGGCTGCAGGCGCTCCTTGATCATCTTGTAGTCGGGGTTCGAGAAGGAGTCGAACACGTAGGCGTCGGCGTCAACGTTCTCAAGCACCGCGGCGAAGTAGGGCTGCATCTTGCAGTTGCCGCTCATGCCGAAGCCGAGCACCTGCATGCCGGTATGGCGCATGAACTGCATGGGGTAGCTCATGGCAGGGCGGCTGGTGCTGATGCCGTGGGTGTATGACGAACCGTGGAAGACTATCTTGTTGCGGAACTGTCCGTCGAGCTTCTTGATATGGGAACCTACCTCGACGCCGATCTTGCAGGAAACGATTTCGCAGTAGTTGGGGAGATACAGGATGCACTCCTTCTCGCCGGGCGCCATGTCCTTGATAAGCACGAGGTTATCCTCGCCCTTCTCGGGCTTTGTGGCGCCTGCTGCGGCCCACTGCCATTCGCCCTTCTTGTTCTTGATATAGAGGTCGTAGCCGCGATAAGCTATGGGCATGGTGGCCACTGAGGTGTACAGCTGGCCCCACTGGGTCTTTACGCTTATGGTGCTGGAATTGGTGCTGAATATAACGGCAAGTCCCGCGGAGCAGCGCGCCTGGAAGTTCTCGCCCTTGGTCATGCCCTTGTACTTGACCGTATCGACACGGTGGTAGGGGTTGGGGGTGTCGTAGAACATCTTGCCCACGAGGCCGATTTCCGACGCCTCGGTGAAGCTGTAGCCCGTTCCCTTGGGAGTGGTGGGGTTGTCCATGACCGCCTGGAGTTTCTCGAAATGCTTGTCATCGTAGGATTTGGTGACGTTGTAGAGCTTGGGGCTGCAGGAGCAGACCATCAGAAGCACTGTTGCCGCAAAGATGAATCTTTTCATTGTGATATAATTGGTTGGTTAGAGTCTGGTCTTACAAATATAAGAAATTCTTTA
>JAEEGL010967898.1_pt1 | contig 67226 bp, 33 predicted proteins | sample 9134231 | NCBI WGS metagenome assembly JAEEGL01 (sample SAMN16246548, study PRJNA631951) | gut metagenome | biome: gut microbiome; feature: rumen; material: fiber-attached | host: Bos | place: Iran: Karaj | collected 2018-10 | reverse complement strand
GAAGCGCATGGAGAGATCTCATGAGAAGTCTTGGACAAGCCAAGCGGCAAAGCCGAGCACTCGACTACGCTCGACATGACATAATCGGAGGTATATGGACATATTAGAAGAAATCGTAGCGCATAAGCGCATAGAGATAGAGTCGGCTAAACAGGCTGTAGCTCCGCAGGTGCTGCACAGACAGGTGGAGGCAATACTCGACTTCAGCACAGCATCGATGAAGCAGGCACTGACAGCATCCGACTCGGGCATCATAGCCGAGTTTAAGCGCAAATCGCCATCGAAGGGATGGATAAAGGAAGAAGGACAGCCCGACATCATCCCACTGAGCTACCAGCAGAACGGTGCTGCAGCGCTGAGCATACTGACCGACCAGAAGTACTTTGGCGGATGCGACGAGTTTATTAGCATAGCACGACGCAGCGGTGTGAAGATACCTGTGCTGTATAAGAACTTTGTAATAGACGAGTATCAGTTGTTTCAGGCCCGACTGTGCGGGGCTTCGGCTGTGCTGCTGATAGCTGCCGACCTGAAGCTGGACGAGTGCCGCACGCTGCTGCACACTGCCCATGAACTGGGACTGGAGGTGCTGCTGGAGATGCACTCGGAACAGGAACTGGAGTACGCTGCACTGGAGCCTGACATGTGCGGAATAAACAATCGCAATCTGGGATCGTTTGTGACAGATGTAGAGAACTCGTTCCGACTGGCAGAGCTGTTGCCTAAGGACGCTGTGAAGGTGAGCGAGAGCGGAATATCGAATCCAGATACGGTTAAGGCATTGCGCAAGGCCGGTTTCCGCGGTTTCCTGATAGGCGAGAACTTTATGAAGACAGCCGACCCAGGACAAGCGCTCAAAGAATTTATCTCGGAATTATGAGAATCAAGGTTTGTGGCATGCGCGAGGCCGATAACATATGCGAGGTAGAGCGACTGGGCATAGACATGATGGGACTGATATTCTGGCCCAAGTCGAGCAGATATGTGAGCGAGAAGCCTGACTATCTGCCTATATACTGCAAGCGCGTGGGTGTGTTTGTAGACGAGGACATAGAACTGGTGAAGCGCACTGCCGACGAGTATCAGCTGGATATGATACAACTGCACGGACACGAACGTCCTGACTATATCAGACAGCTGAACGGCTGGAAGGTGATAAAGGCATTCAACATAGCCACAGCAGCCGACTTTGCACTTACTGAAGCCTACGAGGGTGTGGCCGACATATTTCTTTTTGACACCAAAGGCAAGAGCGTGGGCGGCAATGGCGAGAAGTTTGACTGGAGTGTGCTGAGCGAATACCGAGGCGAAACGCCATTCCTGTTGAGCGGAGGCATTGGTCCCGACGATGCAGAACGTGTGAACAAATTCTGGCACAAGAGATGCATAGGCATCGACCTGAACTCACGATTCGAAACTGCCCCAGGGTTTAAAGACATCATGGCGCTGAGAAGGTTTCTGAAGAATGTAAGAATGTAAAAATGACATAATGTAAAAATTAAATAAGATGAACAAGATCAATCAACTTTTCGCAAACAGCAAGGACAAGAAGCTACTGAGTCTGTACTTCTGCGCAGGTTGCCCCACACTTGAGGGCACTGGCGACGTGATATTGGCAATGCAACACCGCGGTATAGCAATGATTGAGGTGGGAATACCATTCAGCGACCCACTGGCCGACGGACCGGTGATACAGAGTGCCGCCACACAGGCACTGAAGAACGGTATGAACCTGAAGACACTATTCGGACAGTTGAAGGCCATCAAAGACCAGGTGGAGATACCACTGGTGCTGATGGGATATCTGAACCCGATACTGCACTACGGCATAGAGGAGTTCTGCAAGAGTTGTGTGGAGAGCGGAGTGAGCGGTGCTATCATTCCTGACCTGCCATTCAAGGACTATCAGGAGATAGTAAAGCCGATAGCCGACAAGTATGATCTGCGCATAATCATGCTGATAACACCCGAGACAAGCGAGGAGCGCATCCGCTTTATCGACGACAATACCGACGGATTTGTATACATGGTATCGAGTGCGGCCATCACTGGTGCACAGAAGAGTTTCGACGATGCCAAGCAGGAGTACTTCCGCCGTATCAACGCGATGAATCTGCGTAACCCACGTATGATAGGTTTCGGCATAAGCAACAAGCAGACACTGGAAGCTGCACAGCAGAATGCGGCTGGCGCTATCATCGGTTCGAAGTTTGTAACACTACTAAACGAGAGCAAGAATGCCGACGAGGCACTCGACAAATTGTTCGACGCACTGAAAAGTTAAACGTTTACGTTAGATTTTTATTCGGCATTTAGTCCGTAGTTCGCGATTTTGTTGTATATTTGCACCAAATTTGCAACTACGGACTAAAAACGTTTACCAAATATGAAGAAGATTTTTCAGATTGTGATGCTCTGCATGCTGACACCATTGTTGGCAACAGCCCAGCAGTGGAACGAGGCTCAGTATCGACAGATTGAGCAGAGTATTCGCACCCCTCAGTTTGCCGACAAGGCATACTTAATCACTAAGTATGGAGCTAAGACCGACAACACGGCTGCCAAGAACCAGAAGGCTATACAGAAAGCTATCGATCTCTGTTCGAAGAAGGGCGGCGGACGCGTGGTAGTGCCTGCAGGACAGAAGTTCCATACGGGAGCTATCGAGTTGAAAAGCGGCGTAAACCTGGAGGTACAGCAGGACGCAGTGTTGGAGTTTGTGTTTGAGCCTGCACTATACCCCATCGTTGAGACATCGTGGGAGGGACTGGAGTGCTTCAATCTGTCGCCATGCGTATATGCATTCAAGGCAAAGGATATAGCCATCACCGGTAAGGGAACAATCGACGGTGGCGGCAGCAACGATACATGGTGGCCATGGAACGGCAATCCCCGTTTCGGTTGGAAGGAAGGAACTATCAGTCAGCGTGGTGGCTCGCGTGCTCGTCTGCTGAAGAATGGCGAGGACGGCGTACCTATGTATAATGAAAAAGGAGAACGTACACCCGAACGTGTGTTTACAGCCAAGGATGGTCTGCGCCCACAACTGGTGAGTTTCAACAAGTGCGAGGGTATACTGCTGGAGGACGTGACACTTCTGCGCTCGCCATTCTGGGTAATTCATCCCCTACACTCTACCGATATTACCGTTCGTCGTGTGAAAATGATTAACGACGGACCTAACGGCGATGGTTGCGACCCAGAATGCTGCGACCGTGTGCTGATAGAGGATTGTTTCTTCAACACTGGTGACGACTGCATCGCCATCAAGAGCGGGCGCAATCGCGACGGGCGTGAGCGTAACATGCCATCGAAGAATATTATCATCCGTAACTGCGAGATGAAGAACGGACACGGTGGTGTGGTGGTTGGCAGCGAGATTTCTGGCGGTTGCCAGAATGTGTATGCCCACGATTGTGTGATGGACTCGCCTGAGCTGGAGCGCGTGCTGCGTATCAAGACCAACAGCTGCCGTGGTGGTATCATAGAGAATATCAATATGCGTAACATCACCGTAGGCAAGTGTAAGGAGAGCGTGCTGAAAATCAATCTTGATTACGAACACAACGAAATATGCTGTCGTGGCTACTACCCCATTGTACGTAACGTGTACATGGAGAACGTGACAAGTCAGGAGTCGAAATACGGTGTACAGATTATCGGTCTGGATGAAGATACATTCGTATATGATATCAACGTTAAGAACTGTCGTTTCAACGGAGTGAAGGACGGCAACTTCATGAGCGGTAAGACACGCAATGTGAACTTCGACCGTCTGTTTATCAATGGTTCGCTGTCATTGCTCCAGCCACCCTACAAGAACTACTCGGAGTGGATGACATACTCAGAGATGCAGCGCACCCCCAAGAGCTATCTGCTGGATTTCTCACAAAAACCAAAATGGAGCTACGTGATGGGTATCGAACTCGAAGGAATGCTTGACACCTATCTTAAATATGGCGGTGAGGCAATCCGTCAGTACTGTCAGGAATATACCGACACAATGATCAACGAAAAGGGCAACATCCGTGGTTACAACATACTGGATTACAACCTAGACAATGTACGTACAGGTCATTTCGTAACCCGTATGTATCAGCAGTGGCCCGAGGCTAAGAACATGGTAGCCATGAAGACGATGATGAAACAGTTGCAGAATCAGCCTCGCACCATAGCCGACAAGGTATATTGGCACAAAGCCATCTATGCCTATCAGGTTTGGTTGGATGGCATTTTCATGGGTCTGCCCTTCCGCACCCTTACTGCACCTATCACCACAACTGCTAAAGAGGCTAAGAAAGGAGCCATCGACAAGATTTATGATGATGCAGTGAACCAGCTGAAAATAACCTACGAGCGCACACTCGACCCCAAGACAGGTTTGAACCGTCATGCTTACGACGAGACCCGCAACACCTTCTGGGCCGATAAGGTAACAGGACTCTCACAACACTGCTGGGGACGCGCGCAGGGTTGGTACTCAATGGCCCTCATCGAGGTGCTCGATGCACTGCCAGAGAACTACGCCCGTCGTCAGGAGGTAATCGACCTGCTGCAGAAGGACTTGGATGCCGTTATCAAATGGCAGGACAAGAAGTCAGGCGTTTGGTATCAGGTGATGGATCAGCCTGGTCGCAAGGGCAACTATCTGGAGTCAACCTGTTCGTCGATGTTTGCCTACGTGCTGTTGAAGGCTTACAACAAAGGCTATCTTGGAGCCAAATACAGAGATGCAGGCATCAAGGCTTATAAAGGCATCATCAACAACTTTATCCGCGTAAACGAGGATAAGACCATCTCGCTCACCCAGTGTTGTTCGGTAGCAGGGCTCGGTCCAGCAGCAACACCCGAGGTGGAAGCGGCACTGAAGAAGGTGAATCCCAAAGGAACGGTTAACGAGAACAAACGACGCGATGGCGGATTCGACTATTATCTGTCGGAACCGATTCGCGACAACGACGCGAAAGGCGTAGGGCCGTTTATATGGGCCTCGCTCGAAATGGAAAAGCTAGGATACAATATCAACAACGTGACGGTCTCTATAGACCGTCACGCTGTTGTTAATCGCAATAACCCTGTTATTACGAAGGTTGACCCGCTGGCATCACTCTCAGTGGGCAATGGACACTTTGCAACAACGGTCGACGTTACGGGACTGCAATCGTATCCGCAGGACTACAAGAACGGCGTACCTCTCTGTACGATGAGCGACTGGGGCTGGCATCAGTTCCCAAACACGAAGCATCTGACGCCCACAGAATCGGAGAAAGCCTACGACTTCGGGCATGGACATCAGGAAGTATATGCTGTGGAATACAAGCACGCAGAAGACGGACGTCATAAAGAAGCAACGGAATACTTTCGTGTAAACCCACACCGTCTGAATTTAGGCACAATCGGTCTATCATTGAGGCATTCAGACAACAGGCCTATCGCACTGAACGAACTGACAAACATCCATCAGGAGCTAAAGTTACTGGATGGCGAAATAAATTCGAAGTTTATAGCCGACGGACAGCAGGTGGAAGTAAATACAGGTGTTCTTCCTGCTAAAGACGCGCTATACACTCGTATCGCCAGTAAGTTGCTCTCTGATCAGCGTGCTACTATCAGCATACGTTTCCCCTACCCTACAGGCAAGCATGCCGATGATGCCAGCGATTGGAATCAACCTCAAAAGCATCAGTCGATAATTGTAGAACTAGGGAAACAAAAAGCCCTAATCAAGCGTACACTTGATGCCACCACGTATTATGTACTGCTGCAGTGGGAAGGACGTGCTACACTCGACGTTTGCGGACGTCATGAATTCGAACTGACAGCTCAGGACGATGTGTTGACCGTATCGGCAGAATATCTGGATGCACAGCCTGCCAAAAACTTGGCTTTTGAATACGACCAATATCACAAGGCTACGTTGCGCTTTTGGAACTCCTGGTGGAACGCTGGTGCCATCGTAGATTTCTCACAGTGCACCGATCCACGTGCAAAGGAACTAGAACGTCGGGTAGTGCTGTCGCAATATCTCACTCAGATTAACTGCGCCAACAATATGCCGCCACAGGAAACGGGACTTACTTATAACAGTTGGTTTGGTCGTCCACACTTGGAGATGGCATGGTGGCACATGGTAGATTTCGCTCTCTGGAATCGGCCTGAGGTGCTGACACAGATTATGAAGTGGTACAACAACGTAGCTTATCCCGTAGCCCGACAGATAGCCGAACGACAGGGATTCAAGGGAGTACGTTGGATGAAGATGACAGATCCTTGGGCTGGCGAGGCGCCATCGAATACGGGTTCGTTCCTCATCTGGCAACAGCCTCACTACATATACTTGGCCGAGGAGCTGTATCGAGCCAATCCTACAGACGAGACATTAAAGGCTTATGGCGAGCAGGTAGAGGCTACTGCAGAATTCATGGCCGACTACGTAAACTACGATGCCAAATGGCAGCGTTACATTCTGAAAGGCGCTACTGCCATGCAAGAGTGTATGACCAAGGATATCTCGTATAATCAGCCGTTTGAGCTGGCCTATTGGCAGTACGGGCTGAAGGTGGCGCAGCAGTGGCGCGAGCGCCAGGGTAAGGCACGCAATTCCCATTGGGATGACATAATCGCAAAACTATCATCGCTGCCTGAGGATAACGGCCTCTACACAGCAGGCATTCAGATAGGAGCCGACAAAACACATGAAGCCTTCGACCCCTTTGATACTTATAAAAAGAAGGTCGAGACGTTTGCCGACAAATTCCGCAACGATCATCCTGCCGTATTAGGTGCTTGCGGACTTCTACCTTACACAAACTTATATAATAAGGAGAAGATGAGACACACCCTTGACTGGGTGATGCAGCACTGGAACTGGCAAAGCACATGGGGATGGGACTACGGCATGATAGCGATGACAGCCGCACGATTAGGCGACCAAGAGACTGCACTTAAGGCATTACTCATCGACACACAGAAGAACACCTATCTGCCAAATGGACATAACTACCAGACCGCTGACCGTCTGCGCATCTATCTGCCAGGCAATGGTGCCCTATTAACAACCGTGGCCATGATGTGCGCCGGCTGGGACGGATGCAATGAGCCATTGAATCCAGGATTTCCGAAAGACGGCAAATGGAATATACGCTGGGAGGGACTACAACGCATGCAGTAAATAAAAAAACATGCGCTCCAGTGATAGGGCGCATGCTTTTTGTTATCTCTCCTATTAGCAAGGACGCTTCTTGGGCAGATTGAATACGTCCTGTACTTCTTTCATCTGAGCGTCGGTCATGCCGTCAGGCTCAGACCCCATTGACTTAGCACACATATAGATATTGGCTGCCTTGCAGAGCACATCGGTCTGGTCGAAAGCATCCATAATATCGGTGCCTACAGCTACAGTTCCGTGCTTCTCCCACATCACTACATCGTGAGTCTTAATCTGCTCAAGAGTAGCCTCAGCCAGACTAACTGATGATGGTAATGCGTAAGGTACGATACCGATACCAAGAGGTGCAAATGCCAGTGTCTCGGGAATCATTGACCACAACACACGTGTCATCTCATCGCCCTTCAGGAAACGCTGAATATGACTCATGGCCACCAACTCGATGGGGTGTGTATGCAGAGTGGCCTTATAGCAAGAACCTGTCTCAAGCAGGTAGTTCTGCAGAGCTAAGTGTGTGGGCAATTCCGATGTGGGGGCTACGGGCTCATCGGCTATGATTTCGTAGCTGGCGCAGTCGTCACAGATGCGTATGATACTACCGTTCTGCATAGGCTGCTTAGCCAGATCGCGCATGCGCTTGCCTGTACCTTTACAATAGAAATACTTACCTTTAAGCTGAGGCAGCACCATACCAATCTGCTTAACAGGAGCGATGGCTGGCATCTGCTTGCAAGCATCGTCCATATACTCGGTTACGTTAACAGTAATGTTACCACCGTTACGCTCAGCCCAACCTTTCTCCCAAAGATAGCCTGTTACTTCGGCTATCTGATCAATAACCGCTTTCAAACCTTCGCGGCCTTCTAATATACTTTTCATTATTCCTACGAATTTTACGGATTATACGTATTTAAATATCTTCGCCATAACGTTCTTTGGTAATCTGATCGAGCGACTTACCACGAGTGTTAGGCATACCTATCAAACCAACCACGAGCGAAGCTAACAGCAGGGCAACCATGCAGTAGGCAGCCAGTGTAAAGCCCTCGCCATTGTCGCCATAGATAAAGGTGAACACCAGTCCCCAAACAGCCGACAGGCCACGAACGATGAAGAACATCAGTCCCTGAGCGCCGGCACGGAATTTGGCAGGGAACAACTCCGAGCCCCATAAGGCGTAGAACACCTGTACCGAGCTACCGTTGTTGACACCCCACAGGATGGTGAACACCCAAATACCAGCGATGGTTGACACACCACCACCGATGATCAAAATCCAAGCTGTAAGTGCAGCAGCCAAACCGAACACATAGAAGAAGCGATGAGCCACCTTATCGACCATAAACGAGATGATAAAGGTAGTAACCACCACAAACACCCAGCTGATACAACTCAGCATGTTAGCTTCCTCGTTACTTAATCCACCAGCGGTTTCATAAATGTGTGGCATAAAGAATCCCATCACACTGGCCACGAGGTTCCAAGTAAGATAGATGGCTGCCAAGAAAGCTACCGTCTTCACAGCGATACGATTGGTGAACAGCAGTTTGATATTATCAACGATACTGCTCTTATCTTTCTCTTTATTAGCTGTAAACTCTGCACTCTCCTCCAGTTGGCGCTGCAGGTTCCATGCAATGAAAGCCACCACAAACAGGGTTGCAAACACCACACGTGATGAGAATACCTCGACAGCAGCCTGAGCCGCATCAGCACCGATTACACCATGTGCCAAAGCCTCAACAGGTCCGTACAGATAGCCACCAGGCGCAAACAGCATACCAAAGAGCAGGATAAACATAGGACCTACTCCCCACGACATCTGTGAGATACAGATGTTACGACCACGATTGTAAACCTCTGAGCTCTCAGAGATATAGGTCCACGAAGCAGGTACACCAATACCTACTGATATACCTGTAATCAGGAATCCAGCCAGCAGCATTGGGAAATTCATCGACAGCATGATGATGAGCACACCCGTCATATACACCAGCAGGTTGTAGGTAAAGATAAACTTACGACCGAACTTATCAGCGAGGAATCCACCGATGATTGCACCGATGGCGGCACCCAGCGCATTAGCACTGAGTGCGTTGAGCCAACCTAAGTGCATCTCGCTCAAGCCTAAGTATTTCTGCCACAGCGTAACGCCACTGGCACCAGCAACGATGGCGCCTGCATCGAGATAGTTATTAAGAGACACGGCCAGCGTGCTCTTCAAACTTCCACTTTTAGCCATAATTGTCAATTATCAATTGTGAATTGTCAATTAACGACAAACTACGTCACACTCAATATTGAATATCTTAGCTACCTTCAGGATAGTATCGATATGGTGACCAACAGCAGCTGCCATATGGTGGGTAGGACCGGCCTCACTCCACTTGTTGACGAACTCGCGACAACTCAGCGAGAACTTAGTGCGCATGTTGGTATCACCAAAGGTAAAGATCTCACCTTCCTCATTCACACCCTCAGCAACCACGAACTTGAATACACCATTCTTGTCCTGTGTGATAGCCAGATAGGTAACAGGACCAGTAGGAGGATAGAACTGAGTGAGGTAACCACCACCAGCCTTGCCGTGGAATACAGGCACAATCTTCATGGTAGGCTTCTTGGCCTGAGAGATGTCGAAGTCGCCTGAACCAGAGTGGCCGATGATACAGATATCCTTGGGGAAGTCGATTGAGTACATCTCGGCCAGCGTACCTGTACCAGAGATTGTCTTCAGGATCGACATAGCCATAGCCACCTTCATATCACCCTCTACGGCACAAGCAGTGTGCTGCTTAATCAGCATTGAGAAAGCAGGAATCAGCATCGAGTCGAGTTTACCAGCTACACCCTGGGCGAAGCCATCATAGTGCGAGGCTATCATGCCGAGTTTTTCGTCCTTTACCCACTGCTCGAAGGCTACAACATACTTCGCCATATCCCACACTTTTTCGATGGTGCCACCACCCTCGATGTCGAATGTAGCCAGAATATCCTCTGCCTTGGCACGGATAGCAGCCTCGTCGGTAATATTGTCGGCAATAGCCCACATCTTCTCCCAATCAAACTGCTTGGTATAAACGAACATACGGTGATAGAGGTTGGTCTCATCGATGTAGAGGTCCATCATACCAGGATAAGGACGACCGATTTGGGCGATGTTGGTATCGCGGAAACGACGACGAACCTGAGCAGCACGGCACCAGTCCTCAATCTCAGCCTGACAAGCAGGATCGCCACCTTCCACCACACCTGTAATCACAGCCGAACGCTTGCCAGCACGATTCAGGTCGGCCACCATCTCACCGATGGCACCGCAGGCATAGAGCTCGCCCAACCAAGTAGGAATATCGGTCTTAGCATAATCGGGTGCCAACTTCTTCTGCAGGTTCACGATGACAACAGGAACGTCGAGGTCGCGAACGGCAGGCAACATATTATAAGAGGTGCAATAGGTAAGCATCTGCAGGATAACAAGGTCGACATCTGCTGCACGGAACTTATCGCCTGCAGCCATCGACTGCTCCTTAGTGGTTACCATACCTCCATCGATAATCTCGATGGTATCGGGCAATGTCTTCTTGAATGCCTCATACTGAGCCTCGAACTCAGGAACGAGCTGAGGGAACTGTGGCAGGTAAGCCTGAAGGGCTATACTGAATACACCTACCTTTGCTTTAGTTTCTACTAATGGTTTTGCCATAATTCTGTTTGTTTTTTATTTATTATTCGTTATTCTCAAATATTTCTCATAAGCCTCATCCCAAGCTGCCTTATCTGCTGGCTCGTACTTCACCAAGTCGAGACTGTTAGCGATAATACGGCGCATCTCCCAAATATCTTTGACCTGTCCTGCAGCCTGAGCCTGTAGCATGATATTGCCGATAGCAGTACCCTCCTGCGGACCGGCCAGTACAGTTGCACCTGTAGCGTTGGCAGTAAACTGGTTCAGGTATTTGTTCAAGCTGCCACCACCAATCACGTGGAGTGTCTTTAACTCAAATGGAGAAAACTCCTGCAGCCACTGGAACACCTGCTTGTAACGCAGGGCCAGCGAGTCGAAAATACAACGACATATTTCAGCTGGTGTTTCGGGCACGGGCTGATTGGTATCGCTACAATACTGCTGGATGGCACCAATCATTGATTTGGGCGATGCAAACAGCTGATCATCGGGATTGATGAGCGAACGGAAGGGCTCCACCTGCATAGCCGAACCCTGCAGTTCGGGATGCGACAGCTTACGAACCTCCTCGGGCCACTCCAGTCGGCAACGCTCATACAGCCACATGCCACAGATATTCTTCAGGAAACGGGTTGTGCCCTCTATTCCACCCTCGTTGGTAAAGTTGCGCTCGTAGCTTAGATCGTTGATGATGGCATCCTTGGTTTCGATACCCATCAGGCTCCACGTACCGCTACTAAGATAAGCAAACTGCTCGTTCTTAGCAGGCACAGCGGCTACAGCCGAACCAGTATCGTGACCAGCCACAGCTATCACGGGCACAGCGCCCAGTCCTGTCAATTGCTGAACCTCTTCAGTAAGCACACCTATCTTTGTACCAGGCATTACCATCTTACCAAACTTGGTGCGATCGAGGCCTACCGATGCCAGCAGACGCTCATCCAGCTGTTTGGTTCGTGGATCGAGCAACTGCGAAGTTGATGCGATGGTGTATTCGCACACCTCCTCGCCCGTCAGCATCCACGAGAGGGCATCAGGTACAAACAGTATCTTCTTGGCATGTTTCAACGCACTGTTATTTTCTTTACGCATAGCATAGAGCTGGAACAGCGAGTTGAATGACATAAATTGGATGCCCGTTACGTCGTAAACATCTTTTTTAGAGATCACATTACGCAAATAATCGTCCATCGCCTCGAAAGTGATTGGATCGCGATAAGCACGTGGATTGCGTAGAATAGCATTATCTTCGCCAATAAACACGAAGTCAACACCCCAGGTATCGATACCGATGCTAACGATATCCAATCCGCGACGTGCCACCTCTTTCAGCCCCTTGATGACCTCGAAATACAGGGCATATATGTCCCAATAATAGTGACCGCCCTGAATAATAAGGTTATTGGGGAAGCGGGTTACCTCTTCCAGTTCAAATTTGTTATCGTCTATACGACCTATGATGGTTCGGCCGCTGGTAGCACCTAAGTCTACCGAAAAATAGTATTTTTGATTATTCATATATCATGTTTTGTAGTTGTTCTTTCGAAACGGGGTTCTTGGCAAAAGCCAGAGGCTTGCCGTCGATGGTAAAATCTACCAGCTCGTACTTATCCGATGTCTTTACATCGTATGGCGTCGGTGTTTCCACCTGTATGTTACGCATCACGATGTTGTTGCATCTCGACAGCGGCATATCCTCGCGCTGCTCAGGCTTAAAGAACTGAGTCCAAGGGTGGATAAACAAGAAGCGCTTGCAGTGGCCGGTAATGTTCTCAACCAACACATACTCGTAGTGCTGCGGCGTATCGGGACGCATCTTCAACCACAGCACACGGTCGGCACGCTCGGTATAGCAGTTACGCAGTATCACGTTGCGATCGTGCAGCGACTCCGAACCCAGCGTCAGACAGCCATGCACCTTGCCGTAGTGACAGTTCTGAATCAGTATGCGCTCGCAATCGCCGTTGGTCTCATCCTTATCGGCCCAGGTACCCTTACCGCCTTTCAGCACCACAGCGTCATCGTTCACGTGCATATAGCAGCCGTTGATCATCACATCGGTACAGGCGTCGATATCGATGGCATCGCTCGATGGTGCACCACGTGTGGGATCAGGCTCCCAGATATTCTCGGTGGGGGCAAAGATGTAGCAATCCAGATAGCGCACGTGGTTGCTCTTGTACACATGGTTGGTCCAGAATGGCGAGTTAACTAGATGCACATCCTGAATAGTGACGTTTTTTGAGTTCGACACATAGGTTAGTCGTGGGCGCTGGGCATCCTTGTTGGTACACTGCGGGTTCCACTTGCGACGAATCCAAAACTCCTGCCAGTAGTTCAGTCCGTTGCCATCGATGGTACCGTGACCACTTATGGTAAATCCATCCAGTCCGTCGGCATTCACCAAGGCACAGAAATAGGTGCAGGTTTCGCCCTCGATACGGGTCTTGATATAGGGGAAATCGATGATACGATCAGAGCCTTTCAGCTTACCGATTACATGCAGGTGCGTACCTTGCTTAAAAAACAAGGCGCCAGTAAGAAAAGTACCCTCGGGGATAACCACCACGCCACCACCCTCTTGGGCGGCACAGTCGATGACAGCCTGGATGGCCTTGGTCTGCACGATGGTCGAATCACGACGCACACCAAAGTCGGTAATCACGTACTGCTTACCCAACTTAGCCACATCTACCTTAGTAGTATCCTTAAACCACCCATCCATCACGGTCTGGTCGGGCCAAACCTCAACGGCGGGTTTCTTTTTGGGTTTTGCAACTCCCGTAGCAACCAGTGCCACGGCAAGCAACAAGAGCACTATTCTTCTCATTTTTCAGTTATTTGTTTTAATCGCCTACAAAATTACTAATTATTTCCGAATAAATAGCGTTACATATCGTACTAATTGCTATCTTATCGTACACATTTAGTTATTTATGGCTTTCATACAGCTTAATTTAACTTAGGTTTCAGCTCGTCGGGACTCTCTTTGGTAAACATGTCCACCCTAGGTGCCTCACGCTCAAACAGGTGCTGTATCACCTCTGTTCCGACACTGATGGCGGGACGGAAATCAGCCGATGCCATGTAGCGCAGTATGCTATAACGCAACTGTCGGGCCACTGGGCGACGATCCAGATTGCGGGTTATATCCATTGTTGTCATCAACAAGCGACCGTTCAGTACGCGGGCCTCTAACAGCATACCCAACTTACGGCTTACATGCCAGGTATCGATGGGCTGTACGATGGGCTGATAATCAGCGGGAAACTCAGCCATGTTGATTACCTGAGTGCGATTAGTCAACTCCCACCAGTTCAGGTTCTGCCAATCATCCGTTGGGAAATAGCGGAATACTGGATGGGAGTTCTGTATATAGGCACCTGTGGTATGTGGCGGGCGCATCTTAAACCACGACGTGTTCCAGAATACAGGCAGGAAAGTATGCTTTACATCGTTGCCGTAACGTATCTTTCCAGCGGCTGTCAGCAGCACATCGCCACCAGCCTCCAGCACCTTCAGAGCCTTTGCATCCAGGGTATCTGTTTCATATACCTTTGTTGCAATTTCCGTCTGCTGATGGGGATAAACCCAGAAGTCCCACTGGTTGCGAGCCTGTCCGTTGATGGCCACCTGCAGGGTGAGTTTGGTTGGCTGCTGATAAGCGGCCAAATCCATCTGTATCTTACCTAATTCGGTATTCTTGCCGAGTGGAATGGTGGTTGCAGGCAGCGTACCTGTATGGTCGGCGATACGCCATGTTATCTGGGCACCGCGCAACGCCTCAGCCGACGCGTTATACACCTCGATAGATACCTCCAAACACTCGTCGTTAGTATACACAAACTTGGGGAACTTTGCCAGGGGCACAATTGGCGAACAGAACTGCGTCCAGTCTTCCTGATTGCAATAGCCCTTCTCCAGCCAATGCACATTCAGTACACCCACCAAGGCCGTACCCTGACCCGAATAGTCGTTCAGACCCAACAGCTGGAAACCAGCATAATCCTTAGTACGCAGGTTGCGCTCTATCTCATATTTATAACACAGCGTCTGCAACTTTCCGCTAGCCTGAAGAAAGTTCTCTGCCTGTTTTGCCATGCCGTTACCTGCCAACAAATCGCGGAATATCTCAAAGTTCTTGGCTTTATAAGCGCCTGTATACTGTGGTATCTCCTTGAAATCGGGGAAGGCGCACCACTGCCCCTGCTCATGTGCAATGATGGGTGAGTTATTTGGCTCCTTACCTTTGTAATTTCTAGGATATAGCAGCTGCTGATAGTAGTCGTCATCGCTGTGGGGCGCATGCTTATCCCAATCCAGTCCGCGAGCACCAGCCTTAACATGGTACTCCGACCCATCGTCCCAAGCCCAGCCACCACCTACCGAAGCACCGCAGTACAGTCGGGTTGGATCGTAGGCCTTCATCTGCTTCACCCACTCGTTGCAGTAGGGCACCCAGTTGCCAGCAGGCTCGTTGCCAGCTGCCATCATACAGAATGATGGGTGATGACCGTACTCATCAATCATACGCTTACCCTCGTCTATCAGATACTGATCGATAGCCATACCATTGCGCAACTTTACGCCATGATTAGGCCACGATGGTCCCTCGGGTTGCAGATAGAGTCCCAGTCTGTCGGCCACCGCGAAGGCAGCCTCTGGTGGACAATACGAGTGGAACCTGATGTGGTTGATACCCCACGCCTTGCACTGGCCCAGCACACGCTCCCACGAAGCTTCGTCCGTTGGCGGATAACCCGTTTCGGGGAAACAGCAGTTGCCCACCGTACCACGCAGATACATGGGGCGGTTGTTTATCAGCATCCTTGCGCCATCCACTCGCAGTTCGCGCAGACCGAACGTTACGTTCACTGGCATGCCCTGATATTTTACAGTTCGGGTGTATAGCTGCGGATGAAACTCGTCCCAGCGCACGGTATCGCTACCCAAAGGCAGGCGATAGGTGGCTTCGTTGATGGTGATAGTCACTATACCGTTAGCGGTATCAGGCACCACACACTTGCGCCAGATATTCGGGCCCTGTCGCAGTTCTATCTTACCTACGATACCGTTCCAGTTGCCTTGCGTCTGGTCGGTCACGCTGTGCGAATCCTGCCCCACGCACACGTTCTCAATACCATTATACACCTGGATGGTAAGCTGGTTGGGCTTGCCATATATGATATAAGGTGTAACATCGTACACATGGGGTGCCGAAAGCGATTGTTGATGCCCCACCCTCTTACCATTCACCAATACCGTTGTCTCGATATGCGGGCGCTCCAGATACAGCACTACAGGCTTACCTTTCCATCGTTTGGGCACCATCACCGTGCGCTCGTACCAGGCATTACCCACGTAATGCTTGTCGGGGGTAAGAAAGAACGGGAACTTCATATGCCCTGCCCGGCGATAGCGCGCCATGTAGGGGTTAAAGTAGAACGATGAATCGTAGAGCGAACTGGTCCACTTGGTGTTCATAGTCACCTCGTCGCCCTTGCCGTTTGTCAGCATCGAACCGGGCAATCGCACCACGCCTGTTTCGCGTTCGCTACGAAACTGCCACTCACCACTCAGGTCGATATGCTGCTGGGCCAGTGCGGGTAGCGCCAGCATCAGCAAACTGCCAATCAACTTCAGCTTCATATCAGTCGAGATGGAACACCTCCTGCAGAGGCTTGGTTACAGGCGAGTTGTCGGGGTTCACGTCCATAATGTCGGCCATCATGTCCCACCATTTCTGGGTGATGGGATCCACGTTGTCGGTATCCTGCGAGTTACCCTCGCCTGCACACTCCTGATAGCCAAACAGTATATTGGTTTCCTTGTCCCAATAAATACTGTAGTTGCTCACGCCACCGTCCTTAATCATCTTTACCAGTTCGGGCCAGATGGCAGCATGCCTACGCTCGTATTCCTTTTCGCAACCGGGTTTCAGTTGCATCTTAAATGCAAATCGTTTCATACCTATGTTCTTTAAATAATCGTTTTTACTAGTTTCCGTCGGGTTTCTTGTTTTCAAACATCGGGGCAAGAGGCCATTTGAAAGCCTTCCAGTCATCAGGACTTGCCGGATCGAAGTCGTGCCAATCTAGGCGCAGATACTCAGCAAGCGGCAGTTGTAACTGCTTGATACCCATAACCACACACTTGGCCACCTGACTGGCGCCGAATGGATTAAAATGCGTATTGTCCTGCAGCGCCTTAGTCTGTCCAGGATAGGTATTAGCAGGATAATGAACCAGGAAATGCTTCGACTCCTCTTGCCCATAGGCCTCAAAGAGGGTCTTGGTCATAGCATTCAGATCGATAAGGGGCACGTTTTCGCGTCGGGCCACCTCTTTCATAGCGGCAGGAAAGTCGCCATGGGTATTCTTCAGTGTCTTACCATCGCTTTCAAAACTACGTCGCTGGGTAGGCGTACAGAACACAATAGTAGCCTCGCGAGAGCGCACCTGATCAACAAACTGCTTCAAATGATACTGATAGTGATACCATGGTCCGTCGCCAGGAGCATGCTCCTTCTCGTCATTATGACCAAACTCCACAAACACATAATCACCCTTTTTCAGTGTCTGAAGAATCTTTTCCAACCTGTTGCTATTGATAAACGAACGACAAGTAAGACCACTCTCTGCATGATTGCTGATGGCAACGTTGGGGCCAAACCAGCGAGTGATGAGCTGACCCCATGAAGCCCATGGCTCGTACGACTGATCAACCACCGTGCTGTTGCCACAGAGATATACTGTCGGTATATCGCCAGCGGGCTCTATATGTATGCTTCGCACAGCTGGCATAGGACCGTTAAACTCCAAAGTAAGCTTATCATCCCACGTCAGGTAATCTTTCTCACGAGGCTTTATTTTCACCTCTTTACCTTTTGAGATATATGGTGTACGTTTATTTACGACAAACTCCACCGTTTTCGTTTCCTTGGCATTTTTTGTTTTTACGTCCTCAATCATCAAGCGACGACCTTCGGCACGGATATACGTGCAAGAGTTCTTTTTTCCGCCCAACACCACTTTTACACGGTAGTTACCATCAGGCACCTGCACACTAAAATAGAATGGTGCCGAAGGATTCTTCCTGTCAGGAGCCGGCTGCAGGTCGTAACCATAGCCAATTGTATTGTCGTACAAAGGCTGCGACTTTGTGAGATCAAAGTCTTTTACGGGATTGATGCGAGCGTCGCTCCAAGCCTGCAGACGTTCATATTCTTCTTTTGTAATGCGTAGGAAAGATCCATGCTGCGGCCGACTTACTCCTTCTATGTTGCGTGGCTCGCGAAAATTATGCATAGTCTTGTCAGCCAAACACAAACGGTAATTCTTTGGGCGCGACGAATACTCAATGTACCCGATAATCCAATCTTTTTGGCCAGCCAACTGGAATGCCGATACGCCCTCGCACTTCTTCTTACCCTCAAAGTTCACATAGTCGTCATCTTTTGGCTCAGGCCATGGACTAGTGAGCGTTGGGGCTTCCGAAGTGAACAGTCCTGGCGTACCACCCTCTTTCTTTATCATCATATGCCACTTCTTGTCGGCATCCACCCAGTTGATGTCAGCATCGATTGTGGCATAGCCCCAGTCAAAGAGCAATCGCGGCTGTGTAAGCTTTGTAAACGACTCGTCGGCATAGCTATAGTACATACGGTCATAACGCTCCTCAGCACGGTTCCACATCGAGTAGTACACAAAGTAGCCCCCCTTCTTACCATCAGGCCACACGTAGTCAGCGTCCCACACAGCCTGTGGCGCCCAAACACGGTTGATGGTGCTCCAGTCTTTATATACACTCTCCGACTTTGGGTCGCTGAAAATCTCTCTGCCTTTGCGATAGTCGAACGACACCGACTCCCAATGCAGCAGATCGTTGCTACGCAACAAACAGATGCCATAGTTATCCCACTCGGCTTGTTTCTTCAGATCACGGAATCGTCCCACATTCATGTCAGTACACAGCATCAGATAGCCGCTACCGTCATGCTTACGGAAGATGTATGCATCGCGAGTAGCTCCCTCTATTCGGGCATGCTCGGCATCACTGAATATCGAGTCGCCATTCAGCAGATCGTGGTAGTGAAAACCATCGCGACTCAGCGCATAGGCAGTCCAAGCCCGACCACGATCGTTCATGTGACAAAACAAGTAACCGTAATCGCCTTTCTGATAATTACCTTTCGTCTGTGCTACACTTGTGAGAGTAGCAGACAGTAGTAATATGGATAGAATCTTTTTCATTTTTATTTCTTCAAATATGCTGCAAGCGGACTATTGTTTGCCTTCAGACCTTTGGCCACGCATTTAGCATTGGTTTTGGCTCCCAAAAGCGAAGAATGCGTGTGGTCGCGCTTAAAATACTTCATTGCCTTCTCCTTCTTGCCACACTTCTTGTCCAGGAAATCGGCAGCCAAGTTGTGTAAGTCAACAAACTCCACACCTGTGTCAGCAACCACCTGTCGATACCACGCTCCATAACTATCGTTACGACGCTCTATCTTGCCATTTGGCCACTCATTACGTGGTGTCAACGAAACCAGAATAGGAGTAGCACCCTTCTCGCGAACATCCTGTATAAACTTCTTAAGATACCATCCGAAGGAATATACTACCTCATAACTACCAACAGTTGTGTTCGACTTCAACTTCTGATCGATGATATTCTGCTTAGTCAAATCTTCCTTGGCAGCCTTCATCTTATATACATGACAAGTATCCGCAGCCGTTGCGATGGCCCCACGATATTTAGGCATATCGATAGGACTGATGTCGTTATGACCGAACTGAATCAATACAAAATCGCCTGGACGCAGACTGTTATACACTCTCTCCCATCGACCTTCATTCATGAATGTGCGACAGCTGCGACCTGCCATTGCTGCATTCACGATAGTTATCTTACTTTCATCAAACACCGTACCTGCCACAGAGCCCCAACCCCACATGCCGTCAGCATCTTTATCCTCGTTTTTTACAGTACTGTCACCTGTGATGAATACCACAGGCTTGCCGTCTGTACGATCTACAGGCCATGTATTCAGTTCCACATCCTTCATCATTGCCTTCAATGGATTCAGTGCCGGATTATGACTAGCCATCAATCCTTCAGCAGCCGAGCGGGCATTCATCATCGCACCAAAACGACTTGTGTGTATCTTATCCAAGAAGAAATGATAATCCGTCTTCCACTTGCCATAGGCTTCGAGCTTACGTGCAGATATTTCGTTCAGGTCAATAAAAGGCACACCCTCTTCGGCAGCAACCTGCATCTGCCACTGTGTATGGGGCTTACGCACTACCTTCCCATTGTCATCGTAGGCATTGCGAGGCGTCAACGACATTAGTATGGGATATCCTCCTTGCGCCCTTACATCATTAATATACTTACGCATATATCCGCCATAGGTGTACACAGTCTCGTGTTCACCAGTTTCCTTAATCGTCACCTCAAGCGAATCATCACCTACACCAGGAATACTGGCTCGGGCACGACCAGAATCGTAAGGCCCGTTGTCATTATGTCCAATGGAAATAATCACCCAGTCGCCAGGACGTATAGCCTGCTTGATAGGCTGCCACAACTTATTATAGAATGTGCGACTGCTCATGCCGCCAAGCGCCTGATTCTCAACGGTAATCTTTGAGGCATCGAAGTACTCATGAGCATAGTATCCCCATCCCCACTGTCCGTTGTTACCATTGCCCAGTGTACCCGTTCGCATCGTTGAATTGCCAATCAAGAACAGTACTGGGTGATTACCCACCCTACTCGATCCTGGCACAGGCCTTGCAGTCATCGCCTTAGCTATGCTATCAGGAGTATTGTCTATTACACCGTTCACGTCTTTAGGAGCCTCAGCCACCTGAGCTAACAGAGAGATTGACGATGCAGCAAATAAGATTGTTAATATTTTTCTCATAATCACATTACAGTTCATTGTTCAAAAATGGTGCGGCCTTAACGCAACGCAGATTCTTCTCCAACTGAGCCACCGAACTAGCTCCTACAAGCACCGATGTCACTGCCTTCTGGTGCAATATCCAGGCCAGAGCCATCTCAGCCAGCGTCTCACCCCTACTCTCTGCCACTTCGTTATAGTGTCGCAGTTTCTGCAGCAACTCAGGTGTGAGCATCTCCTCCTTCAGGAACTTACCCTTCGACATGCGCGAGTCATCAGGTATACCATTTAGATAGCGGTCGGTAAGCAGTCCCTGTGCCAGTGGCGAGAACGAGATAAAGCCCACGCCCTCCTCGGCACAGAAGTCGAGTATACCCTCCTCCTGCGGCTCACGGTCCAGCATATTCAGTCGGCCCTGATATATCAGCAGCGGCACGTCGCGCTCACGCAGATACTTGGCAGCAAATCTGGCAGCTTCCAGCGGCCAACGAGATATTCCTATATAGAGCGCCTTACCCTGGCGAACTATATCCACCAGCGCCTGCAATGTCTCCTCTAGCGGTGTCTCCGGGTCGTAGCGATGACTGTAGAACAGATCCACATAGTCTATCTTCATTCTCTTCAGGCTCTGGTCCAGACTAGCCATCAGATACTTTCTCGATCCCCAGTTGCCATAAGGTCCAGGCCACATATCATATCCCGCTTTCGACGAGATAAAGAGTTCGTCGCGATAGGGTCTGAAGTCCTCGTCCATCAGTCGTCCCATTGTCTCTTCGGCCGATCCATACACCGGACCATAGTTGTTAGCCAGATCAAAATGAGTTATTCCGTGGTCGAAAGCATAGTGAGTTATCTCTCGGCTGCGCTCATAGGGGTCCACACTACCAAAGTTATGCCAGAAACCCAAGCTCACTTTTGGCAGCAACACACCCGAACGTCCGCAACGCTCATACTCCATCCCGTTGTCATAGCGGCCCTTGTCCGCAAAGTAATTTTCCTTCATTTCTACGTAGTTTTAGTCATTTTGCTGCAAAGATAGCTATTTTTAGCCAATAGCGAATAAGAAAATCGTTCATTTTTGTACAAAATTGTATGTTTTCGGATAGTTTTCAAGCTATATTGCAATGTTTTTGCCTATCTTTGCGCCAAATAAATGCTTAAACATTATGAAGAGAGGTTTACTACTGATATCAGCTGCACTGTTTATCTGCCTGCAATCTGTGGCACAGGTACGTAAAATAGGTGTGATAGGCGACAGCTATGTGCGCAACCACAAGGAACCGATAGAAAACACCTGGCACTATAAGTTTGCACAAAAGCACAGCATGGAGTACTACAACTATGGTCGCAACGGCAACTGTATAGCACTAGACCTGGCGCGTTGGGGCACTGGCATGTATCAGCGATACAAAGAGATGCGCAACGATCTGGATATAGTGTTAGTGATAGCCGGACATAACGATGCTTCGGAAGGACGACTCGACTCTATCGGCATGGGCACTTTCAAAGAGCGTCTGGGCATATTGTGCTGCGGACTGATAGAAAAATACCCAAGAGCGCAAATATTCTTCTTCACACCATGGACTTGCGAGGGATTCGTAGGTAGCGACAGACAAAAAGTGGTAGATGCAATGATTGAAGTATGTGGCAGCTATGGCATCCCAGTATTCGACGCCGCTCGCCAGAGCAACATCTTCGCGGCTAGCGAGCAGTTCAGAAAGATTTACTTCCAAGGCGGCAAGGGTACAGATACGGCTCACCTCAACGCCATCGGGCACGACCGTTTCCTGCCAGTAGCCGAACGGTTCATCTTGAAATACATAGAATAATGAGGCGACTACTGTTTACCTTCTTTATTATCTGCAAACCAATATTCGCTCTTGCTACTGAGTTGGTATGGTTCGACGGGCAGCACCCGATAACCTATCACATGCCAAAGACAGTAGAGCCTGTAGTGAAGACAGCTCTCGACTTGTGGAGGGATGACATGCGCCAGGTGACAGGGATGACACCCGTCAGTTCGAGCTATGGCATAATAAATATGGTGCAGACCAAGGATATCCCAGCAGATGGTTTCCGAATCTCAAGCAAGAAAGGTAAGATTATTATTGAGGGCAGCAACGGTCGCGGTATGGCTTACGGGCTGCTGGAACTATCGCGCATGGCAGGAGTATCGCCATGGATTTGGTGGGGCGATGTAACTCCAGAAAGGAAAAACAGGCTGACGATTAACGATGATTTCGAGACTGAGCAGCACCCAAGCGTAGAATATCGAGGAATATTTCTGAACGACGAGGACTGGAGCCTGCGCCCATGGAGTAATAAGACATTTGAACCAGGACTAAAGGGGCAGATAGGACCGAAAACCTATCGCAAGATATTCGAGCTACTGCTGCGTCTGCGAGCCAACACCATCTGGCCTGCCATGCACGAGGGTACGGTAGCATTCTTTAGGACACCTGGCGCCAAGGCTGTAGCCGACTCGTGCGGCATTGTGGTGGGAACAAGCCACTGCGAGCCACTATTACGTAACAATGTGGGCGAATGGAACGTGAACGAACGTGGCCGATTCAACTATCGTACCAACCGTGAGGCAGTAAAAAGATATTGGGAAGAGCGACTGAAAGAAGTCAAACACTCGCACGACAATATGTTCACCATCGGCATGCGCGGCATTCACGACAGTTCGATGGAGGGCTACCAGACAGAACAGGAGAAATTCGAGGGACTCCAGCAGGTAATCAACGACCAACAAGACCTTATAAGGAAGCATCTTGGCGACCCATCGAAACAGATGCAGGTGTTTGTGCCATATAAAGAGGTGTTGCAACTCTACGAAAAGGGACTAAAAGTGCCCGACTACGTCACTCTGATGTGGTGCGACGACAATTATGGCTATATCACTCGCCTATCTGACGACCGAGAACAGCAACGTAGTGGTGGCGCAGGCTTATACTACCACCTGTCTTATTGGGGGCGACCGCATGACTACCTTTGGCTGACCACTACCCAACCAGGACTGATATACAATGAACTACGTGAAGCCTACAATCACAATATGCGAAAGTTGTGGATAGCAAACGTACACGACCCGAAGGTGGCAGCTTATGACCTTGAACTCTTTATGGATATGGCCTGGGATATCAATACTGTTTCCGGTTCTACTCTGGAAGAGCACCTAAATACTTGGCTGTGCAGGCAGTTTGGCACTGAGGCCGGCACCCGACTCTGGCCTGCCATGTATGAGTTCTATCGACTCTGCGGCGAACGTAGACCAGAATTCATGGGTTTTACACAGGTAGAACTTGACAAGACGAAGTATCACCGAGGACTCTCGCAGGTAGGCAATGTGTCTTTCACTCGCCATGAGGCTGCAGAGCGCATGGCTGCATTCAGCCGTATCAAGGCCAACATCATAGAGGCCCAAGCCTACATCCGCCCGGAACTGGCCCACGCATTCTTTGCCGCCATCAAATATCCCGTCTGGGCAGCCTCAGCCATAAACACAAAGATTCTGGCAGATTCAGCCGAAAGCCATCGTGCCTATCAGGAGATTCAAGCACTTACCCAACAATATAACGAGATGAACGGTGGCAAATGGCGCCACCTGATGAATGCCGCACCACGACAATTGCCAGTATTTGAGAATGTAAGAGGGCGACTGAACGAGCAAAGAAAACCAGAATATACGATTTTAACTCCTAAAGCGATCCCTTCTGGTGCCGAAACCATCCAGATGCTTGGCCACTCTATGGAGTCGATAGCCCTACCCAAGAACGGTACTCTTACTTACGAACTGGAGATTGAAACTGATGGCGACTATGTGTTGGCCACATCACTCATACCCACCCACCCTATTGACTCTGGCGACCTGCGTTTCAGCGTCAGCATAGATGGTGATACACCCAAAATCTACTCGCTAAAAGAGCCGTTCCGATCTGAACGCTGGAAAACGAACGTGCTTTGTGGCCAGACCAATCGCAAAATTACAACTCACTTGTCAAGAGGGCGTCATTCCCTAGTTATCAAGGCTTTAGACGAACATATAGTAGTGGATAGAGTACGATTCTGCATATTTTCGAATGATAATAATGATTTTATTCAATAATAGTAACTACCTTTGCACCGAAACTAATAATAAAACAAATGAAAGCTACTAAAATCTTATGCATCATTGCATTTGCGCTTGTGTTTGTTCCGAGTAGGGCCACCGAACGAATCAGACAGAACTTCAATAGCGAATGGCGTCTCCATGTAGGTGACGACGCCCAAGCTGCACTATCCGATTATGACGATAGCCGATGGCAACAGATTACACTACCATACGCATTCAACGGCAACGAAGCTTTCAGAAAAGATATCGTAGACTTGACAGATACCATCGCCTGGTATCGCAAATCGTTCCAGCTTAAGGATATTGCCAACAAGAAAGTGTTTATAGAATTCGAGGGTGTACGTCAGGGAGCCGATTTCTATATCAACGGACATCATCTGGGATTCAGCGAGAATGGTGTGATGGCTTGCGGATTCGACCTTACACCTTATATAAAAAAGGGAGAGAACGTGATAGCAGTACGCTGTGACAACAGTTGGACCTACCGTTCGCGAAAGCACGAAAGCCGCTACCAATGGAACGATCGCAACTTTAATGCCAACTATGGTGGCATACCCAAAAATGTTTTTCTGCACATTACCGACAAGCTGTACCAGACGTTACCACTTTATAGTAATCTGGGGACGACAGGTACTTATGTCTATGCTACCGATTTTGATATTGCCAAGCGCAAGGCGGTAGTACATGTGGAGTCGCAGGTAAGAAACGAGGACAACAAACCACGCACCTTCCGTCTGTTTGCCAAGGTCGTCAGCGCAGATAACAATCTGACTGCTATTATTCCGGGTGAGCGTGTAACCATGCAACCAGACGAGACGCGTACCATAAGCATCCAGCGAGAACTGAGCGGACTGCATTTCTGGTCGTGGGGCTATGGCTATCTCTATACCGTAAAGAGCTATCTGGCAGAGGATGGGGCTGATGACAAACCTTTGGATCTATGTGCCAGCAATGACGAAGTAGTTATCCGTACAGGTTTCCGCAAAACTCGCTTTGCCGAAGGAAAGATATGGTTGAACGACCGTGTACTGATGATGCACGGCTATGCTCAGCGCACATCTAACGAATGGCCTGGTGTAGGATTATCGGTACCAGCATGGCTAAGCGACTACTCAAACGACCTGATGGTAAAATCGAATGGCAACCTGGTGCGATGGATGCACGTAACCCCATGGAAACAGGATATTGAGTCGTGCGACCGTGTAGGATTGATACAAGCTATGCCTGCCGGCGATGCAGAAAAAGATGTGACTGGTCCACGTTGGGCACAACGCACAGAACTGATGCGCGACGCTATCATCTACAATCGCAACAACCCATCAATCCTCTTCTATGAGTGTGGCAACGAGAGTATCTCGCGTGAACATATGGTGGAGATGAAAAGGATACGCGACGAATACGATCCGTACGGCGGACGTGCTATCGGCAGTCGCGAAATGCTGGATATCGACGAGGCCGAATATGGAGGTGAGATGCTGTACATCAATAAGAGCAAGAAACACCCCATGTGGGCTATGGAGTATTGTCGCGATGAAGGCTTGCGAAAGTACTGGGACGAGCAGAGCTATCCTTATCATAAAGAAGGCGACGGTCCACTCTACCGTAATGCTCCCGCTCTTGACTACAATCACAACATGGATCAGTTTGCCATCGAGATGGTGCGTCGCTGGTACGACTACTACATGGAGCGACCAGGCACAGGAACTCGTATAAGCAGTGGTGGTGTAAAGATAGTATTTTCTGACACAAACACCCACCATCGAGGCGAGTCAAACTACCGTACAAGCGGAGTTACCGATGCCATGCGCATACCAAAGGACGCTTACTATGTACATCAAGTGATGTGGAATGGATGGGTAGAACCAGAGCATCAGCAGACGTACATTATCGGACATTGGAACTATCCCGCTGGCACAACCAAGAACGTATACATGGTTTCTACAGCCGATGATGTTGAGCTATTCGTTAACGGGAAGTCACTTGGTCACGGCAAGCAGAGCTATCGTTTCCTTTATACTTTCGAGAATATCTCATTCGAGCCCGGCACACTTGAGGCTGTTGCTTCTGACGGCAGCAAATACCTGATAAAAACAGCTGGTGAGCCTTATCAGCTGAAACTCACGGCCATAGAGAACCCTGAAGGTACAAAGGCTGACGGTGCCGATATGGTATTGTTCGAGGTAGAAGTAGTAGACAAAAACGGTGTACGCTGTCCATTGGCTAATAATCTTGTATCATTCAACTATTGGGGCGAAGGTCAATGGATTGGCGGTATAGGTTCGCGCAAGAACAAAGATATGCAAAGACCTGACGTGAATCGTCCAGCCGGACTACTTGATGCCGCTGCCACCAAGAACATATCTGATAACTATGTAGGAGCAATGGACCTACCTGTGGAATGTGGTGTGAATCGTGTGCTTATGCGTTCAACAACTAATGCTGGCGAAATACTTCTTTCGGCTTATGCACAAGGTCTGAAGCCGGCTTATATCAGTGTAAAGACATCGCCAGTGAATACAGAGAATTACCTTCCACAGTTATCTCTGAAAGGCCGATTGGATCGTGGTGAGACTCCACTCACACCTTCTTATACAGAAAAAGCCCGATGCATTGATATTATATCTGCTAAGAGCGGCTACGACAGCGAACATGCCGCCAGGAGTTACGATGACAACGAACTGTCGGAATGGAAGAACGACGGACGTCTTTCTACTGCATGGATTACCTATCGCCTGGCAAAGAAAGCAGTAGTTGATGATATCTGCATAAAACTTACTGGTTGGCGACTGCGCAGCTATCCACTGGAAATCTATGCTGGTAAGAAACTAATTTGGAGCGGCGAGACCAGTCGCAGTCTTGGCTATATCCACCTGAAACCTACACAGGCAGTAAAGACCAACGAGATTACCATCCGACTAAAAGGAGCAGGCAAGGATAAGGATGCCTTTGGTGGTATTGTAGAAGTGGCCGAACCTGCTGCTGGCGAACTAGATCTCTTTAAGGCTAAGAACGGGGGCGAAACTAAGAATGAGCTCCGTATTGTAGAAATAGAATTTCTGGAAAAGCTATAACATATGATGTTAAGACGTAATATATTATTGCTGCTAGCAACTTGTAGTTCAGTTTGCGCTCTGGCAGTTGAATCAGGACTCAACAGTCGACAATTCAACAAGTATTGGCGTGTAGAGTCGGAGGCTCCCGACTACCGAGTTACATTTAGTGGCGACACCTGCGAAATAACAGCTCCAAAGGGGCTTACGCTTTGGCGGAAAGAGAAGATGCATCAGGACATGACCGTGGAATACGACGTGTATGTGACCAACGACCGTCTGAGCGACATGAACTGTTTCTGGATGGCCAGCGATCCTAAAGCCAAGGACATCTGGGCCAGAGAGAAATGGCGCAACGGCATATTCCTGAGATGCTACACACTACAGATGTACTATCTTGGTTATGGCGGCAATTATAACAAGACTACCCGTTTCCGTCGTTACAATGGCGATGAAGCTGGTGTAGACGATGCCTCAAAGCGTCCTGCTATCTTAAAGGAATATACAGATGCCGCTCATCTACTGAAACCAGACCACTGGTATCACGTAAAAGTTGAGAGCAAACAGAATCACACCCGCTTTTTCATCGACGGCGAGTGTATCGTAGACTATTTCGACCCTCAACCACTTACAAGTGGATGGTTTGGTTTCCGCACCACACTGTCAAGAACCCGTATAACAAACTTCAAATCATACGATACTCCCTCACTGGCATTTAATACCACAGGAGTTCCACTGCATTGGGTAAATGCAAATAAGACCACAGGCCAGATCCCAGTGAGTTTCGGAGTACCATTTGCTCAAGGCGAGCTGAAAGACGTGTCGCAACTCACTATTGGCGACGGAATAGCTACAGACAGTTGGGTGAATGCGCGATGGCCAGACGGTTCTGTAAAATGGGCTGGACTAGCAGCCGTAGTGCCTGCAGATGCCAAGAATCTCACAGTAAAACGCAAAAATAGCAAGGAAAAGCCATCAAATGGCCTGCAAGTAAAAGATGAAGCAGCACAGATTATCGTAAACACTGGTTCGCTGACGGCTTATATCCCCAAAAGCGGTCGTTATCTGATCGACAGTCTTTGTCTGAACAACAAAAGGATTGGCGAAAAACTGTCACTTATCGCCTCTACAACAGGCGACAAATATCAGTCTGATATAAAAGCAATAAGCATCGAGCGACAAGGTAAAGTACGTGCCGTTGTAAAGATAAGCGGCATGCACAGCAAAGACAATCGCGAATGGCTGCCATTTACAGTAAGGTTGTACTTCTATAATGGCAGTGATCAGATAAAGATGGTTCATACCTTCATCTACGATGGCGACATGCATAAGGATATGATCTCATCATTAGGAGTACGCCTACAAGTGCCCATGCGCGAAGAACTGTATAATCGCCATATTGCCTTTGCAACAGACCAAGGTGGTGTATGGGCAGAACCTGTACAACCACTCGATGGTAGACGCGATATCCAAATTGGCGATCGTAGAGATCATCGCAATCTGCAGAAAGAGCAGATGGAAGGTAAGCGAATACCCGACAAGACGGAATTCGACCATATTAACCAGATGCTACTTGACAACTGGGCTAAGTGGGATGGATTCCGACTCTCTCAGCTTACAGACAACTCTTTCTCTGTTCGAAAGCGTGCAACAGCAGAATCTCCTTGGATAGGCACTTTCACAGGCGTAAGTGCTCCTGGCTATGCTTTTGTAGGCGATGTAAGCGGTGGCATCGGAATCGGTTTGAAAGACTTCTGGCAGTCGTACCCTTCAACTATCGAGGTGGCCAAGGCTCGCAGCGAGAAAGCAGAGCTCACCATGTGGATCTGGAGTCCTGAAGCAGAGCCCATGAACCTATGCCACTATGATACTATTGCTCACAACCTCATGGCCAGTTACGAAGACGTGCAGGAAGGAATGAGCACACCTTACGGTATTGCGCGAACCAATGTGCTATGGTTGACAGCCAAAGACAGCTATCAGGGAAAAGCTGATATATCGGCAACAGCCAACACATTATCGGCTGATGCACATCTGCTACCTACACCTGAATATTTACACGAGAAACGTGCCTTTGGCATCTGGTCGCTGCCAAAAGATACAACTACTGCCGATCAGAAAGCCATAGCAGTTGAGCGACGCCTTGCACAATACATAGATTTCTATCGTGAGGCTATAGAACAGAACAAGTGGTACGGTCTGTGGAACTATGGCGACATGATGCACGCCTACGATCCAGAGCGTCATTCGTGGCGATATGATGTGGGCGGCTTTGCCTGGGACAATACAGAACTGGCCACCCCAATGTGGTTATGGTATAACTTCCTACGTACAGGACGAAGTGATATCTGGACAATGGCAGAAGCTATGACGCGCCATTGCAGCGAGGTTGACACCTATCATATTGGCCCGTTTGCACCACTTGGCAGTCGTCACAACGTGACCCATTGGGGCTGTGGAGCCAAAGAAGCACGCATCAGTCAGTCGGCTTTCGACAGATTCTACTATTATCTTACAACAGACGAACGAACTGGCGACCTGATGGCCGAACAGACCGATGCCGACACACTACTCTACCATCTCGACCCAATGCGACTGGCAGAACCACGTTCGCAATACCCTTGCAATGCTCCAGCCCGACTAAGAATCGGACCAGACTGGTTGGCATACGCAGGCAACTGGATGACAGAATGGGAGCGATTCGGCACTAAGAAATATCAAGATAAGATTGTAACTGGTCTGGAATCCATCGCAGCACTTGAGGATGGTATTTTCACTGGTAACCTGGCAAAAGGCTACGATCCTGCGACAGGCCGGATAACCTACGATGGCGATCCATCTATTAAATTCACCAATCATCTGATGACCATTATGGGTGGTTTCGAGATTATGAACGAACTAATGCCGATGTTCGAGGGAAGATGCGAGAAGTTCAATGACACTTGGCTCGACTTTGCCCGTAGATACAAACAGATGGCAGCCACTACCCGCAAGAGCTATTTCCCTGTACGCCGACTTGAAGCCTACGCTGCATGGCACAATCGTGATGCCAGCAGAATGAAGACTGTATGGGATGCACTATGGGGACAGGCAGACAACGATCTACAGCTGGCCGACAAATCATATCTGGTACTTCCGCCAGAGGTTCCAGCCACGATTAACGAGCTGCCAGGTGTCAGTACAAACAATGCAGCCCTATGGAGTCTCGATGCAATTTACATTTTGGAGGTGCTTCCGTAGATTCAAAAAATATCAAAATAGTTCATTTTTAAAGAATATTAGGAATTATGCTCACAAAAATAACATAAAACAATTAATAAGTCCAAAAATTTTTGTAATTTTGCATCCGAGACTACATTAAAGTATTAACGCTAATAAAATAATTTTTTAACTAATAATAACAAATGTATGACTAAATTAAAGTTAATCAAAGGTAAGGCCCTACCTATAGCCGCTCTTGTATCGGCTATGTTGTTCGTGCCATCTACCGAGATGCTTTCCGTTCATGCAGCCGTACAGAACGTACAGCAACAGGAAACCATCAAGGGTACGGTGGTCGATCAGTCGGGTGAGGCTGTTATCGGAGCAAGTGTCTTAGTTGTAGGTGCACAAACCACAACGGGAACAGTTACTGACTTCGACGGAAACTTTGTTCTGAAAGTTAAGTCGGGCACTCAGTTAAAAATCTCGTTCGTAGGCTACAAAGACAAGCTGGTGAAAGCCACCAACGGTATGAAAGTAACCCTCGAAGAGGAGTCAACCATGCTGCAAGGTGTAGAAGTAGTAGCTTACGGTGTACAGAAGAAAGTAACCGTAACAGGTGCTATCTCATCTGTTAAGTCGGAAGATCTGACCCGTACGCCAGTATCTTCAGTTAACAATGTGTTGGCAGGTCAGCTTTCTGGTGTGACCACAGTACAGACCTCAGGTGAGCCAGGTAGCGATGCTGCCAGTATTTTCGTTCGTGGTAAAGCCACATTCGGCAATGCTAGCGTATCACCACTGATTCAGGTGGATGGTGTAGAACGCGAAATGTGGGACATCGACCCGAATGAAATTGAGAGTATCACAGTACTGAAGGATGCTTCTGCAACAGCAGTATTTGGTGTACGCGGTGCTAATGGTGTTATCCTTATCACCACCAAACGTGGTTCTGAAGGCAAAGCACACATTTCGGCAAGCACCTCATTCTCTGCATTAATGCCAACAAAGATGGTTGAAATGGCATCATCTTATGATTATGCCATGTTCCATAATCAGATGCACGACAACGATGGAACTGCTCGTGAGTTCTCAGATGCTGTTATTGAAATGTTCAAGAATGGTACTGACCCAATCCGCTTCCCAAGTATGAACTGGTCAGACTATATCATGAAGGATGTTACATTACAGCAACAGCACAACGTGAACATCTCTGGTGGAAACAAGACCGTTAAGTACTTTATCTCTGCAGGTATGTTTACTCAGGATGGTATTTTTAAGGAGTTCGACCGTCCTTACAAATTCGGTTACGGCTATGAGCGTTTCAACTACCGTTCAAACTTGGATATTGACGTAACAAAAACGACACGCCTTAGTTTTAACATTTCTGGTAAAGTTGATACTTCTAACAAACCTCACTCAGGTCAGTCCTCCGACCAGTTAGTCAAGGAAGTATATTGGGCAACTCCTTTCAGCAGTCCCGGTTTTGTTGATGGTAAATATGTAGTAAACAGTAACTCAACTTCTGACAACTATACTACAATAGAAGGTGACAATACCCCTATTGCCGTATTACCATTTATTGGTGGTACTCCAATGGCTTACTGCATGAGTCAGCCAGGTGCATACCATTATAACAACAACAAACTTCAGATGGACTTGGTATTGGATCAAAAACTTGACTTCATTACCAAGGGTCTCTCGCTGAAACTAAAAGGCTCTTATAACAGCTCTTATGCTACTGCAAAGGAGATAAGAAACGACGCCTCTACCTATACAGCAGTATTCCATCGCGGTGCTTACGAAAACGGTAGCCCTTACGAAGAAATACTCTACCGTAAGGCTGGCGATGACACTACACCTACCTACAACAACTATCAGAACGGCAAGAGTCGTAACTGGTATGCTGAGGGTTCTTTAAACTATAGCCGTTCATTTGGTGCACATACCATAAGCGCATTGGCCCTGTATAACCAGAGTAAGGAATATTACATCTCTGGTGATTATTCTGACATTCCTCGAACATACGTTGGTTTGGTTGGTCGTATAACCTATGACTGGAACAACCGCTATATGGCAGAATTCAACTTTGGTTACAACGGATCCGAGAACTTTGCTCCAGGCAAGCGTTTTGGTTCATTCCCTGCAGGATCTATAGGTTGGGTAACAAGCGACGAGCCATTCTTCAAGCCACTTAAGAAAGTGATTAGTTTCCTTAAGCTACGTGCCTCTTGGGGTCTTGTAGGTAATGATAAGATTGGTGGCAAGCGTTTCATGTTCATGTCCGATCCTTATAATGTAAATCAGACAGCTCTTTGGGAACGTGCCCAGTATTCATCTGCAAGCGACTCGGGTGTAGCTTATGCTTATCTGTTTGGTGTTGAGAATGGAACTGCTACTAAGGGTGCATACGAATCTAGCAAGAACAATCCGGATGTAACATGGGAGAAGGCTTTCAAGCAGGACTATGGTTTCGACATGAACTTCTTTGATGACCGTCTGCGTACAACATTCGACTATTATAAAGAGCATCGTACCAATATCTTGGCTATCGACAATCGTATCCCTACTTTTATTGGATTTACCCCACCTTATGCCAATTTTGGTGTTGTAGACAGTCATGGTTGGGAAGTTTCAATCAACTGGCAGGATAAGATTGGTAAGGATTTCCGTTATTCTGTAAAGCTGAACTTGTCTCACAACTTCAATGAGATTGTTGAAGACCGTCAGGCTCCACAAGAGAATGACTATATGTACACAGCAGGTCACCGTATTGGTTCACATTTGCAGTACAAATTCTGGAAATTGTATTACGAGGGAGCAGAGGCTGATTATCAGCAAGAGTTTGGTCAGCCATTCCCACAACAGCTGGTTAGCAATCTGAAACCAGGTGACTGTGTATTTGTTGACCTTGATGGAAATGGTATTATTGATCCTAACGACCAGAGCCGCGACTACGGCTATACCGATGACCCACAGTATATTGCAGGTCTGAATCTGGCAGCCTATTACAAGAATTTCTCTGTAAGCGCACAGTTTACTGCAGCATGGGATGTTAGCCGTGTACTTGGTGATGTTTTCATGCGTCCATTCCATAACCGTAACACAGAGAATAACGGAGGACTGCTTCAGTATCATCTTGACAACACATGGACAGTAGATAATCAAGACCCAAATGCAGAGTATCCACGTGCGACATGGATAAACTCACTCCAAAACTACGCATCTTCAACTCTTTGGGAGAAGGACTCTAAATACTTGCGTTTGAAGACACTTCAGGTGGCTTATGATTTCCATTTCCCATTCATGAAGGCACTTGGTCTTACCCAACTCCAGTTGGCACTTAGTGGTTACAACCTCTTCACCATAACTCCATATAAGTTCGGTGACCCTGAGGCTCGTGCAAGTTCTACACCTTCTTACCCACTGCAGCGTACATATACTGCAAGTTTGAAGATTGGATTCTAATATAATAATAAGGTATAATAATATGAAACTACAACATATAATCGTAAAAGGAGTTGTGACGCTAGCCTTTGGCGGGACGGTGTTCACGGCTTGTACCGATGACGTAAAATTCGGTAGTTCTTTCATCGAGAAAGCACCGGGCGGTACAGTGACACTCGACACGGTATTCAATAGTGCCGAGTATACCAAGCAGTTCCTCGTAGGTCTCTATGTGCAGCAATATTATGGACTCCCATATAAGAACTCAACGGCTTCTCCTTGGAGTCAGAGTTACTGGAACTCAAAACTTGATGCACTGACAGACTGCTACCATCAGCATTTCAGCGGTTCGAATGCATATAACATGTATTATTCCAACGCTCTCACATCTAATGATCGTGCTATCATTGCATACAATGACGATAAGGTATGGGAAACCGTTCATCACTGCTGGCTGCTGATTGAGCACATTGATAATGTTCCTGGTCTTTCAGATACAGAGAAGCGCAACATGATAGCCCAAGCTAAATGTATCATGGCATCGCGCTATTTCGACCTCTACTCTGTGTATGGTGGACTGCCCATTATTGATCACACTTATACAGGTACCGAAGCAGACCTCTCTACACGTAGAGCAACAGCCGAAAACACAGCAAACTTTATAGTTAAACTGTTAGACGAGGCAATACCTGATCTGCTTTGGGCATACAATGGAAGCACTATTGACACTGATGCTACCAACAATACAGGTAGATGGACTGCAGCAGGTGCAATGGCCTTGAAAGCCAAGACTCTACTTTTCAATGCCTCACCACTCTATAATGCCGACCAACCCTATTATAACGGTTCTACAGAAGCAGAGAAAGATAGTATTGTATGGCACGGCGGCTTTAAGCAGGAACGCTGGCAACGTGCTTTGCAGGCTTGCGAAGATTTCTTCACAGCCAATGCTTCTAATGGAAATTGGTATGAATTGAATAAAGCCACAGCAAAGACTTCAGACGCCTATCGTCAGGCTTACCGCATGGGTTACATCTATCAGGGAAGTCGCGAAATCATTCACTCTACACGTGTAGCAGGTGCAACAAGTAACAAGGCATCTTACCAGTGGAATAACTTCGTTGGACCAACCACTACAGAGACAGGCCCTGGCCCATTCCGTAACTCATATGGTCCTACACAGGAATATGTAGATATGTTCTGCTGGGCTGATGGAACTCCATTTGATTGGGATGGCGATATGGCAGCAGGTAACATCAATGGTGAAAAGGGAAAATTGTTCTTCGAATATAAAGCTGGACGTGGTGGCGCTGTACAAAGAGTAGCCAGCCGAGATCCACGTCTGTATGAAAATGCCATTGTAAACGGACAATCTGAACGTCTTAACTGGACATCAGGTATTTCTGAGGGTAATCTTTACGAACTCTGGGTTGGAGGTTACCATGAGGGATACCAGGTTGCAGATGAGACAGGAAAAATTGTTGAACAGGACACCGAGCGCTTCCCTTCTGGTTATGGCACTATCAAGTATTATTTAGGCCGTGAGTATCAGGGTAAATATACACAGTGGGTATATCTTAGCTATGACGAAATGTTACTCATGTACGCAGAATGTCTTGCACAGTGTGGACAGTTGACAGAGGCTCTTAAATACGTTGATCAAGTACGTGCCCGCGTTGGTATGGGTGGTCTAAAAGCTTCAATCGCCAAATCAAAAGCAGCTGTAAAACCAAACATGGACAACAAGGAAGATGTTATCGAAGAGATTCTGCGTGAGCGTGCTTGTGAACTTGGTATGAGCAACAATCGCTATTACGACATGATTCGCTACAAGCATGGTGACTGGATTACCAAGAGACTTCATGGTCTTCTTACCTATCGCTTGATTAAGATTGGTCAGACATGGACACATAATATCCGTCCATATATTGGCGACGACAAGAATTCTGGTCAACCAGAACCTAGTCGTTTTGAGTACAGTACATTCGAACTCCAGAACCGCTCTCGCGTTCTATGGGATTATGAGCCCAATGATTTGGAGGTCCGCAAATGGTTCCTCTTCCCCCTACCTCTTACAGAGATTAATAAGGGATATGGACTGGTTCAGAATCCAGGATGGTAAATTCTTAAATGGAATATAAATATTAAGAATTAATTATGAAAGTTATGAAGAAAAAAAATATAATCGTGCTAACCCTGCTTGCAGGCATCAACCTGCCAGCAGCAGCACAGAAAGACAGCACGGGCATCAGCTTTGTTGATCAAACTATTGAAGTAGGTGCCAATAAGGATTTCACCCGTGCTCAATCCACTGCCGCCGTCTCTGTCATAACAAACAGGGATGTAAACAAACGCTCTGCAAAGAATATAGGCAACTCAATCCTTGGACAAGGTAATGGATTGATATCATTGCAGGGTAGCGGTACTTATTTTGAACAAAATCCAACGTTCTATGTACGTGGTTTGCAGAGCCTTAGTGGTAGCAATCCATTGATTCTAGTTGACGGTGTGGAGCGCGACATCAATATCGTTAGCGCTGACGAGGTTGACCACGTATCTATTTTAAAAGATGCAGCAGCTGTTGCTCTTTATGGTTATAAAGGTGCTAATGGTGCCATTTTGATTACCACCAAACGCGGAGAATACAATTCTAAGAATATCCGTGTTACCTATGATCACTTGTTTAATACTCAAGTTAATCGTCCAAAATTTGTTAATGGCGCGACATTTGCTAATGCATTAAACGAGGCCATGGCAAATGAAGGAGCAGCCCCACGTTACACTGCTGAGGAGTTGGCAGCTTTCCAGAGCGGCCAGTACCCTTATCAATATCCTAATGTAAACTGGGTTGACGAGACTTTCCGCAAAAATGGTGCAACAAATAAACTTGGAGTAGAATTTAGCGGCGGTGGCGAGCGATTCCGTTATTACACTACCCTTAACCTTCTCTCAGACAAAGGTTTTATAAAGAACTACGCTGAAAACGAAGGTTATAGCACCCAAGATAAGTATGTACGAGGTAATCTTCGCACAAACCTGGATATTGACCTCACCCCAACAACAATGTTAAAGGTTAACATGCTTGGAATATTGAGTGAGATGTCGCGTCCTGGCTCACAGGCCGATCTTTGGGACATGGTTTACAGCCTACCTTCGTCAGCATACCCTGTAAAGAATGAAAATCGTGAATGGGGAGGTTCGTCTACTTATTCTGGTGAGCTCAACCCTGTTGCTCAGTCTACAGGTGCAGCATATTACAAGATTCACGAACGTGCCTTGTATGCAGACATGACACTGAACCAAGATTTGAAATATTGGTTAGAAGGTTTGAGCATGACGCTGCGTTTGGGTTATGACACTTACTCTACTTTGTACGAGGATCATAGCATGACCTATGTTTATGGAAATTATCCTGTTACAGGTTGGCAGGGAGGTGCTCCTGTGAAAGGTGATTACTGGACATCTGGAACACCAGGAACAATGGGTAAAGGTGCTTCTACAGATCAGTGGGCACGCCGCCTTGTATTCTCTGCAGGTCTTAACTTCGACCGTACATTCAACGAAAAGCATTATATCTATAGCCAGTTGAAGTGGGACTATGAGTACCAGAACGCAACAGGTTCAACCGGATATACCGTCTATCGCCAAAATGCCTCATTCTTAGGACATTACGGCTATGACAATCGCTATATCGGAGAATTAGCTCTTGTATATTCAGGATCTAACCGTCTGGCACCTGGAACTAAATGGAACCTTTCGCCAACAGTTTCAGCCGCTTGGGTAATTTCTAACGAGAGTTTCTTGAAAAACAATCCAACTGTAAACTTCCTGAAACTTCGTGCCAGCTTTGGTATTATCAATGCCGATTATCTGCCAGGTGACAATGTGTGGGATTATTATGTACAGTCATACGGAGCCTATGCTTCATATAACTATCCATTCGGTAGTGGCTACGAAGCAAATAGTGGTAACGCATTTGGAGCAATGACACGCGGCAGAATAGCAGCAGAGAATCCTAGTCATGAGAAGGCATATAAGTACAATATTGGTATCGATGCAACCTTGTTTGGAGGCTTGAACGTTGAACTTGATGCATATATGCAGCAGCGCAAGGATATCTGGGTATCTGGTGCAGGTGCTTATTCGTCACTCATTGGTTTCGAAGCTCCCTATACCAATGCTGGTAAGGTAAATAGCAAAGGCTTTGAGATTTCGCTTGATTATACTAAGACAATTGGCGATCTGACCTTTAACCTTGGCGGTAGTTTCAACTTCAACAAGAATGAGATTAAGGATCAGGCCGAAGAACCAAAGGCATACGCCAACTTGGTTGAGACAGGCAATCCTCTGAATTCTACTTACGGACTGGTAGCCATCGGTTTGTTCAAAGATCAGGCAGATATCGATAACAGCCCAAAGCAGAACTTCTCTACCGTTTATCCTGGCGACATCAAATATAAGGATATAAATGAGGATGGTATGATTGACGCCAACGATAAGACAAAAATTGGCTATAGTGCATACGCTCCAGAGATATTCTACAACTTCCATGCAGGTGCTGAGTACAAAGGATTTGGCTTCGACATGATGTTCCAGGGTGTTGGTCGCTATACAGCTAACCTTAGTGCAAAGGGTATGTACTGGCCTCTTCTGAACAGCACATCACTCTCGCAGCAGTATTATGACGGACGCTGGACTAGCAGCAATCCAAATGCAGAGTTCCCACGTCTTAGCACTACAAGCAATGCCAACAACTATCAGACCAGTACATTCTGGCAGCGCGACCGTTCATTCTTGAAGCTCCGCAATGTTGAGGTGTTCTATAACTTGCCTAAGTCACTTATTCAGCAGACAGGCTTTATTAATACTGCTAAGGTATATGTTCGTGGCGTTGATCTACTCTGTTTCGATCATATCGACGATGCTGATCCTGAGTCTTATGGTGTGACTGCTCCGCTCAACAAGAGCATTGTGGTCGGTGTACAGATGTCTTTCTAACCCTAATAAAGATTGAAGATTATGAAATTAAAATATTGTTTCTTAACTGCGATTACCGCCTGCATCCTTACTTCTTGTAGTGAACAGATGGACTATAAGGAGTTCAAGTACGACGATGCAGAGTATATGAAAGTGAAGTTTGAGCGTGCTGGTGGATTCATCACCACTATTTATAGTAAGCTCGACTATGATTTTGGTAATAACTATAGCGGCGCAATGCTAAGTTCGGCTACAGACGAATCTGTTTACTCACAGTCGGGCAATGCCATTGAGAGTTTCTACAACGGAGCATGGAGCCCAGCAAATGCCAACGGCTCACTTTGGAAGACTTGCTATGAGGGTATTAGCTACGCAAACATGTTCCTAGATGAGTTTAATGGTTTAACATTCGACGACTACAAACTCGATATCAATTATCGAGAGGAGATGCACCAGTATAACAATTTCCAATACGAAGCTCGTTTTCTGCGTGCTTACTTCTATTTCCTCCTAGTTCGCCAATATGGTGGCGTTCCATTGAAGACAACAGACATGTCGGCAGAAGAAGCAAATAACCTTCCGCGCGCAACGGCTGACGAAATCTTCAAGTTTATTGACGACGAATGCGTAGCCATCAAGGATACAATCATTAAGGATTATGCAAACCTAGACAAAATGGCTCTGAGCATCACAGAGACTGGACGTGCCAACAATCTGGCAGTTCTAGCTCTTCGTGCCCGTGCTGCACTCTATCATGCAAGTCCATTGTTTAATCCAAACAACGACCAGAGTCTCTGGAAGGCTGCTGCACAAGCAAACCTTGAACTGATCAATGCCTGCAAGGCTCGTCAGTTCACCCTTTCATCTGACTATGCCGGACTTTTCCAAGGCCAGACAAACTGGAAAGATGCTAAAGCCATCAAGGAGATTATCTTTGCACGCCGTGTACTCAGTGCTTCCAATTCATTTGAGAAGTACAACTTCCCTGTAGGTATGTCAGGTGCAGGTGCAGGTGGTCAGGGAGGTAACTGCCCAACCCAGAATTTGGTTGATGCATACGAGGATGGCGATCTACGCCTTGCTGCTACAGTAGCTAAGAACGGAGACTCATGGCCAAATGCCAACACCCAGCCACTTGAGACATTCATTGGTGGTGTAAATGGTCTGCCTAATGTAAATGCTACACCAACTGGCTATTATCTAAAGAAGTATGTTGACGGAACAACTCAGATAGCAGGAAATGGTGAGAATTCATTCTATCATGTTTGGGTAACATTCCGCTTGGCAGAGTTCTATTTGAACTATGCAGAATGTTTACTTAACCTGAATGACAAGTCAGGCTTCACAATGACTGCTGCGCAAGCTATCAATACAGTAAGAAAGCGTGCTGGACTAGCCGATCTTACCGATGCAGAAGCAACATTAGATGCATGTAAGAAAGAACGTTTCGTCGAACTTGCATTCGAAGGTCACCGTTTCTTTGATGTTCGCCGCTGGAAAGATGGTGAAAAGTATTTCAAGACCATTTATGGTTTAGAGATTACAAAATCTGGTGATGACTTTTCTAGCAACAAGAAGGTAGTACAGAACCGTCAGTGGGATGAGTCAAAGATGAATCTTTTCCCAATTCCACAAAGCGAGATTCTAAAGGCAGGAAACTTGGAGCAGAACCCTGGATGGAAATAATTAAAGTGCTGTAGGACGCGAAAAACGTCCTACAGCGTACAAAAAATGTTATAATTGTACAATATTATATGTATCATACAAATAGTTTTTGTACCTTTGCAACAGAATAAACTATAATAATAACCTATTTATTAATTAACTAATTATTTATTTATGAAGAAATTTTATCTCACTTTGGTAGCGTTGTTCGCCTATACAATGGTGGCAACAGCAGGTATCAAGAACCTGTACAAGCAGGATTTCGAGTTGGCTCTGACTCCAGCAGAGGCAGGGTGGATTTCGCCAAACAATGCGGGCGGTATGTCTATCGCTGGCGACCAGTTTGGAAAGTATTTCTACTTTATTCATTCTGGTGGTGGTGAGCGCAATGCCTACACCCTTTGGGGCACAGACCTCTATCAGGAAGCAACTAAGTACACTCTGAAGTTTGATTATTGCCCAAAGAAGGCTCCTGACACCAACCTCGCCAACGAAATCGTTGTAATGGCAGACTCAACCTTCTCTACTAACCGTTGGGCCAACCAGAACTATCGCCGTCATGCAGCTGATATCAAAGCTGGTGCAACAGAGCCTGATCGTTGGTGGCTGTTCGACCTGACTGAGCTTACTGATGAGGCTAAGGAAGGAACAAACTATGCTGTTAACGGCGACTCAACCAATGTTATAATTCTTCCTTTTGGTGGTTTCTATACCATCACACTGAATGTTGATGTTAATGCCCGCGTTGTAGAATGGGCTGTAGACGATGAGTTTGGAACTCCAATTGGCAGCGGCACATACAATGTTCCTGAATATGTTGAGAACATGCGTGCAACAGGTATCAACCTGCTAGCTGGTAAGGTTGCTTCAGAGCACATCATCGATAACATCCTTGTTCAGGTTGAGACTGCAGAGGCTTTTGCTAACGCTCCTACAGTTGCATTGACAGGCGTGAATGGCACAGCCCGTACTTATGCAGTTTCTTATGAGGCTAGCAATAATGAGATTGTTCATGTTACATTCAACGGCGAAGAGTTATCTCCAAGCGAGGAACTTACTGGTATGAACAAGTACGATCTGACAACATCAGGTAAATTGGTCGCTTGGACTGAGTCTGAAGGTGTTACCTCTGAGAAAGTAGAGGTTGATGTTGTAGCTGAGATGATTCCTCTGCCAGCAGTTGCTGCTGATATTATTGCTGTTACCGCAGGTTATGGTAAGACCTATAAGATGAACGTTAGCAATAGTGAGGTTCCAACACAGCCTGCCCTGTTCTTCAACTACAAGTACACTCCTGCAGCAGGTGCTGTTATTGAGAAAGAGAACTGCCAGAATGGTGAGGAATTAACTGTAACAGAAAAGGGTACTCTCGAAATCACAACTCACGATGGTGGTCTGAATGCATTTGAATCTACCACTATCAAGTATGATAACAACGTAGAGTATGAAGTTAAGGATGATATCGACTTCCAGCACATGACAGAGAACGTTCTGAAGGAGAAAGGCTTTGAGGAGATTGAAGTTCTTGCTTCTACAGCTACATCAGGTGAAACAAACTGGACAGGTCGCACCGATGCTCTCCGCTTCAATTGGGTTAAGGGTTCTGAGGTTGGTGACACCGTACAGGTTCGTCCTTATGATGCTGATCACGGTGGTATCCGTCGCTTCCTGCTTGCTCCTTCTAAGATTGATGAGGCCTTTGCCCATAGCGCATTTGCACCTGTATACACATGGTTCAGCAAGGCAGGCGATGGTTCTGATGCACCTGCTATGAAGTTCAACCTGGGTATTGGTATGATTCAGACTGGTATTCTTGGCGACGCACAGGATGCTAAGATCACATATAATAATGCGACACTGGGTGTTGACGGCCTGACAGATAACGATTTCATCATTGTTAACCGTGTTGACAACTACGGTCGTGGTAAGACTGATGATATCTTTATTGAGGCTGCTTCTGAGGAAGAGGCTATTCAGAAGTACAACGCTATGAACTGGGCACCTGCATCAGGTCTGTCAGTTATTAAGGGTACAGCAACATTCCAGCTCTATCGTATTGATACTGCTCTTGCTCGCGTACGTACTTTCGTTGCTAAGAACAGTACTGGTATCGTAGAGCTTCCTTACAACAAGATTGTTTCTGACCACAATGCTCCTATCTTCAACCTCAATGGTGTACAGGTTAACGCTAAGAACCTGAAGAAGGGTGTATATGTAAAGCAGGGTAAGAAGTTCGTTGTACAGTAATTGAATCTTCTCAAAGATTCTGATTCAGAACAGAATCAATATTATCAATCCCCGCCTCCATCATCGGAGCGCGGGGATTATCTTTTTCGTATTTTTACGACTACATCGAGAAAAATCCCTCATCTCTCACATAATCTCTCAAAAGCCGCATAAACACAGGCGTTTCAGGATGTGAGAGATGATTTTTATCCCTCACTTATCTCTCCCTTATCCCTCACATCATCCCTCACTTTTTACAGTCTACTATAAAACTGAGTTATGAGAGATGAAGTGAGAGATTAGGGAGGGATGAGGTGAGGGATTAAGTGAGGGATTATTTACCAAAAAGTCCCTGTTTATGCGGGTTTCAAGCGGATGAAGGGAGGGATGAGAGATTTTTTTTAATTCTCTGTAATAAAAGTGAGAATCGGATATTTTGTTCGAGTTATGTCTATGATGTATTCAGATTATGTCTTTAAGCTGTTCGGCCTAGTCCTTAGGGGGTGTTCCCTTGGTTGGAACGATTTATTCCCAACTTGGGAACAATTCATTCCCAACGTGGGAATATTATGTTCCCAACGTGGGAATAAAAATCATGCCTAGGTCAAAAAGAAACGTTTACTGCCTGGCGGCCTCGTCGATAAGCCAAGAGATAGAGTTGGATGACAAGTCTGCTTTCTGGCCTTCGCAGAAGAGTTCATCTACACTTATGCTTACAGATACCTTATCGTAAGCACGCGAATAACATAAGGTTGTACTCAACAGAGCACTTACACGATACTCTACCCCACCCACTTTGGCAGTAAACAGCCAGTCAGTAGGCTCAAGCGAAACATACATCAGGTTACCAACTAATGCCATATCAACTGTAGGAGCAGAAAACGTAGGTCCCTTAACCGAAGCTACAGCCTCATCAAGCTCAGCACCAGAAAAGAAACGACTCAAAAGCGGAGTGACAGGCAGATACTTAATCGTAAGGTCATTGCCAAGCGTTAAGTTTACCTTCACTGGCACATTTCCGTCCAAGACCACACCTTCATAAGTGCCCTTAGCCTCGTTATATGCCTTCTGCGCATCAACTACGGTAACTTCACGATTTTCATCATCCGAACATGCCATGAAAAGCATGATAAGCATAGCCGAAAAAACAATTCTAAACGATTTCATCATCATAATGTTATAATTCGTGGCAAAGGTACTGCTAAAAATTGAAAAAACCAAGTTTTAACACCTTATTTATTTGGTATTCTCGATTTTTTAGTGTATTTTTGCACCCGTAAATTAACGAACTAAAACAAAGCATAATGAAGAAGCTAATTACTATGGCTCTAGCAGCCATGATGAGTGTGAATGTGTGGGCTCAACGCGCTACAGATAAACTGGATCGCGGACTGGTAGCGATTAAGACAAATTCTGGTGTATTCTGCTCGTGGCGAATACTTGGCGAAGAGTATTACGACGTGAAGTATAACATCTATCGCGACGGCAGCAAACTTAACGACGAGCCATTATCGGTATCTAACTTTACTGATAAATCTGGAGCCGCAGGCAGTACTTACACTGTAAGTGCTGTGGTGAGAGGCAAAGAGCAACCACAGAGCAAATCGGTAAGTGTGTGGGCGCAGAACTATATGGAGATTACACCCGATCATGGTTCGCTCACATCTACCTACGTGCCTAACGACGCATGTATGGCCGATGTTGACGGCGACGGCGAGTTGGAAATCCTGATGAAGTTTGACAACCTGAGCGAGATAAATGCAAGTTACCCCAAAAACGGATATAACGGCGAGTACTCGATAGCAGAGGTATTTAAACTTGACGGTACTAAACTCTGGTGGCTAGACTTCGGCCCAAATATGGGCGATTTCCAGAACAACGAGCAGAATATCGTGGCATACGACTGGGATCAGGACGGAAAGGCCGAAGCTATAATACGTGCTGCCGACGGAACAACGATCCACATGGCTAACGGCGAGACTTACGTGGTGGGCGATGCCACCAAGAACTATCGTGGTGCCACTGGCGGAGGTGCCAACTGGTTTATGCACGACGGTGCAGAATATCTGGTATATATGAATGGTGCTACGGGCGAGCCATATCAGGTAATGGACTATCCGCTAAAGCGACTGGAGAGTGGCGAGACCGACCTAAATGCAGCCTGGGGCGACGGCTATGGGCATCGCTCATCCAAGCACTTCTTTGGCGCACCTTATCTGGATGGTCGCAAGGCCAGCATTTTCCTGGCTCGAGGGATATATACACGTCATAAGATGATAGCATACGATGTGGATCCTGCCACACACAAGTTGATAGAGCGCTGGCGCTGGAACAACAACACGCCAGGCAGTGCTTGGTACGGACAGGGCTATCACAACTATAGCATAGCCGACGTAGACTGGGACGGACGCGACGAGATTTGTTTCGGTTCGATGGTTATCGACGACAACGGACACGGACTGTCGACCACAGGACTGGGACATGGCGATGCACAGCATCATGGTGATTTCAACCCATATATCCATGGCCACGAGATATATGCGTGCAACGAAGACAACCCTGACAATAACTATCGCGATGCTACCACATCGAAGATATACTATCGTCAGACCAGCGGCAACGACGACGGACGTGCCATGATGGGTAATTTCAGCAATAAATATCCAGGCTGTTTGGGACGTTCAGGGCACGATGGTGCCATCAGTAGTGTTACCAATGAACACATACCTGTAGATATCGCCTTCGACGTTAACTTCCGCATATATTGGGACGGCGACCTGCTGGAAGAGACATTCAACGGAACAGATGTACGAAATTCTACAGGACGCATCTACAAGCCCAGCACACGCGAAACAATTGCCACACTGCAGGGCTCTCTGACAAACAACGACAGCAAGGCCACCCCCTGCTATCAAGGTGATATTTTTGGCGACTGGCGCGAAGAGGTGATAATGCGTACCTCAGACAACAAGATTCGAATCTATAGCACCACCATTCCTACCGAATGGCGTAACTACACACTGTGGCACGACCACCAGTACCGCAATGCTATGGTATGGCAGATGTGCGGTTACAACCAGCCGCCTCACGTAAGCTACTTTATCGGCGAACTGGAGGGTATCACCATGGCTCCTCCAGCACTTACCACTACTAATCGTACAGAAGTAGCCAATGGCGGAACTATCGACGGCAGTATGAACGACAAAGAGGTGATGATGGCCGAAACTGGCAATATGACAGTATCAGTAGCTGATGGCGCCAAGCCATACATCTTCTTCGACAATGCACCAAGTTGGGTGCAGGGTCACGACAACAACGACAAGATAGAATATGCCACCTATACCCACACCCTAACAGGTGGAGCATTCAGTGGCGACATGCGACTGGTGAAACAGGGTGACGGAACACTGATATTGCCAAATGTAACACAGACATATACAGGTTCGACAGATGTATGGGCAGGAGTACTATGTTTCGACGGCACAATGCAGAACAGTCGCGTATGGCTGAACCGTTTTGCAGAGCTGAATTCTAACGGTGGAAAGTTTATTAAGGGCATACAGATGGACTATGCCTCGATACTGAGACCTGGAGGCAAAGACAATAAGGGCGTGATAGAAACCGACTCGCTGATTCTGAATTTCGGATCGCGTATCGTGTTTGATGCACTAGCTGATGGTACGTCGGATGCAGTCAAGGCAAATGTACTTACCATCGAAAAGAAAGACTGGCAGTACGGTCCGAAGTATTCTACCCCAGTGTTTGAGATAGCCAGTCAGGGCCAACTGGCAGCAGGAAAGTATCTGCTGATAGAAGCCGCAAAGATAGAAGGCGACGTAAACAACATCGTGCTTGAAGGTATTGACGGAGTAAAGTCATCACTCACCAACGAGGATGGTAAGATATATCTGAATGTAGAGGCTATACGCGAAGCTACATCTATCACCTGGGACGGCGGTTCCGACGGTATCTGGGACTTTGCACATACAGAGAATTTCAAACTCGAGGATGGTAATAAGGACTTCTTCGTAACAGGCGATGCTGTAACATTCGATGACAATACCACACAAACAGCAGTAGTTATCAAGGAGGATGTATCGCCAAAGAGCGTAGTATTTGCCAACGATGAGAAAGACTATACATTGATGGGCGAAGGAAGTATAATAGGTGATGCAAGTCTGACTTTGAGCGGTGCTAAGAATCTAACCATCATGAACACCAACAAAATGACTGGTGGCGTAGTAATCGAAAACGGAAAGCTTACAGTTTCTACTCTGGCAAATGCAGACGGAACTGAATATGGTGCACTGGGCGGAACCAGCAATCTGATTACACTGCGCAATGGTGGCACTCTGGCAGTAAATGCCAATGTAGTATCTAGTCAGAAGCTGTCGCTCGAAGCAGGCGGAGGATGTATCTATACCAGTCAAGGCAAGACACTGACAGCAAATGCTGCCATCAGCCAGACTACAAAATCGAGCCTCACAAAGATTGGTAACGGAACACTGCAGATTGGCTCTACAGTCAAACTAGACACAATGTATATTAATCAAGGTATTGTTCATGGTGGTGAGGTTAATAATGCCCATCAGTATCCTACACTGATAGTTCTTAACGGAGGTACGCTAAAAGACCCAGACAACATCTACAGCTACTCGAATAATAAAGCAAACATAGAAGTTCCAGCCGGCAAAACTGGTATTTGGACTCTCGACTCACGCTGCGACTATTCAGGAAAGTTGACTGGTGAAGGTACACTAACCGTTAATGTAACAAGTGTACGCAGCAATATGACAGGCGACTGGAGCAAATTTAAAGGAACATTAAAATTCCAGTACACTAAAACTGGTTCGTATGACCCAGCACTGCAGTGGAACAACTCTTACGGTCTGCCAAATGCTACACTCATGGGGGTATTTAACAACAATGGCAAGGATATCACAATCGGTACACTTTCGGATCAGGCCACACTGAGTGGAAACGGACGATATACAGTAAAGCATATCGCAGGCAAAATAACAAAATCACGCAGTGGACTGAAGAGTTCATACGTTGAAGTACAGAGCACACTGATATTATCAGAAAACGTTACAGTGACCTTTACAGGAACCACCCAACTGAAAGTTGGCGATACCGTACAACTCTGGAAAGCCAACTCGTTCCAGGCCACATCGAATATCGAAGTTACACTGCCAGAATTGCCAGAAGGATTGTATTGGGACACCACTAATCTGTTGACAAAGGAAGGACGACTTACCGTAACAGATGTACCTACTGGTATTAATGGTGTTAAGATGGATACAAACCAAGACGACACCATCTACAATCTGAATGGAATGAAGGTAAGCGGACCTCTGAAGAAAGGTATCTACATTAAGAACGGAAAGAAAATAGTAATAAAGTAACATTATGAAGACTAAAAGAGTATGGATGATGACCGCTATTTTAAACTGCGGTCTGATATTCACAGCATGTCTCGACAATACAACAATCCCTGTCACTCCAAGTAGTGAAGACGACATCACCACGAAAATAAGTCAGGAACTGACAACACCTGAAAGTCAGATGGAAAAACTGGGTCGTGGCGTTGTGGCTCTACCACAAACAAAAGGGATATTTATAAGTTGGCGATTGCTAGGCACTGACGATGCCAGAACGACATTTGATGTGATTCGTAATGGTGAGGTGATAGCTGAAGATCTCACTGTATCAAATTATTCAGACGAGGCAGGTACCACTGATTCGAAATATCAGGTGGTGTGCAAAGTTAACGGCAAGGCCATTGAGACATCAAACGAGGTAACCCCATGGGCCAAGAACTATATGACATTGGCACTCGATCGTCCTGCAACAGGAACTCTTGGAGGTGAATACTCACCCAACGACTGTAGCGTAGGCGACGTGGATGGTGACGGCGAATATGAGATATTTGTGAAATGGGATCCGTCGAACTCAAAGGACAACTCACAGAGCGACAAAACAGACAAAGTGTTTATCGACTGCTATAAACTGAACGGGACCAAACTGTGGCGTATCGACCTGGGAGTAAACATCCGAGCAGGAGCGCACTATACACAGTTTATGGTATATGATTTCGACGGCGACGGCAAGGCAGAAATGATTTGCAAGACGGCCCCAGGTTCAATGGACGGTATAGGCAAGTATGTAAACCAATCCGCTAGCGACGATAAGATAAAAGTAGCCGACAACAGTAAAGACTGGCGCACAAGTGCAGGTCGCATAAATGGCGGTCAGGAATATCTTACGGTATTCAACGGACTGACTGGTGAAGCCATCCACACCATTGCATATTACCCCAACCGAAATGCTCTGGCAGAACTAAGCGAGGATGCAGGCACCTTCAACTGGGACGACCGCAGTGGAAAGAAAGATCGTGGCGACTATGGCAATCGTGGTGAGCGCTATCTGGCAGCAGTAGCTTATCTTAGCGGCCCAGATGCTAATCCTAGCGGTATTTTCTGTCGTGGATATTACACGTATGCTTATGTATGGGCAGTAGATTTCGACGGCAATCATCTTAAGCATCGCTGGTTGCACCGCTCTGATTCAAGAACACAATATTCAGTAGTGGATGCCGACATGATAGAATCAGCAAAGATTACTGCTCCTATAGCAACACGCGGCGAAGGAAGCAACACTTTGTATAGTAATGGTAATCACAATCTCTCGATAACCGATGTGGATGGTGACGGGCGAGATGAGATAATATGGGGTTCGGCTGCACTTGATGACAACGGGAAACTGCTTTATGCAACAGGTTTCGGCCATGGCGACGCTATCCATCTGGGAGCGATGGATCCAGACCGTAAAGGCATGCAAGTATTCGAAGTTCATGAGGAAAAGGGTACTTACTCTTGGGATTTACACGATGCAGCCACTGGCGAGATAATATTCAAAGGAGGCAATGCTGGCAAGGACAATGGTAGAGGCATGGCTGCTGATGTAATCCCAGAAAGCAGCGGCTACGAATTCTGGTCGGCTGACGAACGCCAGCAACGTAGTGTTCAGACAGGAGAAATAGTTGGACAAAAAAACACTTCGGTAAACTTCCGTATGTATTGGAACGGAACCTGCTATGACCAGATGCTTGACGGCAACACACTTGACTATTGGAATGGCTCGAATTGGAATAGACAAATGACATTCTACAACTACGGAAACTCATCTACCTGCAACGGTACTAAGAATACACCAAACCTTCAGGCAGACCTGTTTGGCGACTGGAGAGAAGAACTAATTCTTTGGGATGCGAGCAACAGCAGCACACTTAATATCTTCTCGACCAACATACCTACGGAATATCGAGTACCCACACTGATGCACGACCATACTTACCGTATGGCTGTGGCCTGGCAGAATACAGCTTACAACCAACCACCGCATTTAGGATTCTATCTCCCTGATTTCGTAAACAAATAAAAAATATCGCTTACTCGATTTGGGTAAGCGATATTTTTTTGATTAGTAACGTATACTACCGTCGTAATTGAAGATTGGTGCATCGGTAGGAACTTCATTGTCGTAGAACCATACGGCCGAATCGTTCATCTTGGGATGCTGATTCTTAAGCAGACGAATCATCTCAGCACCAGCCCAGATAACAGGACCATAACCATGGGCAGCCATCACATGAACAGGACGATAGGCGTAGAACGATGGATCGAAGCCCATGCCTGTACCCACACAAACATTCTCGACCTGGCCCTTGGCATTGACCGAAGCCTCAACAGCATGCCATGCTAACTGAACTACAGGGCCATAAACCTTGGCATCAACCCATCCCTTGTTAATCGCATGGGCAAAGCAATAGGTATAAATGGCTGTAGCAGAAGCTTCAAGGTAGGTATCATTACGATCGAGCAACTGATGCCAATAGCCATCATGATGCTGTAATGCAGCAAGCCCCTTAAGGTGAGACCTCATCAGTTTCATAATCTCTGCACGATTAGGATGATTATCTGGAAGTACATCAAGAACCTCGCACATAGTGAGAATGGCCCAACCATTTGCCCTACCCCAGTGGAAGGCAGGATGTTCCTGCATTGACTCAACCCATCCATGACGGAACAGATTCTTCTCAGGCACCCACATACGTTTGGCAAACTGCAAAACCTGTCGTGCAGCTTCGTCGTAGTATTTACTGTCGCAAGTATATTTACCCATATAGGCAATGGTAGGAACCCCCATAAACATATCGTCGAGCCAAACAGTATTCTTCTGAGGACGCAGACGGGCAAAAGTACCATCGCTCAGGCGATACTCCTTATTCGTTACATAGTCGGCATAGTTCTGTATACGCTCATCGATAAGTTGACGCAGACCTTTGTCACTATTCTTGAATATTGTAGCCATCGACTTTATCATCGAACAGCACACAGCACCTGCATCGTCAAGAGCATGAGGATCGAAAACACGCCTTACATTTACATCAATATCGCTACCCTTCTGGTGTATCTTAGTAAAATAAGGTGCCATTTCAGCCAGAAGTTTGTGACGCTTGTACACATAGTTCTTATATGCCTCGTCGCCAGTGGCTTCGTAAGCCGCCAGCACTCCAGAATAAGTCACACCCCACTCGTAGCTGGTAAGACGGAAACCGCCTTGCTTAAGATACGTATCGGCATTGATATCCTTCATACGGGCTACTTCTTTTCCTGTCTTTTTATCAACAAGTACTGCTGGAGTCTCAGAATCAATATAATTCAGCACTCTGTCCATGGTCTGCCTTACACTTTCCACAGTCGATACGCCATACCCTACCCTGTACTCGGGCTTCATAAGGTGTAGCGGAGTGTTATTGTCGTTTATCTGTTGTGCATAGGCTACAGATGAAAAGCCCATAAACAGGGCAAGCGATAATTTGTTTAATTGATTTGTAATCATATTATTTCAGGAATGGATTAACTGTATTATCTGGACCTAAATAAAAACCTGGCTCAGAAGGTTGGTTGTATCCAACATTCTGTGCTGCTGTAGAGAGACGATATGGAATATCCTCCATCAGGCAATTGATACGATATTCAGTAGGAATCGGCGAAACAAAGATACGAAGCTCACTGCTATCAGGAGTACGTGCAATGACCTCCTCGCGCCAATCGCCAAGGATATCAGCAGAAAGACAAGGATTTGACTTTGTTCCATTGTTGAATACTACTTCAGGAAACTTAACCACGTCTACAACAGTTTTGTTTTCCCAATCGTATTTCGACACTGTGCCACGGTCGAGCAGTTCGCGAAGCAGATCGCCGTCCCACCAGACACCAAAATTAATAGACAACCTTCGGCCTTTCATTCTGAGATGCTGTTGATGCTGAGGGTCATCGGGCGACTTAGCATCGTTAAGCACCTCACCTTTGATATTACGTATACCATGACTATCGGAACTCCACATCTCTAATCCTGGATTTGTAGGGTCGATGTCGGCTGCCATAGCACGCCCAACATCACTCTTAGACGGTATCTGGAATATCACCTGACCCGTACGGGCATTACGGAAATCGGAACCATCACGACGGTTTTCATGACAATCCCACACCTGTAGTTCAGTCGTTGTAGGGTCGAAAGCCATCAAGTGGATAGCATCACCGTGCCCCATACCTGTATTATAAAGTCCCTGACCATCATGGTCTACAGCCATCGAACCGTAAGTTATTTCGTCGCATCCATCTCCGTCGACATCAGCCACGCGGAGATTATGATTACCTTGACCAGCATAGCTGCTCTGTGGTTTACCATCCTTACCAGTTCCTTCATCGTTGGTATCAAACACCCAATGTTGCTTAAGTTGCTTGCCATCCCAATCCCATGCAGCAATCACAGTACGTGTATAATACCCACGACAGAATATAGCAGAGGCATGCTTACCATCCAAATAGCCAACAGCAGCAAGCATTCTATCCGACCTGTTAGCATAGTTATCACCCCAATCATTCAGATTGCCACGAGCAGGTATATATGGCTTAGTGTCCATAGCAGCACCTGTAAGACCATTAAACACAGTGATGTACTCATTGCCACCAAGTATACGTCCTGTCATTGGCCTACCTTGTTTATTATATTTGCCCCATTCCTGCTCAGGATTAGGGTTGGGAGCGATTTCTGGAGCTCGATGGCGATAGTCGGCCAGACTGTCGCCTATCACCTTTCCCACTCCATCACGAGTTCCGTCGGATGTTCTTACTAAAAATTCGGCACGTCCGTCGCCATCAAGATCATAGAAGATAAAGGGGACGTAATGCGCACCACTACGGATGTTAATACCCATATTAATGCGCCAAAGCAGTGTTCCGTCAAGGCGGTAGCAGTCAAAAACAGTAGGTCCTGTGAATCCGTCATGGGCATTATCATGAGCATTTGATGGATCCCACTTCAATACTATTTCATATTGTCCGTCGCCATCAACATCGGCAACAGAGGCATCATTGGCAGAATAACTATACACACCACCATCTGGTGTGGTTCCATCACCAGGCTTTTGCAATCTCACAGGCAAATATCCATCAGGAGCATCAGCCTTTAACCTGTATTGGCCATTTTTGTCACCTCCTCTAACCTCGTATATAGCATCCTCTTTTAACGGTTTCTCATCAACAAAGAATGTTCCGCCTTTACTAAGTGGCTCTTTATTCAACTTCTTGCCGTTGCGAAACAAATCGAATGGCTGACCAACGGCATCGGATGTTAGTGTTCGCCAACTTACAATAACTTTGTCGCCACTTCGAACAGCAACTACGCCACGGTCCAACTGCTCGCGACAAATATTCTGCATATCATATCGCGGTTGAGCATGCATAATGATGGATATCAGGAGCACTAAAATAGTAGAAAGGAGTTTCATATTTATCTTCTTATAGTTTATGCTGCAAAATTACCTTATATTTTATATCTATAGCAATATATTTTATACGAAAATATATAGATTTGTACATCAGATATGCTATTAATTTGAAAATTATACTTAACTTTGCACCCAATAATAACTCAGGACAATGAACTTAAGATCATACATACTACTGTTCATGCTAGCTATTTGCAGCATGATTTCATCGCAAGACAAGTTGCTTACCAACAGCCGTCACATCAGTTCGGCTGACGGACTGCCAAGCAACCAGATATACGATATGACCCAAGATGCCGACGGCTATATTTGGATGGCTGCAGACAATGGATTATGCCGTTATGATGGTTATCATTTCTATAACATCTATAAACTCGGCCCTGAGCCAGATCCGATTCAAGGAGTAGTGGGATACGTCTTCCCTGATGACGACAAACGTCATCTATGGATGCGTACTTCGACATACGTATTCTGTTGCTATGACTTGCGCACAGGAAGTTTTATTGATTTTACTGGTCGTCACGACTACGCACGTACATATCGCCGTTATCTAAAAGGGCATCAAGGTGTTTTATGGATGTTTGACGACGAGTCGGGAGTACGCCGCGTAAAATGCAGCGATGACGGAACAGTAGACTGCATAGACTACACAAAGGAAAATGGCAGCCTGCCAATAAACCATGTACGTGATGCATTCGAAGATAACAAAGGTAGGCTTTGGGCTATGACACTCGATGGTCTGGTAATAATCGACACTAACGGCAAGTCGCGTATCATCAAAAGAGGGATTAACTTCAGAAGAGGAATACAGATTGGCAAACTTAGACTTGCATTAACATCCGATAATGAAATAATCACTTACGATGAGAATGGACGAGAACTGCGTCGTATTCCAATTGCCGCTAATTCAAGCAATAATTCATCTGTAACCGCAAGTTTTGTGTGGCAAGGGAAATGGATAATCATGACCAAAGGCAATACATTAATGGTTTCGCCTAAAGACGGTAAAGCCACCGTTACTGAAAAATATAACGTCGTAAGAGGAACCATCATGGAAGGACTCAGTGACGATGACAATTACTTTATAAGCAATAGCACGGGTACACTGTGGGTATTTCCTGCCAAGGGCGAGATGCGAGTACTGAATCTGATGACAGGCATGCAGTCTACACTTGAACGCTTCCGCCGATATAATATCAGAAAAGGTCCCGATGGTCTATATTATATTGCCAGCTATGGTAACGGACTATATGTCTATAATATTGAAACTAATAATATTACTCACTATTCCGCCACATCGCAATGGTCAATAGTAGGCAACAGCTACCTAAACAACATACTTATAGATCGAAGCGGATGCATCTGGCTAAGCGAGGAGTCGACAGGTGTAACATGTATAATGCCTCCCGACAAAGCTAATGTAGACTATTTTTATCCACAGCCAGAACATAAAGGAGACTGGAGCAACTTTGTACGTATGATCACAAGCTCAGGAGACAAAGTGCTTTTAGGAACTAAGGACAACAGGCTGTACGAACTACAGTCAAAGACATGGAGCCACCCTACCCCCACATATTTGCCTGCTACAGCCTACGTATTCTTTAAGGATAGCAAAGGGCACGAATGGATGGGTACCAGAGGTGGAGGTATCTATCTGGACCGCAAACAGATTGATTTTCCCTCTGCCCAGATCTATGATATTATAGAAGATCAATCAGGTAGACTATGGATTTCTACCTGGGGTGACGGTCTGTTTGTTGTAAAACTAAAGGAAGATGGAACACTCGACTATACCCAGTTGATGAAACGATCACATAATGAGAGTAGTCTGCGCTGCATAAAGGTTGACAATAAACACCAACTCTGGATAGCCTCAAACAATGGAGTATACCATATTGATATAAATAAGAAGAATCCTAGTAATAATGACTTAGTAAGCCATAATATCCAAAACGGAGAATTTCCTTTTGACGAAATTTCAAGCGTAATGCCTGATTCTGAGGGTAATATATGGATAGGAGGCAGAGGCGGCGGCCTACAGAAGTGCCGATATGACAACGGGCACTTTACCATTGTGCAAGGCTACACAACGCATGACGGTCTTACTACCAACAACGTATTCTCAATCACAACAGACAAACAGGGCAACATCTGGGCTGGCACTGATAACGGACTTACATGTATCCGAAAAGACAAGAAAGTGAATTCATACCAGTTCGGACATACATTTGAAAGCAACATCTATTCTGAAAACTGTTCAGCGATATTGCCTGATGGACGCTTACTATTCGGTACAGCCTACGGCATGATGATACTACAGCCCGACAGTCTTGCAGCCCATAATCAGGAGAAAGCATGGTGTCCAATCATCACAAAGATAAGCATTGATGGTGTAGGCAAATATCTTTCTACATTTGACAAGCTACTTGAACTGGATTATGACCAGAATTCCATAGAGTTAGAGTTTTCAAATCTTGACTATGCAGGAATAGCCTCAACGCAATACCGCTACTACTTAGAAGGAGTAGAACACGACTGGCGCCAGCTTACAAGCGACAACAGCGCCCGTTATAATGGTTTGCAACCTGGCAAATATTACTTTCATCTGAGTTCGCTGAATAAGAATAATCAGTGGAGCGAGGAATACGTGTTTACGATTATTATACGCCAACCTTGGTACAACACCCGGTGGGCGTGGTTCACATACATATTTATTATTGTAGTTCTAGTTTGGTTCTTCTTCCGGGCTTGGCATAGGAATTTCGAACTAAATCAGCAGATACGTGTGGAAAAAGAGTTGTCGACATTCCGACTGAACTTCTTCACCCATATCGCCCACGAGTTCCGTACACCACTAGCAATCATATCAGGAGCCGCAGACAAACTGACACAAAAGGGCAACGAAATACAGGTATCGAGGTCGGCTGTTCAAACAGTTCGACGTGGTACTCTCCGTCTTACAAAACTAGTTAACCAGTTGATGGAATTCCGACGTATCAATACAGGGAACCAGCGACTAGGTGTGATGGAGGCAGACATTATCAAGCTGGCCAGAACAACCGTCGATGAATTCAGAGAAATAGCTTCACGAAAGGAACAGTCGCTGACTTTTACTCCATTTGCCCACCAACATAAAATGATATTCGACCCTCATCTGGTAGAAACCATTTTATACAATCTGTTAAGTAACGCATTGAAATATACCCCCAAAGGAGGAAGCGTAAGTCTGAAGATAAAAAAGGTAGACGATCCAGACCCGCAAAAACAGATAATACAACTCATCGTAGAGGATAGCGGTCCAGGAATCAGCCAGCAACAAATACCTCAGCTTTTCCAACCATTCATGCACGGCTATGTTTCACAGGGGGGTATGGGTATTGGGCTATACACAGCCTATCAATTGGCTAGTCTGCACAAAGGCAGCCTGATCTATGAGCGTATTTCGGCAGAAGGAGGGTCTCGTTTCATCACATCAATCCCTGCATCAGAGGAAGTTTATACCTCAGAAGACTACGCCCAAAAGACTGCCATCAATACATCTGTGACAGAAGAAAACAAGCCTGACATTATAAAAGATTTAGTTCCACAGGCATTTAATAACTACACAGTAGCTATTATTGAGGACGATCCAGACATGCATGATCAGATACGTGACAGCATTGGACGCTATTTCCAAACCGTCAGTTATACTGATGGACAATCTGCTATCAGTGGTATCAACCAAGCACAACCAAGTCTGATTCTCTGCGACATCATGCTACCCGACATCAATGGCTACGAAATTGTACGCCAACTGCGTGCCAAGCAGCAGTTAAGCCATATTCCAATTATTATGCTGACAGCCCTCGATGGGGATGATCAGCTACTACGCGGTTACAAAGCTGGTGCCGATGATTATATGGTTAAACCTTGTAACTTCGAGCTACTCATACTACGAATCACTCAATTGATTCAGTGGTATGGTCGCTTCAAGCCGAAAGACAGTACATATCAAGAGCCTCAACAAACCATCATCACCGACGAAGCAGACCAACGTTTTGTAGAGAAAATGGAAACCATTGTGGCACAACACTTAAGCGAGCCAGATTTCAATGTTGATACTCTAGCTTCACTCCTTAAGATGGGACGCACAAAATTCTACGGAAAGATGAAAGAGTTTACAGGCATGTCGCCTAACACCTATCTGCAAACAGAACGTTTGAAGAAAGCAGCCGACTTATTGATAGAAGGCGACATGAACGTAACAGAGATTAGCTATAAGGTTGGCTTCCAGTCGCCGACGTATTTTTATAAGTGCTTTAAGGAGAAATATGGTGTTCCACCTAGCAAATTCGGCAAACACCAGAAATAAAGTCGTACAATTTTGCTATAATCAGAACAAATTGATATGTGAATATAGGATAATTATATCTATTTTTGCAACATGATTGCTAAAACAAACATTCACATGAGAAGAAAAAGAGTTATCACAATGGGCCTAATGCTATGTATCACCATTGGCATTATGGCCCAACATAAAAAGGTGATCAGCCTGAATTATGGATGGGAGTTTTCAACAGACTCCCAGTTTAAAGATTCTAAGAAAGTAGATATACCTCATGACTTTCAGATAGAACAGCCATGGGTAGAGCCCTTAGCCGACGAAAGGCCAGACAATACCGATGTAGCGGCAAACATAAAAAGCCGTTTGTCATCACGTGCCTTCAAAGAGATGGGTAAAGGCTACTACCGTTATCATCTTATACCCAACAAAGAATTGAAAGGACAGCGCCTTCTGCTTGATTTTGAAGGTGTGATGTATACTGCCGATGTAAGCATTAACGGACAATATGTAGGTGGAACGGATTATGGATACGTTGGCTTTGAGTTGGATGTGACTGATGTTCTGAAAATAGGTGAAGACAATTTGATTGAGGTGGTTGCCGATACAAGAGAACCAGGCAACTCACGATGGTATACTGGTGGAGGTATATTCCGAAATGTAAAATTGACAAGTACACCAAAAGATATGTACTTTAACCGTCACCCGCTCTACATCACAACACGTGACAACAGATTTGTCAGCATTTCGGCAGAGTTTACCAACAAGACAAGACAAAAAACAACAAACATCAAATTAGAAATCACCAGTCCTGATGGTGAGACTATTTATAGTCAAGTGGTAAATATACCTCGTCACAAAATGACCAGGCACGAAGAAGCACGTATAGTCACAGATATTGAGATAAAGGATGCCAAGATATGGGATCTAGATACACCTTATTTATATAAGGTACACACCCAACTGATTCGTGAAGACGGAACTATCGCCGACGAAGCCACTGATCAGTTTGGTATCCGCACCATAGAGTTTGGAGCCGAATTCGGTATGAAACTTAACGGTAAGAAAGTCCTACTGAAAGGAATCGCAAACCATCATTCGCTAGGAGCATTGGGAGCAGCTGCATATCCACGAGCCATCGAAAAACGTATAAAACTGATGAAGCAATGGGGACTGAACCACATACGTACATCGCACAATCCATATAGCCGCGACTTTATCAAGCTCTGCGACCAAAACGGAATACTGGTAGTAGATGAATTATACGACAAGTGGACCCAACAACATACCGGCGGAAAAACATCGTTTGAGCAACATTGGCAACAGGAAGTGCCAGAATGGGTAAAACGTGACCGCAACTCACCATCGGTTATCATGTGGAGCTTAGGCAACGAGCTGCAACAAGATCCAAACATGCCATTCAACGACTTTGGAGTTACCATATACAAACTTCAGAAAACCTTATTGCAGAGATATGACTCAACCAGACTTGTTACAGTAGCCATGCACCCACGTTATCGAAACTGGGAGACAGACTCACTGCCCCATCCCCTAGCAATGATAACAGACGTACAGGCATACAACTATCGCTACATGTACTTCCCTGGCGACGGACGCAGATTCCCATGGATGAAATTCTACCAAAGTGAAGCATCTACTGCCGCCATGGGGCCAAACTACTTCGAAATGAATCTTGATCGTGTAATCGGTCTGGCTTATTGGGGATTGATAGACTATCTTGGCGAGAGTCAAGGATGGCCTGCCAAGGGATGGGCAAATGGTGTATTCGACATTGCACTGAATCCTAAGCCAAAAGCCTATTTGCTCAAGTCGATATTCAAACCAGAAGAGCCGCTAGTTCATATAGCAATCGTAAACTCAAACAAATCAGTTATGTGGAACGGGATAAAAACTGGTGGAGAGGACCAGATTGACACTTGGCGTCCAAATATGGGCGACACACTCAATCTTATCACCTATACCAATGCCGATGAAGTGGAGCTACTTCTTAACGGAAAAAGCCTAGGCAGGAAACATAACCCTAAGGAGAATGCCAAACAGCGCAACCAGCTAAAATGGAACGGAATAAAATATGTCAATGAGAAAATAGAGGCTGTAGCATATAATAATGGCAGACCAGTGGCTCGCCATAAGATAGAGCCAACAGGTAAGGCAGTCAAGCTGATTGTTACTCCAGACCCAATAGACTGGAAGGCTGACGGACAAGACCTAATGCACCTATATATTCAAGCTATTGACGCTAAAGGCCGATTAGTATCAATCACTCAAGATGAATTAAGTTTTTCTGTTGATGGAGATGCTAGAATAGTAGCCGTAAGTAATGGCGACATTAATAGCGAAGAAGTAAATTGTACTGATCATCGTAGGCTATGGAACGGATCAGCATTAGTGATTCTTCGTGCAGGTCAGACGCCTTCAAAGGTTACACTTAAGACAAAAAGCGACCACTTCAAGACAGTTATCACGAAATTAGAAACAAAGTAACGAATACATTACCCTATATGAAAAAGGTTATCCTATTAACAATAGCACTAGTCTGTGTCATATCTGCCTCGGCCCAGGAAGATGTCCTGCAAGCCGCACGCAAGACTAATGACTACTTCATGACGAAGTATAGTGATCCTACTATACCAACAAACGTAAAACGTATCCGCCCTTCTTCACTATGGACCAGGGCTGTGTATTACGAAGGATTGATGGCGCTATACAACATCGATCAACAGCAACGTTATCTTGACTACACTGAGAAATGGGCCGACTTCCACAAGTGGACCCCACGCAATGGCGTTAAAACCACCGATGCCGACGATCAGTGTTGCTCACAGACTTATATCGAGTTTCAACAAACAACAGGTAAAGGCTCGCTAGAGCCCACCAAGGAGAATCTGGCCAAACAGATGGAATCAGGACGTGTTGACTATTGGACATGGATAGACGCCATTCAAATGGCAATGCCTGTATATGTGAAGATGTATGCAATTACTGGCAACAAGCAGTATCTCGACTATGCCATGAAAAGTTATGCGTGGAGTCGTAATACATGCGGCAACGGACTTTTCAACGTGAAAGAGGGACTCTGGTGGCGTGATAAAGACTATGTACCTCCTTACAAGGAAAAAGACGGGAATAACTGTTATTGGAGTAGAGGCAACGGTTGGGTATATGCAGCACTAGTGCGCTGTATGAACGTGCTCTCACCCAAGGAAAAAGCATATAAGCAACTAAAGAAAGACTTCCTGTTGATGAGTGCAGGACTACTAAAATGCCAGCATGAAGACGGTTTCTGGCACGCAAGTCTGGTATCCGACGTTGACTATCCCGATCCAGAGATGACAGGTACAGCACTGTTCCTCTATGGTATGTCGTGGGGCATACAGAAGGGATTGCTCAAGGAGCAAATCTATCGTCCAGCCTGCGACAAAGCATGGAAGGCTCTTGAATCATGCGTTCACGCTGACGGATTCTTGGGTTGGAACCAAGGTACTGGAAAGGATCCCTCTGCCGGCCAACCTGTAACATTTACTAAAATGCCTGATTTTGAAGACTACGGAACTGGCTGTTTCTTACTTGGTTTAACAGAATACTATAAACTCCTGAATAAATGAAAAGATATCTCACCTCTTGCCTTTTAAGTTGCTTTGTGGCAGCTAGTATGGCCCAAAGTTGGCCAACCCCTCTTCCTGAGGCCAAACCAGGCACCCGTTGGTGGTGGTTGGGATCAGCCGTTGACAAGGAAAACCTGCAATGGAATCTCTCAGAATATGCACGTGCAGGAATTGGTGCTGTAGAGATAACGCCACTGTATGGTGTCAAGGGAAACGACAAGAACAATATCCCGTTTCTCTCACCCAAATGGATGCAGGCATTAAAGACCGTTGAGGATATAGCCAAGCCCATGGGCATAGAAGTAGATATGAACTGTGGAACAGGCTGGCCTTTCGGTGGTCCACATATTTCTTTGGATCAGGCAGCTTGTAAAGCAATCTTTAAAGATACACTAATCAATGGAGTGCACACATATAGTGTAGAAAACGGACGAACTAAGCAAAAGGTAAAGCGTGCAGCCCCAGGCGGCGAAGGATGGGTAGTAGATCACTTCGACCGAGAGGCAGTACATCATTATCTGGAACGTTTTGAGAATGCTTTCGCCGAATCAGGTGTGCCATATCCACACACCTTCTTCAACGATTCGTACGAAGTTTACAAAGCAAACTGGACCCCTACCCTGTTTGATGAATTCCAAAAACGTCGTGGTTACGATTTACGACAGAAATTGCCCGAGTTGCTTAATGGTGGCGATGGCAATCAGGTATTGTGCGACTATCGCGAGACACTTAGCGACATGTTACTCGAGAATTTCACTCAGCAGTGGGTGGCATGGGCACATAAGCATGGGGTGAAAGTACGCAATCAAGCACACGGTTCACCTGCAAACCTGCTCGATCTATATGCAGCTGTTGACATCCCAGAAATTGAAGGATTCGGTCTTTCGGAATTTGGAATCAAAGGACTACGAACAGATCCAGGTAAGACCCGCAAGAATTTTAGTGACGTATCAATGCTAAAATATGCCTCATCAGCAGCACATGTTATGGGCAAACCATTTACTTCGAGCGAGACCTTCACGTGGCTCACAGAGCACTTCAGAACATCTCTGTCGCAAATGAAACCCGACCTCGACCTTATGTTTACCTGTGGCGTCAACCATGTCTATTTCCATGGTACTTGTTATTCACCAAAGAATGACGTTTGGCCAGGTTGGAGGTTCTATGCATCGGTAGACATGAGCCCAACCAACTCCATCTGGCGTGATGCGCCATATCTTATGAAGTATATCGAGCGTTGCCAGAGTTTTCTGCAACTAGGTCAACCCGATAACGATTTTCTGGTTTACCTGCCTGTTCGAGACATGTGGCATCAGAGAGGTCCAAGAAATGACGATGCAAAATGGGAAAGCAAGGACCGTCGTGGTGGCGAAGACCTGCTCATGCAGTTTGACATCCACACGATGGACGAAAAGGCACCACAATTCATTCGCAGCATCTTGACTATCGACAGCCTGGGATACGACTGCGACTATATCAGCGACCGTCAATTGGCCAAGGTACGTGTAGAGAATAATCGATTGGTTACCGAAGGCGGCACTAGCTATCGCGCACTCATCATCCCAAGCGGAACAACCATCGACGCCTCATTGCAAGACCAGATAGAACGTCTATATCCCTACGTAATTAGTGGCGAAGAACCTACACTGATGGGGCATTTTGCTCAGTCGGAACCAATGAAGACAGAGTTGGGGTTACGTGCTATTCGCCGCAAATCGGGCAAACAATGGCACTATTTCATCGTCAACCTAACACCACATGACGTCGAGGGGGATATTTCCTTAACAATACCTTTCAAAGGCGCCACATGGTTCAACCCCATGAATGGCGATATTAATCCAGCAAACGTTAGCAACGGGAAACTACATATTGCATTGAAATCTGGCGAGAGCCGTATTCTGCAGACATCAGATACACCTACTGCAGTCTCAGCACCAATAGAATATCAAAGCCAAGAGATTGAAATCAAGGGACCTTGGAAATTATCGTTTATCGACGAGGCCCCCAAGGTTGTAAAGACTTTCCAATTAGACAGTTTGCAAACATGGGAGACACTCAGCGATAGTGCTGCCATCACCATGGGTACAGGTGTTTACACTACAAACATCAATCTCTCAGCCAAGCAAGCCAAACAACAATGGATGATCAATTTGGGAGACGTACGCGAATCTGCACGTGTATATATCAACGACAAGTTCATTGGCTGCGCATGGGCCGTTCCATTTATTCTGGATTGCGGAAACACCCTGCACAAAGGCAAGAACAAGATCCGAATAGAGGTAACAAATCTACCAGCCAATCGAATAGCAGATTTAGATCGCAAAGGTGTGAAATGGCGCAAGTTCAACGAGATAAATGTGGTTGATATCGACTACAAAAATACTACCTATGCAGCATGGGAGCCTGTCCCCAGCGGCCTCAATTCAAGAGTTACTTTAGTAAACAAACCACAATAACTATTTTAAAACAAAACAATTATGAAGAACTTAAAAATGTACATCAACGGCCAGTTTTGCGAAAGCTCAAACGGCCAGTGGATCGACGTGTTGAACCCATCAACCGAAGAAGTAATCTCTCGTCAACCTGAGGGAACTATTGAAGACGTAAATCGTGCACTTGATGCTGCACGTGCTGCTCAAAAGGCATGGGCCAAAACCCCAGCCATTGAAAGAGCAGGCTATCTACTGAAGATGGCAGAGGGCATCAAGAAGCGTGAGAAGGAATTTACAGAAATCATTATGCGTGAACAGGGCAAGACTCGCAACTGGGCTGCTATTGAGGTTGGTGCTACCATTGCTTATTTTGAGTACATGGCCACCTTCGCACGTCATATTGAGGGCGAAATTATTCCTTCCGACCGTCCAAATGAGACCATTCTGCTAACCAAGAAGCCTATCGGCGTTGTAGCAGGTATCCTACCATGGAACTTCCCGTTCTTCCTTATCGCACGTAAAGCAGGTGCAGCACTGATTGCAGGTTGTACAATCGTTATCAAGCCATCGCAACTTACTCCTGAAAACTGCACAGAATTTGCCAAAATTATTGACGAGATTGGGCTTCCTGCTGGTGTTATCAACATCGTTACAGGTAAGGGAAGCGTCATCGGCAATGAGATGGCGGGCTCACCAAAGATTGACATTGTAAGTGTAACTGGTTCTGTAGGTGCAGGCGAGAGCATCATGGCTGCCGCTTCCAAGAACATCACTAAGGTAAGTCTCGAACTGGGTGGCAAAGCACCTGCTATCGTAATGAAGGATGCTGACCTGGAGCGCGCTGCACAGTGGATTGTAGATTCTCGTATTGGTAACAATGGTCAGATATGCAACAATGCAGAACGCGTATATGTACAAGAGGAAGTCAAGGAGGCTTTCACTAAGATTCTGGTTGACAAGATGTCGAAGGTAAAGGTTGGCGACGTATGTGCCGATGAGAGTGTAGACATGGGACCATTGGTAGAGGCTCGTGCTCTGGAGAGTGTAACAGAGAAGGTGGAGCGTGCAATCAAGCAGGGTGCCAAACTGCTCTGTGGTGGTCATCGTGTTGGCGAGAAGGGATACTTCTATGCAGCTACCGTTCTCGACAACTGCCGTCAGGATATGGACATCATCCACGAGGAGACATTCGGTCCTGTCATTCCTCTTGTAGAGTTCAGCGATATCGACGAGGCTATCAGATATGCTAACGATTGCGAGTACGGCCTGGCATCATCTATCTTTACCAAAGATCTCAACATCGCTGTAAAGGCTTGTCGCGAACTGGAGTTTGGTGAGACGTATATCAACCGCGAACACTTCGAGGCCATCCAAGGTTTCCATGCAGGAGTAAAGAAGTCAGGTATTGGCGGTGCTGATGGCAAGCATGGTGTTGATGAATATCTCGTTACACATGTCACCTACCTTGACACCTACGAGGATATGTAGTCAATAATGATGAGCCGTAATCTTACTACCCCAAAAAGATTACGGCTTTACATTTTTCTTGCGATACTCATAGAGTTCCAAAGAGTTGACGATGTTCTGCCACAGAACATAGCAACCAGCTCCTACTGATGCCACAGGATTAAGATAGGTATATGCAACCCAAATAGACAAGGCCGTGTTCTTCTGGAACATGGCCTGTCCGCCACATAGCTCATCGCCAAAACGACGGCCTATGCCGCGACCAAGCAAGAACAGTGCGAAGCAGAGTATCATGCTCATGGTGGCAATCATCAGCAGTACCGACAGTCCTGCATCGCTACGAACGATGTTGCGCACAGTGACACCCGATGTGACTGAGAGCTGCACTGACCAGAGATAGAACGACAGATCGGGGATACCCACAATCCATGCACACAGGCGCTTGGCATAGTGCTGCACAACCCATCCCAGGACCAGAGGAGCTACAAGCACCATTGCCAGTTTCTGCAGGATCATGAGGAAAGCCGCCCAGAAATCGAGCTGGTTGCCACGCTCAAGCAGCGGAAACACAGCAGGAATCATCAGTGCCGAAGCAAACGACGACATGACGACAAAGGCTGTCATGGTGTTGATATTGCCACCTATCTTGGCTGTGATGACAGGACAGGCTGTTGCAGCAGGGCCGATGATACAGGTTAGCACACTCTCCCACAGTATCTTCTGGGCAGGATTGGCCTCGACGCCTAGGATAATCCACACATTGAGTGCAACAATGGCCACCTGTGTGACAAGCACTCCAAGATGCCAACGATGAGGGCGCATCTGATGAAAGTCGATACGGCAAAAAGTGGAGAAGAGGGTGCAGAACACCATCATCGGAAAAACAGTATCAACAACATCGCCCAACACATCGCCTGCAGTATCTAGCTGCGGTACCCAATAGAACAGCAGATATACCACTGTTCCTACGGCTATCGCTACCGGAAGAGTCCAATCTTTGACAAATTGCTTCAGTTTCATGCTGCAAAAGTACAAAAAAGTTTTGTAATAAAGAAATTTTTTGTAACTTTGCAGCCAAT
>JAEEGL016407744.1_pt1 | contig 67263 bp, 55 predicted proteins | sample 9134231 | NCBI WGS metagenome assembly JAEEGL01 (sample SAMN16246548, study PRJNA631951) | gut metagenome | biome: gut microbiome; feature: rumen; material: fiber-attached | host: Bos | place: Iran: Karaj | collected 2018-10 | reverse complement strand
TGTTTCCACGCCGTAAAGTTCAGCCAGATCGCGGTCTATCATCACGTGCTGGCCGCGGATCACCAGGATTTTGTCTTCGATTTTTATTTGTGGTGTTAAAATTTCATTTTCCATATAACATCTTATTTTTTATCCGTCAGCAGTTTTCTTTCTTCAATATTTTCAAGGACCTGCATCTGACTGATTGCGATTTTGTTGAGTTTTTCAAGGCGCTCGGACTGCGAAAATCCGTCATTTATGAATACTGCGTTCAGATTTTCCATGTTCGAAAGGCAGATAAGCTGATTTATTGTCGCATGGTCGCGGATATTTCCTGAAAGATCGGGATGCTCGTCGCGCCACTGTTTTGCCGTTTTTCCGAACATTGCGACATTAAGCAAGTCAGCTTCGTCGGCATAAACAAAGGATTTCTGTGCTGCCGTAAGCCTCGGCGGAATCAGATTATGACTGACAGCACTTGTATGAATGTGGTAGTTTATCTTCGTGAGTTCGCGTTTTGCGCTCCAGCCGAGCTGTTTCTGCTCTTCCGTTTTGAGACGTTGATATTCTCTAATCAAATAGAGTTTGAATTGAGGTGAAACCCACGAAGCAAATTCAAATGCAATATCCTTATGGGCGTAAGTTCCGCCGTATCTGCCTGTTTTTGCAATGATTCCGACAGCTTTTGTTTCTTCTATCCATTGTTTCACAGATAGGATAAATCGATTTGTGCCAGCCTCGTTTCTAATTCCCCCGAATTCGAGGGAATTAAAATCCGGATTGTACATTTCTTCCCAAATTCCCAAAAACTCTATGGTGTTTTTGTTCCGCAGCCATTTTTCTATCAAAGAAAGACCATTTTCAATATTTTTCACCATGTCGGTTAATGAAATGTAGTCTTTTTCATTAACAGAAACAATCGAGATTTCAGTGTTTTCTACAATAATTTTTGTCATTTTCTTCTCCTTTTTCTAATTGGTTTACTTGATATCTCACAATACCTCAGTAACAAAAATCAAATATAATAATAAATGTTCACGCAACAATGTCAATGTAAAAATCTAATATCAAATCTTTAAATCACAAAACAATATTTTAAAACACACCTCGAAATCAAGCGTTTTTATTTAACTCTGCATAGATTAAAATTAGAAAATTATTCAATAAAATTAAGTAGTTGTTACTTGAAAAGGGCAGGGGTTTGGGTATAGTGCGGAGCGATTGAGCAAGATTTCTTTTATAAAAACATGATTTTTTCCAACTTCGGCACTATATGCCGGAGTTGGTGAGTAAAATATATTTTGTGATTTTGAGAGGATTAGAGTATTAATCAATGAAAATGGTTTAGATATTTATTGAAATGGAGGAGTTAATGACAAATTTTTCTGATTTTACGGGTCTTTTTTCGCTTAGCAAGACTCTCAGGTTTGAACTGAAGCCTGTCGGGAAAACCAAAGAAACCTTTAAGCAATGGCTTGAAGATATGAATAGCACTAATGAGGAAGGCAACTTATTTGCGAAAGACAAGAAAATCAAAGATGCCTATTTGGCGTTAAAGCCAATAATGGATAGTTTGCACGAGCAGTTTATTGAAATGTCTTTGCTCTCCGATAAAGCGAAGGGAATCGATTTTTCGGAATATTTTGAAGCATATCGAGAAAAAAGTGATTTAGACGAACTTGAAAAAGATTTACGCGCAAAAATTGGTGAAACCTATGAAATTGCCGGGAATTATTTTTATAAAGAAATAAGCAATGTTCTTGGCAAAGAAATCAAAGCGAAGAAAGATAAGCCATACGAGTGTCTTACTGATGCTAAAATGCTCAATTACTTATCAAACGATAACAATGTAAAAAAATTATCAGAGCGAAACGGCATTGACGAGCAGATACTTGCCAATCATATCAAGCAATTCAAAGGTTTTTGGTGTTATTTGGGTGGTTATAATCAAAATCGTGAGAATTATTATGAGATTGACGAGGCTTCAACTGCTGTCGCCACTCGTATTGTCCACGAAAATCTACCCACATTTTGCAGCAATGTTTTGCGTTTCGAGAATCGCAAGGAGGACTATCTCGGCATTTACCAGTATTTGAAAGACAAGGACCGCGAAACAAAGATTAAAAACTCGAAAGGCGAAGAAGTTGATGCAGAAGCAATTTCTGAAAGTGTTTTTCGAATCCAGCATTTTAACGAATGCCTTGCGCAGCCGCAAATTGAAGAGTACAACCGAATTATCGGCAATTACAATCTGCTAATCAACCTATACAATCAGGCGCGACGAGAGGAAGCTGGTTTCAAGAAGATAGACGAGTTTGAAACCTTATACAAACAAATTGGTTGCGGTAAAAAGAAATCGATGTTTGAAACATTGCAAAACGACAGCGATGTAAAAGAACTTCTGCAAAATGCTAAAAATGCAGGGGATGTAATGTTTAAAAATACCCTGCCAGCATTTATCCAATTCTTGAAAGAGTGCGATAACTGGGACGGCATTTATATGTCAAGTGTTGCCGTCAATAAAATATCCACCAAATACTTTGCTAATTGGCACAGTATCAAGGATAAATTAAAAGACGCAAAAGCAAACGCATGCATCACATACGATAAAAACAGGGAAGAACAAATAAAACTGCGTGATGCTGTGGAATTGTCAGGACTGTTCGCTGTGTTGGATACTGAAGAGTCGGAACTCTTTTTCAAAGACTCGCTTTTCAAGGATAACGAAACCAACGAGTATCGCGGCATTTTGGATAAAGATCTTCCGCCAAGCAAAAACATCATCAATTTATTGTGCTTTGATATTGAGCACAACATAAAGGCTTTTATGCAAGAATCTGATAGCATTGTCGCATTGGAAAAATACAAAGACGAAAACATTCAGGCAGGTGAAGAAGACCAGACAATAAAGAAAATAAAAGAATGGTTTGATGCAGCGACCGATGCTATGCGTATTGTGCGCTATTTTGCTGTGCGCAAAAGCAAAATGAAAGGCAACTTGCCAAACGTGACGATGGAACTGGCATTGAGCAACTTGCTTTATAGTGAGGATGCGTTGTGGTTCAAGTGGTATGACCTTATCCGCAACTATTTTACGAAGAAACCACAAGACGATGCAAAAGAAAATAAATTGAAGTTGAATTTTGGAACGCCTTCTTTATTAGGCGGTTGGAGTGACGGGCAAGAGAAGAATAAAGCCGCTACGATATTGAAGTGTGATAACGATTTGTATTTGTGCATATTAAAAACAAAAAATATTTTTGACACTTCAAAAGATGATAACCCGATTTATACGAAACAATCGAAAGCAAGTCGTCTGATTTTAAGAAATTTGGCTTTTAAAACTCTCGCAGGAAAAGGCTTTTTAAGTGAGAATGGTGTTTCTTACGGTGAAATGGGAAAGGATAATCCAACCAAAGCCATTCAATGTTTACAGAAAATCATCAAAGAACGATATGTAAATAAATATCCTCTATTGGAGAAATTTGTAACAAACACATATACTGACAAAAGTAAATTCGATGCGGAAATCAATGAAAGCTTGCAAGAATGTTATGTCTGCGAGTTTGTGCCAATAGATTGGAATATAGTTACTGAAAGGCAAAACAATGCAGAGTTGTTCTTGTTCGAAATCCATTGCAAAGATTATCAGCGAGGGATCAGTGGCAAAAAAGATTTGCAGACTATGTATTGGGAGGATGTATTATCTGACGGTAGTAAACATCAATTGTGTGCTGGTGCCGAAATATTTATGCGTGAGCCAGTAGCAAATGAATCTCCGATTAAACATAAGGTTGGTTCCAAGATGGTAAACAAGCGATACAAAGAGGAGGATATTATAAAAACAATTCCTGAGAAGATATACAGGGAAATCTATATGTATGCCAACGGAAAAACAAAAGATATTTCTCCGGAAGCCAGAAAGTATATTGATGAGCAGAAAGCAATAATCAAAGATGTAAAGCATGAAATCGTTAAGGACAACCGTTTTTATGGTGAACCAAAATACATGTTTCATTGTCCCATCAAGTTGTACTTTGAATCAAAAAGCCCCAAATATGCTTTCCCGGAAGTCAATGCGAAAATAACGGATTCACTCCAACAATCCGATAATCTACAATTTATCGGCATTGACCGTGGCGAAAAGCACCTTGTGTACAGCTGCACGATAGACAAGAATGCTAAGATTATCAAATGCAACCACCACGATAATATCAATGGAACTGACTATGTGAAAAAGTTAGAGGATGTTGCCGACGAGCGTATTATTGCCAAAAAGAATTGGCAGGCACAGAACAAAATCAAGGATTTGAAGACCGGCTATATATCACATGTTGTGCATCGTTTGGTGGAAGAAACCATCAAAGACGGCGAGAAAATTGCCCCGCACGCTTACATCGTTTTGGAAGATTTGAACACCGAAATGAAGCGCGGTCGCCAAAAGATTGAAAAACAGATTTATCAGAACCTTGAAACTGCGCTCGCAAAGAAACTCAATTTTGTTGTGGATAAAGATGCTAAGGAGGGCGAACTTGGCTCTGTGAGCAAGGCTTTGCAACTTACGCCGCCCATCAGCAACTATCAAGATATTGAGGGCAAAAAACAATTCGGAGTGATGCTTTATACGCGGGCAAATTACACTTCTGTTACCGATCCGGCAACAGGATGGCGAAAAACCATTTATATAAAAAATGGAAAAGAAGAAGATATTAAGAACCAGATATTTAAGGATTTCAGCGATTTTGGTTTTGACGGAAAAGATTATTACTTTGAATACACTGAAGCCAACGCAAAGCACACTTGGCGTTTGTATTCCGGCAAAGATGGCGAACCGCTACCTCGTTTTCAAAACAAGAAGCAGATACAGCAAGACAAGAACATTTGGGTGCCTGAGAAAAAAAATGTGGTAAAAATCCTTGATGAACTTTTTGCTGATTTTGATAAAGCGAAGTCGTTTAAAACACAAATTGAAGAAGGTGTTGAATTAAAAAAGGCGGGTGGACGAACTGAAACGGCTTGGCAATCGCTTCGCTATGCGCTTGAATTGATTCAGCAAATCCGCAATTCAGGTGAAAAGGATTCCAAAGATGACAACTTCTTATATTCCCCCGTCCGCAATGAAAACGGCGAACACTTTGATACACGGCATCCTGAAAACAACGGTGATTTATTTGAAATCAAAGATGCTGATGCCAATGGCGCATACAATATTGCTCGCAAAGGCTTGATTATGGATGCACACATCAAGCATTGGATAGAAAGCGGACGGCCTACAAAAAAGGGGGAAAAATCACAATATTTGGATTTGCTTATTTCTGATAAAGAGTGGGATTTGTGGCTTTTGGATAGAGAGCAATGGAAGAAAGAATTACCGGCATTTGCCTTGAAAAGCGCAAAGGATGATGCTGATAAGCCCAAAACGGCAAAAAGGGGAAAGAAGAAATAATGGATGACTACATCGCCATTTCCACACTTAACGATTTCATCTTCTGTCCGTACTCCATATATCTTCATAATGTCTATATGGAAACGGATGAGACGATGTATCATGCTTCGCCTCAGACAAGAGGAAAACTGGCTCACGAGGCTACAGACAATAAAACTTCAACCAACCGTTCAGATATTCTCCTCTCGCTGCCTGTTTATTCTGAGCGCTTCGGTATCATGGGAAAAATCGATTAGTACAAGGTAAAAGAAAAAAAATTGATAGAGCGCAAATACCAGTTGAAAAAGATATTCCGCAGACAGATTTATCAACTTTGGGCTCAGATGTTTTGTATGCGTGAAATCTTCGTACGAGATTTGCAAAAATGCTGACAAAAAACGGTGCTATACGCCTTCAATATTCTGTTTATGAAGTAAATAATTCCAACAGAGTCATAGACAACCTCATTCTTAAAATTGAAGATGAATACTCGAAAAGGTTCGGAGGCGGTGACAGCGTTATTATTTTTGATGTTTCCGAGGTGAAACTGAAAAAATACGGAAACGCTATTCATCGAGATCAGGATATCGTGTATTTGTGATGATGAAGTCTTGACTTCGCTTCATAAAATATGTAGTTTCGGTCTCGCGGTTTAGTAGTAAAAATTGACGGTTCATTCACAACTGAGAATAGTTAGGTTTTTAGCAAACCTCAGTCTTCCCAAAGAAGTGGGTTCTTGCTCAAACCCGCTTCAGCAAAGGGTTTAGCACGATTTTTTTTGATCTTTCACGGGGATATCCCCCTAAAAGATATCCAAAATCTGGTTCTGCAACGTCTTGATTTTATTATGTGTTTATAGCGCATTTTGAAAACAAGAGGCTGTTAAACCGTTAAAATTTCTACTATTGTAGATACGACAACCGTTCTGCCGTCTTTCCATGGCTGTTAAACCGTTAAAATTTCTACTATTGTAGATGGAAGTAAAGTTTAAGTTCTGCAGTCTGGTCGGCTGTTAAACCGTTAAAATTTCTACTATTGTAGATAGACAGATTCATGCTGCAATCAGCCGCGGCTGTTAAACCGTTAAAATTTCTACTATTGTAGATAGCGGCGCGGACTGCGACATCAAGGCTGAGGCTGCTAAACCGTTAAAATTTCTACTATTGTAGATTTCATCGTCCTCGATCTCCCTTACAATGGCTGTTAAACCGTTAAAATTTCTACTATTGTAGATGGTCGGATTGTGGAAAAGCAGGATCTTGGCTGTTAAACCGTTAAAATTTCTACTATTGTAGATAAGACAGGATCGTGCATCATCTGCTTGTTGGGCTGCTAAACCGTTAAAATTTCTACTATTGTAGATCTGAGCGCCGCAGTAAAATCTTCTTCAGACCGCTAAACCATTAAAATTTCTACTATTGTAGATTTGTTCAGCGAACATCGGCGGCTAAAAGGCCGCTAAACCATTAAAATTTCTACTACTGTAGATTTTCTTGACGATTCTTTCTCCGAAGTTGGGCTGCTAAACTGTTAAAATTTCTACTATTGTAGATAGCGAATCATCGGAGAGAGTGAAACGAGGCTGCTAAACCGCTAAAATTTCTACTATTGTAGATAGAGCATGGATGCGAGCAAGATAGTCGGGGCTGCTAAACCGCTAAAATTTCTACTATTGTAGATTTTCGATCTGGATATTGTCATGCGCAATGGCTGCTAAACCGTTAAAATTTCTACTATTGTGGTCAAAATTTTTGACCGCAAATCTGACCTCATTTAATTGTGAACGCAGCGTTCACAATCTGACCCGTGCAAAATAACTCCCCAAAATAATTCCAATTTCCGTTCAAGGTCTGAGATGTTTCGCTTCGCTCAACATGACAAAGACCTATTTTTTTCTGATTTCGCGAGACGTTTCAGGAAACGCCTCTACAAATCCGCAGACAAGAATTCTGAAATTATATTGAAACAAAAATCTAAAAATCGCTTGACTTTTGCAAGCTAATAGCTTACTTTTAGATTGCGTTTTGGTTGCGGAGGTGATGCAATGGGAAGAACATCTAATGTTTTTGCGAGAATCGAGCCGGAAATCAAAGTTCAGGCGGAAGCGGTTCTCAACCGGCTCGGAATTCCGATGTCGAATGCTGTGGACATGTTTTTGAGACAGGTCATTATTCACAGGGGAATTCCTTTTGAATTGAAGCTGGCAGAGGGAAGACCTCTTTTTGTAGGTGAACTCAGCAAGGAAGAGCTCGACAAGGAGATCGCGAAAGGTGTCAACGATATCGAAAACGGTAATGTGTATTCAGCAGAACAAGTTTCCGAGGAAATGAAGCGGCTTTACGACATATGAACTGGACGATAAATTATTCAGAAAAAGCATTCAACGATTTGAAGGCGATATATGAATACATTGCTTTTGAATTGTGTGTGCCTAATACGGCATCAGAACAAGTAAACAGGATAATGGATTCTATAAAAACGCTTGACCGGATGCCGATGATGCATCCTGTTTATCCGGAAGAACCTTGGAAAAGCAAAGGAATAAGATTTTTCCCGATCGATAATTATCTTGTTTGGTATTTGCCGCAGGAAAAACAGAAAGCGGTGAATATTGTACGAATCATGTATGGCGGCAGAGATTTTTCAAAAATGTCTGCGGATTAACCCACCCGAATGCATTTGGGAATCACACGCCCTCGCTAGGAGCCGTGTCAGATCACGTCTACGGGGAATGCGGGCGAGCCGCCCGCGCTCCGACATTGAAGACCTATTTTTTCTGATTTCGCGAGACGTTTCAGGAAACGCCTCTACCGATTTTAGGCGCCCCTGATTTCAGGGGAGCTGCCGCAAGCGGCTGAGGGGTCTGTAGCTGCCGCAAGCGGATGAGGGACGAAGAACTGAATTTCAACTGGGGTACAATTTGTACCCCGCTTCAAATGATCGGGCGTGACGGAAAACGGCGTGAGATTCAATCTGCCGATACAAAAGGCATTCTGCGCATAATTCAGTCAATTCCGTCAAAAAAGGCAGAACCTTTCAAACTGTGGCTGGCACAGGTAGGCGCGGAACGCATTGAGCAGATGACGGATCCGGAACTTTCAATCAAACAGGCATTGCTTGACTACAAACGCCTGGGATATTCCGATAAATGGATAAACCAACGCCTTAAATCGATTGAAATCCGCAAAGATCTGATGGACGAATGGAAAGCCCATAACATCAGCGAAGGGGTTCAATACGCCACTCTTACAGACATTATCTATCGTGCATGGGCAGGGAAAACTGCCAAAGAATATAAGGAATTTAAAGGTTTGAAGAAAGAAAACCTCCGCGACAATATGACAAACGAGGAACTGATTCTCAATATGCTTGCCGAACTCTCGGCAACAAGCATAACGAAAGCAAAAAATCCGCAAACTTTGGAAGAAAATGCGAAATGTGCACACGAAGGCGGCAATGTTGCGGCCGTTGCACGGAAAGAACTCGAATCTAAAACAGGAAAAAGCGTCATAACACCGCTGAATGCCAACACTTTCTTAAAAGGTCAGCTGGAAAACAAAGAAAAAGTCGCAGAAATTCCAGATAAAGAAAGCAGTACTGACGATACCTCCCCAAAATAATTCCCATTTCCGTTCAAGGTCAGAGATGTTTCTACCGCTTCTTGCCTCTCCTGAAGTAGGAGAGGTGCCACGCAGTGACGGAGAGGTCCGAGACACACCACGGCATGGAGACGTTTTGAAACGTCTCTACGGGGGATTTTGTCTTTTATGCCAAAAAATTCCCGATTTCATTTGAAAGTGAGCGCCGTTTGTGGTATTTTGCCGCGGTTTTTTTGTGTCGAGGTGTCCGTGCGTAAAAATATTGCCTTTTTCTTTGTGATCTTTCTCGTTTTCAGCCTTTCGGCCGATATTTCGAAGGAGTTCGATTTCCTGCACAGCGCATCGTTTTCGTTCAAAGAGAATGTTCCTTACATCAGAGTCCTGGTGAAAGGCTATGAAAACGGCACGAAACTGGATAGGATATCCTCTTTTGAATGCAATGAAAGCAGGATAAATGCTCAGTCTCTGACTTTTTCTGTCTCAGAATTTACTCCGGCGGTCGTGAAATACAAAATCGCGTTTCAGGAACTTGCCCAGAGCGAACTCAAAAGTCATGCCGAAAAGGCAAGATTCTGGCAGGAGAGATCGGGGCTCGAGACTTCAGTCTTTGTTCACGGGGCGATATTTTCAATAAACAAGTCCACGATCGACAACCGCGAATACTTTATCGTTTCAAAAGAACTTTTCACTATCGGTGAAGCGGACAAACTCCTCAATAAATTCAGGGATCTGTTTCCTGAAAACAATATCCTTCTCATTCCGCAGACAGAATCGACCGCGAAATCGGTCATAAATGTGAGAACTGATGCCGGAAAAAGCTACAAGTGCCGGAATCTGCTGCTTGTTTATCCGAAAGCGGGCTTCACGGCGGGGGAAGACGGCTATCCCGAAGGGAGAAATTATTATCTCACTCCTTCAGGAAAGGGAAGTGCCGACCTCGTGACGGAGGATTCCGTCGAAAACATACTGCAGCGGATCCTTCCCGGGGAGATGTTTTTGGCGGCGCCTCTTGAAACGCTAAAAGCGCAGGCCGTCGCGGCACGTACCGACATTTTCATGCAGCTCGGAAAGCGCCACGTTTCCGAAATATGGCACATCTGCAGCGAAGTCCACTGCCAGAAAGTTATCTGGAACGGAAAGATCGACTCAAAGTTCGTTCAGGCTGTGAAAGAGACTGAAGGCGACGTGCTTCTTTTCAACGGGACGCATGTTGCCCGTGCTCCTTACTGCTCAAGCGCCGGAGGCAGGACAGAAGACATCAGAAACGTCTGGTTCACCGCTGAAAAACCTTATCTTTCAGGCGTTTGGGACGGTGACGAGCCGCTGGATCTCGATCTTTCGAAAGAATCTGATCTCAGAACGTTCCTGCAGAGCGACTACGGCGAAGACAACCTGAAAATGAACAAAAGGCACCGCTGGGAAGTCCGTTTCAGCGAAGAAAAAATAGGATCTCTTCTCAATTCGCGAAAAAAAATAGGAAGACTCGTCTCTGTAAAAGCACTCTCGCGCGGAGTTTCAGGAAGGATATACAAAGCGGAATTTGTCGGAACAGAAGACAGCCTGACTGTCTATGGTGAACTTAACATAAGAAAATTATTGGACAATCTATACAGCTCTGCATTCGTTGCCTATAGAGAGAAAAATGAATGGGTCTTCAGCGGGATGGGCTGGGGACACGGAGTCGGAATGAGTCAGATGGGTGCCATCTCGCTCGGAAAAAAAGGGCGCGACTTCCGTTTTATTTTGGAAAGATACTATCCGAAAACAGAAATATCGAAAATTTATTAGAGGTAGATCATGGAAGAAAAAAGAGTTATGCTGATGATCCTCGACGGTTTTGGGATCAGGGAAAGCAGCGATTTCAACGCGGTAAAAACGGCAAAAACACCGAATATCGACAAACTTCTGGCTTCTTCGCCGAAATGTCAGCTCTCTGCAAGCGGACTTGACGTCGGACTTCCCAAAGGTCAGATGGGAAACAGCGAAGTCGGCCACACGAATATCGGCGCAGGAAGAGTAGTCTATCAGGATCTCACAAAGATCGACAAAGCGATCGAAGACGGCAGTTTTTTTGAAAATCCGGTGCTGAAAGAGACAGTGAAGGAGCTCAAGATCCACGGCGGAACGCTCCATCTCATGGGATTGGTTTCTCCCGGCGGAGTCCACAGCTCGATGGAACACCTCTACGCGCTCCTTGAATTCGGAAAACGCAACAAGCTCGAAGTCGTCGTCCACTGCTTTCTTGACGGCAGGGACACGCCGCCCCAGAGCGCGATAAACTATATCAGGGAGCTCGATGAAAAGATGAAAAAAGAAAATCTCGGCGAGATCGCGACAGTTATGGGGAGATTTTACGCGATGGACAGAGACAACCGCTGGGAAAGAGTGGAGCAGGCTTACGATGCGCTTACGATGGGCTTCGGACTTCGCGCCGAAACGCCGATGGATGCTATCCTCAACTCCTACGCGAGAGGAGAATACGACGAATTCGTCCGTCCGACGATAATTATGAACGACTGCGGCTTCCCGAAAGGGGTAATGCGTGACGAAGACGCCGTTATCTTCTTCAATTTCAGGGCAGACCGTGCAAGAGAGATCTCGATGGCGCTCAACTTCGACGACTTCAACGGATTCATGAGAAAGCAGCGCGTAAACTTCAGCCAGTATGCGACTATGACGCGGTATCGCGCCGATTTTCCGTTCCCGGTCCTTTTCGCACACGAAGAACTTAAAAATATTCTGGGCGAAGTCGTTTCAAAGGCTGGAAAGACGCAGCTCCGTATTGCCGAAACTGAAAAATACGCCCACGTAACATTCTTTTTCAACGGCGGAAAAGAGACTGTCTTTGACGGCGAAGAGCGGATCCTCGTTCCCTCTCCGAAAGTCCAGACCTACGACCTCAAACCCGAGATGAGTGCGTATGAAGTGACAGAGCAGCTTCTTGAAAATATTGAGAAATTCGATCTGGTGATCCTTAATTTCGCAAATCCGGACATGGTCGGTCACACAGGCGTCATGGAAGCGGCTGTAAAAGCGATAGAGGCGATCGACGAATGTGTCGGAAAAATAATGAAGAAAGTCGAGGAAGAGGGGAGAGTGCTGATACTCACCGCCGATCACGGAAACAGCGAGCAGATGTTCGACGAAACGACGAAAGCTCCGCACACCGCGCATACCACGAATCCCGTTCCCTTCGCGATCTACAACTATAAAAATGTCGAATTGCACAATGGGATCCTTGCCGACATCGCGCCGACGATCCTTAAGATAATGGGGCTTGAAATTCCGTCTGAAATGACGGGAAAGGAACTCTTCTGATCTGATTTAATCCGAAAACTTACATACAGAAACCTTCTTCGCAGGTCTGTCCGTCATCACAGTCCGAATTCTGGTCACAAGGTTCTCCGATATACGAACAATATCCGCCTTCGCAGATTTCGCCGGGGTCGCACTCGTCGCTGCTCTCGCATTCAAAATCATCGTCGTTTGGAACACAGGCGTATGTTTCCAGATCGCAGTGGAAAGAAGATCCGAGCATTTCCTCGCAGTCGGTATCGGTTTCGCAGTCTTTTTCGTAGCATACAAAATCGTAGGGGTCGCAGTAGAGGTTGCATGTTACACCTTCTTCCAGAGCGGAGCAGCAGTCGTCATCGATCTCGCATGGAATCTCATCTTCAGTGTAGTCGTTGAGCGTGTCCCAGTTCAAAGCCGGCAGCTCGTAGCATTTTCCGCCTTCCACATCGACCCATTCCTCATCAGTATCACTTTCTTTTATATCGATTTCGTAAAAGAGGATCGAAGTGGTCTGCGCTTTGGAACCGACAGTGTCTTCGTTGACATCCTCGAAAGATACGGAGCCTTTCTTCGCGAAATATGTTTTTTCTGAGTGCCATGTTTCGTCAACGTCGCCGTAGAGGAAGAAGCACGGTTTGTTCTCACAGTCGTTCGGGTCGGAATTTTCAAAGGAGACTGTCTTGCCGATGAGTTCTACAATGCTTTTGTCAAAATAAATTTCCGCAAAGAAAACAGGTACGGTTTCGTCATCGTATTCTTCAGTGTCATAAAGCCAGAAATCGATTTCATAATCAGAGTAAGGCATGGAATCGAATGATTTGAAAGTGATTTTCTCACATTTGCTGCCTTCATCCTGGCTGCCGGTGTCGGTATCGGTGTCAGTATCGGTGTCGGTATCCGTATCCGTATCGGTATCGGTATTTGTATCCGTATCGGCATCAGTGTCAGCCGTTGTGTCGGCATCAGTGTCTGTGTCGGTTTGTCCGGAATCGGTTTTATCACCGGTATCGGAATCGTCGCCTGAATCGGTGTCAACTACATCAGTGTCTGTGTCGGTCTTCTCTTCGCCGTTAGGTGTTACTTTTTTCTTGCCACCGCAGGAAACAAGAAAAACCATTGATAAAATCAGCATCGAAATCACAAAAAACTTTTTCATAAGGACCTCCAAAAAAAATTGAATGAATAAAACGGCAAATTATAAGAAGTCAGGATTTTTTTTCAAGAGTCCTGACGTTGACATTCTCATCCGTGCAAATAAAATTTTCGGTCTTTGTTTTTATAGTTAGGGGGAAATCATGGCTGACAGCTTGTTCTCGTTGAAAATCACGGTACCGGAAGGTGAAACGACGGAATCTATCGTTAAGGGAATGAAATTCATAGACATCGCTCCGAAATATCAGGAATATTACAAATTCCGCATTATCGGAGCTGTTTTCAACAACGAATTCTGCGATTTGAGCAAAGAGATCCCGGGAGAGGGGAAAGTCGAATTTTTCACGATGGAAAACAGGGACGGCTATCTGTTTTACCTGAGAAGTATATTTTTCGTCCTTATCAAAGCTGTCAAAGATCTTTTTCCGCATGCTATCCTGCATATCGAATACAGCATCGGGAACGGATATTTCTGCTGGTTCGAAGGGCTTGACTGGCTCGAAGCGGGTGACGTAGAGCGCATTTCGGCGAAAATGAAGGAAATGATCGATGCAGACATGCCTTTTGTCCGCCAGAATGTCACGACAGAACAGGCGGTAGAGGAGTTCAGAAAGCAGGGACTTCTCGACAAGGTCTCCCTTTTCAAGATCAGAAAGCAGCCGAGGACGAATATTTACTGGCTCGGTCAGACGGTAGGCTATTTTTCGGGATATCTCCTTCCTTCGACTTCATACTGCGACAAATTCCAGCTCATCCACTATAAAAACGGGATAGTCCTTCTTGTTCCGACTATTGCGGAACCTGACAAAGTCCCCGCTTTTCAGGAGAGTCCGAAGTATTTCAACATCATTCAGGAACACAACGAATGGCTCGATGTCCTGGAACTCGACACCTGCGCGAAACTCAACGACTGGATAAGGCGCGGATACAGCAACAAGATCATTCTGCTCTGTGAAGCCCTGCATGAAAAGAAACTGGCGAAGATCGCCGACGAGATCTACCGCAGACGCCAGGTCGTGAAGATCGTTTCGATCGCAGGTCCCAGCTCCAGCGGAAAGACCACGACGGCCAACAGGCTCTGCGTGCAGCTCCGTGTGAACGGCCTCAAACCTTTCCTTATTTCGCTTGACGACTACTTCATCGACCGTGACAAAACTCCGCGCGATGCGAACGGCGAGCACGATTTCGAATCGCTTTCCGCGATAAATATCGGACTTTTCAACCAGAATCTCAACGATCTCATGCAGGGACGCGAAGTCACGCTTCCGCGATACGATTTCCAGACGGGAAAAAGCTGTCCCGACGGCAAGACTATGACTCTGCCGGAAAACGGAGTCCTCGTCATCGAAGGGATACACGGGCTCAACCCCGATCTTTATGCCGATGTTCCAGAGCACAACATATACAAAGTCTATGTCAGCGCCCTTACGGCTTTGAATATCGACAATCACAACAGGATCCCTACGACTGACGGCAGGCTCCTGCGCAGGATGGTGCGCGATTTCCAGTACCGCGGCCACTCTCCGATAGAGACTCTCAAGCGCTGGGCTTCAGTCAGAAACGGCGAGAACAACAACATCTTCCCGTATCAGGAAAATGCCGATATCATGTTCAATTCGACTTTTGTCTACGAGTTCAGCGTCATGAAAAAATATGCGGAACCTCTTTTGAAACAGGTGCCGACCGACATTCCGGAATACCGCGAAGTTAAAAGGCTCCTCAAATTCCTCTCTTTCTTTGAACAAATGGATGATTCGACTGTCCCGCCGAATTCGATCCTGCGTGAATTTATCGGCGACAGCATCTTCAGATGAGGACTGCCGGCAGTTAAAATTCATTCTCGCATTTTATTAAAAATTGAGTATAATATTGCGCTTTTGTTTTTTGAAGCATAAGAGTTTTTTTATAACTGTTTGATTTTTCAGGAGAATTTTATGAGTGGTGAAAAAGTGAGAACAAGGTTCGCGCCGAGTCCGACCGGTTATATGCACGTCGGAAATCTCAGAACGGCTCTTTACGCATGGCTTATTGCGAGAAAAAATCACGGAACTTTCGTTCTCAGGATCGAAGATACCGATCAGGAAAGAAAGATCGAAGGTGCAGTAGACCTGATATACAGAACTTTGGAGGAAACGGGGCTCGACCACGACGAAGGTCCCGATGTAGGCGGTGATTACGGCCCTTACGTCCAGAGCGAAAGAATGGCTGCCGGAATATACATGAAATACGCCGAAGAGCTCATTGAAAAAGGGTATGCTTACAGATGCTTCTGCACGAAAGAGCGTCTTGACGACCTTCGCAAGCACTGCGAGGAAAACCACGAGCAGACGAAATACGACAGGCACTGCCTCAGTCTTTCGAAAGAGGAGATCCAGAAAAATCTCGACGCTGGGATCCCTTACGTCATCAGGCAGAAGATGCCCGATTCGGGAACGACTTCATTCCACGATGAAGTTTACGGCGACATCGAAGTCGAAAACTCGACGATGGATGATCTTATCTTAATAAAATCAGACGGTTATCCGACTTACAACTTCGCAAACGTTGTCGATGACCACCTTATGGGCATCACTCACGTCGTCCGCGGAAGCGAATATCTTATCTCGACTCCGAAATACAACCTCCTTTACGACGCTTTCGGCTGGGAAAAACCGCATTACGTCCATGTTTCGCCCGTCATGAGGGACGCTCAGCGCAAACTTTCGAAGCGTGACGGAGACGCGAGCTACGCCGATTTCATCAACAAAGGCTGCCTCAAGGATGCGCTTCTCAATTATGTCGCGCTCCTCGGCTGGAACCCGGGAAACGACCGCGAGATCTTCACTCTGCCTGAACTTATCGAAGCTTTCGATATCAGCGGAATAGGCAAATCTCCCGCCATTTTCGATGAAGTCAAACTCAGATGGCTCAACAGCGAATACATCCGCGCGATGTCGCAGGACGAATTTTTAAAACACGCGATGCCCTTCATCAAGCAGGCTGTAAAACGCGACGATGTCAACTTTGACGTTATCGCGGCAGGGCTTCACAAGAGAACGGAATACTTCAGCGACGTGATCCCGCAGCTCGATTTTGTCGATAAACTGCCTGAATATTCGGCTGATCTTTACATCAACAAAAAGATGAAGACCGACAAGGAAAATTCGCTTCAGGCGCTTCTTCTGCTCAAACCTGAACTTGAAAAATTCGAAGACTGGGACCACGAGAAACTTTACTACAAAGTTGTCGATATCGCAGAAAAAGCGGGGATAAACAAAAAAGTGCTGCTCTGGTCGATGCGTGTCGCGCTCAGCGGCAAAGAACTTACTCCCGGCGGCGGAAGCGACATCGCGGCAATAATCGGAAAAGAGGATTCCCTGAGAAGAATTGATAAGGGAATCGAACTTCTTCAACAGCAGTAATGGAGTTGAAAATGTCTGTTTTTGACGAACTTAAAAGACGCGGTTTCATCGCGCAGGTAACGGATGAAGGAATAGTTGAGCATTTGAAAAATAACAAAGTCACGGTTTACTGCGGTTTCGACCCGACGGCAAACAGCCTTCACATCGGAAACCTCGTTCCGATCATGGGACTCGCGCATTTCCAGAGGTGCGGGAACAAAGTTCTGGCGCTTGTAGGCGGTGCGACCGGCATGATAGGCGACCCGAGCGGAAGATCGACCGAAAGAAATCTGCAGACCATTGAAAAAGTCAGGGAAAACGTTGAAGCCATCAAAAAACAGATGGGGACTGTCCTCAAATTCGACGGCGAAAATCCTGCTGAGATCGTCAACAACTACGACTGGACGGCAAACATGTCGATCCTCGACTGGCTGCGCGAAGTCGGCAAATTCTTCACGATAAACTACATGCTGACAAAAGATTCGGTAAAAACGAGGATCGCTTCTGAAAACGGCATCTCGTTCACCGAATTCAGCTACATGACTCTTCAGGCTCACGATTTCCTTCATCTTTTCAAGGAGAAAGGATGCTCGGTCCAGTTCGGCGGCAACGACCAGTGGGGCAACATCACGGCAGGGCTTGAGCTCATCAGAAGGATGAATCCAGACGATGCAGGAAAAGCTTTCGGCATGACTTTCCCGCTGATGACGACTTCGACCGGCGAAAAATTCGGCAAGAGCGCAGGAAACGCTGTTTGGCTCGACGCTGAAAAGACTTCGCCTTACCAATACTACCAGTACTGGATCAACGTCACCGACGAAGATGTCGAAAAGATGTTGAAAATATTCACGTTTTTGGATGTCGATGAAATCGAGAAAGTCGTTGAAGAGCACAAAAAGGAGCCGCATTTGAGAAAAGCTCAGACTCTTCTTGCGACTGAAGCGACCCGCATCATGCACGGCGAAGAGGGCCTTCGCAGCGCACAGGCTGCAAGCGCGGCACTTTTCGGCGGAGATCTTCACGGACTCAGCGAAAAAGATCTCATCAGTATTTTCAAGGATGTTCCTTCGACAACAGTTCCGGCAAGTGACTTCGAAAACGGCGTAAATATCACAGATCTGCTTGTTCTCACCAAGATGCAGCCTTCAAAAGGCAAGGCGAGAGCGATGATCGCGCAGGGCGGCTGCTACGTCAACAATGAAAAGGCTGACAATGCCGACATGATGCTTAAAACAGCGGATCTTCTTCACGGATCGCTCCTTGTCATCCGCTGCGGAAAGAAAAATTACCACCTCGTAAAGAAAGGGTAGGACTATAAACCTGCCGATCTCTGGATAATAATATATCCCGGATCTTTAATTTATTGACAAAGCACAGGTCATCAATAAAATTTTCAGGCTTTTTTTAAGGTTTAATTTGAGAGAGATGCAAAAATGAGAAAATGTTTTCAGATCATGCTGCTTGCAGCGCTTGTTTTGGTCGTTTCATGCGGCGGAAGTAAAAAATCGAAGGACTCATGTCCTGACGGTTACCACTGGTCCGGGACCGAATGTGTAATCAACGGCAGCAGCGACACCGGAGACACTGCTGTCACCGATACCGACACTCAGCCTGACGACACCGATACGGTCGATGATTCCGACACCGATACGGAGCCGGGAGACACTGACACTTCGGATTACACCGGAGACTGCACCGAGATCCGCAGCGGAGATTCTTTCGAGATCAATGTCGAAACTAAAAAACTCACTGTCGGAGAGATCACTGTCAACGGCGCGGCGGCCGGAGATGATGTCTACGGCGAGATCTGGGCGGAAAACAGAGAGACTCTCGACGAATTCAAAGTCGGTGATGCCGCAGGGCTTTCGGGCAAGACCTTGAATTTCCCGAAAGGAAGATACAATTTCGCATACAGACCTGTCTCCTCATCGAGTAAGATCGTCATGCTGGAAAATATCGACATGACAAGCGGTGACAGAACGCTCGATTTCGATCTCCCGCTTTATCACCTCACAGGAAAGGTCGTAAACAACTCTGATTCTGTCTTTACAGTTGAAGAGACCTATCAGGCCGAGACGCAGCTCGTCCTCAAAACGGGAACTTTTGAGAAAGTCATTCCTTACAGCGGATTTGCTTCTTTCGATCTTCTGCTCCCGAAAGGAAAATATTCGGTCTATTTCAAAGGTCAGCTTGCATCAGGACAGGGGATGTTCGAGGGAACAGCCGTCTCTTCGGCGAATGCTCTGTCGGTAGAGGAAGATACTGAATCCAATATCAAGATCCAGACGGTGACTTTTGCAGGTTCGATCGTGAAAGAAGGTTATCCTGTAGGCGGAGGCAGGCTTATTCTTGTCGAAAATCCCCCCTTCGGTTCGGCAAACGGGATCGTTGCGGCTGATCTTTCTTCGGCTTCATCGTACAACATCACTGTTACGACCGGTGCTGATCTGAATCTCCTCTATCTTCCGGAGGCTGACTCTTATCCTCTCCGCTATATAAAGCTGGAAACATGGAACAGCGGAGTAGAGAATCCTTCCTCCCACAACATCTCGCTCGATTTCGGCAGAGTCCACGGCAAAATAACTTTCCTTGGCGGCAACGATTTCCCGACAGTTGCAAAGTGTGAAGCTGCCGACTGCACGATAGGCAAACTTAAGGCGACCGGATTCGACGCATCCTCTTTTGTGATCAAGAATCTGGGCACAGAGATCGTCGCTGACGGTGAAGGGAATGTTACTTACGACGCCCTGCTTGTAAGAAGGATCGCTGTAGTCGACGGTGAAGGAAGTGTTCAATATACCCCGAAATCCTATTCGATGAATTTTGAAAGTTACCTCAACGATGCTTCCGGCATCTTCCAGGCACTGCCGTTTACGGTCCCTGCAAAATATGAAAACAGCGAAGGCAACAAAGTCTCCTCGTTCTCTTTTTCAGTCACTGAAGCTGACGGAACGACTTCGTGGCTGACAGAGAAAGAACTGAACCTTGATGTTTCTCCCAACAAGATCACAGGGAAAGTCACTCTCAACGGCTCCACTTTCGAGACCGACAAAAACGACCTGATAAAACTTAAAGACGAGAACGGCGGAGAATATCCGGTAGTCAACCTTTCGGAACTTTCCGGCGGAGAATACAGTTTTTATGTTCCTGACGGATCTTACGATGTCATCTATGACGGAAAAGGGATCCTTTCGAGCGATTTTAAAACTTATATCGAACACGATCTCGAGATCAACGACGACGAGACAGACCACGAACTGGCTCTGAAGACAGGAAGAGTCACGCTTGACTTCAATGTTAACGGAACTCCTTTCGCAACATGGGCAGAAGGGGAAAAGAGCCTCGAGTCGATAGCTCTCGCAGTGAATATCGACAAAACGGCGAGCGATTTTGTGCTCGATCTTAGCAAAAAAGACGGCAAATATGCCGCTGAAGTCCTCACGGGCTCTGTCATAAACGCATACCTTGAGCTTGCTTTCGTTGACAAAGTCGCATCTGAAAAGAGTTATGCGAGAGTCCCGGTCCTTGCTTCACACAACATGGCGTCGGGAACGGTCATAAGCAATGATCTTACCCTGATCGATTTTTCAATGTCGGTCAAACTCAACGGAAAGGCAGTCAGCGCTTCCGAATATGCTGCCAAATTCAGACTCCAGGGCACTTACCAGACTGAAATCTTCTGTCCGGCTGAAGGTTCTGTCGGAGCTTTCATGCCGAAACGCGAATACAAGACCCCGGCCCCGGAACTTTATCTCAACGAAGGCTTTGACACAAAGCAGGCTGTTTCGCTCAACTGCATTTATTTTGGTGAATAAATCAACGACCCGTTTTAATCTTTTTATCTTAGGAGGTCATTATGAAACGTGTGGTTACCGTTCAGGATATTTCCTGTCTCGGCAAATGTTCTCTTACCGTTGCCCTGCCGATAATTTCGGCGATGGGTGTCGAGACCTGCGTCATCCCGACTGCGGTTCTTTCGACACACACGGTTTTTAAAGGATTTACTTTTCACGATCTGACAAGCGAGATCGCCCCTGTCATGGAGCACTGGAAAAAGGAAAATTTCCATTTCGATGCGATCTACACAGGCTATCTCGGCTCATTCGAGCAGCTTGAGCTTATGAAAAGGCTTATTGCCGATTTCGGAGGGGAGGGGACTCTCGCGATAGTCGACCCGTGCATGGCCGACAACGGCAGACTCTATCCCGGATTTACTCAGGAATTCGCATTTGCCATGGCTAAACTCGGCGGGAAGGCAGATATAATCGTTCCGAACATGACTGAAGCAAGTTTCATGCTCGGTGTCCCTTACCGTGCGGGCGGCACGTACGATGAAGCGTATCTTAAAAAAATACTTAAAGATATCGCTGCATTAGGTGCTAAAAAGGTGGTCCTTAAAGGTGTGGAATTTCCTGAAGACCAGCCTTCTTTCAAAAATGTCGCCGGAAAGATCGGTATCGTTGCATACGATGCGGAAAAGGATGCTTTTTCAAGTTATTTCCACGAAAAAGTCAACCAGAATTTCCACGGAACGGGCGATATCTTCGCAAGCGTTTTTACCGGCGCTTGTCTGAGAGGATGCACTCTCGAAGAATCCTATTCCCTTGCGGCTGATTTTGTCGTCGAAGCAATAAAAGAGACGATGAAACAGGAGAATCACAACTGGTACGGCGTCGATTTCGAAGCTGTATTTCCTTATCTTATCAAACGCCTTGAAAAGTAGGGACGTGCCGAGGTGCGTCTACTGAATCCTTGATCTAATTTTTCACCCTTCCGAGCTGACCGCAGGCTGCAAGTTTGTCGCCGCCGCGCGACTTTCTGATGAGCGCGGTCACATTTTTTGCGATCAGGATATTCTGAAAATCGATGATCCTTTTCATCGGTGTCGGCTCGAAAGCGGCTCCGTCAAAGGTGTTGAATGGGATGATGTTGACTTTTGCGTCGTATCTTTTTGCTATTTTCGCCAGTTTTTCGGCGTCTTCAGGTGTGTCGTTGAAATTTTTGAGCATGACATATTCCAGAACTACCATTTTGCGCGAAACAGGGTAGGAATCTATCGCTTTAAGAAGTTCCTTGAGAGGATATTTCCTATTTATCGGCATGATCCTGCTGCGTTTTTCATCGGTGACCGCGTGAAGAGAAACGGCGAGGTTCACTTTTGTCTTTTCTCCCAATTCGACGACTTTGTCTGCAACGCCCGAAGTCGAAACAGTGATCTTTCTGTTCGAGAAGTTGAAGCCGAAGTCGTCAAGCAGGATATCGATCGAGTCAAGGAGGTTTTCAAAGTTGAGAAGCGGTTCGCCCATTCCCATGAAAACGAGATTCGTGATCCTTTTTTCATTTTTTTCGGCTTCGATCTGAGCCGCGAGGACCTGCGAATCTATTTCCGAAACGGTGAGATCACGCTTGAAACCGAGGCTTCCGGTGCGGCAGAAAGCGCAGTGCAGGGGGCAGCCCGCCTGAGTCGAGACGCAGAGGGTGCAGCGCGATTCTTCCGGAATGATGACAGCTTCGACAACATTGCCGTCGCTCAGCGTGAAGGCGAGTTTCTGCGTTCCGTCGGACGAAGCGAAGATCTCGCCAGGGAAAATCGGTGATATTTCAAACATTCCGGCAAGTTTTTCTCTGTCGGATTTACTGATGTTGGTCATCTCATCGAACGAAAAAACTCTTTTCTGATAGATCCACTGCATTATTTGTGCAGCCTTGAATTTGGCAAAACCGTTTTCAAGAAGGATCGATTCGAGTTTTTTGCGGGTCAAATCAAGCAGTTCCATGATCACATCCCGAAAAAGAAAGATAAAATGGAATTCATTGTCTCAGTCGGGAGAAGGAACATCAGAAGTCCGCCTGCCGCGAGGAAAGGGCCGAAATAGATCGCGTGCTCGACATCCTTCTCCTCCTTTGAGTTAAGGTCTTCGGCCGAAATATTGCCGGCAATGCGCTTTTTTCCGAACAAGAACTTTGCAACGAGATAGAAGATTATCCCGCCGAATGAAGCAATGAAAAGGACGAACGGGATCTTGACCGGACCCGTGAATGCGCCTATCGCCGCTAAAATGTAGACATCGCCGAGTCCCATGCCGATCTTGCGTGTGACAATGTAGAAAAGAAAGATCGCAAGCAGGAGAAATCCCGCTCCGACACCGATCCCGGTGAGCGATTCCTGCCAAGTCAGAGACGGTTCGAAAAAGCTCCAGAGGATCCCCATGAAGATCGGAGGGATTATCACTTTCGAATAGACGAACTGCGTTTTATAGTCGATCGCCGCGGTGACGACAAGTGCCGAAATGAAGTAGAGCGGAAGGATGAGGCGCGGATGGAGCCCGAATTTCAGGAACGCAAACAGGTATAAAAACGCGTTCAGAAGCTCGATCACAGGGTAGATCAGCGAGATCTTCTCTCCGCAGCCGGAGCATTTGCCGCGCAGAAAAAGCCAGCTGAACACAGGAATGTTTTCGTACCATGTGATCTTGTGTCCGCATTTCGTGCAGGAACTCGGCGGAAAAACGATGCTTTTCCCAAGCGGGATGCGGTAGATGCAGACATTGAGAAAACTTCCGAACAAAAGTCCGTAAATAAAGACGAAAGCGACCGAAAACGGCATGAAGCGCTTCGAATTGAGAATAAAGAAAAGATCTTCCATTTTTCCCCCGAAAATCAACAAAAAACTGAAGATTTTCAACATAACGGCGAAAATGTCAATCAAATTCGGAGTCGTAAGAGAGCGGCGATATCACGATATCACGATAATCGGAGGCGGCGGCAAAGAATTTTGTTTTTCCCGTTCTTTTCTTTAAAATCGGCTCAACTTGTTTTTTGGAGGTCAGAATGAAAATAGTTTTTGCATCGGGAAACAAAGGGAAACTGCGTGAGGCCGCTGAAATCTTTGAAGGTTTTGAGATAGTTCCGATAAGCGCGTTCCCGGCATGGACCGCTCCTGACGAAAACGGTTCTACTTTTCTACAGAACGCCGTGATAAAGGCCGAAGCTGCGGCAAAGGCGGCTGAAGGTCAGATCGTGCTCGCCGATGACTCGGGTCTTGTCGTTCCCGCTTTGAACGGAGCCCCCGGGATCTTTTCAGCCCGTTTTTCTGCGGAAGGGACAGATGCCGCAAACAGAAAAAAACTTCTTGCCGAACTTTCCGGAGCCGGCGACAGGAGCGCATACTTCCTCTGCACGGCAGTCCTCATTTTTCCTGATAAAACTGTGATCGCAGCCGAGGGAAGATGCTGCGGAAAAATAATCGGAACGGAACGCGGAGAAAACGGTTTCGGCTATGACCCGGTCTTTGTTCCCGACGGCTATGAAAAGACTCTTGCCGAGCTTTCGGAAGGAGAGAAAAACGCGATAAGCCACAGAGGAAAGGCCTTTCGGAAATTAATTTCTCGCGCCGTTGATCTTGCCGTAATTACGGAATAAGGGAATTACGTAATCCCGAAGCGGCGCAAAGAAATCCCGGAGCGGCACTGAATTTTTTTGACTTTTAAAGGCTTTCTTATATAAGGCGCGGTATTTTTTTGTTTGTTCTATTTTTTTGGAGGAAATCATGGCTTTGAAGCTTAGAGGCGCAAGAAAAGCTAAGGCGAAAGATGTTGAAGCGGCTGCGCATATCGTTGAAAACGACGCTTTTCAGGAACAGGGTAAAAAAGTTGTTCTCGAACATCCTTATTTTATTTTCGGCTGTGTTGCAGCAATAGTTGCCGTTGTAGTGATAGCTATGCTTGTTTCGACGGCTGTTAAATCGGCATCCGACGCAAAATCGCTTGAATATGCCGAGGCTGCGGAACTCCTCGACAAGGCTGACGGGGAAAATCCTGAAAACGCAAATGCTTCTTATGAAAAGGCTCTTGAAGCTTTCGGCAAAGTTATAAAAAACCAGTCCGGTTCCATGAATGCGGCTGCTTCGATGGTATTCTCAGGCCGTATTTACAAAGAGCAGTTCAACAACTGTGACAAGGCTGTCGATCTCTTCAAGCAGGCTCGCATGAGCGGCAAACTTGACACCGACATCCGTTTCGTCACCTACGAAGGCGAAGCGATGTGCTACTTCGACAAAGGCGATTTCGAAAAGGCTTCCGGCATTTGGAAGGAATGGCTCGACCAAAAGACCGATATCTATAAGGATTACGCGCTTTATTACATCGGCATGGCTTATGAAAAACTCGGAAAAGCCGATGATGCGGCAGAGTATTACAACAGATTGAAAAACGAGTATCCGAAGAGCGTTCTTATTGCCAAGATAGTCAGCAAAGTCGCAACGAAAGAGCCGGAAAAAGCACAGAATTAATGTCTCAGCTCAAATTCTTCCCATTTTTTTTCATTTTTTTATTTTCACTCCGGATTTTTGCCGAATTTGACGAAAATGCCGGAAGGTCGCCTGTTTTTGTCAAAAAAGGGGAGCCCCATCTTGCTATCGAATGGGCTGTTCCGCTCAAGAAGAATCAGGTCCAGGTGAACAGGCGCGAAGAGGCGGGCGTGACGTTTTTCGGAGACGGTCTGCTCGTTGCCGCGAGGTCGGGTGAACTTCATTTTTTCGGAAAAAACGGAGAACTCAGATCGACTGCCGTTTTTGAAGGAGAGTGCACGGTCGCACCGGTCGCAGTCGATGAAACGCACGCGCTTGTTCCTGTTTCGAATTCGGTGTTCATGCTTGAACTCGTAACTGCAAAAAAAGGGAAGAAGACCGAATACAGCTGGAAAGTCCTCTGGAATATCACGGGAAAGGCTACTGTCGCGGCACAGCCTTTCATTTATGAAGACAAATTCGTTCTCATCCAGTTCCACGACAGCGCGATCTATGTCGTCGATAAGGAGAGCGGCGAACTTAAAAACATGTACAGCGACTATGAAAACAGCGAGGAACTTGCCGTTGTGCGCCTTGCTCCGCCGGTAGTTGTCGGAGGAAAGATAGTTTTCGGCTTTTCCGACGGCACTATCACATTTTTCATGCTGCGGGACGAAGGGAAAGTAGATCTTGTCCCTTACTACAAATTCAAGACCGCGAATGCGATGAAAAGATTCGAAAAACGTGATTTTTTCGATATCCTTTCTTTTGTTCAGATCGAAGATTCCATCCTTTTTTCAGGCGGGGAATACGGCGGCGTGATCGTTGACGGAAAGCCGGTGAAACTTGAGAACATGGAGGATCTTGAACTTATGAAGTATGAGAACGGTTTTGCCGGTTTCGGGCGCCGCGGGATCTTTCTTTTCGATGAGAACGGAAAATTCAAAGCGCAGCCTTTCAAGTCGATGAACTATGTCACGAATCTTGTTTTGGGGAACGGTTTTGCGGTCGCGATGACCTCGGGCGAAGGTCCTATGCTGGGCGATACCGATGCTTTCATACATCTTCTTTCACCCGATTTTACGAAGGATCATTACTCCATGATGATACCGAACGGTGTGTCGAGCAATGCGGTGTGTGACAGGAATTCTTTATACTTCGTTTCGGACATGGGAGTTCTGTATAAATTTAAAGTGTTAAAATAATGGAAAATTTTCTTGCAATATCGCAAAAAATGATTAGAAAAGAGCGGCTTTTTTGAGATGAGACTTTTATGGAGGAATGAATGAATAAGTCGAATTTAATTGCTGTTTTTTCAGAAAAAGCAAACCTTTCAAAGAGAAATGCGGAACAGTTCGTAAACCTTATGATCGATGCTATGATCGAAGCCCTCAACAATGGCGAGCGTGTAGAGATCAGAGGCTTCGGCAGTTTTGTAGTCCGCACTTACGGTGCTTATGAAGGCAGAAATCCCAAAACCGGCGAAACGATAAGCGTCGATCAGAAGAAACTTCCTTTTTTCAAGGCAGGTAAAGATCTTCTTTCCCGCATCAATGACTGATTAACTTCAGTTTTTTGCCGCTTCGTGCGGCATTTTTAGCTTTTCGGATAACTTATGTCGTTTAAAGCTGAATTTTATTTTACGGCTGCGGCCATAAGGCTTGCGAGATATTTTATTTCGCAGAACGACGGAAACGAGATCGTTATGGTCGGCAAAGCCGATCCTGACGGCAAAATCTGTGATCTGCGCCGCGTTGCAATGGGGGATGCAGGCTCTGTTCCTGCGGTGATAGCCACTGCGGCTCCAGGTGAGATACTCATTCACAATCATCCGAGCGGAAATGTCAATCCGAGCGGTGCAGACATCGAAGTCGCTGCCCGTGCAGCCGAAAAAAGTGTCGGGTCATACATTGTCGACAACGATGTGCTCAACGTTTTTCCTGTCGTCGAGAGGATCGAACCTGAGAACACTGAAACGGAACCTGTCGATCTTGAGGAGGTCGCAGGGATCTTCAGTCAGAACGGCAGACTTGCACAGTCCGACAGTTCGTTCGAGTTCAGGCGTCCGCAGACCGAGATGGCTCTCTCTGTTGCCGAAGCGGTAAACTCTTCGTCTATCCTGATTTCTGAAGCGGGGACCGGGACCGGCAAAAGTTTTGCGTATCTTGTTCCGGCGCTGCTCTATGTCTCGAAAAACAAAGGGAAGAGAGTCGTTGTGAGCACTTCGACGATCGCTCTGCAGGAGCAGCTTTTCAATAAGGATATCCCGGCGCTTCTCAAAAAACTTGATATCTCCGATGTCGGGACTGTCGTTTTGAAAGGGAGGGGCAACTATCTCTGCAAAAGGAGATACGCCGACTTCAGAATGGGAAGTGTTCAGCTGAAGATCGATGACGCCGCTTCCCAAAAGACTCTCGACATTGTTGAGGAGATCGACCGCTGGCTCAACTACACGGATGACGGATCGCGTTCCAACATGAATTCCGCGCTTTCTCTCGATATCTGGAACGAGATCTGCGCCGATGAACTTGCCTGCGAGAAAAGCAAATGCCGTTTTTTCAATTCGTGCTTCTTTTTCAAGGCGAGAAGACGGGCCAATTTTGCTTCTCTCATCCTTGTGAACCACCATCTGCTCATGGCCGATGTCTCGATGAAATCAGAGGAGGAGGAGGGTGAAGGCCTTCTGCCGAAATTCGATATTCTTGTAATTGACGAGGCTCACAACATTTTTAAAAGCGCGGTCAGTTTTTTGGGCGAATCGGTCTCGTCGAACACGCTTAGAAAACTGCTCGGAAAACTTTACAACACTTCGTCAGGTCAGGGGCTTTTGACGAAACTTCTCAACAACAATGCAAATTCGATGCTGCTGAAACCGCTTGAAAAGGCGGTAAACATACTTTCGGGCGGCTTTCAGGCGAAACTTGCGCACTCGTTTATCCCTGAACTGATCTCTATTTTGGGCAAAAACAGCGATGAAACGCTTTTCGAGCTTGACGATCCCGAAAAACGGAAGGAAATGACTGACGTTCTCGGCAAAATAGTGACTGTTGTGACCGATGTTACCGATCTGATAGCGCCTGTAGTGAAACTTTTGAAAGAAAAGGATTCGGAGCATACGGAACTTCGCACTGTTATGGACGATATGAACCGTTCGCTTCTCACAGATCTTGACGGAGTTGTCGCGAAACTGGCCTCCTACGCCGGTTTCTACAGCGAATTCTGCATCGGGACCAACACTGAGAATCAGGTCTTCTGGGGTGAAAAGAGCGGCGAAACGCTCACTCTGACGATAAGTCCGCTCGATGTTCAGAAGATCCTTGCCGACAATCTCTACAAAGGTGTCAAAAGTATAATTTTCACATCCGCGACTCTCACTACAGGCAGAGATGAACACGGTTTCGATTTCTTTTACCGTGAAAGCGGATTGGACAAGACCGACAGGGAGAAAAAGGCGATAAGTCTGGAAAGCTGTTTCGACTACTCTTCCCAGATAAAGGCTTTCATCGGCGGAGACATGCCAGATCCTGCTTCGAACAGAGAACTTTTCGATTCGGAAAGTATCGATGCGGCGCACGACATCGTCAAGGCTTCAGGGGGCGGAGCCCTTGTCCTTTTTACTTCGATAAGCCACCGCGAAAACGCTCTCAAATACTTTTCGGATCTCGATTTTGAAGTCATTTCGCAGGGAAAGATGCCTGTCCAGGCGATAATGAAGAAGTTCCGCGAAGACGTGAACGCGACGCTTCTTGCGACCGAGACTTTCTGGGAAGGGATCGACATGAAAGGGGAGACTCTGCGCAATCTTGTGATAGTCAAACTTCCTTTCCGCTTTCCGAGCCATCCTTTTATCAAGCGTTATGTGGCGCGCCTCGAGCAGGAAACCGGGAAAGGCGGATTTCAGGTCTATACGCTGCCGAATGCAGTCCTCAAGTTCAAGCAGGGTTTCGGGAGACTTATCCGCACGAAGAGCGATATCGGGACTGTTACGGTGCTCGACAAACGCATCGCAGAGAAGTATTACGGCCGCGATTTTATCAAGTCGGCGCCTGCCGGAGTGAAGTTCAACGTCCTGCCGGTCGCTCAGATTGTGCGTCAGATCGAAGATTTTTTTGGCAAAAACAATGAATAATACTATGAATCGCCTGAAAAATGATTATATTCACGAGATTTTGTTATTTTTATAAACGGAGATTTTAATGAGAGTCAGTCAGCTTTTTTTCCAGACATTGAAGGAAGTTCCGAAAGAGGCGCAGATCGAGAGCCACCGTCTGCTTTACCGCGCCGGAATGATACAGAAACTCGCGAGCGGCGTTTACAACTACCTTCCGCTTGCCCTCAGAAGCATAAGAAAGCTTGAGGATATCATCCGCGAAGAGCTCAACAAACGCGGCTGTCAGGAAGTCCTCATGCCTTCGGTCCAGCCGGCCGAACTCTGGCAGGAAAGCGGCAGATGGAACTACTACGGCCCGGAACTTCTCCGCCTGAAAGACAGAAAGGGCGGTGATTTCTGCCTGGGACCGACACACGAGGAAGTCATCACAGACATGGTCCGCCGCAATCTCAGAAGCTACAAGCAGCTGCCTTACAACCTTTACCAGTTCCAGAGCAAGTTCCGTGACGAAGTCCGTCCGCGTTTCGGCCTGATGAGAGGCAGAGAGTTCATAATGAAGGACGGTTATTCGTTCGACGTCAGCGAGGAGAAGGCGAAGGAATCATACAAAAAAATGTATGAGGCTTACAACGCGATCTTCAAAAGAAGCGGTCTTAAATTCAAGCCGGTCGATGCCGCAACAGGTGCTATCGGCGGCGATATGAGCCATGAATTTCAGGTCCTTGCCGATGCGGGTGAAGATACGATCCTTTCCTGCAGCAAGTGCAACTATGCGGCAAACCTTGAGAAGGCGACTTCCGTTTACAGCGAAGGCAGGCTTGATCCTTCGGCGGTCCCGCCTGTTAAAGATGTCGAAACGCCTGACCAGAGATCGGTGGAAGAAGTTGCCGCGTTTTTGGGTAAAGATACAAAAGAAATAATGAAATCAATGATCTACATGGTCGATGAAGAGCCGGTCATGATCCTTGTCAGAGGGGACAAGGAGATCAACGAGGCGAAAGTCCAGGCTTTCTGCAAAGGAAACGCGGTAGAGCTCGCAGGTGATGCTCTGATCGAGGATATTTCCGGCGCTCCGCACGGATTCATCGGGCCTGTAGGTCTCAGAAAACAGATAAAGATCCTTGCCGACTATTCGGTAACGACTATGCCTTCGCTCACTGCAGGCGCCAACAAAGAAGGCTACCACATCGAAAACGTCGTTATGCGCAGGGATTTCACGCCGGATGCGGTCGGTGATTTCGTCGTTACGACGGCGGGCGAGAGATGTCCGCACTGTGACGGCGTGCTTGAAGAGTGCAGAGGTATCGAAGTAGGGCAGGTCTTCTATCTCGGAACGAAATACAGTTCGAAAATGAAATGTGAGTTCATCGACGAAAACGGCGAATCTGTTCCTGCTGTCATGGGCTGCTACGGGATCGGTGTCGGCAGGACGGTCCAGGCCGCGATCGAGCAGAACCACGATGAATTCGGCATAATCTGGCCGATGGCGCTTGCTCCCTACGAGGCGATAGTCCTTCCGCTTCAGATGAACAAAGAGGAAGTGAAGAACGCGGCGTTCGATTTTTATGAAAAACTCAATGCGGCCGGAGTTGAAACGGTCATCGACGACCGCGACGAAAGGGCGGGCTTCAAATTCAACGACGCGGACCTCGTCGGATACCCTGTCCAGATAATTTTCGGCGCAAAATCGCTTGAAAGAGGCGTTGTCGAAGTAAAGATCCGCAAAACAAACGAAAAGCAGGAGATGAAGATCGAAGACGCTGTTGATTTTGTCGTCAATTTCAAGAGGGAAGAACTGAAGATCAAATGAGAAAAATCTTTTCTCTGATCATCGTTTTTTGTTTTGTCCTGCCCGTTTTTGCCGCAAAAGTAAAGTATGATCCTGAAATAAAAGTCGATGAAAATCTGACGATCCCGCTCAGGAATTACGGTGTTTTTGCGCCGGCCTCGTTTTCTCTCTACGCGATAGGGCTTTATGTCGCCGGGACAGAGACCGACAATATGAAGATCAAAGACGGTGACCAGCCGATGGCCATCCGTCTTGTCTCGCTTTCCAATCTTCTCGGCATGAACAAGCTCATCAGCGAACTCAGACGCGGTTTCAGCTACGGAATGAGCCACGACAAGGAGTTCCTTAAAACGATCCAGACGCGTATCGACACGTTTCTTGCAATGCTCAAAAATTCAGGCAAAAAACCGAAAAAGAACAAACAGATAACATTCCTCTATCTTCCGGGTAAAGGAACCAGGATCTATTTTGAGTCCGAGCTTTTAGGCGAGATAAAAGGGCATGATTTCAAGCGCGCCCTCTTCGGGATATGGTTCAACAGCAACTGCGCCGATCCGAAACTTCGCGACGAAGCGATCAAAATAAGAAAAAAGTGAGGTCATTTTGAGCGAAAAACAAACTCTCACCAAAATCCCGATACTGTCTCAGAACACGCTTTCGACCTATATCCGCAGCGTCCTTTCTGTCCCTGATCTGACACGTGAAGAGGAAGCCGACCTTTTTAAGGAGTTCAAAGAGACACAGAGCAAGGAAGCGGCGCAGAAGATCATCGTAAGCAACCTGAAACTCGTCGTTAACCTTGCATATAAATTCAGGAATTTCCGCGATGTCCCCGATCTCATTCAGGAGGGGAGTCTCGGTCTTCTCACCGCTCTGCAGAAGTTCGATCTCGACAAAGGTGTCCGCTTTGCCACTTACGCGACGTGGTGGATCAAGGCTAAGATACAGGAGTTCATCATCAGTCAGATGAGCATAGTCCGCTTCGGAAAAAGCCGGGACGAGCGCAAACTTTTCTTCAACATGATGGCGACGATAAAGGATATCCAAAGCTATGACAAAGACGGTGAGATATCGAAGGAGGAACTTATCCAGGAAGTTGCGAAAAGGCTCAATGTCACTCCCGACAAAGTCATCGACGCGCTTCAGGTCGTCTCATCATACAACGATGTTTCTATAGACCAGACGATCGAAGGAAGCGACGAAAAACTGATCGAACTCAAAGACAAAAGCGATTTCGATCAGGAGATCGACGACGAGGATATGAGGATCAAGCTTAGAAATGCGATAAGTACGCTTAACGAAAGGGAAAAATTCGTTATCTGGAACCGTTATCTTGCCGATGAAACGATGACTTTGGAGGAGATCGGCGAGAAATACGGCATTTCAAAAGAGCGCGTCAGACAGATCGAATCACGTGCGCTTGCCAAGATCAAAATGTTTACGATGAAAGCGCCGAAACTGCTTCCGCAGGCTTCAGGCGATGCAGAGGATATCTTTTAAAGCTTAGATGCACTTTTCGCCGTTCCATTTGAAACCGGCTTTGCATTTGAAACGGCATTCGCTGCCTATCTCGATCCTGCACTGGTACTGACTGCCGTCAAAAGTGAGTTCTCCGAAACATTTGTAGCATTTTCCTGTCTCTTTGCCGTACTCGTAATCGTTTTCGCAGGGAACTGTGGGTGTGCAGACCCATTCGTCAGTCGAAGCTACTGCGCCGTTTTCTGTGAACGAAGATGCATATTCCATGGGATTGGATGCAGGATCGTATGTTTCCTGAATCTCGCCTGATTTGTTGAATTTATAGATCGGTTTGCCGCAGCAGCACGGAGCCTGTTCGCTGGAATTGCTCGCCTCTTTGAAACAGGTCGAAGCAGGATCCTGCTTGTAGATAAAAACTCCGCTTTTGCTTGTAAAGTACATTACGTAGGCATACTGGCCGCAGCCCGTGTATTCGCAGAGTCCGTCAACATCGCCTGTTCCTTCCGGACAGTCAGGAGGCAGAGGTTCTTTGGATGAAGGAACTGTATTTTCGAATGTCGAAGATGCCGCTTCTTCGTTGTAGCTCCCGGCATTTGAAGGTGAAAAACCTTCGCTTCCGCATTCCTGTTCCAGATATTCAGCAGTGTTCCATACACCGTTTTGAGGAAGCCCGGCACATTCTGTTGTTCGTTTCGTCCCTGGTTCACACACGCCGTGATCATCCGGTTCTTCATGTGTGTCGGCATCGTCATCGGGCGTTGTATCGCCGTCATCATTTACGGTGTCGACGTCATCATTTGCTGTGTCGCCCTCATCATTTACGGTGTCGGCGTCATCCTCGGACTCTGTGTCGGTCTCGACCGGCGGCGTGTCGTTGTCATCGGAAACGGCCTCTTCTTCATCGGTCGCAGGATCGGAGTCGGTGTCTTCATCGTTCAGAGTCTCTTGCGGTTCATCAGTTTCAGGATTCGTGATACGCATACTTTCTTCGCAGGAGATAAAAAACAGCATCGCTGAAATCAGCATGAAAATGAGAGAAAACTTTTTCATAGAACCCTCCACAAAAAGCCTTAACAAGAACAAAAACTCTTAATTTTACTCCGAATCTTAAAAAAATAAAGCCGGTTTTCTGTATGTTTTTATGAATTTCCCGAAACGGTTCCGGGTTTTATCTTTCCCCCGGTCCTTTCGACCAGATCCGCAATGAATTTTTCGACTGAAGCGATCGGGATCCTGACTGTGACTGAACTTCCTGTTTCGGTATAAGTCGTTGATTTTATTTCCAAACCATCAAATCTGCCGATGTAGCTCATTGCGATTCCGGTGAAATCGAAAGGGATATTCACAACGAGTTCCTTCTTTATTATGACGGTCTCGATTTTTGCAGAATCCAACGCGGCTCTTGCAGATGCTCCGTAAGTTCTTGTCAAACCGCCTGTTCCGAGCTTGATCCCGCCGTAATAACGGACACTTGTGACCAAAACATTGAAAAGTTCCTTTCTGAGGATCTCGTTGTAGATCGGAAGTCCTGCTGTGCCCGAAGGTTCGCCGTCGTCGCTGTAACGGAAAACCGCTGTTTCTCCTTCACCTAAAAGATAGGCAAAACAGATATGTGTGCAGTCGTAATGGATCTTCCAGAGTTTTTTGACGGTCTCCTCGGCTTCTTCTTTTGTCGAAACGGGGAAGCACTGCGATATGAAACGGCTGTTTTTCTCTTTTATTTCTATCGGCTGCGTCGGCTCAAAGAGAGTTTTGTACTGTTCGATCATCATTCTTTTTTTCTTTTAAAGTCTCTTCCGACGGGAGGACCAGAATGAGTACTCCGATTGTGAAGGTGATTATCGCAACGAGCTGCGAAGTCGAAAGCATATTGTTGAAGAAGAGTCCGCGGTCGTCAGCCCTGAAAAATTCGATCATGAAGCGGAAAGTGCCGTACATCGTGAGCCAGAGTCCGATAAGTTCGCCGTCTTTTTTCTTGTGTTTGCGGAAGTAGAACCAGAGAACGAGAAAGATCGATGAGGTCACGAATGTCGAGACCAGCTGCGTCGGCAGGACGGGGAGGGGAAGGTCTTTCAGATTGAGCAGGATATCTCTTGCAAACTGGTTTTTTGCGCTGAGCCCGTATCTTAAAAATATTTCTGCAAACGGTGAAGCCGATATCTCCCCGAAGCAGCAGCCGTTGAGATAGCAGGCGAATCTGCCGAGCCCGAGCCCGAAAGCAAGACCTAAAATGTAGCAGTCCAAGTATTTCATGAGCGGAGCTTTGTGCTTCGTGAACCACCATACTGCGGTCGGAAGTCCGAAAATGACTGTTCCGTAGAATGCAAGCCCGCCTTTCCACACTGCAAATATCGCGAGCGGTTTCTGGATGTAGATGTCAAGAAATCCGTCAAAAACGATGTGCATCGCTCTCGCACCCAAATAACCCATCGTTGTGGTTATAACGGCGCCCTGCAGAGCCATTTTTATATCGAGTTTGTTGCGTCTGATCTCCCACCATGTGAGAAAATTTCCGACTATGACGCAGATAATGACGACAAAATAAAATGAAGAAAAGGAAAAACCGCCTATCGACAGTGTAGGATGCATTATTTTGCCTCTTTTTTCTCTTTTTGACGTTTCGGCTGCAGGAAAAGTATTTCGACCGCAAGCAGGATTATCGCGACGACGATGGCTACATCAGCGATGTTGAATGTCGGCCAGTGGTATATTTCGCCGGCATGCCAGTCGATGAAGTCGATGACGGCAAAACCTCTGAAAAAGCGGTCGTAAAGGTTGCCGAAAGCTCCTGCAATGATGAGCCCGTAAATGATTTTCATGAATCTTGTTTCGGCGTAAGCCAAGAGAAGATAGATCACCAAAAGTGTTATGATGGTCGAAAAACCCAGAAAAATCAGCTGTCTTACAGAATCAGGAAAATTCGCGCCGAGCCCCCACAAAGCCCCTTTGTTTTCGACATAAATGAAGTTCCAGCAGTTTTCGAAAACGACGATCCCCGGCTTTCCTTTAAGAGTCAAAGCCCAGTTCTTGGTGAAAAAATCGATAAGAAAGACGGGAAGGACCACAGTCAGAAGATATATCGAATTTTTCCAGTTTATTTTTGCAAGTTTCATAAGTTTCTCCGTTTCAAAAATGCCACACGGCTAAAAAACAGAGTAATATAATCGGATTTGAAGGTTATGCAAAAAAACATTTTTTTGAAAAAATGCGCCGTATGAGTAAAATTTACCGCTTTTAGGAGGTGTTGATATGAAAAAAAGCAGTTTTTTTATTTTTATTGTGTCTTTATTCTTTATTTCATGCTCCAACGGAGAGGAACCGCTTGTTCCGTGCGTGACTGTTTCAGACTGTCCTGACAGTTCATATTCCTGTTTCGACGGCTTCTGCGTCCATGCAGGTTCGGTCGTCGATCCTACTGATACTGACAGTGGAGATCCTTCCGGTGACACGCTTCCTGAAGGTGAGGTGAATGACGGCGGCGACACTTCCGACAACGGTGAAAACGGCAGGGACGATGAAACGGATTCCGGACTGCCGGATCCTGTGACCGAAGATGACGATGATGTCCTGCAGGATACTGACACTGTTGAAGAAAACGATGATGACATTCCCGCCGCTGATGACGAAAAGAGCGACGAAGACGGCGTCGAGGGCGAAGATGCCGATTCCGGGAATAACGGTGATAATGACAATGATACCGGCAATGATACCGATGCCGATGCCGATGATGATGTTGACAATGATGCCGATGCCGATAATGATACGGATACCGAAGTGGAACTTCCGACTGAACTGTCAGCCTGCGCTGCTGCGATAGCTGCACTTCCTCACGGCGGAAAATACGACTGGGATGACGGCACGACTCAGGGATTTTCGACCAATACATACTGGAATCTTGTCGGATCCTCGGTCCTTCCGGCAAGAAGCGGCTCTTACAGTTTCGGAGCATACTCCGCAAATAAAGGTTATTCTCAAAATATGGATTACACTTCGGCTTTGGGACCTGCAGATCTTTCTGCCTGCAAAACCTGCATGGTAAAGGCGGCATTCTATGCAAAAGGCAAAAATTATTCTTCCAGCTGTACAACGTCAAACCGCACTTTTATCCATCCGACCTGTAACGGTGAAGGTGCCGTAACAGCGACCAACGCTACCGGCGTTCCTTGGAATCAGATTCCGTCATCACCGTGGGTATCGACTAAAGAGGATTCAGGCGCAGAGTTTATAACATACGCTACAGGTTGCCGCTATTCGGATCAAGCTTGGGTAGATGAATATCATAACAAACCTTTGATGTGGACGATTCCTGATACCTGTATGACGGACGAGTTCGTTTTCGGTCTGAGATTCAGAAGTGACAGTTCAGTCGAAGGGCACGGTCTTGTCGTTGACGATCTGACGATATACGCTACGACCAAAAACAAGCCGAAAGGTGAATTCGAATCGGCTGAAAACGGAAAAATCACAGGCTGGGCCTGCGATCCCGATGCATATCCGGAAAAAGTTCCAGTCAAAGTCAGATACTACAAAAACAAAGACGAATCAGTCGTAGCGGCTGAACGCAGTATCGATGCTGAAATAGAAAGGACCGGTCTTACGCAGTGCGACGGAACATACGACCACGGTTTCGAGATCCCGCTTGATGCGGAACTTGCCGTGATCCTTGGCATCGGAACTCACAGCGCGGCCGTTTTTGCCGGCGATCTTCCGGCAGAGTGCGCCGGAGCTTATGAACTGATAGGCAAAAAAGAGTTTGAAATAACCAGTCTTGATCCCAAAAAATAATAATTTCAAGGAGTTAAAAATGTGTGACTGTATTTTCTGCAAAATCGTAAAAGGCGACATTCCTTCGCCGCGTCTTTATGAAGACGAAAATTTCATCGTTATCCGCGACATCAACCCGCTCTGCAAAGTTCACGATCTTATAATCACGAAAAAACACATCAAATCGGTGAACGAGATCGAAAAGGATGACGAAAAGATATTCGCGTCGCTTTTCACGGTCGCAAAAAAGATCGCTGCTATGGAAAACATGGCTGAAAGCGGCTACCGCGTTGTCGTAAATTCCGGCAAAGATTCAGGGCAGGCCGTTCCGCATTTCCATGCTCACGTTCTGGGCGGAGAAGACCTCAAAGGCAAACTTCAGGGAATGTGATCCTGAAAATGGATATTTTTCTGATCGGGAAGGGGAACGTCGGGACCGCTCTCTCTAATTTCCTGCAAATACGCGGAATCAATTATGAAATTCTTGAAAAAGTGCCGGAAGACAAGATCGGGATGATCTTCCTGGCAGTCTCCGATTCTGCAGTAAAGCCTCTTCTGGAAGAAACTCTGAGGAAAAATCCTGGAATTTTCGCAGTTCATTTTTCGGCGGCGACGCAATTTGAAGACAAGCGCGTTTTTCTGCTTCATCCTTATTCTTCGATAAATAAGGGAAGTAAGTTGGATCAAATACTTTTTACACTTTGGGGCACGCATGATCCCGATTTTGAAGAGATGCTGAAAAAGGCGGGGCTTGATTTTGTCTATTGCGGTAAAAATCCTGACCGGCTTTATCACGCATCGGCTGTAATTAGCGGAAATTTCACGCAGTTTTTTGCAATTCATGCTTTAAAGTTTCTCCAGTCATCCGGTCTTTCAAAAGATGTCGCCGAAAGACTCGTCCGTCAGCTCGTCAACTCTTCGCTCGACAACATTTTCCGCAACGGGAAAAACGGTCTGACAGGCCCGGCTGTCCGCGGCGAAAAGGAACTCCTGTTCAAAGAATACAGTGCTTTGTCAAAGGAAGATCCCGCGCTTGCCGCACTTTTCAAAACCGTGAACGAAACTATTTCCGATTCATTGCCGAGGTCTTGAAACTCAAACGCAAAACTTGAAAAAAATATGACCCTGACTAATCTTTTGTGACTTTTTTACGGAGGAGCCGATGTCATACAGAAGAATTTTGCTCAAAGTGAGCGGCGAAGCGATGCTTGCCAAAGACGGAAGGCCGATCGATCAGGATTTTCTCTCATACCTTTCAAACGAGATAAAGCCGGTTGTCGAAGCAGGTGTCCAGGTGGCGATAGTTGTCGGCGGAGGCAACATTTTCAGAGGCCTTTCGGCAAACACCGAAAGCGGGCTTGACCGCGTGACGGGCGACAACATGGGAATGCTCGCCACGATGATAAACTCTCTCGCGCTCAAAGCGGCGTTCGAGGCACACGGAATGCCGACAACGGTGATGTCAGCGATAGAGATCAACAAAGTCGCCGAATATTTTGTCCGCGAAAATGCCGTCAAACACCTTGAAGCTGGCAGGATCGTGGTTTTCGGCGCGGGAACAGGAAACCCGTTCTTTACGACCGACACGGCATCTGCTCTGAGAGCTGTGGAAATAGGCGCCGACCTCCTGGTCAAAGCGACTAAAGTCGACGGACTTTACGACAAAGACCCGAAAAAATTCACCGATGCAGTGTTCATAAAACAGACGACTTATCAGGATGCTCTCTCCAGAAAACTCAAAGTCATGGATATGACCGCGATAACTCTCTGCGAAGAGAACAAATTGCCGGTAAAGATCATAAATATTTTTGAAAAAGGCAATATTTTCAAGGCTTTGACAAGCGATGAAGTTGGTAGTTTAGTTACATATTAGTGGAGAAAAAGATGTTTGAACAGAAAACTTTTTTTGACAATTTAAAGTCAAATTACGACAAATCGATCGATTCCTACAAAAACGAGATCGGACAGTACAGAACGGGAAAGGCTTCCCCGAAACTGCTCGACAGTATTTTTGTTGACTACTACGGAACAAAAACCCCGCTCAACCAGATGGCTTCGGTCACGACTCCCGATGCAAGGCTCATCGTCGTCCAGCCGTATGACCGCTCGGCTCTGAAAGGGATCGAAACAGCGATCAGAAACGCAAACATCGGCTTCAACCCGAGCAATGACGGCATCGTCGTAAAAGTTCCGGTTCCCGCTCTCACGCAGGAAAGAAGAAAAGAACTCGTAAAACAGCTGAGCCAGCTTTCTGAGAAGTTCAAAGTAAGTCTCAGAAACATCCGCCGCGATGCGCTTGATGAGATAAAACGCGCTCAGAAAGACAAAGAGATCACCGAAGACGACGAAAAGAAATTCACCGACAAGATCCAGAAAGACCTCAACGACTATATCAAAAAACTCGAAGACATCACCAAAGCGAAAGAGAAAGAGATCCTCGAAGGATAACTTGATCCTGTAAATTTGATAAAAAACTGAAGTGCCGGGCTGTGACCGCCCGCGCTCCGACACTATCTTCTCTTCATAATCGCGACGACTATGAAAACGAGGAAGGTGAGGACTACGATGATGACGGGAATTACCATCGACATTCCCGATGAGGAGACTTTTACTTCGTCCCACATGTCGTTGAGGCGGCGCATTTCGGTGTCGTCAAAGTATTTCATGATGGCACATCTGGAAACGATGTCTTCGGTCGGATACTGAGCGGAGCACTGTCTTCCGATTACGTCGGTGATGACGGTGAAATCCATGTTGGCCTTAGCGTTTTCGGGCTGTGCGAGGAAGTTGATGAACTCCTGAAAAATTTGTATTCATAGATTTCTTCAGTGATTATTTGCGTTAAATCGGTGCTTTAACTTGCATTTTTCAGGGAAATAAGGCAAAAAGATTCGGGAAAAAGAGATGTCTTTCTATGGTGCTTGCATCAGTTTGTAAGATAGATTTGGTCTTAAGGGGAGAACAATGTCGGGACAACTGATTACGAATGATCAAAATCTTTTGATTGATAAAATGCGGAATGTGATTCCGAGCTCTAAATTTATCTATGTTTTGGTTGGATATTTCTATTTCAGCGGTTTCTGCGAGCTTTCAAAAGATATAAAAGATAAAAAAATGAAAATTCTCGTAGGAATGGACATTGATAAAATAATCAGCGGAAAACTAAAAGAGACAGCATTTGTCGAAAAATTTGATGAAGAGAGGAGTGATTATGAAATAAGAAAAGATTATTACGAAAAACTCACTCTTCTTATCAATGAAACGGATAATTTCGACAATAGTCAACAGGAAGGAAACCTGAAATTGTTTCTTGATAAAATCAAAGACGGTTCTTTGGAAATAAAGAAAACCAGAGAGCCTAACCATGCAAAAATGTATGTTTTTGAATATGATGAAAAACATAATGAAAACGGAGACTTGTTAGGAACGGTTGTCACTGGTTCAAGTAATTTTTCATACAGTGGTCTTGCCGGGAGGCATGAAATAAATGTCATGTTTAAAGACAATCGAGACTTTCAAGAGGCAAAAGATTTATTCAACAAGCTTTGGGAAAACTCTGTGGATATTGTCAGCGAATATAATAAAGAGGACTTTTTTACAGAAGTTCAGAAAAAAATTTGGGTTGACAATGTGCCGAATCCTATATTGCTTTGGATAAGGGCTTTATCAGAATATTTTTCCGTAAAAAATGATAAATCGGTAAAATTTCCGAATGATATAAACAAGAAATTTGCTAATTTAAAATATCAGACTGATGCAATTCAGCAGGCTCTTGCGACTATAAAACGACATAACGGCGTAATAATTGCCGATGTTGTAGGTCTCGGAAAATCAATAATTGCCTCAGCATTAGCCTACAATCTGCAACTTCCGACAATAATTATTGCTCCACCGCATCTTAAAGACCAGTGGGAAGGATACAGATATAAATTCAAATATAATGCCCGTGTTTTCAGTAGCGGTAAAATTGAGGATGCTTTAACTGATTTCAATTTTGATGAAGAATATCTCATCATTGTTGATGAAGCTGCAAGGTACAGGAATCCGGAAACAAAAGACTATGCAAATCTTCACAAACTGTGCCAAGGCAATAAAGTCGCTTTGCTGACTGCTACCCCTTTCAACAATAATCCTGAAGATGTTTTTGCTCTTATCCAACTTTTTCAGATTCCTGCAAAATCGACAATAAGAACTGTTCAGAATCTATCATCTGCTTTCAGGGAACTTATTAAAGAGTATAAAATTCTTCAAAAATCGAACCGTAGCAATAAGCTCAAGAAACCTGAACTTGAAGAACAAATCCATGAAATTGCCGTAAAAATCAGAGAATTGATATTTCCGGTAATTATCAGAAGAACAAGAATAGACTTGGATATCATTGAAGAATACAAAGAAGATCTGCAAGGTCAGGGTATATTTTTCCCAAAGGTTCATGATCCTCAGGCGAAAACTTATGAATTAGGAACACTTGCGCCGCTTTATGAAGCAACCACGGAAAAGATTTATTCAAAAAAAGATGATCTTAAAAACAACAAAGAATGTTTCAGCGGAGCAAGATACAGACCTTTGTCTTATCTCAAACCGGAAGCCCGGGAAAGAATGAAAAAAGAAATGACCGCGGCAGAATCAAGAGATTTGGATTACTTGATAGAAGGTCAGAAAAATATTGCCGGATTTATGAGAACTCTTCTTGTCAGAAGATTTGAAAGTTCGCTCGACGCTTTCAAAAAAACTGTCGATTCAATTCTTAAAGCATCTGAAGATATAAAAAAATGGTTTGATCAAGGTCAAATTCCAATAAGAAAAAAAGGCAATGTGATAGATGTCGATTCTTTGCTTACGGACGTTAACGGCGAAGAACTTGAAATGTTTTCCGAAGAAGTCAACGAGCGTCTTGAGAATCTGAAAGAAAAAGGTTATCAGTTCTTTCTGAGCGAAGATTTAAACGATGATTTTCTCAAAGATATAGAGAGAGATATTAAAATTCTTAAAGGAATCCGTTCCGATTGGGAAAAGGTAACTTTTGACCCCAAACTTGAAGCATTTTCCGAAATTTTAAAATCGGAAATTCACAACGATCCTAACAGAAAAATCATTGTGTTTTCAGAATTCGCCGATACCGCGAATTATTTGTTCGAGAAGCTGAAATTCGGTTTGCGTGTAATGAAATACACTTCCGCAGATGCAACAAAAGGGATAAAAAGGAACATCGAGCGAAATTTTGATGCCGGTCTGGAAGAGAATGAACAGTTAAACGATTTTGATATTCTCATTGCTACGGATGCGATATCTGAAGGCTACAACCTGCATCGCGCTGGAACAATTTTCAATTACGACATTCCTTACAATCCGACACGTGTTATTCAGCGTATCGGGCGTATAAACCGAATAAACAAAAAAATGTTTGATGAACTTAAGATTTATAATTATTTCCCGACTGAAAAAGGAGAAAAAGAAACCGGAATTAAGACGATATCAACTTTTAAAATGGCAATGATTCATGCTTTGATTGGAGAAGATGCAAAAATTCTTACCGATGACGAAGCTATAAACAAACATTTTGCAGAACAACTTCGCAAAGAAAAGCAGCTTCAGGAGGAAGAGTCATGGGATGCAAAATACAGGCAACATCTTAATTTGATTCAAAAAAAACATCCTGAATTGTATGAGGCCGCTTTGTCGCTTCCGTTTAGAAGCAGAGTTAAGAGAACAAAACCGTCATGGCGATCCGGAGTTCTTGTTTTTGGTAAGAAAGGGGAAGAATGCGCATTTAAATTTGCCGAATCAGACGGAACTATTGAAGATATCAAGGTAGAGGAAGCCTTCAGACTTATGGAGGCTGATGTTTCCGAAAAAGGAATGAGTGTTTCATCAAGTTTTGACTGGCTTTATCAGAATGTAAAAAAGAACCTGTTTGTCTATCCTTCGAATTCCAAAGGAGACAGGACACAAACGGAAACTACAGATAAAATAAGGGGCCTGATCAAAACCAATCCGGATAAAAAAGAATATCTTAAAGAGCTTCTTTATGCCGTATCTGATTTAAAAGTTATTGCGGGAGATAACATGAAAATGATAAGGAACATTGATTCCGATAAAGAGAGAGAAGGAATTGCTGAAATAGAGAAGGAAATACCTTTTGATTATTTAGAAAAAATCAGAAGAAGATCCCGCGCTATTGATGGCGGCGAAGAAAGTATAATTCTTGCAGAAGAGTTGAATTAAAGAGGGATAAAATGAGTTACGATTTTAAAGCCAGATTCAACGAAGAAGATTTTATGGGATTCGTAAAAAACAAAATGTTCCCTGGTTCTGATTTTTATTGGAAACGCGCAAATTACAAAACCGAAGATTTTGCGTTAAATAGAATAAAATCAATAACTTTGCTGGGAAGATCCGAGGATTTTGATCTTGCCATTTACGATATGACTCATGAAAGTGAAAACGATCCTAAAGTTTCACTGACTAGGGAAGCGTTCAAGTTTATGCGTCAAAATGTTGAGGATTCAACTCCTAACGCCTTGATTATCTTCAAATCAAACAACAGTGATAATTATCGTCTCTCTTTACTTACGACAGATTACAACAAGGTCGGCAAAAAAACCGAAAGAGAAATTTCGAATCCTAGAAGATTTTCATTTTATCTCGGACCCGATGCCAAAACAAAAACTCCGGAACAATTTTTAATAAAAAAAGGGGCAATCTCAAACCTTGAAGATTTAAAAAGCCGTTTTTCGGTTGAAGTCGTAAACAAGGAATTTTATTCAAAAATTGCCGAACTTTTTTATCGTTTCATTGATGAAGCAAAATATCCGAATGCTGATAGAAAGAAGTTTTTTGCGGTAAAACTGATTGGAAGAATCATTTTCTGCTGGTTTTTGAAAAAGAAAAAATCCGATGCCGGCAAACCGCTTATTTCTGAAGAACTTTTATCTTTGGAATCACTCGGAAAACATCAGAATTATTTCCATAGTGTTTTGGAGCCGCTGTTTTTTGAGGTTTTGAATACTCCTGTTGAGAAAAGGACTTCTGCCGCACTTTTGCAGATAGAGGATTTTGCAAAATCAATTCCGTTTTTAAACGGAGGTCTTTTTGAGCCTGATGATGACGACAAATATCAAGGAATCGCCACTCACGGTGTTATTGAAATTGATGATTCGTGGTTTCATGATTTGTTCGAACTTCTTGAAATGTATAATTTTACGATAAATGAAAATACGCCTGTCGATGTGGAACTTTCAATAGATCCTGAAATGCTCGGACGCATTTTTGAAAATCTTCTTGCTGAAATTAACCCTGAAACTGGTGAAAGTGCGAGAAAAGCAACAGGAAGTTTTTACACTCCGCGTGAAATTGTTGAATATATGGTTAATGAGTCTTTAAAGGCATACTTGCTGCAAAAAGTCGAAATCGATGAAGAAACTGTTGACAAACTTCTCAACTGGTCGGAAGAAGCTCCCGAACTTTCAGAGTCTCAATCCAATGGAATTCTTGAGGCTTTGGATAAAATGAAAGTTCTCGATCCTGCCTGCGGTTCCGGAGCTTTCCCGATGGGAATTTTGCAGAAAACTGCTCTCGTTTTGGAAAAAATAGATCCGCAGTCTATAAATTGGATCGTTAAAATGGTTGAAAAGATTCCTGATTCAAATATTCGCAAGTTTGTCGAAGATCAGCTCCAAAAAGAGGATTGGTCTTATGTCCATAAACTCGGAATTATTCAAAAATCCATTTATGGTGTCGATATTCAGCCGATTGCCGTTGAAATCTCAAAACTCAGATTCTTTCTTTCGCTTATTATTGACTGCAAAATCGACGATAAAGAGAAAAATCGCGGCGTAAAACCTCTTCCGAACTTGGAAACGAAGTTTGTTTGTGCAAACTCATTGATTGGACTAGGGAAGAACGATTTCGACGAGTATGCGCAATTTCATAGAGAGATTTCATCGACCCAAAAAGCACTTTTTGAGAATAGAGAAGCCCATTTTTTAGCTCAGACAAAAGAGAAAAAAGAAGAAATCCGCAAGAAAGATAAAGAATTGAGAATAACACTCTTAAATTTACTTATCGAGAATCATTTGGTAGATAAAGTTCGCAATATTCTTATGCTTGCTGAATGGGATCCATACAAACACAATGAAGTTGCTCCATTCTTTGATCCGGAATGGATGTTTGGTGTTAAAGACGGTTTTGATATCGTAATCGGAAATCCGCCGTATGGAGCAAAGTTATCAAAAGAGGAAATAGCTTATTTTAAAAAAGTCTACGCGAATAAAACTTCAGAAACAGCAATACTTTTTACAGAAAAAGGAATCAATATTTCCGCAGACAAAGGAATTTTGGCATATATAATTCCAAAATCATTTTGTTATGCATCAAATTATTCTGGGTTAAGAGATTATATAGAACCATATTTGACAGAAATAGTTGATTGTGGAAAAGCTTTTGAAAAAGTAAAACTTGAAGCAAACATTGTTCTTGCCAATAAAAGTGTAAGGAAAGATTGCTATACAAGCTCTTTGTTCGAAGGAACTTCTTTTGTTGACATTGCACAAGTTATGAAAACCACGAAGTCTGAATTCGGTTTGTATCTGAATAGAGTTTCGGAACAGGAAATTAGCGTGGCAAAAAAATTGTGTGGTAACAAAAAGTATCTAAATGCAAAGAATGAACGCGGGGGTATGTTTCAGCGTCATATTTCTTCTGAAAAAAATGATTTTAGAGTTATTGGTGGTAAAAATATAGATCGATATATTACGAAAGATGTTTTTCAATTTGTATCTGTAGAAAATATTGATGCGAAGAGTCTCATACCGAACAATACCATTTTAGTCCAAAACATTATTGCTCACATAACAAAACCGAAACCTCACATAAAAATAATAGGAGCAATTGTTGACTCAAATAATGATTATGCCGTGTTGGATACGGTAAATAAATTGATTGTTCACAAAGGCTATTCGAATAAGTTTATCTTGGGATTACTGCATTCAGTACCTATAAATTGGTTTGTTTATAAGTTTATTATGGGGCAAGCCATTAGGACTATGCATTTTGATGCAGTCGTTACCGACCGTATTCCCGTTCCATTAGCAACACCAACACAACAAAAGCCAATTATTGATTTGGTAAACAGAATTATTGCCGCAAAAACAGCGGATCCCAATGTCGATACAATTGCGGATGAACATAAAATCGATTTGCTGGTTTATCACTTGTATGGACTCACATTTGAAGAAGCGAAAGTGATTGATCCTGAACTGAAGGAAGAAGAGTTCGAGGCGGCAAAGTGAAGGAGAGGGAGTAAGGAGAGAGAACATGACAAATAGCAAGCACAACAATGAGGTTATTAGCGTTGCAAGTCCCCATACCATAAAAAAATTTGAGCTGATCGAAAAGTATGTGGAGGCATGGGCACATAAACTACTTCAGAATCGATTTTGTTCTGGACTTGTTTTTATTGATTGCATGTCAAATAGTGGTGAGTATGTTGACGACGAAAAAAAGCAGGTATTGGGGACTCCAGTTCGGGTGGCAAAGTACCTTCGTCAGATTGCCGGGCAGTATTTTGGAAAGCAAATTGATCTATATTTTAGTGACTTATCTGAAGAAAAAACCGTGCATCTAAAGAGTCTCTTGCCGAGCGATACAGATAATTTCCATTGTTATGTTACCACTGAAGATGGCAATGAGCTCGCTAAAAGATTAGGAAAAGCAATCTCTAAAGACAAACACTATTTGCTCGTTTATGATCCGTATGAGGCTACTATCGATTGGAATGCCCTCATACCGTTTATCAACAGTTGGAGTGAAGTTATTCTTAACCACATGGTTTCCGATTCGATGAGAGCTGTTAGAATGGTAAAAAAGAATGCCGCTCGTAGCAAATATGAGCAGACATATTTGACAGAGTTGGAAAACCTCATCCCTTATGGAAGCGATAAGACTGCTTATGAAAAGCGCATAGAGGAAATAATTAAGATACTTCGTAGGAACACAAACCGGAGATATTACATTGCAGCTTTTCCGTTCTTCAACGAAAAAAACGCTATCGTTTATGATTTGATTCATTGTACAAGTAACATTAAAGGGTTCAAGTTATACAAACAATCTGCTTGGCAGACATTTGGAGGAAAGTCATCAACAAAAAATACTCATGGAAATGAACATCAGGTTATGTTCGATCTTGAAGGAAACGGGGTCTTCAAGACTATGACGGATGAGTTCTGTTATTACATAAAGGATATCGCAGAGTATCTGCAGAGTCAATTTGAAGGGAAAGTTAATGTCCCGTTTAATGATTTGTGGGCAGTTCTTGATGAGCACCCGATTTTTCCTTCAGATGGATTTAGAGAGGAAATTAAGAATGAATTAAGGCAAAACTACGGTGCTTCGGTATCACGATGCAAAATTAGCTTTGCTAGTAGAGAAAATGCATAATGAAAAAGGTTGTAGGATACATTGAAAGAAAGACTATGCTCTATAAAACTGGTGTAGAGTATGGTGACTATACGATGAATCATATTCAAGGTTGTGCTCATGGTTGTAAATATCCATGCTACGCTTTTATGATGAAGAGACGATTCGGGCAAGTTAACTCATATGAACAGTGGACTGAGCCATATCTTGTTTCCAACACTCTAAAACTTTTGGACAAGGAGATCCCGAAACTGAAGGATAAAATCAAATCAGTTCAGCTCTGTTTCTCAACGGATCCGTTTATGTATCAGTATCCAGAAATTCAAGAAATGAGTCTTGCGGCAATTGAGAAACTGAATGCTGCAGGTATTAAGTGCTCAGTCCTCACAAAAGGTATTCTTCCTGCAGAACTTGCTGAATTATCAAAGGATAATGAATACGGGATAACACTTGTGTCTCTTGACGAGAGTTTTCGAGAAAAGATAGAACCAGGTGCAGCCCCGCTGAAAAAGCGTCTGGCAGCCTTGAAGGTACTTCACGATGCTGGTTGTAAAACATGGGTAAGTATAGAACCTTATCCAACCCCCAACATCATAGAACAGGATTTGAAAAAGATTCTGGACGCAATTGGATTCGTTGACAAGATCATATTTGGAAGAATGAATTATAGCACTGAAGTGACTGCGTATAAGGCACATAAAGATTTTTTTAATTACTGTGCCGCGGAAATAATTAATTATTGCGAAAAGTATGGTATTGCATACCACATTAAAGACGGAACAATAACCGATAAAAAGTCGCTCAATAAACTCAATTCCAACGCATTCACCCTTGAATTTAAGCGGAAATTGCCGCAGAATGCGGGGAAGAGGAAGGAAAGGAGATAAATAATTAGGAGAAGATGCATGGCATTACCAACAAATATTCACACTTTGCTTTCAGGCAACGTAGTCGAATGGGCAAGAATAGAATTCAAGGAATCGTGGAGACCTGAAGCGTCTCTCAAAACAATTACCGCTTTTGCCAACGATTTGGATAATTGGGGCGGAGGCTACATTATTCTTGGCGTAGAAGAAGAAAACGGTATGCCGAAATATCCGATCAAAGGAGTGAAATTGTCTGAAATCGACAATATTATGAAAGACTTGCTAAACAAATGCAAACTGATCAGCCCCGATTATCTGCCGATAGTTGAACCTGTTGATTATGACGACCACACCAAACTGATTGTGATATGGTGTCCGGGCGGAGTTTTGAGACCTTACCGCTCACCTGCAGATTTTACTTATGACAAAGGAACGGCAAAACCTGCAAAGGATACTGTTTATTGGATAAGGAAGATGGCAAGCACAGTGCGTCCTTCGGAACAGGAGACAACAGAACTTTTTTCATTGTCGAATCAGGTTCCTTTTGACGATCGTATATGCCACCAGGCCGACATTACGGATTTGAATATCACTTTGATCAAAGCATATCTTAAAGAAATCGGAAGTGATCTGGTCAATGATGTCGATAAAATGGATTTCAATCAGCTGTGCATGAAAATGGACATATCGAATTCGATGCCGGAGTATATGAAACCTAAAAATGTAGGTCTTCTTTTTTTCAGCATGGAGCCTGAAAAATATATGCCGTGCACTCAGATTGATGTGGTCGAGTTTCCTGACGGTGTCGGTGGTGACGATATCGTTGAGACAATATTTAAGGGACCTTTGCACCAACAGTTGCGAGACGCACTTAGATATATCAGGAACAATGTTATAAAAGAAAAGATAGTCAAACATCCTGACCGTGCCGAAGCGGACAGGTTTTACAATTTCCCTTATGCGGCGATAGAAGAAAGTCTTGCCAACGCCGTTTATCACAAAGCTTACGATGTGCGTGAGCCGATAGAAGTGCGTGTCACCAAGGAAAAAATTGAAATTTTAAGCTTCCCAGGACCTGACAGGTCTGTGACAGTAGATGCCTTAAAAACTTTTTCTGTCTGTGCGAGAAGATACCGCAACAGACGCATAGGTGATTATCTCAAAGAATTGCATTTGACAGAAGGAAGAAACACAGGTTTCGGAAAAATATTGAGGGCATTGAAAAGAAACGGATCCCCTTTGCCTGAGTTCATCACTGATGCCGATCACAGTTATTTCGTGACAAGACTCTTTGTAAAAGAAGGATTTGAAGAAGTGGTGGAAGATGAAAATTATCTCCTTTCTAAAAAAGGCGATAAAAATGAAGGAGTAAATGAAGGAGTAAGTTCGGAGAAGGCTACAGAAAATGAAGAAAGTAACCAGAAAAGTAACCAGAAAAGTAACCAGAAAAGTAACCAGAAAATTTTGGAGTTGATAGTTCAAAATCCTCAGATCACTATAAATGAACTAATGCAAAACGCGAATCTTTCAGAAAGCGGTGTGAAAAAAGTTCTTCGTGCTTTAAAGTCACAAAACCTTATCCGCCGTGTCGGTCCTGACAAAGGCGGATATTGGGAAATTGTAGAATAAATCCTCTTAATTCTCTTAAAGCTGGTCTGGTTTAAGAGAATTGATAAATTAGACGAGATTTAGACGGAAAAACTTATTGATTGCAGGCGAGCCGCCCGCGCTCCGACATTATCTTCTCTTCATGATCGCGACGACTATGAAAACGAGGCAGGTGAGGATAACGATGATGACGGGAACTACCATCGACATTCCCGACGAGGAGACTTTTACTTCGTCCCACATATCGTTGAGACGGCGCATTTCGGTGTCGTCAAAGTATTTCATGATGGCACATCTTGAAACGATGTCTTCGGTCGGATACTGAGCGGAGCACTGTCTGCCGATTACGTCGGTGATGACTGTGAAATCCTTCTTTTCTTCCGCAGCGTCGGTCGTTTTGTTCGCAAAGAAGTAGTTGAGGTCGTTTTTGTAAAGGGTGACGTTTTCTTCTTTGTGCATTCCGGTTACGTTGTCGTCCTTGTCGTAGTCGGGGTAGAGGAAGTTGTAGGTGCCGTCAGCGTTTTTGAATTTGTTGAGTTCTTCTTCGCTGAGTTCGCCGACGTATTTGTCGCAGTAGTATTTGCCGCTTTCTTTGTCGAGGAAGGGTGTTGCTTCTTCTTCCTCTTCTTCGCCTTCGGCTTCGGCTTTTTCTTCACCTTCAGCAGGTTTTTCTTCAGCTTTTTCAGCTTCGCCTTCTTTCGGAGCTTCGCATTCGACCATGATGTAGGTTCCGTAGTTCTCTACGCAGTTTTCGAACATCTCTTCGCCGCCGATAGCGCTGGTGTAGCCGATGTAATCCATGTTCGCTTTAGCGTTTTCGGGCTGTGCGAGGAAGTTGATGAATTCCTGTGCAAGGGGAACGTTGGCGCCTTTGGGCATTACCCAGCCGTCGAACCAGATGTTGCTGCCTTCTTCGGGAACAGCGTAGTAAAGTTCCGCGCCGTTTTCGTCTTCGTCAGCGGTGTCGAGCGTGTATACTGCATCTCCGCTCCATGCGAAGTTGATCGCGATCTTGCCGGTAGCCATGTCTTTTTTGCCGCTGTCGACTTCAAATCCGTAGATGTTTTCCTTGAGGACTGAAAGTGCATCTTCGACTTTCTTTACCGATTCTTCGTCTGCTCTGTTGAAAAGGGCGACGAGTTTGTCGGCATACTGGTCTTTCGTGAGCGAGCCCGATTTGTAGCTTTTTGCAAGTTCAGTGAGTTCGTCTCTGTAGACGTATCCGAGTGCGAGAGCGTATGTGTCGCGGATCGAATCCTTGATCGTGCCGAGGTTCTTCGCGTATTCCTTCCAGATGAAATCCCAGTGAGCTTCGTCACCTTGTTTGTAGCCTGGAAGTTTCTCGAAAACTGCCGGATTGTAGACATAACCCATCGTTCCCCACATATAAACGGTCGCATAATCCTGCCAGCCGAATTTTTTGAAAAGGTCAACGATGAATTTCGAAGCGTTGTCGTAGTAGCCGTTGACATGGCCGAGTTTGCCTTCTTCGATCGTGTAGTCGTATTTTTCGACCATTCCTTCGATTATCATCTTCTGAAGCATGTAGTCGGACGGGCAGACAAGGTCGTAAGCGTAGGTGTATGAGCCGTCTTCAGCTTTCGTTTTGGTGAGCTGGAGCTCGTTGTACATATTTTCGAGCGTTCCGAAAGTCGAGTATTTGACTTTGACGTTGAGATTGAATTTCTCTTTGCAGTGCTGTTCGAATTTCTTAATCAAATCAACACTTTCGCCGCTGCCGTCATCGATAGAGATGTAGTCTTCCCAGTTGTAGACCTTGAGTTCTACGACTTCGCCTTCGCCGAAAAGCGGGAGAAGGCTGAACAAAAGTGAAAAAGAAAGAAAAAGTGCAAAAAATTTCTTCATCTTGACCCCTCCAGTCTTGATTTTCTTGATTGTATAATGGAATGAATGACCACGTAAGCGATCATTACGACAAAAATTATCGCAAAAAGAGCCCTGAGCGCAGGAACGGAAGAGCTTTTTCCGCCCTTTGCGTAGGCGTCGTAAACATAAGTCGAGATAGTCTTGAAAGTCGAAGGTTTTGTGAAACTCGTGATGATGTAGTCGTCAAGCGAAATGTTTATCGCGAGCAGGAAACCCGAAATGATTCCAGGAAGGATCTCAGGGATCACGATGAGGAATACCGCCTTCGTGGGTGTCGCGCCGAGATCGAGAACTGCTTCATAAAGGTTGTTGTCCATCTGTTTGAGCCTCGGGATGACCGAAAGGATGACAAACGGGATGGTGAGGACGACATGCCCGATAAGAAGGGAAGCGTAGGATCTTCCGAAACCGAACATCGTGCAGATGAGAGCGATCGATATAGCCGTTACGACTTCTGCGTTTATGATCGGGATCCTGGTGAGGACGTTCATCGTTTTGTTCACGCGCCGGCTTGAATAGAAAATGCCGATGGCGCCCATCGTGCCGAGAACAGTGGAGATGAATCCTGCCGCAAGGGCGAGAACGACAGTGTTGATGACTGTCTGCATAAGGTCTGCATTGCTCCAAAGTTTGACATAGAGGTCAAGACCCCATTCCGGAGACCAGATGCCTATCTCTCTCGACATGTTGAAACTGTAGACGAAAAGGAGCAGGATAGGGGCATAAAGGAGAAAAAGGACCAAGGATATGTAGCTTCCGCCGATTATTTTCTTTACCATAAGTTAGCCCTCCCGGCGCTTTCGTCCTTTTCTTCAGTGAATTTGCCGCTCAAGAACATCGAAAGGAAAATTATTACGAGAAGAACGAGCGCGATCGTGCTGCCCGCGTGCCAGTTGTCCATCGTGAGAAACTGAGTTTCGATTATCTTGCCGACGATCGTGACGTTTCCGTTGCCTAGCGTATCGCTGATGACATAGCTTGTAGTCGTCGGGAGCAGGACCATCGATATCGCACTCACGATACCCGGCATCGAAAGCGGAAGTGTGACCGAAAGGAATGTCGTCACAGGCTTCGCGCCGAGGTCTGCGCTTGCTTCGGCATAGCTTTTGTCGATCTTAACAAGAACCGAGTAAAGCGGCATGATGACGAACGGAAGATAGTCGTAGACCATGCCGATCAGCGTGTTTATGAAGCTGAAACTGTTCGATTTGTACATGCCGATAAAGTAGAGAAGCTCCTTCATCGCGGCCGTTCTGAGAACGAAGTTTATCCAGAGCGGAAGGATGAAAAGGACAAGGAGGACTCCCCCTTTGTTGAACTTCGTCTTTGAAAGGATGTATGCGACCGGATAGGCGATGAAAAGGCTGACGATCGTCGTGATTATCGCGAGTCCGAAACTTACGAAAAGGACTCTGATATTCGCCGATTTAGAGAAGAAATCGGAGAAATTCGATACCGCGAACGAGACAGATTCGCCCGCGATCGTGAAAGTCGCCTTGTCGGCCGGAACTTTTTTAGTGAAAGCATACAAAATTATAAGCAGAAGCGGGACTACGACGAACGCGATGAGAAAAACCGCGTAGGGGATCCCCAGCTGCTTTCTTGAAAATTTCAGTCCGCTCATTTCTTTTCCACCGCCTTCAAAGTAAGTTTGATCTTATCTTTCGGGATCTTGACGCTGACACGGTCGTTCTCGTTCCAGAGGTATTCGGTGTCGCAGACGATCTCTTCTTCCTCTTCGTCTGTACAGATGATGATCTGATAGTGGTCGCCTTTGTAAACTATTGAAATTATTGAACCTCTTGCATCGCCGTCTTCATCGTTGTCGATGATCTCGATATCCTTGAGGCCGACTTCGACTCTGACAGGAACATTGGTGAGATCGATCTTTTCTCCCTGAGCCGTGATGACATAGCCTTCGCTGTCAAGGTGCGAACCGGGGTAGAGCTGCGTGACGTCGCACTCGAAAGCGCCTTCCGCGAAGTGGACTTTGTTGATCTTGTCGATATATCCGTCGTAAACGTTCGAAACGAAATCCCTTTTCATGATGTGGATATTGTCGGGGCTCACTCTGATGCCGATCGTGTCGCCGACTTTGACTTCTTTCGTGGACTGGATCATGACTTCGCTTTTGCCTACCATCATGATCATTTCGTAGTGGACACCTTTGAAAATGGAGGAGACTACCTGTCCTGAGACGATCCCTTCTTCAGGTTTTACGATCTCGACATCCTCAGGTCTGACGACGACATCGACTTTAGCGTTTATCTCAAAATCATCGACACAGTCGAAGACTTTGTTGATGAAACGGACTTTCCTGTCGCCGACGATGGTCCCGTTGTAGATGTTGCTCTCGCCGATAAAGTCGGCTACGAAAGCGTTCGTAGGCTCGTTGTAGATATCCTGCGGAGTGCCGACCTGCTGGATCTCGCCGTCTTTCATAACGACGATTCTGTCGCTCATCGTGAGGGCTTCCTCCTGGTCGTGAGTTACATAGATGAAGGTTATCCCGAGTTTTCTCTGCATATCCTTGAGCTCAAGCTGCATGTCCTTTCTCATTTTGAGGTCAAGCGCACCAAGCGGCTCGTCAAGGAGGAGGATCTCAGGTTCGTTGACGATAGCGCGGGCTATCGCGATACGCTGCTGCTGACCGCCGGAAAGGGTAGTGACTTTTCTTTTTTCAAATTCCTCGAGGTCGACCATCTGGAGTGCCTTGCTGACTTTTTTGTCGATTTCCGACTTTTTGAGGTGTTCGAGTTTTTCGACGACATTGCCGTTTTTATCTTTAAAAGTCGTTTTTACTTTCTTGAGTTTGAGGCCGAAAGCGATGTTGTCATAAACATTTAGATGCGGGAAAAGTGCATATCTCTGGAAAACGGTGTTTACCGGTCTGAGATAGGGCGGAAGGTTCGTTATATCCTTGCCGTCAAGCAGGATCTTTCCCTTTGTCGGAAGCTCGAAACCTGCGATCATACGCAGCGTAGTAGTCTTGCCGCAGCCCGACGGCCCTAAAAATGTGACAAATTCGCCACGGTTCACATGAAGATTGAAATCGGAAACAGCCAAAGTGCCGCCGTCGAATTCCTTGGAAATTCCGACGAGTTCAATAATTTTGTCACTCATAATTTTTCCTCCACAAAAAATGTGAGCAAAGCAAAAATACCCCCATAAGTGCAGTTCAGCCTTACAAAAAAATAAAAATGTGAGCTATGGTATCAATGATTGTTGCCTAATCTCGATTTCTCGGCGGCGATAGTTTCGTCGTCGATCATCCCGAAAAGTATCTCAACTTCACCAAGCTTTATGCCGTCTTTAATGGCACAGTTAAAAAGTTCAGTAAAATCAAACACTTCAGGCAGATTAAGCATTCGTTTGACTTTTCTGCTTGCGGCTGGAGTTATCGGCTCCATAGCCGTTGCGATAGTGTTGATAAGGTTAAGGCAGTTTATGAAAACGCCGTTGCATCTCGCAGGATCGCTCTTTCTGAGTGCCCACGGAGCCATCGAATCAAAGTATTTGTTCGCGATCCTTCCTATCTCCATGATGTGGAAAGCCGCATCTCTCACGCAGAATGTCTCGTAGCAGCTGAGGACTTCCTTGAGTTCTGCATGGACGCTTTCCCACATTTTTTCGTCTTCTTCCGAAAACTTTGTCTCTCCTTCGATCTTGCCGCCGAAGAATTTGTTGATGAAGGCAAGGTTGCGGTTCACGAAGTTGCCGTAGATCGCGGCGAGCATTCCGTTGTTCGCATCCTGGAAGCCTTTGAAGGAGAAGTCGGAGTCTTTGGTCTCAGGTGCGATCGTAGCAAGGTAGAATCTGACCGAATCGGGGTTGAACCTTTCAAGGAAGTCGTGGACCCAGATCGCCCAGTTCCTGCTTGTCGAGATCTTCTGACCTTCAAGGTTGAGGAATTCGTTTGCCGGGATCTCGTCGGGGAGTTTCCAGCCGTCTTCCTGACCCATGAGCATTGCGGGCCAGATTATCGAGTGGAAAACGATGTTGTCTTTGCCGATGAAGTGGATGAGCTTGACGTCGTCGCCGCCTTTCCACCATTTTTCCCATTCGTTTTCGTCGAGGCCTCTTTTGGCGAAAAGCTCTTTCGTGAACGCGATATATCCGATCGGCGCGTCAAACCAGACGTAAAGGACTTTTCCTTCGGCACCTTCGACGGGAACGGGAACGCCCCAGGAGATATCGCGGGTGATGCCTCTCGGCTCGAGACCTCTTTCAAACCACTGTTTGCAGAAAGCCTTGACGTTGCTTTTCCAGTTCGTCTTGGTCTCAAGCCATTCATCGAGCCTTTTTTCAAATTTGTCGAGATCCAAAAACCAGTGCTTCGAAGTCTTTTTCACCGGAGTTTCGCCGCAGAGCTTGCATTTCGGATCAATGAGATCGAGCGAGTTGAGGGCGTTTCCGCATTTGTCGCACTGGTCGCCGCGTGCCCCGGGATCTTTGCAGATGGGGCAGGTCCCTTCGACGTATCTGTCGGGGAGGAACATCTTGTCGTGTTCGCAGTAGAACTGTTCAACGTCTCTTACGGAAATGAATCCGTTTTTATCGAGTCTTTTGAAGAAATCCTGTGAAAGTTCCTTTTCTATATCGTTGTGGGTGCCTGAAAATATATCGAATGACATTTCAGCCATTTCAAAACCGCGGGCGATGAGCTCATGGTTTTCTTTGACGACGTCTTCGGGTGTGATCCCGCGTGATTCAGCGTTGATCGTGATCGGGACGCCGTGTTCATCGGTTCCGCAGACATAGATGACGTCTCTCTTCATGTTGCGAAGATAACGTACGAAAACATCGGCGGGAAGGTAAGCCCCTGCAAGGTGGCCGAGGTGGATCGGACCGTTTGCGTAGGGCAGAGCTGATGTGACCAGATACTTCAATTCTTTCTCCTCAAAAAAATTCAAATTTTAAAAGGACCGGCAAATTCCGGAAAAGTAGAGCGCACGATAGTTATTTTTTGCGAAAAATCAATAAATATTTTTAAGGGTTGGAGCGCAAACTGCAAATGTTGCAAAAAAGTCTCTCCCGGCTATATTTTTCCGGTTCTATTTTTATGTTTTTTAGGAGGAGATCATGGATTTTACGGAACTTGCCGGAAAACGTTATTCAGTCCGCAGCTATTCCAATAAAAAAGTGGAACGCGAAACGCTGCAGAAGATCCTTGAAGCGGGAAATATCGCTCCGACTGCGAAAAATTTCCAGCCGCAGCGGATCTATGTTATTGAAAAGCCCGAAATGCTTGCGAAAATGGACACTTTGACGCCTTGCCGCTACAACGCGCCGACAGTCCTCGTTTTCACATACAACACCGATGAAGAGTGGAAAAACCCGAATGAGGAAGGGATCCACGCCGGAGTAGAGGATGTCAGCATCGTGGCGACGCACATCATGCTCAAGGCGACGGAACTCGGACTCGGCACGACCTGGTGCAACATGTTCGGAAACTCCGCCCTTGAGAAGGCGTTCGGACTTCCCGAAAACGAAAGATCGGTCCTTTTCATGGATCTCGGATACGCGGCTGAAGATTCAGAGCCCTCTCCGAGACACACCGAAAGAAGACCTCTTGAAGAGACAGTCTCATACAAATTCGCGTAAACTACAAAATAGCGGCAACAGATGAAAAAGCCTGAAAAGACCAATGTAATGCGTGTGCTGGATAGCAAAAAGATCGCTTACACGGCGCATGAATACGAACCCGATCCGACTTTGACTGGAGAGCAGATAGCCGCGATATTGGGGGAACCTGCAACGAATGTCTTCAAAACGCTCGTGACCCAGGGAAAAAGCGGCGCCCACTATGTTTTCGTGATCCCGGTCCACGCCGGACTTGACCTCAAAAAAGCGGCAAAAGCCTCGGGAGAAAAATCGATAGAGATGATCAGACAGAAGGAACTTCTTCCGCTTACGGGCTATGTTCACGGAGGATGCTCGCCTATAGGAATGAAAAAGCAGTTCCCGACTTTTATCCATTTGAGTGCGGAAAGCCTTGAAAAGATCTATGTCAGCGCAGGGAAGGTGGGCTTTCAGATCGAACTTTCGCCAAGCGATCTCATCAATGCGGCGGGAATAGCCGTGGCGGATATCGTTTAGTCTTTATTTCAGCAAAGTCTTTATTCTGAGATCTTGTGAACGCAACGGGCATAACCTTGACCGTTTTCCAGTGTCAGATATCCGATACTACCTGAGTAATACTGCATCGTTAGAGCTTGTCCGATTTCATCGTCCTTTTGTGATGCCCAGAAAAATATGTTAGGATCATCACCAAACACGTTCGTTTTGATCTCAGCATCGTAGCATCCACTGCAATCTGCGCTCCAACAACTGCTGTGTTGTGTGCATTCGTCTGTGATACCGCACGATCCTCCGGGAGCAGTCTTATCGCAGTTTCTGACAAGCGTCCTGAGTTCGCTGATCGTCGGCAATCTCCAGTCGGTGAGGCCGTCTTCCTCAAGTTCGGCGCAGTAAGTTATGGCTTCTTCCCATATTTTCTTCTCTTTTTTCGCAGACCATCTGAGTCCGTTAATCGTGAGAGACTGGCAGTCATCTCCATTCCAGAGAGATCCGTGGTTACATTCGCATGTGTAGCTGTTGTAATATGTGTTGAATGTGCATATTCCGTTCGAATTGGCAAGGGCAGCGCATGGATTGTCCTCAACACACAGATCTGGAACACATTTGTTCTCATTATAGAGGAAGACCAGATTTCCGCTGCATTTGAACCAGCACTTGTCGGAGTCGTCACCAGGATCGTTGGCAGTGTAGTGTCCAGCTGCTTCCGGTACCCAATCGGTTCCGTTCCAAGTCTGCTCAATTGTTCCTGTTCCGTACCATTCCGCGTTTTCCGGAAGCCCTTCGCACGGTACGACCTGTGTTAAGGTGTCTCCATCGTCATCCTGATTTTCGTTCTCTGCTTCTTCCAGGTCTCCATCAGGAGTTTCTTTGTCATCGTTTCCTATATCCTGCTGATCGTTGTCTTCAGTTTCAGTAGGTTCGTTATCGTTTTCTTCGATCGGATACTCGTCTTTGACCTCTGCATCTTCTGCGGTTTCATCATCTGTTGTTTCAACGATGTCTTCATCAATAGTGTCGGTGTCGGGAGCGGTGCTGTCGTTTTTTGAACCGTTTCCACAGGCGGCAGCAAAAAGAAGAATTGAAAAAAAGACCGATAAATAAAAAGTTTTTTTCATATCACACCTCTTATCAGATAGTTTCCAGAAAAGCTTCGATCCTTGTGGCGACACGTGCGTCTATCTTGTTCGCCGGTTTGTCAAATTCAAGTGTCAGAAGCGGAATATCAAGTCCGTTGTTTTTAAGGATCTGCCGCAGAATTATGTCTTCTAACTGACGGTGGCAGAATGACTGGACATAGTGGATGATCCCGTCGAGATCTCTCTTTTTGATCTCTCTTACCGCCTTTTCAAAACGGAAAGCGGCGGAGTAGGGGTAGGTGTAGTTTATGTACTGTTCCTCGATTGTCGGATATTCGTCGAGCATCGCGAATTCGCGCTGGATCTCGTTGTAGACTACTGTTGCGCTGCGGGCTTCAAGGAAGGAGTGGATAGGCACGATCGGCGGAACGCCCAAATATCCGATTTTCTTTCTGGAATGGTCTGCAAACTGTTTTCTGTGCTCCAATTCCCTAATAAAATCATCAGCTTTTTGCTCGTATTCAACAGGGTCTCCGCAGAAATCTGAGGAGGAAACTAAGAAAAGATGGTTTTCCTCTCCCGTAACGCTGCCGGGGTATAAATATGAAGTTTCGTCAATGATCTTCAGCTTTTTTCTCAGGTTTTTAAGATCTTCCCAAACTTTGGCGCAAGTTTTATAATCAGTTCCCATAAAAGCGGCGAATCTCTCGATCTCACTGCGCATTTTGGTGATATCGCGCTGGTATGGGAAGTTGAAGATAAAAGTTCTGATCCCCGTTTCCATCGCGACTATCTGCTCCAAAACCTTTGCATTCGAGCAGTCGCCTTCGGTAACGGCGATAAAAACTTCGAAATCCTTGTTGAAAGCAGGTGAGGCGAGGACTGAATAAAGACCTTTGATCCATGCGCACGAACTTCCGGCAAAACCTGAAAATTCGGCCTTTTCAACAAGCGACAAAGGGTTTTCTGAAGAGACAAAGATGTTGTTCAAATCGAGCGGTCTGTATCCTGAAGCGAGAATGACTTCTACCGGAACTGTTGTTGTGAATGATGCTATTTTCTGCATTAAATGTTTAAATTAAAAAAATCGTTGAAATTTTTTCTCACTTCCAATGCGAGATCTTCCTGTTTCATATTTAAGAGCTCAGCCGCAAAGTCATAAACATATCTGACTTTCCCGGGAGTGTTCGGTTTTCCGCGAAAAGGAACTGGAGCAAGGAAAGGCGAATCGGTTTCAAAGAACATATTGTTTACACTTGTATGATTGAATATTTCAAGGACATCTGCCGACTTCTTGAAAGTCAGGATTCCGGAAAACGAGATGTTCCACCCTTTTTTCAGTATTTTTCCTGCGGTTTCAAGGTCACCTGTATAGCAGTGAAAAAGGACTTTTCTTTTGTCAAAACCGTATTCGTTAAGCATATCGAAGATCAGGGCTTCTCCGCATCTTCCATGGATTAAAATGGGTTTTTCAAGTTCTATAGTTTGCTCGATCATGGTTCGAAGCATTTTCAGCTGGATTTCTTTGGGTGAAAAGTCGTAGAAAAAATCTAATCCTACTTCGCCTACAGCAATTATATTTTCTCTGTTTTTTGCTATCCATGAAATATCGGAATCAATAAAATTTGAAGATTCTTGAGGGTGGATTCCAGCAGCAGCGTAAAAATTTATGTTGTTTTTTTCAAACACTTCCTTTACACTTTGATGATAGTCAAGTTCGTGTTCGCTTCCGCAGATATCCAGGACGGTGTCAACATGATTTTCATGCAGTTCTTCGATGATGCTCTCAAGAGAGATGTTCCTTTCGGTAACAGTCATAAAAATATGGGCGTGAGTGTCGATAAACATTTTGTTTGCTATTCCTTATTCGTTTCACGGTTTTCCCTGCCGTCTTTCCGGGGAGGGAATTTTTTAAAATTTTTCTTGTTTCCGTGCCAGTTAGGATTTCTTTTATTATTCGGATTGCTGGGATTGCCGGGATCTTTCGGAGCAGGTCTTCTGCTGTTCTGATTCTGCGGTCTTTCTGCTTTTTCAGGATTTTCCGGATTTGCAGACTCTCTCAAAAGTTCCTTTTCTTTGGCGACTATCGGCGTGATATTGTCGAGATCGTGATCGTTGGAGTCGCTCTGGGGCAGGTTTATGAACCATCCGCCGTTGAATTCAAGCGCCGATTTCGGGAAAGTTTTTTCCTCGGCTTTCTCTTTTTTCTCGGCGTTTTCGGGGAAGAAAACTGTGATGTTCTGACCGATGGCGTTCACTTTTTTAACGTAGCCTTTGCGGTTTGAAGATCTGTCGAGAATAGCCGTTTCCTCCTGCGGATAATCCTTTCTGAGCTCTTCGTAAGTCGCGTTTTCGTAGCCCAAACAACAGAAAAGACGGCCGCAGATGCCCGAAATTTTGTTCGGATTGAGGCTGAAATTCTGGTCTTTCGCCATTTTTATAGAAACCGGAATGAAGTTGTGCATGTGTTTGCGGCAGCACAAAGTTTGTCCGCACGGACCTAATCCGCCCATGATTTTTGTCGTGTCGCGGACACCGATCTGACGCATTTCAATGCGGCGTTTCAGCTCATAGGCGAGACGTTTGATGAGTTCGCGGAAATCGACTCTGCCGTTTGCCGAGAAGTAGAAAATCGCCTTTGTGTCGTCGAGCGTGTACTTGACTTTGATGATCTTCATCTTGATCCCGAGCTCTTTGTTGACGCGGAGAATGACTTCCTTTGCCGCCTGAGCTTTGATCTCAAGCTGTTTTTCCCGCTCGAAATCGGCTGCATCCGCCTTTCTGACGAAGCCGTTTTTGATGAAGTTTATCTTGTTCTGACGCTTGTAATCGTCCATGCTTTTGTTCAGGACTTTTGCAAGCTCCATGCCGCGTTCGCTGTATGCGACGATTATATCGTCCTGTTTGAGCTCGTTTCCGGGATTTTTCTGCTCAGGATAATAATACCAGTAGATTTTTCCGGCCGGCTGGAACTGGATCGCGATGACATCTTCGAAAGCAGGATACTCGTCGGTGTAGTCGAAATAAAGCGCGTCGCCGCCGCCGAGCGGTGCGATCGGACTTCCTGCCTTTTTGTATTTAGTATTTTCTTCGTCCTTGAACCCGTCGTCGTTCCGCTCAAGTTCCTGTAAAGTCTTCAGTTCTTCCTCAGAAACATCGAGGCTGCGGTCAAGTTTCATAAATTTTTTATTGTTATCCATAAGTTATCCTCCGATCTATATTGTGAAAAATATGGAAGCATCCGGTGAGAAATATTGCTGGTTCGACAAAAAAACCGTTATTTTACGCGTGATTTCAGGATATTTTTCCCTGATACAGAATGCCATGATCGCAAGACGCATCCGTATCAGCATCTTTTTTAGATAATCGGCTTTTTCAGCGGAGACCGAACCGAGAAGTTCTTTTGAGAGAATGCTGCTGTCGGTTATCTCGGCATATATTTTATTTATGTTGGTTATAGAATTGAAATCAAGATCCGAGCAAAAATAGGAAAGTCTGTTCTTTTCAGCCGAAAAAATCGCATCTCCGAATTCTGACGCCAGATCAGCCAGAAAAGGATAGTAATCAAAGATCTCCGAAAAACCGGCTTCCAAATTTGCGTTAGGAACGAAAATCGGGACCGAACGCGATAAAACAGTCGGAAGGATCGAATTTCGCTTGTTTACGGCCAAAAAGAAAAAAGTGCGCTGCGGAGGCTCCTCAATTTTTTTAAGAAGAGCGTTTTGAGCCTGATCTGTCATTGCGGCGGCGTCGCGGAAATAGACGATACGGTTTTCGGATTCAAAAGGCGCATACTGCAAAGTATCTTCAACGGCGTGAACATCTTCGATCTTTATCGTTCCGGTCGAACCTTTGACAACATTCAAGAAATCGGGGAACTGTCCGAAAGAGCAAAGCGAGACGAACTTTTCATCATCGATCGACCGGCGCGGCTTTATAAGTTTCTTCGCAAACGAAAAAACCAGAGCGTCGATATTCGAGAGAGCAGGCGAATGAAAAAGTATGGTCTGCGGCAGCGAGTCGTTTTCCAGGCAGGAAATAAGTTTTTCAGAAATTGCCGAGATCTGCGGAGAAGCCACCGTTTTTTACCCTTTTTAGTTTACATAATATATGTTATGCGAAGTTGCTGATATAAAAATAAAAATCATTTCAAGTAGTTACCTATTCTTCTTGTCGTCGTCAATCTTGGTGAATCATCAGAAGATTTTTCTTTTCCAAGCTGCTTCAGGAACGATTTCACTTTAAAAAATTCAGAAGTCAGTCCGAAAGAAAAAATTATTTTTTTGTATTCCGGAGAACTCTTTTCAAAAATCGCGTCAGAGAGATTTTCGCAGACGATCGGATTCAAGTATCGGTCGAGGTCCATTTTTCGTCCCTTGATGAAAAATACGCTGTCGAATCTTTTTTTCGCTTTTTCATTTTTCAGATGGACATCGATGGTCACATTTTCCTTTTCGGCGTAATATGTCAGATTCTTGAAATCGGTCCACATTCCGCGCGCAGTCGTTCTTTTCGGGACCCACAGGATCCTGCCTGCCGGCTTTTCCGGGATCCCGCCCAGATCGATGACGAGCTTTTCCTCTTTTTCGACTTCTTCTTCGCTCTGGTCCATAAATTCAGCCGGGATATCGGTGTAGCTTGTCGTTCTATAGATAAAACGGCTTTTCTCTTTTGCAGGATCGTTGAAAAAGCACGGGACAGTCTTTCTCAGATCCGCATAAGCCTCTTTTTTATATCCGGCTTCGGCGAAAAGCAGCGAAAAAAGACCTTTTCTGCATATCGCGCATCCTGCATGAGAAAAGAAAACTATTGTTCTTGACTGTGCGTTGCTGCAGAAGTCTATTATGCATGACGGCTTTGCCTTCTGGATAAATCTGATCAGCTCGAAAAACGTGTATTCATCTTCGAAAGTAGCAGCTTTACGGTCTTTCAGGGAGAACATTCTGACTTTGTTCCTGTCGCAGTCGACAACGTACGCCTTTCCCTGCGGATTGAAGGAATCACTTTCGCACCATTCCTTCACTTGAGCAGACAACTCTTCGTATTTGTCTATCCTTGAAAGGATGACTGTGCAGAACGGAACGAGCCTTTCGCTGTTGAGTTTCATAATTTTTTACTTTTAATGTCAATAATATCAGCTACTTTGTTGATGATGCCGTTGACGAAGGAACTCGATTCCTTGCTGCCGAACTTCTTGGCGATGTCGATCGCTTCGTTTATCGTGGCTTTGAACGGAACTCCGTTGTTTTCATCGATAAGTTCAGCCACGGACATCCTGAGAATATTGCGTTCAATAAGGGCGATACGCTCTATTCTCCAGTTTATGGCAGCGTCTTCAATGAGTTTTTCGATCTCTTTGAGGTTGTTTTCCACAGCATTTAAAAGATATGTTATGAAAACACTCTCTTCTTCCGCGGATTCGTTGACTACAGGCTGTTCGCTGTTTTTGTCGCTCCATTTCATCGAAGCAATGTTGAAGTAAGTCAGATACGAATCGACAGCTTCCTTGATCGTCATGTTTTTGTTGAATTCCATGCTGTAGAGGATCTGGAGTGTCTTTTCTCTTGAACGTCTTCTAAGTCCCATGATTTTTCCCGTTTACTTCTTCAGTTTATCCGACAAATTAAGCATCTCTATTGCTGCCAGGGCCGCGTCAAAGCCTTTGTTGCCGGCTTTTGTCCCTGCTCTTTCTATGCCCTGCTCGATCGAATCGACCGTGAGGACGCCGAAAGACATGTAAACCCCCGTTTCAAGAGAAGCCTGGGCGATACCTTTGCTCGTTTCAGCCGCGATAAAATCAAAGTGCGGAGTGCTTCCGCGGATGATGACGCCGAGACATACTATTGCGTCGTACTTTTTGGACATGGCCGCTTTTTTTGCCGCGAAAGGAATCTCGAAAGCCCCTGGAACCTTAATGATCTCAGCACTTTCAGCATAGTGACGCTCTAAGCAGTCCAATGCGCCTTTCAGAAGCGATTCCGAAAGAAGACTGTTGAATCTCGATACGATGACTCCGAATTTTTTTCCTTTGGCACTGAGGTCACCGGCAAAAGTTTTTACTTCCATCTTAATTCTCCGTTAAATTTCTTTATCTGACGTAAAAATAGTGTGTCCCATCTTTTTCTGTTTGGTCTCGAGGTATCTTTTATTTTCCTTCTGCACCCCGCAGACGTTCGGAACGTGTTCGGTTATTTCCAGACCGTATCCTGTCAAACCTTTGATCTTCTTGGGATTGTTCGTAAGAAGTCTGATCTTTTTGACTCCTATTTCAGACAGGATCTGAGCGCCGATGCCGTAATCCCTGAGATCAGCCGGAAATCCGAGCGCGAGGTTTGCTTCGACCGTATCCATTCCTTCATCCTGAAGGTGGTAAGCCTTGATCTTGTTTCCGAGACCTATTCCCCTGCCCTCCTGGCGCAGATAAAGGATGACCCCCCTGCCCTCAGCCTTGATGAGCTCCATCGCGTTCTGAAGCTGGTATCCGCAGTCGCAGCGGATGCTTCCCAAAGCATCACCCGTCAGACATTCCGAGTGAACGCGGGTAAGGACCGGTCTGCCGTCGGTGATGTCGCCTTTTATCAGGGCGACGTGCTCGAGGCCGTCAAGCTTGTTGCGGAAAACTTTGATCTTGAACTCTCCGCCCCAGCGTGTCGGAAGGACGGCGTCTGCGACCTGTTCGATCAAAGATTCGGTCATGAGCCTGTATGCGATGATGTTTTCTATCGTGAGTATCGGAAAATCGTATTTCTCGGCGATCTTTTCAAGCTGCGGCATTCTAGCCATAGTGCCGTCGTCATTGATTATCTCGATAAGTGCACCTGCCGGTTTGAGCCCAGCGAGTTTTGCAAGATCTATCGTCGCTTCGGTGTGCCCGGCCCTGACTAAAACTCCGCCGTTTCTTGCACGCAGCGGATTGATGTGTCCCGGTCTGCCAAGATCTTCGGGACGTGTCGAATCTTCAGCCAGAGCGCGGATAGTCGAAGCTCTGTCGAACATCGAAACACCGGTCGTGCAGCCGTGACCGAGCAGGTCTACCGTGACAGTAAACGGCGTTCCGAGAAGCGAAGTGTTGTTGTTCACCTGCATTTCAAGTCCGAGCGCCTTGCAGCGTTCCTCGGTTATAGTCGTGCAGAGGACTCCGCGGCCGTTCTTTATCATGAAATTGACAGTTTCAGGCGTTATCTTTTCCGCCGCAACGACGAAATCGCCTTCGTTCTCGCGGTTCTCGTCATCAACGACAATAACGATCTTGCCGTTCCTGAACTGTTCGACAGCTCTTTCAACATTCTTTTTTATGTTTTCGGAATCAATACTCACTTGAGATCTCCTTATACAATACTAATTACGCGGGATAAAAATCCTGCTTGGTGCGGATTCCTACACCAACTCCGCGATATTGTCCAGTTTTAACAGCATTTTTCGCGATATTTTTCTTAAAAAAATCAGATAAACAGCTTTGCTTTTTATTTCAGAGCATTGGTATTGACTATAACAAAATCAAAAATGCCGTAATTCGGATCAGGCATTTCACTCTCCTCCCTGTGGTAAAGCTTATGATCCGGATCATCAGGACTTATGGTTTTGCTGCCGTAAACATAATATTCGTAACCTTCAGAATCCACGACCTGACCGTTGCTTACGAGCACAGGCGCATTTTCTCCGATCGTAAATTCAACAGGAGGATAGTAGACATAATCGTAATAAGGTTCATCCATCCACGATTCGTTCGTTTCAATACAAACATTTTCACAAGTCGGTATAATTTTCTGTCCGGCGATAATTTCCGGAGCAAGTTCATTTATCCATGTCCCGTTTCTCACAGCAGCTAACAGTGTGCCGTCTTTGAGTCTTGCAACAGTACAGACACCTGTCGGTTCGTTTCTGAATTTTGTAAAGATTTCTCTTTCCAAAGGAAAAGCATCAAAAAGTTCTTTGTCATAATCGCGAAATTCAATAGAGCATCTGCCTTCACCGCATTCTCCGGAAAGAACACACTTGTTTTCATCGTCACAGGCGACGTTATCGACTTTGAAAGAGTCGCATCCGCAATAGATTTCGACATGTCTTGTC
>JAEEGL012494195.1_pt1 | contig 67269 bp, 62 predicted proteins | sample 9134231 | NCBI WGS metagenome assembly JAEEGL01 (sample SAMN16246548, study PRJNA631951) | gut metagenome | biome: gut microbiome; feature: rumen; material: fiber-attached | host: Bos | place: Iran: Karaj | collected 2018-10 | reverse complement strand
GGTAGCTGTACTTAATTTAGTTATAACCCAATTTTTTATATCTGTTAATAACTGGATAACACCAGTAGGCCCCAATCGTGACATAGGTAAGACCTCCAATACAAAAGATATGTTTAACTATAGGTCATTACATGATATTTTTAAGGATAGTACACTGTGTCGATATCGACACAGTGTACACCCTGATTAGATTTAGTTTATTCGTATACAGTTACAGTAGTTCCATATACATCTATTATCTTACCCGCATATGTAGCTAAGTTGCTAACATCAAGAGTAGATGAGGTACCATCAGTAGATGATAATACCCAAGATGTTTCACTTCCGCTTAGCTGAGATACGTCAAGTACATAATAGCCGTGAGAGTTCTTAGTTAACACAGTATCCACACCGTCTATAGTAGATGTCATATTCGCCCAGTTAACAGATGATATCCATACTTCAGTAGCGAGTGGGTTAGTCCATGTGTTGTTATACTTGAGCGTGAGGTTAGCTATACCAAAGCAATTTGTACCACTTTCTTCAGTTGACATACCAAAATAACCACCAGGCTGGCTCTGAACCATGTCTGACATATAACTGCCAGCGAGCATGTTATTAAGGTATATGCGTATCTCACGTTTATCTCTTACTATTTTAACATGTACCTTTTCACCATTATAGAAAATAGCACTACTATTGTTACCGCTGTCCCTACAGAGATTACCATTCCAGTTTAGAACGTCTCTCTTATTTTTACCTGGATAGTTCGTTTCATATAGCAACCAGTTAGAGTAAATACACGCATTGCGGCCATTAGCAGACGATTTAATGTTTACATCATTATACATTGTTCCGCTACTAATCCAATAAAGGTATGATGATGGTGATCTAAGGTAAGTGTCATTTAGCTCAGAACTATCAGTAGGTAAAGTCTTCATGCCAAATATTATACCGAATCCGTAATTTTCCAGCACAACATCGAATTCTAGTGTAAAATCTTTTACTGCAGGTAACTGTGGTATAAAGAATCTAGATCTCTTAGCACTGAGTGTATTCGACGGAGCATTTACAACAACGTAGTCGGTATCATCACCAGTATAGGCATATAGATTTATCGACTTAAGATTGTTTGATATAGCCACACTAATGTCACCATTAGCAGTATTCAACGTAGATATATCAGGATTATTTATGTCAGCTAATATATCAGCATTTGTTACAGTTACAGAGTTTGTATACGTTGGGTATATTAATGCTTTTATACCAGCTAATCCACCATAGTCTTCTATAGCTCTAAATTTATGCGCAAATGTAGACCAATTAGGTGCAACTTTGTAATCTTCTAATAATGCCCTAGGTACATAAATATATCCATCATCTCGTTTATATCTGTTATCGGTAGAGCTTATAGATGATGCAAAGTATCCTTTAATAGGACTATAATCAAAGGAATTTGTATTTGACAGGGTACATACTGCTTCATCACCAGCTAGTATTAACGCTTTAAGATGGGTACAGTAGCCAAAATGTAATCCAGATTCACCTAATGTGTATAACTTATCGGCATATACTAATTCTAACCCTGATGCATAATAGAACGTATCATATCCTAGATATGGCAGGTTATATAAATATATTTGATTCATGTAGCACTGTGCGAACAAATCATGAGTATACGAATGTGGATTAACTAGCTTTGAGGATTTAAATATTGCACACCGCATTGCTTGGAACATTCCGGACACATATATTGTTAAATTGGGTGCAATCACGTCAAGATCGAATTCTTCAGCCTTATATACAAGTGATGCAAATACACCAGTAGCGGTGTTACCAGAACTTACATTTTCTAACGACGGTAACCTAAGTTCTTTTAAATTTCTGATATCACTGAAAGTATTTGCGTTATAACTGCGCATTGTACTTAATTTAGGTAGATTTATACTGGATACTGTTGCGTAACTAAAACAATAATTGCCATCAATTTCGGTTAATTCCGGTAAAGTTAGCTCACCATTTATACCTAGATTTAGTCTACCGAAAGTGTAAGTACCACAGTAGCTTAATAAAGGTAAGTTAATCGTGCGACCATTTTCTCCAGGATACAAGAACATACCATTAAACGCATAAGATCCGGCTGATGTTAATTTAGGCATATTGATGTATCTTAAGTTCGGACAGTCGCTAAACGCATAGCTACTGATAGTAATACATTCAGGCAAATCAACTTTTTCTAATACATAACTATTACAAAATGCATTTGCGCTTATCCCTTGTATAGACGTAGATTTAAATTCTGTTATAGTACTATAACTAAACGCATATCTGCCTAATGATGAAAGTCTATTGAGAACTAATGGTTTGAAGTAATTAGTTAATGCAGAAAAAAACGCATACTCACCAATCGAAATTGCATTATGTATATCCAGTTTAGCTATTGCGATATGCGGATTAGCATCACCATATGAATTTGCCCCGAAATCATGTGCGTTATTGTTTCTAAATGCACTCGAACCTATACTTGTAACATTAGGTAATACAATTTCATTTATTTGCGAATGGAACGCATATGACTGAGTGTTGTCGCTATATATAAATATTTGAGCCATCGCATACGTCGATACATCGGTTACAGCTGTACAGTTGATACGATGTAAATTAGTGCAGTGTATTGGATTGAATGCGTTTGTGTGTATATTAAGCATACCCGGAGCATTATCATCAGTTATTTCATACAAAGTATCATCAGCATGCGCTACAATAGGATTTATCAGTCTATTAGAGTATCTTTTACCTGCTAATTCAAAACTATACCAATGGCATAATTCTGGCCTATTTGCTGGAGAATACATACTCATCCCCATGGAATCCGTATAGGTATTGTGGAGTATACCATATCGGGTCAAATAGGTGATAGTACCTGTGTATTCTGTACTAGTATCGTTGTTATCCGTGATCGTTATTGAATATCCTACACTATTTATTACCTTAGAATTTTCATCTAAATTAGTATCACTATGGTGTAACTGCAGTATGACATCGTATTCTACATTCGGTTCAACAGTACATATCTCGGTGTGTTCAGTCGACGTTAAACCATTAACGAGATATAGTTTACCGTTGCTTATTTCAACCATACCAAGCATGTGGTATATATCCGGATTTGCTACAAGGTCATATGAGTTAATGTCGTACTGGTTATATTTTGTAATAACACATAAACCATTTGAATATACCTTCTCAGAATCCGTATACATAAATTTGAAGTGTTCATTAATTTTTAATTCTTCAAATTTAGCTAAAGATGGCTTAAATGATGCGAATCCTAACGTACAATATTGAAAATCAACACCGTCACCTGAAGCATCTACGTACGTATCACCTGCAACATAGTCAACCATATTAGGTAAAATCGAGCGTAACCTACGATGTTCATATGCTCTAGTCGGCTGAATGTAGTAAAAATAGTTACTAGGTGAATTCGGATATACATTTATTGTATATACATCACGCTGACGTATGGAATCGCTCGGCCGCCGACCACTATCTGAGTATACAGAAGAATAATCAAATTGATTATATATCAAACTTTCACCATATTCGGAAACATCAAATTTGAATATGTTACAATAAATATCCATAGTCTTGTAATTACTGCTAAGACTATTAATCAATCCAGGCATTTGCGCTAGAGTGTATTTACCACTAGTGCCTAGCACATTACGTAATGCATCTGCTATAGCAGTTAGTTTAGCTACTATACTCATTATTAATAACTCCCTGATTCAATATCACCAAGCATTTCATCTATTTCTGCTTTTGTATAGAAATTAGATGTATCTCCGCCTGCATTTTCCAAAAGCGCATCGACTTCAGCTTTAGTGTATACATTGTTATTACTAGCGATTAAATTATCAACTTCAGTTTTAGTATAAGTAGTAGATTTATCAGCTTTGTTAGTCAACATAGAGTTTATCTGAGTTGCACTGTATGTTGATGATTTAGGGTATACATTAGCAAACTTATTATCTACATAGTCTTTACTGTGTGTATAGTTCTTAACATTACTAACTACAGCACCCCACACTGTGGCTAAATTACTTTTTGAAACAAATACTGTTTCTGGAGCAGTATCTGCTTCGCCTACGATTACGGATGTGGCATTGTTAAGTATAAGGTCACTGATGTTTATCGTGTTGTGATGAGATACGCTGTATAACAGTTGGAGAGTTAAATTACGCTCCAGTACACTACCCATGTTGACATGAACGAACTGGTTTTCCTCAGCTGTTAAATCAATATAAATTTCTGAATGCAGTATATATTCAGCTATGTTAAATGAGTCGGACAGATGTGTACCGTCTGTGGTAACAACAGATGCGATATACTGGCCATAATCAAGGGTCGCAAGATCTATAGTGTAATAAATGTGGGTATCACCGTTATATTCAATAGATTCTTGACGTAACGGTGCTTCACGAGTAACACCAGCTGTATCAGTGAATACAGCGCTTACATTAGTGCCCCATTCCTGTGGAGTTACCACTTTCAGAATCGATGGTGTACTGTTAGTGGTAGTTTCGTAACCTTTTATCTGTAACGTTACTGTATCAGTTGAACCTGATGTCGCTATAGCTAAATAAACGTCATTAGGTAGTTCAACGGTATACTCAGCAGGTGACGTCCAATCGCTAGGTTGAATTACAGATTCACCTGCATGAGGATTACTAACTAATATAGTAGGTTCGTTATCGTTAACTTGGCAAGTAATATATGGGTACGCAGACGCCCAATTATCAGGTCTTATAAAAGTTAATTCCATACGAGTATCTCCGCTAATTCAGCTTGAGTTAATTGTCTCACACCACCAGTATCTCTGAGGGCATCTAGTTCTTCACGTAACATATTGATATCACCTATTTCGTGAGTGTGAACCCCCTCGGCTTTACTGTTCCATCTATTTATTTTAGTTGTATCGAGATGAATGTAACCATCATTTACATGAGAATTGAGAGCATTGATAGTTGCATAAGTCGCTTGTATTTCAGCGTTAGTGATTAAATTATTTAGTTTAGTACGGTCGGACGCTGACAAATGCATAATAGAGTCAGTAGTATGCTCAGCAAAGTCGAGTGCGGATGCTTTACTATCCAACTTTAACTGAAGCGCATTGTGTATCGCTGCTACCAGCGCATCTAGTTTTGGTAGTTCGTTCATGTACTATTCCTCCATATATAGGAACTGATTGTAATATCATTTGATAGAGACGATATAATATTGCAGTTAATATAAGGGATGATTTGCTTATGAATACAAAGCGTAAATCCGTACAGGATAAGATATACAAAGTAATGAATCAGTTAGACCCTAGCGGTAAAAATAAGAAGATTTATGAAGATATGTTTGCTAAGATGTCGGATAAAGATTTTGATGACTATATGAAACGTATACGTAGTGGTGAAGATGTTTTACACTTATACGCTGCTAACTTAGTAGATGATTTACCGGTCGCACATGTAACTAATGTAGCTAAGGCCAACAACGTTAAGATATTTGAACGTATCCGTATGTATGATGTTGTTAATGATTGTTACTACTATACTCCGAAAGAGTACGCTGTATTACAGTTACCTATACGTCGAATGGTACAGTTCGCTGACCATAAGCTAACCATAGCCGAAGGTGACAGTAGAGTAGATATGCTTACAGGTCAGGTTGTTAAACCAGATAAAGGTGCAGGTTTATCTGAACCTGAATCACGTATTTTACATGGCTTTGGGTTTAAGAATACATTGAGAGAACTGAATAAATTCCGTGGCGGTGACTTAGTTGCATTCGCCGAATATAAACGAGAATTAGAAGAAACTGGTAGAACTATAGTGGACAGGGAAACTGGCACTAAAGTGCGTTCTGCTATAACTATAGATTTGTATTATAGTGGTATACATATCGAATCCAATGTATCTGGATTATAAAGGAGGAATATATGGCTAATGATGCAACCTCTTATAAATTAGCGTATAAAAATGCGGAAGCAGATTGTAATGTCAAAGAGAAAGAGCTTGCCAGTGCTATAGCAGCATATGAGAAAAACCCAACACAAGAAAATGGTATTAGAATGAGAAAGGTTGGTGAAGAATATGATGCGGCTAATCAGCGTCATATTGATGCTGCTAGAGAGTATCGGGTTTATACTGATAGAAAAATGTTACCAGAGAGCATGGGCGCTGATAAAATTAAAGAAGCAATCATGCAAGACCCATATATTAAGGGACAGGATGCATATGTAAATAATTACAATGCGCGGTTGGATGCCGCCACTGCTGAAGCACAGGGAGAGTTGGGCGATCCTACTCTAAAGTTCGGTGAGACGATGACTATTAAATCTGTTGACACCGTTATGAGCGATATGGATAAGTCAGAGAACTCATCGTTTCTCAGTGGTTTGACAGCATCTATCTCTAGTGCAGTATCTAATACTATCGATACAGTGAAAAGCACGGCTGACAAAATGTCTGGTGTACTTAGTGACACTAAAGATAAGATAGCCAGCATGTTTAGTGGTGATTCTAAGAAAAAAGAAGAAACCACTGCATTAGCCAATCCCAAGAAGCAGGGTAAGAAAGAAACTGCTACTAAAGTTGAGGAAGTATCATCTGATCAGCACAGTGCTATGCAGAAACCTGTTGCTGTTGTAAGTAAGCCTGTAACTGAAGTGACAACGAATACAAAGTCAGCTCCAGTTGATCAGAAGAAGGAAGAACTCCCTAAAGATGGTCCATTAAGTAAAGTTGGTGAGAAAATAAAAGAAGCTACTGGTAAAGTAGCATCAATGACAGATGCAGTTAAAACAGTAACTAATGAGGTATCAAGTAATATAAAGAAAGCTACATCCGTGGTTAACGATGTAAAAGCAAAAATTACGGAATCAGTGAATAGTGTAAAATCTGTAGTATCTGAAACAGTAGGTACAGTAAAAAATACAGTAAAAGGTGCTATAGATACTGTTAGGACAGCGGCTAATGAAGTAGTAGGTACGGCCGCTGGTGTAGTGAGTAGTGTTACCCAAGGTATAACATCATTTACTAACCCGATAGTAGGAACTATAACTGACACTATATCTGCTGGTAAAGCTCTTACTGACGAATTAGCGAATTCATTACCTGGGCCATTGGGTAGGCTTGTTAATAATAGAAGTTCACAGTATTTTGCTAATCTCACTAGTAAAGTAACTAACAACAAGTTAACGAAAGTTAACACTATTCTTACAAGTATAAATGGTTTGGCCTCCACAGATAAGTTAACAGATGCAGTTGGTACAGCATTACTAGCACAGTTAGGTAGTAAGTATGCCAAGATAACCGATGCGAGTGGTTTATCATTATCACATTTATTCGGCGATAATGATAAAGATATCATTGATAAATACTACGAGCAGTTAGTTAAGTTTTGTCCAGATATCGAAATAAAATCAAATGGTACTGTGAATTTTGATTTGAATAAATCTTTATTTGACAGTTTATTAGCACTCCTATCTAGTTCAGGAGCATCTGCGTTGCTCGGTCAATTACTTAATTGTACTGCATCAACTAATCTCTATTATGATTCGTCATCCATAGAGGTACTTAAAGCAGCCGCAGAGGATGCTAGAAAACGCGGTGATGTGGATACATACTACACTATATTAGGTAAAATAGGTAAAGAAAACTTACCTAACACCAAACAGGATATAGTAGTACTGAATGCTAATACAACCACAGAAAAAGCTAAAGAGAACGGTACACTATTGGTATATCAGGATGCATGTAGTTATACTGGTATAACAATGAGTGATTTACTGAAAACTGATACAGATAGTTCTATGCTAGGCCTAGCTAAATATATGGAGATGGCTGGAACATCATCTACATTTAGTGGACCAAGTACTCAGCTATTTTGTGCAAATAACACCTATATCGCAGATGCAGCTATAGGGTCAGATACTAGAAAATTAATTCAAGCATCGATATATATGAACAAATAACAACATACGTACACTAGACAGCGTAGTGCTGTCTAGTGTACTATGCTTATCTCAACAATGCTGAATATATATATTATTAAACTGGAACAGCGTCGTGCTGTTATAAACTCTCATTTCACAGGATAACAATAATGAACAAACAACTTAAGAAGATACCTTCTCAGAGGTATTTAACATTAGAATCTGCATGTGCATACACAGGGGTTCAATTATGTAACTGTACCGGTCGGACTATCTACGCCATGGATGCCGATGGTAATATTCGTTGCTTACCATATACTCGTAATTATTATTTCGACGATAACGCCCCAATGATTCTTGAACGTGTTGATACTCGTTACAGGAACGAACCAGTGTCTGGTGTCAATCAGTACAACATCGGTGATGCCGCAGGTAGAGTAGACGACGTCTACATCACTAATCTCAGTTCACTTTACACAACAGGTAACATACCAACTGCTGTGTATTTAAAGTACGCTAACGTATCTGTATCACTTGTTAATAATCCAGCATTGCTTAAGAGCGTACATCCAGCATTCCACAATTCCACTATATCTGAATTAAATCGTACACCAGCTGATGTTTTAACTAAGGTAAAGGTAAACCTCTACGATACAACTATAAATGATGCGTATGTTGCTAGTAATGCAGGTATTTCTGCAGTAGCTGTTACTCACAATGTAGCTGAGCCAGAGGGCATATCTATCTATGTCAGAAGACCACAGGGTAAATGGAATCGTTATTACAAGTTTTTACATGAGATTCCTGATATTAATTGCGAAGAGATGGCGTATAAAGTAACCGGTTTAGTAATTGGTATTTCCGCTGAGAAAGTAAGTGCTAAATTCAGAGAACTCAACGAAGCAAAAGACAATGAGCTCGATGTACTTAGACGTAAGCTTGAAAATACTAACAAAGAACTGGAGTTGATTAAGAAAGATAACAGTGTACTTAAGACACAGCTTAACACAATAATCAACGAAAAGAAAGAAATAGCTGAAATTGAAATGCTTAATATGAAGAAAAACATAGCTAATGCTGAATACGAGAAAGCAAAAGCTAGTATTGAAGCCGATATGGAAATGCTTCCGCTGAAGAATGATAGAGAGAATCAGCGTGCTGAATATGATCTCGCTGTTGCACAAACCAAGCTGGAAGCGAATATGGTTGATAAACGTGCAACTGCATGGAAATCAACAGCTGTTGTTGCAGCTTCGGCCGCAACGATAGGTGCATTAGCAGCCAAAGCTATGTCGACTAGTGCTGCAGGTGTTGCAGCATCAGCTGCGGTGTCTACACCTGTAGGCGCAGCAGTGGCAGCAACGGCTCTGGTCGCTCTGCTAGCATATAAATGTGCAAGCGGAGGTAGCGATGGCGTCGCTAAGTTGCTAAAGGGGACTTACTCGGGAATAAAATCTTGTGGTAAGAAAATCGTAAACAAAGTTGGGTCAGCTGCCAAATATGGAGGTAAAGTACTACGTAAAACGGCTGATACTATAAAATCTGTAGGCAGAGCTGCGTGGGATACTACGAAATCCGCATGTCGGAGAGTAGCTGATACAGTGTCCGATATAGGCAGTTCTATGTTCGAGGGTATAAAATCGGTCGGTAGCTCGTGTGCAGGCCTATTTGGATTCTGACCCACAACATCTGCCTCACTGTTTAAATATATAATTTGTTAGTGTATATTGTGTACCACTTAATAGTATATTTAGCTTAGTGTGGCATTAAGGAGTTGAAATTGGGTTGGAACAAAATCGTGGGGGAAGTGGCAAAACGCTTACCAGACTTCAATGATGAACTGCTAGTAGGGTACAAGAAACGTAATATCAATAGTTGTCCTGATTATTTACGTGAAGTATTTGTAGCAGTAACAGATCATATAAACATGTCTGTACACGGTATTCATGTTGATTATGTTGGTTACGAAGTGCTCGGACCAGCAGAACAGGTTATGTATACTTCAGAACATGCTAGAACTAAGAAACAGTATAACATTAATGAAAGTTGTACTAGATTAGTCAAATATGATTTCAGAGTTACATCAGTAAATGATGTTGGTGCAACTGTTGTTGAAGATCAGAGTGTTAGATTGTATCTGCCATATTGGGTGAATAATGGTGTCACTATCAATGGTAGACAATATTACTTCAAACACGTAATGAGTGACATAATTGTACGTGATTCAGACCATGTAATCATTAAAGTAATGCGGTCGCCTATACAGTGTTGGCGTGATACCGTAGTACAGCTTAAAGATATAAATGGTAAAGAATATCCTACAGCTATTGTCAACATTCATGCGTACCATAGAGGTAAAGATGCAGCACAGAAACCGCGTCGTCCGCCGTTAGTGCTGTATTTCTTAGCCGAATTTGGTTTCGATGAAGCATTGAGAAGATTTGATGTTCTCGGTAAAGTTGAGTTAGTGTCTGAACCGAGTGATGATCCGGATAGTGTGATATTCGAAATAATCAAAGATTCTCTATATCTCCGGGTAGATAGATGTTTGCTTGATGATTTGTATGAAGCACGTGTCGTTGCATCTATCTGGTGGATTTTAACCAGCTACAAGGAAGATACTATCCAGTATTATAGCCAAATAAAAGACCCTGTGTTGTATAAGTCTATACTTGGTAAAATCGTATATGGTAGGTCAACTACTTGTGGCTTAGCAGTTTCACATGCTGAAAAGCATCTCGAGTCTCTTAGAACGTATCTTGATGTGCGTACTAAGAAAGAATTAGATCCTGATGGACGTTTGATGTTACATGACATTTATGATGTGTTGTTATATATGTTTGGTAGCATTGATATGTGGTTAGTGAACTACAGTCCTAATGATCTATTCGAGAAACGTCTAGAGGGAATAAATAAGACTCTGTATTTCCTGTCATGTTCAATTTGGTCTAGAGTATATCAGAAGACTAACAAGAAACTCAATGCGAGTATGCTCTGTAAGTCAGTTCAGGTGGATCCGATGTCAATTAAAGACATTCATAGTGCAGAATGTGCGGATACTCCTAAACAGTATAATGATAATCAGTTCTTAACTATATTAGTTGATAAGTTAAGACAATCTAAGCCAAGTGATGACGCGAAGCAGACTAAGAGTAGTAATAAAAATAATATTCAGGCACCTGAACATAAATTCCATCCAAGTTTTGTGGCAATCGAATCAGTACTCTCAATACCTAAATCTAATCCAGGTATTGCAGGTGACATAAATCCTTTTGTTCGCATTACTCCAGATGGTAGATTTGATAAAGAAGCTACCACGTGGTATAAAGAAATTGAGCCAATCAAGAAGTATTTATAAGCGTGTAGCGTAATCGTGTATTTCGACGGCGGAGCAACGTTGACGCCGTCTTACGTTTTAAATATAAGGAAAATGTGTAGATGGGTTTCACAGCATTAAACTCAACTAATGGTAATTTTACCGGGCGTATGCCACAACAGCCAGTTCAGCCAGTTCAGCCGACTCAGCAGGCTAATCAAACTAACTGGATTGTTACTAATGGTAGTAGATTAGCTAATCTGTTACAAAATGCGATTGGTTCACGTGTACAGCGATTTGAACTTAATCCTAATGCCGCACAGCAGTGTGGGGCACAGCTACGCAGCCAGATTATGAATGGCGTGTATAGCAATAGATTGTTCAACATGTTTGGTAACAATCCAGCCAATGATAATCAGTTGTATAGTTTTGCAGACCTGATAATTAATGAATGGATTGAGATGCAGACAAGATCAGGCGCCAACGTTAGAGGTAATCCTAATATGTATCAGCAACCAGTTAATCAATATGGCCAACCCGTGTATAATCAGCCAGTAAACCAATTCGGTCAGCCAGTATACAATCAACCAGTTAACCAATTCGGCCAACCTGTTAATCAGTTCGGCCAGCCTATATACAATCAGCCAGTAAATCAATTTGGTCAACCTGTATATAACCAACCAGTCAATCAGTTCGGTCAACCGGTTAATCAGTTTAATCAGTTTAATCAGCCGACATTTAACCAGTTCAGACAAAGACCTGTTAACCAGTTTGGACAGCCTATGCAGCAGAGAGTTAATCAGTTCGGTCAGCCAGTTAACCAATTCGGTCAGCCGGTGTATAATCAGCCTGTTAATCAATATGGTCAGCCAGTTAATCAATTTGGTCAACCAATTAACGGTGCTGTACCACCAGCCAATCAGTTCAGACAGCCTGCATATCAGCAACCGAATGCACAAGGAAGTGGTAGCACGTTTGATGACTTGTATAGCCAGAGTTCTCAGGCAACCAATGGTGCCATGAGACAGTCTGCTCCTGTACAGAATGTTTCAGCAACTCGTGTACATTCACAGCAGCCACATGTGGCTACATGTACTAATGCAGCTCAGTCAGTTCCTCCAGCACAACCTGTTAGTCAGCCACAGCAGCAAAGCACTCAGCCAGCAACTAAGCTCGATAAAGAGACTATGCTCAATCTAGCTGATGCTACTACATTCGACGATTGTACTAAGGAAGAAATTGAGGAAATGTATCCTGATGATGATGCACATTTCCGCGATAAGTATCTTAAGCTGATTAAGATTATGACTACTGAGTATATCAAGCATGTATACGGTATAGGTGTGGCTCCAGATCTTCAGAAAGAAACAGTTAGCACTCATGTTGTTGAGTTAGCGGATGAGCCGTGTGTAAATGATAATCAGGCAATTCGCAAAGTGCTTGCTGATAACAAGAAGCATGATGATTCTAAGCCATTCTCATACAAGATTCATTATAACAAGCAGGTTGTTCTGGATGTTCCATTTGACGTTGGTTCTAAGGCACATAACGACCTTGCTGCAGTATGGAAGCAGTACCTTGATGGATCTGATCCAATGGGTTCTATGTATGAAATCTATGAAACTAGACCGTTTGATGTAGCTAAGTCAATCCTTAAGAAGTTTAAGTTTGCACCTAAGCAGTATCAGAAGGCAGTTGAGCCTATCATTCTTAAGAGCTATAACGATGTAATGAACACCGCTGGCTTATTTAAGACTGCAACTGGTTACCAGGGCATGAATGAAGCTAAGTCTATTGATGACATTTATGCTGCTATCGATATCGCTGATATGACTAAGTATGGTGATATTAAACGTTGTGAGTACTACATTGATGTAGTGCGTAATGCTATTAACAACTCTCTGTTTGCTATGTATGCTCCTACTACTCTCAAGAAGTATCTTGACTACAAGGATCCTGCAGATAGAGCTGCTGCGTTAGCTAACCCAGCTATCGGTGTTACTGTTAATTATACAACTGATAGATGGCTTGCTCATACTCATACGTTAGATAATAAGCTGACTGATAAGGATATTGAGAAGTTAGTTAACAATGAATTACGTAAGCACTTTGTTATTGTGATGCGTAAGAGTGTAGTATACACTAACGTAGATGCTCCATTTGCTGCTAAGCCTAAGTCTGTAGATTTCCGTGCTCAGAAGTTGGACATCTTCAACGGTGCTACTAAGTTGTTCATAAATCAGACAATACCTGCTACTATTGGTCATACTGTACCAAATGTTGTATTTGCAAATGATCCAACAACTATGGCACTCCCATGGGTATTTACACAAAACGCAACTGGCCAGCAATTAGCTAGACGTGTTATAGCTTAATAGCTTAATATATGAAATAAGGCAGTCATAGGAATTGATCCTATGACTGTTTTTATTTTTTGGTGGAGAGGAGTAATTAACCATGTTGCCTATACGATATATGTCGGAGATAGAAACATATCGACCCTATATTGACTACAACACAAAGAATGACAGCTTCATCCGTATGTCCATACTGCTAAAACGTATGGGTGTTAAGAATCATTATTTTTTTCTAGCGCTATATGACAAATCGTTACTAAACGTAGACCCTCACAGTAAAGATCTAACCACAGAACAACGCTTAAGAATAGCATACGAGTGTAAGATAAATTTCTGGTATTTCATTCGTGAAGTAGTTAGAGTTCCTGTTGTCGGACAAGAATCTGGTACTAGATTCATACTTAACCGTGGTAACTTAGCACTATATTGGTCTATAATGAATGATGTCGATATAGGTTATATTCAACCACGTCAGACCGGTAAAACTATAGGTACACAAATATTAGTATGTTACGTGGAATACATCTGGGGTAGTAGCTTAGACGTAGGTATGTTCACTAAGGATAGTACACTGGTACAAGACAACGTGGCTCGTCTTAAAGGTATAAGAGATTGTCTGCCTAAATGGATGGTAACCAAATCTACAGCAGATGGTGAACGAAAAGAAGGTCTGTATTATGCCGCATTGAAAAACTCATATAAAACGTTTACATCAGCTAATGATGAGAACGGTGCCTACCGTCTCGGCCGCGGATGTACAATGGCCTTTATACACTTTGACGAAATTGCATTCATGAATTATAACTGGATAGTAGTACCTACCGCAGCTAACTCTATGTTAGCCGCATCAAGAAATGCTAGAGCTGCTGGAATGGTATCTCCAATGATATTCACCACAACCGCAGGTAACCCAGATACTCGTATGGGTGCATTTGCTTTAGGTATACTGCAGTCAGCTATGCCTTTCACTGAAACATTATACGATTTAAAAGATAGAGCAGAATTATTACAGGTTATAAGTAGATCATCTACTCGTACAGCACCTATGCTGTACTTAGAGTTCTCATATAGACAGTTAGGCTTTACTGATGAGTGGTTTAAGGAAAATGCATCACGTTCAGGTGCATCTCAAGATGATATCAACCGAGACTTTTTGAACATATGGCAGTCATCATCAGAATCTGCTATCTTGTCTGAAGAAATAAGACGTAGACTTATAGCAAGTAAGCGAGAACCTAACTATACAGAAATTATAGATGACTTCTTAGTTAAGTGGTATGTGCCGGAATCACAGGTAGATCTAGCTATGTCCATACCAATGATTATGGGTTCTGACTGTTCTGAGAATATCGGTAAAGACTTTACTACATTTACTATAGTTAGAGTATCTGATTTATCCGTAGTAGCTACATTCAGATGCAATAACAGTAACACGATGGAAATAGCTAGATTCATAGTTAATGTATTGTTAAAGTATACAGGCATCACGTTTATCCCTGAAAGACAGAATACTGGTATAGTGATTACCGACTTCGTTATAGAAGAACTACAGAAGAGAAATATTAACCCATATACACGAGTGTATAACGATGTGATACAGAATATGCAAGAACCTAAGTATAAGGATATCAACATCTATGACTACAACAATATCCCTGCTAATATTAGAGGTATGTTTGGTTATAGAACTGGTGGTGCATCTTCCGGTACATCAAGAAGCTTACTATACAAGCAGGTGATGTTTAAAGCACTAGAGTTAAATGCTGATAAGATATGTGACCGTACACTTATAACAGAATTGGTTAACTTAACCACTAAGGGTGGACGTATAGACCATACCAACGGTAAACACGACGACCAGGTTATATCCTTACTGTTAGCATGCTACTTGATATTCTATGGCAGAAACCTTGATAGATACAACATAAGTGGTGCCAGTGTGCTGAGTACGATAGCAGCTGATGGTAGTAAGATATCACAAAATACCAGAACTAGCCAGAGGCACATCAAACAGCGTATAGCAGAGCTAGAAGCATTGCTACTGGATAATCCACCTCTAGCACTAGCTCAAGCTTATAAGCGAGAACTTAATAGTTTAAAACCTCTGTATAATGAGAAATTAAACGCTACGGCTCCATTAGCAGTATCACAAGTTGACTATCAAGAAAAACAGATTAACAGCAACAAAGATTCACTACAACGGTTGAGATCATTTACTAATAGATTTTTACGGAGCTAATATGGCTGCTAATTACATTAAGGATATGTTATCCAAAGAAGTACCTATTAAAATAGATGCCGCTATAGCTAATGCGATTATTAAATTTGTTCGAGTATACGAAACATATGGTACTAATATAAACACATTCGCCAGCCCATATATGGGTTTGTCATCTTGTGTATTTAGAACACAAGATAGAGATGGATTCTTCGAACTGTTCAATATGGATTATAAATCAGTGGCATCGTTCATATCTGCTCGTGTAGATAATCAGAAAGAGACAGTGTTTGGTGTAACATCCAAATCGCTTATACAACAGTTCACAGACAGCATTAAGCGTAAACTATTCAATCCAGTAGCATCTATGACCATGGGTATATCTAATTCAGAAATGAAACAGATTATCCACAATATACCGACTATAGATGATAACTTTGTGGTAGCATCAGACCCGTTCAACTTATTCACTATCTGGGTTACTTACAATATACTTAACTCTAAGATAGACAGTAAGCTCAAACATCAAGCTGCACAATCAACCTTGTTACTGCTCCATTATAAGTTCTTCACGTCTTTAGTCAACTATAGATTTAAATATCCAGCTAATGAACAGACAATGATAACTACATATGAAGCTATCTCTAACAAGTTCGATATTAAAGTATTGGGTACATGGAAGAAAGTGATGGAGAAGGGTGCTGATGATGCTATCGACCCTAATGGTATCCATAGTAAAACCTGGACTAGTTTTGATAACGACATGAAGATATTGTACATCATAACAGATATACAATCTCGACTAAGATCTAAAGTAAATCTGTTCTACGAAGCTTATATGCAGGTTAAAGCGGAAGGTGATTTGATAGGTAGTTACGATACAGTAGGTACTGATACTGAAGGTCAGAAACAAATCATGGCTAATGAACATGGCATCGACATAGCTATAGCTTCTGTATATCAGGACTGTATGGCAATATCACGTATCGTAGATATAAAGGCTATGCGTTTGGCGGTAGCGTTATTTACATCTATACGACTAGACCAGTTTAAACAGTTTATCATAGCTTTCTCAGAGGAGTGCGTTAAGCTAGCTAAATTGGGTGGAGATGAGAAGATAGTTAAAGATAAACAGACTGGTGATGAGTTACTATTAGGTGGACATGCACTTATCAGAGCTATCATCCAACAGTCATATCGCTATTGTAGAAATAACGATATAGATATAGAAGTACCATCTAAATTCATTAAAGGTGTTAAAGATGTGTACACATCTTCTCGTATAAGTGATGCTAACATCATACAGGTCAAGAATAGTGTAGCTTACTATGTGGGTACATTACAAGGAAGTACTAGAGAAGCTACAGTAACTGCGCTACGAACAGCCTTTATCGTGTACATAATCATACTTTCACTTAAATACATACACTGAGGTTTATATGGAAGAAGTAGATATTGATAAAGCTAAACTTTATCTTAATGATGCTAAAATCAGAGAGCGTGTTGAGGATAGCGAATATGAACATCTGCTGAATAGGCCAATGTTTAAGAAATATAAGCGTAACTTAAAACTACGCAATAGAGTAGAAAATACTAGAGATGATAACCTAGATGATATATTAAAAAGATCTAGATATTAATATGCATACACACACTAGTACATACTAGTGTGTGTTTCATATTTTTTCACTTATACATTATTGTGGTGGTTCAAACATTAAGATAAAAAGGAAATTACCATGAAAAAGATTGTTACTTTAATTGTTGCTCTTATCACCCTTACCACCATGACCGGCTGTGACGACGGTAGGTATGAGGGATTAAAATTATGGGCGCCTGGTGAGCCCGATCATGGGTCTATTTGTGGGATTCATGATTGGAAGACCTCATCAGTCCTTCTAGTCGAATCTGTCCCGGAGGATGCATGGGATCACGCCGATTGGTCGTGGGTACCTCGTGAGGGTTGCCCACAGTAAGCTTATACCCCACACTATTTGGTGTGGGGTTATTTTTTTTATCTTTTTGGTACCATACGTAGTAGAATGTTACGTAGTCTGTCAGGTTCGTATAATTGAGCCCCACCGAGAACTGTAAGCTGTTCTTCATACTTTTCATTAGCATCTTGATAGCTGCTAACTATATCTTTGAAAATGCCGAGTTCAGCACCTTTAACCACGAGGTTACTTTCAATAGACATGATTAGATTAGTATGTATGTAAGCCTTAGTTGCATATTCACACAATAAGCAGAATGGTCGAATAGAACTTACATCCATACCTGAGAAGTTATCATCATACACTAATCTAGTAGTAACCTGCCATGGTACAAAGTTGTACTGTGGTGGGTCTAGTTTTATCATATTTCCAGGTAGTACATAAGCATTAGGGGTACTTAACTGATTAGCACCAGTTTGTGCTTGCAAAGCAGCGCAAGCTAATCCACTTAGAGTATTTCCCTTAATAGTGTCATTACTGTAGAATGAACATGAATTACTTGTACCTATGGTGTAAGGAAATCTAACACCCAGTACGCAACTTATATCACGGTTATCTCTAGCTTCAGGCGGTACACAGAATACAGTATATGCACCACTTTGGCCTAGAGCATATGGAGATGGAGATGATGTATATTCACACCAATTTTGGTTAAGGATTATTTTGAGTATTTTTCCACCACGTAGAGAAATATCATCTCTAACTCTACCTAGTAGAATTTTGGATACGATTAGGTTATCAAGAGATACGTTATATTCATATGGCTTAAATGCTGCTTCTAATATCTCACCAGGTATAATACTGTATATGTGCGTTAATGCACGCTCTACGGCACCTATCATAAGTAAACACTCCTTGTTGCATAATACTAATTCATAACATTTTTATGATATAGTTGAAGGTATGTTGCCCACACACTCTATAGGAGGTTATATGGCAGATAATGAAAATACTAAAGAACCTATTCTTGTTAGGAAAGCCCCACCAGGTTTAGTGATGGGTGATACTGTAGGCGAACTGCCTGGTTACCCTGAAGGATTAAGTATATGGCCAGATAGTTACAAGATTAAGTTACCTAAAGAAAAGATTCACCCTCTTTCAGAATTGAACAAGAAGGAGAACGATGATGACTAGTAAGATAAAGTTATCTGATATCACGGTGGATAAAGTTATAGCTGCGTATACTCGTATGAAGTATCCATTATTTGTTAATGGCGACTATAATGTTAACATCTTTGGTATCAGAGCTGATGAAAATACTTCAGATGAATTCAACGATGCCATCTGTTTACTATATAAGGTTAATGGTAACTGGGTACTCAAGACTTATATGGGAACTACAGACCCTGGTGTGTACTATCGTAAGAAGTTACTTAACGCTAACGGTACCGCCATACTTCAGGATGGTTACTACAGAGGAGCATGGCAAGTAGGCTTACATAGAGGTAAGTATACTGCATTAGTACAGCGTAAACCAGTTAAACTATGGCGTGATGGTAATAAAGATAACGTATTAGACCGTAAAGGTAAGACATACGAAGAGTTAGCAGGTATCAATATACACCATGGTGCTAACACCAACACACCATCATCTATAGGACCACATTCCGCTGGATGTCAGGTTATATGTAGAATAAATGACTGGGATGAATTTATAAACATTGTACTTACATCATCTGAACGTTTTGGTAAGACGTTTAGTTATGCTTTGTTTACTGAATCTCAGTTCTTTAATAAGGGCTAATTATGAAGAAAGTCAAGAAAGAATATTTTTTATCTAACCGGGTATTATCTAACTATAAACAAGTACCAACAGCAGAAGCTGAAGCTTGGTTAACTGCTCAGGGATATAGATTTATTTATATCGCTGAGGATGGTACCATCCATGCAAGAAGTCAGAGCAATAAGCTTCTGGAAGGGTATCGTTTATATGTGAGAGATGTTCCTGATATTTAACTCCAGCTATAAAGGAGGTGTGGCTATATGGATATGATGGAAAAATTAAGACCACCAGCAACAAAACGCAAGGAGCTGCTAACTTACATCAACATAAAAGTGAATGAATGCAACGGGTTGTCTTCTACTCGTATCAATAATTGTAGAGCGCATGCTGATGCTGATTTAGAAGGGGTACGTTCATACCTTAATACAAGACGTATGGTGTTGTTTAATCAGAGCGCAGCTATACAGCGTTCTTTTGATAAACAGTTTGTTAAGCTTATGTGAGATGGTGGTATGGTTACAGTAGAACAAGAGCGAGACTTATTACGTATATCTGAGTTACGTACTGGTTGGGGCTTAGGTGGTGAAGGTCGTAAAGTTAAACCTACAGTGATACGCAATGCTAGGTTCATGTTAGATATCTTAAATATCCCAAAGATAGATATTGAACCGGTTATGAATGGTAAAATTATACAGTTAACTATACAAAATCCCACTGATTGCATTTTACTTAATGTGCTCAATACCAAAGGCACCTTTGTTATTAATGTACATGCCAATAAGTATGAATTGTTTGTACTAGATCCTGATGGCTATACACTGTATCGTGATGAATATAGAATCCGTGATTTTGTTGATAAGTATATTTTGAAATAATCTTGGTATGGATCGTGATATACATGAAAAATCTAAATCGGAAATTGTAACATATGAAAACACAGATGTCTATACAGACATCTGTGTCTCATTCTTTTTTTGCTTATATATTACTAATACGGTACTCTAGTACATGCCTGAATAACATGAATATTCGATCAAACATATATAACATACTAGTTACACCCATCCCGCCAGATGGGTGTAACTTAAGGAGATATTACTATGTTAATAAATTTACACGAATCTGTAACTGGTGCGACCTATAATGGTATCGCTCATAGTGAATACGACATCACCGTACTAGTTCGCAACTTTATCGCAATGATAAAAGATAAATACGGATTAGATAGCAACCAGTTATGCATTACACTAAACTAATAATATCCTATACTATATGTACCTACTTTATTTAGGTACATATAGTGTATCTTAAACTAATAATTTATTATGTTTACATTTTTGTTAGCATTCTCTGGTACATCACTTAGATTATCAACACTAAGACAAACTATATTACAATTCTTAAATCCTTCACTTACACTAACAAAGTGATTAATGATAAAGCATTGTTCTATAAGCTTGTTATCAAGCAAATTGTTAAGGAACTCTATAGTTTTGGTACGATGATAGTTATCCATACACCTAGTTATTTCATCAGCATAGAAAGGAACTTGATTAAGTAACTTCATCTGTAGCAATATAGTAAGAACCCACAATAAATTCATTATCTCAGATTGACCGTCACTTAGCATGTTAATATCTTTATTAACTTCATTACACACTCTAACCGGTAAAGTATAGTCTATAACACTATCCTCTTTTATAGGTTCGATAGCAAATGGATATGACCATATTTTACTGAGAAAGTGATTAACGTTCTTAATAAGAGTATTCAAATACCCTACCATGTATTTATGTGGTATACCAGCATTCGGTGATAACGCTAATTCTAATTTCTCATATACACTCTTATCTTTGGCTATCTGTTCTATCTGAGTTAGAACTTCATTCTGATAGCTATAACGAAGTTTATCTTGGGTATCAACTAGAGTATCTAAGTCACGTAATTCTCTATCTAACTTATTAGCATAATCATTAAGCTTACTATAAAGGTCGTTCCAGTACTCATATGCTTTATTGACGATTAATATCCTTTCTACTCGGTCATATTGATTACATAATTCCTTAGATTTAAGATAAGCTGTACGATACTCTTGATACGTATTGTACTCCGCTTTCGATACAGCTATATCTTCATTAACAGCATTGAGTTTAGCCAGTGAATTATCCAGTTCTGATTGAAGTTTATCAAGCTCCTTAGTGATAAAATCTACTGATACAGCAGAACTCTGTACAAGAGTATCTAGCTTAGTAACTAAATCAGCTCTCTTCTTAGTAAGCTTAGTGTAATTAGCATACGCTATACTACCTTCTACTAGTTTAGTAAGCTCTGCACTCAATAAAGTACCTTTAATGTTAATCATATCTAGGAACTCTTCATCCGTACATTTGTATCCGAAGTAGGTTCTAAGATAACGACAGATTTCATTAAACTTACTAACTAGTTTATATTGCGTATAAGGCTTAAGAAACTCACTTAACTCTGTATACTTGAGACCATACTCATTCTCTGTTTGGATATACTTACTCTTCTCAGCTTCTACTTTCTTTATCTGGTCTAAGATATCGTTAAGTCTAGCCTGTATCGTATTTCTTAATGAACAGTTACTAAAATTACAGCCATTAGGGATATTAGCCTTATCTTTCATGTTGTTGTATGATGTTTCTAATTCATCTATGGTACTTAATGCTTTATTCCTGTTAGCTACTGCAGCTTCATAAATAGTCCGCGCAGAGCACATCTCGTTATATTTTTCCTGTACAATACTAGGGTCTATCAGTTTAGCACCACTTTCCTTAATGAGTAACAAATATTCAGTTATCTTATCAATTATACAGTATAACTGATTAGCATCAGTGACCTCTATAGGTTCTTCAGGTAAATCAACATACTTATTAATCTCAACATCTAGTGCCTGTATCTCTATCTCTAAGCTATGAATAGGATTACGCTTAGATTCCTCTAAATGGTTGTTATAATCATTTATCTTGTTCGAGATATCCTTAGTACTGTTAGTAAGATACTCTTTAGTGGTGATAAGATTACTTATCCGATTAGATAAATCTTCTTTACATCTTGTGTACTCAGCATCATCTCTAGGTACATCACTGTACCGTATGAACTTATAGCAGTTTTCTCTTCTGAAGTTATTTATGTCAGTATTCAACTTATCTATTATAGAAGTATCGTACTTACCAAAATCACTATCCTTAGCTAGTTTGTTAAGATTCTGATTGACTACATAGATCATTTCAGTAACAGTCTGCTTCTTATCCATCAGCTTTTTCTTAGTGGTCTTATGTCCGTTAAGAACATCATCTTCCAGCATATCGTTTTCTAGTTTAACTTTTCTTGCTTGAAGCATTTGTAAGTTAGCTTTACTGTCACGTATTTTGTTTAATACTTTCTTGTGAGTATCCACCACCAAATCCAAATCAATAGGATTGACTTCTAAGAATAAGTTCTTTCGTTCACTCTTAGATATGTCAGTCAATTTAATCTTAGTATACACCAGATTGTTTATCAGGGTACTTATCTTAAAATGCTTCCATACCAGTTCTGTCTGTACATCTGTAGTATGCCCTATGTTAAGTTCTTCATCATCTACTATGAAACTATGTGGTGATGTCTTGTTAGTGAAGTCTGACTTTAAGACATAATTATGTCCTTGATGGCTTATATGTATCTCTTTATAACCATCCTTTTCAAAATCAGTTCTTACCGGTGGTGTAGGATTAAGTTGATGTAATAAACTGCTTTTACCCATACCAGATGCTGCTATTATTACAGTAACAGCTTCCGGAAATGAAGCCTCGAATTCTTTTATACCTGCAGTTTTAAACCGTTTAAATCCTATTAGTTTAATGTAATTAATTCTCATATGAAATATCCTGAATGTCAAAAACCTATTATATCTCGATGTTATGTAAATATAAAATGAAGTTAACCCGTGTCTACAGGAGCACAAACATATGTCAGTTAGTAATATAAAAACTACAGTTGAAGCTGTAGTGATGCCTTATATAGTGGCACTGGATACAAAGTATAAATCTACACTACAGGAGACCGAAACACTATTGTTTAGATGTAGGGAACAATTAGCTGAGTATGAAGCCGCTAATACACAGATGCAAGCAACGCTAGATGCGATGCAAACTAATATAGATAACATCAGAGCTGTAGTTGATAGATGCAATTCAGCTGTGGAAGCATCAAGCTTAATTGAACTAGCAGATATAAATATCGCTATAAGTAACATGCAAACACAATTAGAAACAGCCCGTACTAATATCGAAGTTAATGCTACACATATATCTAACTTAGCTAATACAGTAGAGGCTCAAGGTACTACTGTATCGGCCCTACATGACACAGTGACAACCATGGATACTAAGGTTGATACTTGTGTTAGTGATACTAGTGCCAGCATCGATAATTTCAGTAACACTATTGATACACTACGTACTACTGTAAGCACACTGTCTACTAACGTAACATCTATAGGAAACACTGTTACTGATAATAATACAACTACTACGGCAGCTATCAGTAATATACGTAGTGATATAGTCGGTCTGAATAATCGTATTGATACAGCTGATACAAATATCAGTAACAATGCTGCAGCCATAGTCAACAACAAGACAGCTACTGATGCAGCTATTATGGATTTACAATCTCAAATAGACAATTTATAATATGCTAAGGATCTGATAGATTTGGTAAATACTCCACTTCTGTTAACCGCGTACTCTCGGGTTAATAAGTGTACAGGCTCGGCATCCTACGTAGAGCGTAACGCATCGCACCTCCACTACACAAGAAGCTAATACATATATTTCCTTATAACTTAACCATTGTCATATACACTTAGCCACATTGGCTAAGTGTATATTTTTTTATTCTTTTGTTAATATGTTGTGAAATGTACGCCATATATCTCTTAATTAAATCACGACCAACTAGATTTTACTATAGAGGTAAATATATGACCTGTAACGAAATAATAACTAAAGTGAGTGAGGTGTCTTATGCATTCTCACCTGATAGTGTACTAACATCATCTATAAATATACACCCTTATGTCACGTTACACAACGGCGTAACTCTACGTAGTATACCTGTATCGTGGTTAAACAATCAATCTGATTTTAATATAGCTGTAGGTGACACCATATCTCTAACTGCTATACCAAATAGTGAGCTACCACTACTAAAAGTAAAAGCTCCATCACCGAATACACGTGTAGATATCAGATTAACCCACTGTCCAATATGCGGTGAACCTTTGCACCATGATGCTACACACAACGTAACACGCTGTCTCAACTGTAGTTGTGCTGGCCAACTATATACTAAATTAATAACCTTTCTAGCCGCCCTCGGCTTATCCATGCAAGGCACTAATTATAAAATAATCCAACAACTATTCGCTAATGCTAGCATAAATAGTCTTGCTGATATATTCATGTTGCATAACGAGAATATCGTAAGTGATTCTGTATCGTTGGTTGATGCTAATGCTTTTATACAGTATATCCATAGCGTTAGAGGCCATACTAATGTGAAACAATTTCTATGTGGATTGAATATACCTAACATGCAGTATACCACTATAGATCAGATTCAGAATTTGTTTAATAACAACGGCTGGTCCATACTCGATATATGCTCACTCTTAAATGAGAACACATTGTCCATGTATCCTGATATTGACTGGTCTGCCTGGAGAGATTTCATATCGCTCCCAGGTAATCAAAGATTAATATATATACTCGCTACAGTTTTATATATCTAAATACTAACTTGTATTCGATAGTGTATTTAGATTCAACCAAATTGAATATATATATTACTAAAGTGTGGTAAGCGTATTACTTACTGTAGTTCCAGTACACTATGCGTTTATAGTGTACTTTATTGTACAATAAATTTTAGGAGTTTTAAAAATGGCCGAAGAAAAAATCGGACTTAAATTCAAGGAGTACCTTGAAGCTAATGGCAAGGTTAGTGATAATGGCGATGAAACCGCTTTAACTGAATCTGCCTTCAAGAATTTCTGTAAGGCAGAAGGTATCACTGACGAGCTTTACAAGAAGTTCAAAACCGTCGACGAAGAAATCGTAGCCGGCGCTACTCGTTACAACGCTGCAAAGATTGAAGAAGCAGTTAAAGTAGGTCGCAAGGATAAAGCATCTGACGAAGAGCTGATGAAGCTTAGTCATGCTGTAAGAATCACTGACTTCCGTGGTCCTCGTGCTATTTCTCTGAAGGCACATACTGTTACCACTAACCCAAATGATCGTAACATAACCTACGATAAATGGGCTGCATTCCGCGACACACAGAAGTTATCAAGAACTTGTCCAAAGAGCGCTTTGACTGAAATCGAAGAATGCATCATGGGCTTGTTCGATAAGAAGAAGTAGAATCCATCTGGATATTTTCCTCCTAACTCGCGTACGCTCGGGTCAATAAGCGTATAGGCTTGACAACCTACCGATGTTAACATTACCTAGATGTGAACTCCATCTATCATCTAGGTCCGATAAGATGTCATTCCTATTCATTGTGGTAGTTAAAGTATACTACTGCCATTGTGGCGGTAGTATACTTTTTTGTTTCGGAGGATATAAATGCTTTATACTAACATCACTGATGATAAGGTGAAACTGAAAAGAAATAAAAAATCTCGCATAGCAGAGTATATCGCTATCGCTGATGGCCCAAATGATGATGGCCTAGATGCCATATACACTATAGCCACTGAGAACACTGTATACACAAGACTATGTCGGTATGAGAGTGAATACAGATCCATTTTCGTATCACACAAGAAAACGACATGCTCAGATGCTATTGAGTTGGCTAAATTTATGGTCGAAGGGACACTATCTGATAACGGCATAATGACTGAATGCAACAAGCAAGACATCAAGGATATGCAGTATCTAGAAGCAAAGCTAGAGGAACATACTCCATGGCCTATGATTGATGTTAATATGCTTATTGATAAGATTATTAAGGCGACGTATGAAAGCTTGTGTGATGATTCACTTACACGCTATGAAGATTTAGCAGAACATGATAAACAGCAGCTGCATAATAAAGTAGCCAAATCCCTACTAGATTCAAATGCAGTAACTACAGCTGACATTTGTCCTGAGCTACTATTATGCAAACCGTGCAAGTATATTAACGTTATGACACATGCTGTTAATATAGTCAGGAATTATGTTAATAATCGTTGTTAAAATAATCCCATATACAAGGTACTGACAACAGTACCTTGTATATTTTTTTGTTCAAAGCTTAATGCCTTCAATAGTAGCACGTTCTTCAAGTGTGTGTAAATAAGCTTTCATAAATTCGTGTTGTGCAGTCAATAGTTTAATATCGCACTTAGGTGTGAATGAGAGTGTTCCCTTATCATAAGCATCGAGCATATCAGTCAATTTATCTGTTCGAATTTTGAGCTGATAATATTCAGCTCTAAAGCGGTCTTTAAAGTCAGTAGAACGCATGAGCTCTACAGTGTCTAATAATTCCATAAGTTAGTGCCTCAACAACTAAATAAATATAAGACTATGATGTTGTAGTTATACTACAACACCATAGTCATTATGTTACAATGTGGTTATCTATTAACCGTTAGCAGCTTCGATTAAATCGCTAGGCTGTGGAAGAGTTGTACCTGAACCACCTACAGTCTGGAACATGTCGATGAAGGTGTTGAGACCCTTAACATCGAAGTAGAGACCGATAGGGTTGGTTGGGATAACCATAGTTCTGCTGTTAGCGAAGATACGCTTCCATGCAGCATTCTGCATCTGTGGAGTGTAGTTAGCTACATACATACCATAATCCCAGTTAGTACCGAAGTTGAGTACTGAGTCAGGATCCTTTTCACGATAAGGAATAGCAATAATCTTATCACGGAGGTAGTTGAATGTAGTAGTTACACAATCCAGGATAGTTCCATCTGGGAGAACTCTTCTATACTCAACAGTAGAACCATCAACAGATTCAGTTCTGTTCAGGTGGTTGTGGTAGTGAGGTATAGAGAAGATCAGTTCAAGAATAATAGGAGAAGTGAATACCTTGAATACTGGAGCTTCACCAGGCTGCAGAGCATGCTTGTAGAATGAGTTAGCGTAAATCAGAGCGAAGTGGTGGATGAGTTCCCATTCTACATAAGAACGAATATCGCCGAGTAAATCGCCAGAACGAACACTGTCAACCTTAGAGATATCGATGTTGTTGATGTATACTGCAGGCTGTACTAACTGAGCAGCTGGGTACTGGAAGCCAACCTTTTCCAGACGTGCACGTAACTTAGGATCGGTATTTTCCTGGTTAGTAACGTCATGTACATAAAGCAGAGTCTTAACGATAACGTCGATACCACGATGATCCTGACCAAGAGAGATAGCTTCAGTTACGAGAGACATCAGGTAGTTAGGAGCTTCGTCATCCATAGCGTAGTCAACTAAGAAGTTTCTACCGTTAGAGATTTCGAAGTCGAAGGTTCTGGTGTGAGTCTGGATAGCAACGTTGGACTTACGTAAGTTTTCTTCTGAGTATCTAGCATCAACAGAGTAACCAACAACTGACATGGTTAAAGAGTTAGCGAGCGTAGTTACTGCGCTAGTAACAACAGCACCATTAATGTTGTATGGTTCAAAGCCGATAGTACCATAGCCTATAACATCACCATACTTCAGATTAATCTGAGTAGTGAAGTTAATTCTAGCACGGATGTAGTCGGTTTCTGTACAATTTGCTAACAGAGTAGTAGTGTTACCGTTAGATAATTCAGTATTTCTACCAAGAGCAAATGTATAGTTAAGTACACCACCACGGTTACCAGAGTCGTTGGTGTTAGGGATCATGTTCAGTCTAGCTTCATTGAGTCTTGATACATCAATCTGAACCTGTTCAGTAGTATTACCGTTAGAAATCTGAACGATAATGTACTGTAAAGCTACATTTTCAGATACTAAGTCAGTGTAGTTATAATGATCCTTACCAATCTGACCGCTTAATACTGAGAGGTCAAATAAGTTAGCAGTGCGGTTAACAGCGATGATACCATCAGCGAGAAGATCGTTATTGGTATCGTTATCCTTGAGAGGGATAATTGGCTGTAATTCGTTAGATACAGCACGTGGGTCATTGTAGAGACTTAAGAAGGTCTGACGATGATCGCCTTCGTTACGAACCTTATGATCATTATCATAAGACTTCAGCATGTCGTAGATTTCAGCATATGGTACAGTGTAATGTACATATGGAGAACCAGAAGAACGACGATGAATCACACGGTCAAGTAAACCTCTGTGGAACTGTAACAGAGTTACAGCCATAGTGGTTCTAACATCAGGGATAACCTTGTCGATGTTAGCACCAAATGCTTCCATAGAAGGTACACCGCTGAAGTTGCTGATTTCACCAAACAGTGATGGAGCAAATACCATGTTGTTTGAGTTAGCGATGTCTTCCATACGAACTTCTTTACCACCATGACCGAAGTGCTGGTTTAAATAAAGAAGTGACTGACCAGTACATGACTTCAGACGTGCAAGTAAACATGCAACTGCATCGCCGGCAGCCTTCTGCATGTCGGCAGGGATTCGAGCTTCATCAAGTAATTGACCAATGCGGGTCTCGCTTGTTACATTCCAGTCAGCAGAAGAGAGATCTTCTAAACCGATTACACTGTGAACATCACGTACATTAACATCAGGGTTTACAATGTTATTAGATTGAAGAAAGTCTTCGGTAGCTTTCATTACAGCAGAAAGGGTTGAGTAATCACGTGCATCAAGCTTAGTATTCTTGCCTGCACCGCCACGGAGCTGATCAAAGATTTCCTTTGCGGAGTTATTAAGCATCATAATTTTCCTTTAATAATTGAATTGTGGATATAAGACCAATTAATTTGATAATCTCAGAGAAATTCTTGTTAAGAAATCTCTTAAGCAAGCTACACTTGCTAAATATAACCAACGAGAACGCCAGCGTTTAAGCATGATGATATCGTTCGGATGTGCATTCTTTGGAGGATTTTTTATGAGCGTTGATATACGCTGTGCTACAATTTTACGATAGAGATAGTTACGCATTTCTTCGCTCTGTGGATTAGAGATTTCTAATAACATCTTTTCTGGATCGATTTGGGGTTTGACTTTTTTCGTAGGTTTGTCAGTATCGTCCATATTAGACATATTAGTCATTTCATCAGTACCACCGAAGTCACCCGTAGCGGATGAATCATCTGCGTTATCTGTATCGTTAACATTTTCTTCTGGATTTTCAGTATCCTCATCAGAAGTATCATCGTCTTCAGTATCATCTTCCATACCGATGAGCGCATGTTTAGCTATAAATGAAGTATAGATGCTCTTTCTAAATGCAAGAGCTTCTTGAGCCGTGATATGATCAATATCCTTGGTGAAGAAATTTACAAGATTTTCGCTTTCACCTATCTTGCTTAATAATTCACCGAAAAGTTTATTATCATGTGCTGGCTGAATTCGGTTAGTCTCAATGAGATTCTTGACGAACTTCATCCAGTACTCCATGTCTACTATACGAACCTTCCCTGTTGGTGTATAGACGGACACATATGAACTTCCAGTAATCATATCGAAACAGACATCGGCCATAGTTATTTTAACACTATCGCGTGAGTTTGTCATAACATACTTATCATGATCTATAGCAAATGATGCATAGAGGCCAATAACGTCGTCTAATGAGAATGTTTTCATGTTAAAATTGCATAAGTAACATGATAAACAATTCCTGTTATTGTTCTGTGCATGTTTCAAGTCAAAGGATGACATAACAACTGGTGTCAGTGTTATGCATACATCCTCTGATATTTGAGAATTGATATTTTCCTTTATACTACATACAGTTACTTCAGGTCTATATAGGGCGCAGTCACGTGTGATACCATCAGGAAACTCATCAATATTATACCAACCACATGTGGACGCCATCCATTGATCTAAAAAGGTTTTAGTCATGGTAGACACATATCTGTTTCCGTAATATGCGGTTGCATTATTCTGACGGAATATATTGTAGATATCATACGCAGTAATTTGATTTGTATGTAATAATTTAGTCGGGTCTTTATATAGGATAACACGTATAGCGTCATAACCAGTACTATATAAACTTTCTCTGATAACATCTTCACTATCGTAGATCTTATCAGGGAGACGACTAGCCATTGCTATGACGCTTTCACGAAAGTCCTTTAATGTAGTAGTTACACTACACTTTTGCAGATAGTCTAGGTAAATAGCTTGTTCTAGCACCACCTTCATTCGGTCAAACGGATGCAAGTCTGATAACAGAAAAACACCCGGTGCACCTACAGGACTACTGACATCATCAGATGTTATCATAGCGTAAGAAACCATGTTTGACATTTGAGGATCCTTAAATATATAAAAATTATCGATAATTTATGACTCTTACATAAGAGTTCTATAGAATAAACGTGAGGGAGTTTATTGTACCATGGTACAACAATTCAGAACAGAAGTATTTGTTGATATGCTTATATTGATGCTACATAAGCGTGATGCAGACAACATAAATTTAGTAGAGAAGTTCATAGCTCTATATGAGAAAGATACAAAAGATGCCAAACTGGCTAATAGTGAATATCTAGATCTATACGTAGATATCACGAAAACTGTTATGTATGGGGCTGTAGATGATGTAAATGCTGACACAATATTGATAAAGTATAAGTCAAATGAGGTGATCATAAAAGACCCTGAGTTATACACAAGTTTAAAGAGTATACTTAATGATAAAGAACCATTGTCAGATGAACTAACTAATTATTATCGTAAAGAGCTTACAGGTATATTACTAATGAGCGATACTTGTAAGTCAGTAAATAAGATATTTGCTAGTAGTCGTACTTACCCTAGAACTGTTGATGGCATGTATACAGCCTTAGGTAATATCGTTGATTTGTGTTCTGAATTAACACAGAACATACAGAGAACTATGGATGCACATAACAGTAGTGATACCATCGTTCGTGATGTGGATTTCGGTGATTCAGCAAATATCAGTAAAGGTTTTGAAGTATATAACACAGTTAACGTGAAAAACGTTTTCCAGATGGGACTTCATGGCTTCAACCGTGCACTAGGTGGCAGAGGATTGAAACTAGGTGAGTCTATGGTAATTAATACCTTACCGTATAATGGTAAAAGTTTGATGTTACTGAAGATAGCACGATGGATTGTTACATTAAACACTTTATCTGCAGAGTTTAAGAATCCAGTGTGTATATTCTACAGCTTAGAAAACGAAACTCCACAGAATCTTAAACAGTTGTTTACTGAAATGTGGGTATCTGAAAAAGGAGAAGTTCCACCTGATAACTTAAGTATCGACGCTATGACTGCATACATAGGTGAAGCATTTAACAGCCATGGATGGAAGTTTATCCTTAAACGCCGTGTAGGTGCTAATTTCGGGCCAACAGAGTTGATGGCTGACTTTAATACTTATGTAGCTATGGGTTTTACACCGTTAGCAGTTATCATCGATTACGTTAACCTCATGAAGAAAGATAATGAGACTAGCCGTGACTTAGCTGTACGTAATTTATATAGTACGCTATGTAACTTTCTTAAATCTAACAACTGTTGTTTCATCACAGCACATCAGCTTAACCGAAAAGCTGCAGAAGTTGTTAGAGCAAATCCTGTAGGAGCAGTTAAGAAGTTTACATTAGACATGCTAAGTGATAGTACTGACCCACAGCGTGAAGTGGATTTGGTATTATATCAGAATAAAGAGATCGATACTCTCGGAAGAGCATGGATGACCTGGAAACTGGATAAGCATCGTTATGATACAACGACACCTGAACATGATAAGTATTTTGCTTATATGTTTGATGGACCATTAGGTATAGTGGATGATATAAACGGTGATGATAAATCAGTCACTAACATCTATGCAGCTGAAGAGGTAGAAGATAGCGAGGATGATACATTAGCACTTCAAATATAGGAGTAAGTCTATGATTTATACTAGTTATTTCGCCAGAGCTAATAAATTGAAAGATGTCTGTCGTATAAGTATCAGCTTATCGACACCTACTTGGGCTACTGTAGAATATAAATTACCTATATTCGCACCAACCCAGGAGATACTCTATCAATACAAGCGTGATAATAATGTTACCAGATATGTGGAAAGTTATACTAATTTGCTGAAGCAACGAGAACCCGAGATAACTAGTATGGTCAATCGTCTAGAGAAGTATGCTGTAGATAAGACTATACTCTTATGTTGTTGGGAGGCACCTAATAAGCTTTGTCACAGACAGATTCTAGCCGACTATGTCAAACATGGATGGACAGAGTATATGGAATCGTTAGAACTAATTTAAGTGCAGTTCATTCTTTTTTCATCTATACATTATTCATGTGAGAATAGGATTAGTTGACCAGCCTATCTCTGCAGACTATACTAGTGCGGTTCAGTTCAAGTGATAAGAGTTAACAGATTAATGTAGAGGTTTATATGAAAACATTATACATTATTAGAGGTGTACCTGGCTCGGGCAAAAGCACATGGGCCAGAACCCAGCTCGGTATCAAACCGCTTGAGGCGGATGATTTCTTTATGCGCGATGGTGTGTATAGATATCAGGCTGACTTAGTGCCTAGAGCACATGAGTTTTGTAAGAGAAGATGTGAAAGCGCTATGCAGGAAGGCGTTGAAACCATCGCTGTGGCAAATACATTTACTCGCAAATGGGAGTATAGCAAGTACTTAGAACTTGCTGAGAAGTACGGATATACAGTAGTTATCCACATTTGTAAGGGTAACTACAAGAACGTACACGGCGTCCCAGATGACGTTATCGCTAAGATGCGAGAACGGTTCGAGTATTAAATAACTTAAACGACTCTACCACTGCTGTGGTAGGGTTGTTTATTTTTTTGCTTGATGGTATGATAGATGTACTACTAATAGGAGATATGCATGAATTCAACAGCATCTATGACCTCCGAAAAGGTTATAACCAAAGAGATTGTGGGTGAAGCACTTACTATCGATGATGTAACGGTCACATCAATCGAATCAAGTACTCCTCCTACTATACCAGACAGTCTCATAACAAGATCAGTACTCAATGATTCTCTAGCTAGTATCACCAGAGCGTTGAAGACATTAGACCCTGAAGGTGATTTATTCCAAGACTTATCTGTTATATCCTTATCACTAGTTGATTGCTATTTTTCCAATGAAGCTGATTGGGTTTTAGATAAGTGGGTTATACATGATAACCACATGTATTACAGCAACGGTACTGGTACTAACTCTCTTGCTATTAAACAGAATAGATTAACCAATCCAGGTCACTATATCTGCATAATAAATGTAGGCATGTTACCATCTGGTAAATTAGAGCTGAGACTTAATAGCGAATGGGTTGCTACTTTAAGAGAAGAAAAAGAATACGTAATCGAAGTTAATGTAGAAGATCCAGCATCAGCTGTTATAGAGCTGGTTGCAGTAGATGTACCGTCCATATCAAGTGTACGCTTAGATTCATTTAGTTTCCATTTCTTAACTAACAGATTCTACAAATATCTCGTAGAGAAGATATCCAGTATGGCTGAAGTTAATCCGGATAACTATGTGACTCAAGAATACTACGAACATCAACAAGAAGTACTCGCTTCACAATTTAGATCATTGATAGCCAGCTGCAGGTCTGAACTGGTAACACATAAAAATGATAACAACCCGCACAACATCACACCTGAGCTTATAGGTGCAGCACCTGTCGACCATGTGCACAATAACTATCTAAGTGTAGATAATGCTGACTCTATCATACAGGATAAGCTAACAGCATACGCCAGAGTAGGACATGTTCATCCTGAGTATATGACTGCGTCATCTGCTTATAACTACATAGAAGAGACTATGACTCGAGCACTAGAGACTCTCAAGGTTATAGACCCATTCATTATCTGTAGGGCACCACAGGCATCACTACCATCACGCTATGCACAAACAGACGTGACTCCTGCTGTGTCTATCTTAGTACCATCTACTCAAGCTAACGACAGTGCAGGTAGTTTAGACTATCAGAACAGTATCGTTACAACTAATAGAGCTGAACTGATGAGCCAGATAGCTAATGTGTTTGCTGCGGATATAACTAAGAAGGCAATCATTCCAATCGCTCTTCTCGACTCTGTAGTCAACTTTAGGATAACTTTCAATCACAAGCGCAGTGTACGTGGTTACATCATACACTGCTACGGTACTAATAAGCTAACTGATTGGAAAGTGATTACTGGTAACACTACGTTCATTCACCGTATATCCAACCCAGCTAACTATGAAGTAAGTGGTAATGATAATTACTGTGAGATTAACTTCGATACAGTTAAAGCCATTGATTCATTGTCATTTATGTTCATGAGTGGTTATGTTGGTGATGATACTGAAGTTAAATTACGTATCGAATTGCTATATGCGGACTTAACTACATCCTCATTCGGTATAACTAACGAAGGATATACAGTATGCGTACCTGATAATGGTTCTAACGTTGTAGTAAATGTACCGGCTACCACAGATATAACTAGAATAACTCCAACAAATAGAGTTGAGCATACTCCAGTATACGTATATGCTACTCCTACAGGTACAAATAACCAGATGGTGTATAGTACTTCATACTACCCTATCGAAGTGGCTAATACCAGAAGAGGTACTAACGTATTGCTAGATAAGTTTAGGGCTATACCTAAATCAGCTATACATGCAGTAGAAACATATGTACACCCTGGGTATGGTGACCTCAGTCTAGTTAGTGGTGTAAGCGACACTGATAGAGAACTGAAGACTATATATGACTCTAATACTGAAAGTTGGTATTCTGATGGTAGCACTAATCAGGTAGTCATTAAACAGACCATAAGTGCTGATAATGTGTTATTGAAGGGTTACTTACTGAACTGGAGAAATACTGATATAGATAACATACCAGATACATGGACATTATCTATACGTGGTCTAGATGAGTATGGTAATGAAAATACGGTAGTATTCGATTCTGTGGATAGATATTATCCATTCTACTCTGTTGAAGATGATGATATCGTATATCACTGCAAGTTTGATAACCCATTAGTAGTTAAAGAAATAACTTTAACTCTAACTGCTAGAACTAATCGTAAAATAGCACTTAATAAGTTATTCTTATACTTGAGTGAATACTACTATGCAGCATCTGAAAATACTATCTATTTAGGTAACAACAAAGTCAAGACAGTTTGCCTAGGTGTAGCCGAATATGACAGTATTAAGGGATGGAAAGTACACAACAGTTGTATAGGTAGGTCATGTGTTATACCTGTTAATAACTTAGATATGACTGAACCATATACATCGTACAATGTACGTAATCCATTCAACACGTTAGATGTAGTGGTAAATGTACAGAACTATGTTCTAACTGATGCAGAAGCACAGAATAGTCCAGATAGTTATGTGGCTAACATAACACCTGAATATATTACTGTATACTGTAACGCACCATTTAGACATGCAATATCTGTATCACGTACATGGTAATACTATGATAACTATGGTGTATGTTGATTTGTTGTACTGCCATATACTAAACTCCTAAGATCTGATAACACTAAGTACGCATGTCTCACTCCCCGTTATGTGGGAGTGAGGCATATGTATGTCTATATCAAAAACACTATGTATATATATTACTAATGTGCTATGAATTTAATAAACTAAATTCATCAATTATATACTGACACTAATAGTGTGCTAGATGTATAGAACGTTTTGGTTAAATTAGATAAGGATTAATGCATATGTCTAAGGCGATAACACTTTCCGAATGGAAGACGCAAGTCGAAGAGGCTAAGGCCGCCAACATGAAGCGTAAGGCACAGCAGTTCGTAGCTGATGCAACTGAGGTTAAGGAAACCCCTGCAGAAGCACCTGCTATCATGGTACCTGAAGTATCTGCTCCAACTGAAGATACTAATCAGATTAGTGCTTCTGATGAATCAACTGTACCAGAAACTAAAGTAGAAGAATCACCAGCTACTGATAACGTAGCTGAAGCTGAAACTTCAACCGAAGAAGAAGTATCACAGGATACTCCTGATAATGAACCAGTGGCAGCACCTGTAGTACCTGCTGAAGATGATACCACTGTGAAAGCATCAAGTGAGATGGATAAATTACGTGCAACCCTCAGCAATATGCTTAAGGATGCTGATGCAGGTACTATCGTTTATGGTCGTGTAGGTAAACGTGGTAAGCAATTTAAGGGTATTGTAGCACCTGAATTAAAGAGTTTCATGCAGACTGTATTGTCTACGGGTGAACCTCCTGCTGAATTCAGTATTGCTTGCGATGTACACCCTAAGACCCACTCCATTGCTCTTTGGGAAGAAGGTGGTGCATATCTGGAAACCGGTACTGCACTCATCATTACTGACCCATACGGCAATGCTAAAGACCCTAAGGTGGCATATAACAATAAAAATGTATGTAACGGTAGACATGCGTTACTGCGTTTAGATTTATATGACCACATTATCGTGGGTGTGCGCTCAGGTTCTACTAAAGCCGTTGCTATCTACCGTGTGAATACCATCACTCCGGTTATCAATAATTCAGCTACTGCTATTTGTAGTTGTATTGTTAGTATAAGTCCACGTGATGAAGAACGTGATGATATCCTCATTAAACAGGATCTTAAAGATTATGAACGCACTTGGATTTGTGCACAAGACTCAGAGTCAGATGGTGTATCTGATAAACTTGATCATGTATTAGGTTTAATCGATGCTACTCTGTATGATACTGAAGTGTGCAAGCCAATCTACACTAACAGATACGGTAATACTCGTCGTAATATCGAATCTCTTAAGCGTGATTACATAAACTACATTAAGAACCCTTTACCTGAGGTTAAGTCATTTGACACATTAAGTAACATGTACGAATACTTCGATACAGCTTCTGAGGTGTTCTTCACCGAGTTCAACCCTAGGAATGAAGATCTGGTTGCTATTCTCACACTTAACCGTGTCGTAGGTAATAGTGGCACCGCTTACCTTAAGGTTAATATGAATTACTTCATTTACCCTAACCTTAATGTGGATGCGAATACATTAAACCCTAATGTAACTTATCCTCAGTGGTTCATGGCAATCGGCGGAGTCATCTTGAAAGAAAGCGATACTTTCTATTATCCTGACACCGATGGTAGAGATGCTAATAAGTGCACATCATGTGCATCTATCATAGCAGAACTCCATGCTCATGGTAATTGTACTAGATTGGCTGCGCTCAAGCGTTTATGCTAATTTGATATAACACATACATAACTAGCACACGTATCTGTGTGCTAGTTATTTTTTTTATGTTATGATTTATGAATACTCCTAATATATAAGGTACCTACATATGTTTTATAGATTATTTGACGATGTCCCTAGTATAGCTAAATCTATACCCGAGCCATTAAAAGAGGATGGTGCTACCAACCCAAACGCAACTAAAATACACGACACTGTTCCTAAAAATGTAGATGTTAATGTGAATGTTAACACCAAAGATTTACCTAAGAATAACTCACCAGAAGGTGTAGACGAAACTGGTGTTAGTTCAGATACTAGCACATTACCAGATCAGTCTGTTAGAGAATGGACTGAACCACACAATGTTGATGATGAAGTGGCTGTAGAAAGTTGGGGCATGTGTACTAGAACAAATAGATACATGTATACATCTTCTATTAACGAGGCATTAGTGGGTTTAAAACCAGCTAATATGGCTATCTATAGTGACCTGCACATGGCAGCCACTGAGAGCTTTGGTAACTTCGTATTTCGTGGCGTAACTGGTGTGGTTAATGTAGTTGGTCACATGGTTAATTTATTCAGAACAGCACTGTTTGATGGTTGGCGAGACTTTAAACGTAGTGAGCTGACTGCATATTGCCAGTCGAATACAGCTACGATATATCATCTTAGACGCAGTGGTCTGGATTTTGATAAATGTGCTAATATAGAGGTATATGTACCACAAGGTATGACTAGTGACTATATCAAGACCACTAACGTTATGTTTGCGTATTTAGATGAATTGAATTTGTATGAAATGTCTAAGCAGATGATAGAAGTGTGTGAAAACATTTTAGTTAATCTTAGATCATCTAACAACAAAGTATTCAACGATGCAATACGTGATGCATATGCTAGATACACAAACACATCAAGATTAAATTCATTGTTCAACGATACTGAAAAATACATGACTACTAAGAAGGTTGATGTGATGAAATGTTCACAAGCATTTCCAGGTAAAGCTGCTGGATTTAGCGAGACACTAGATATGCTCCTCGGTAAAGGTAACTCATATCTTCAGTCCGTAGCAGCTATACATAGTAGGTTAGAAGAAGTTGAAGAACTAGTGAAAGAGATAGCTGAATATGCTAGCAGAGTGCAACTAACAAGACAGCAGTTAGATATGCTTAGTAAATTAGCTAGAGCATGGGCTGTTAATTTTGACAGATTCGCTACTGTGATAAATGACGTTTATCGTATCGATCATAACGTTACACTTGATATCGTACAGATAAGAAAGTATCTCGAAATTTAAATAACACCCATATAGGTACCAGTCTGTACTGGTACCTATATGTATTTTGTTTTATGGTGTAGTTATATCAAAGGTTTCTAAAGTATCAGTATCAGATTTAATATGGTAAATATTGTCAGATGACAAGCCACCACTGCTACCACCAGAGATGATAGAAATGATATCATTCTTGATAGCTGTTACAGGTGCAACCATGCTTTCAGGTACAGTTGCTATGTAATCACTAAATATGTCATTTATCTCACTTATAGAGTGGTCTGTAGTCATGACCACGATGGCATTATTTAGAGCTGCTAGGTTGTTCATAAGCTCAGTAAGCTTACGCCTTAATGGTGATATTTCATCTGTAAGTATATTATCATACTTTTGGTTAGTAGTTGCTAACTCGTCCTGTAAGTCATTGATATTCTCTACTACATTAGCATAGTTACCTAAGATGTTAGTAACATCTATTTTCAGTAATTCAACTTCAGCACGCAGCGAAGCATTATCACCGTTACGGATGTTATCAATCATCTCACGGATAGTAGCATATTCAGTGCGATGTCTCTGAATAAATTTCTCTGCAAGTAGAAGTTCTTCCCATATAGTTGCTATATGTTTATGTATAGCTGAGAACTGTATATGGTGCTGTGCAGTAGTATCTAAGAACTGACGAACGAATATCTCGTAATCGACACCATGGTCTATAGTCTTCAGTTCTTCACTAGTTACACGTTCAGATAACCTAATGAGCTGAGTAGTTAAGAATTCAATGCTTTCGCGTATATTACCAAGATCATCATCATTGATACTTTCAGTATCTGTCACTACCGTTCCTTGCTGTACCGGATCATCTGTTACAGCTCTAGCATAAATATATTTAGTACTATCACCTACTAACTGCCCTGTTGACCCACCTACAGTGAAGTAATGTTCATTTTCATCCTGTATAGAACTGGCGTCACGTTCAGTATCACTAAGAAGTATACGTATAGTTAATCCGCTTGTATTAGCTATATACCGCTTATTACCACTAGGGGCGAATAATTGTAGCCAGCTATTAGCTACACGCAAATAATATTTATTATTACTCATTATTTTCAGCTCCATTTAAGAATAAACATTGTTCTGCTGTAACAACAGATGGGTACTCAATAAAACTACGTAGATACATTTCAGCATATCTTCCGTAAGTGTCTCTACCTATATAAGCGATACTGTCATTATCTTTGTATGCTATACCTCTAGCATCATACACAGCGTTGTTATAAGCAAGGATAGCTTTATTAGAGCCTATACTGTTAGTTACATGTATATATGAACCATCCTGTTTAGCAAGTATATCTTCATAAACAAGTATACGAGTAGAGATATCATCTACAGTTATCGTTCCCCAGCGTAATGCTTCAACACTGTTATCCTGATGTAGTTCTATTTCAGATACAACAGTTTCACCGTCAACATCTAGAGTCGTTAATAGTGGTCTAACTAGATTACCTTGACATATACCACTATTACGATAAGCTATATTTAAAGTTATTTCCTTGCCGGATATAAAAGTTGATAATGGTACAGTTATGTCTACTGGTTGTCTAGTTACAGGTGTGCCTGTGGTAGGTATATATGGAGACATATTGTTACCCAATTCAAGCTGCATGCCCCATAAATAAACAGCAGTTTCTTCTTCCTCTACTTTATATTTAAAATCCTGAACAGTAGGGTCTTTAGTCTTGAAACATGACATAACTAAATCAGCTTGCTGACCATATAAGTGGTATATAGAGAAACTACATCTATACCAACCATCTGCTAGCTTAACTATTTCTGCAGTATAACGATTCATATGGTTGGTTATGAATACCTTACCAACACGTAAGTTATATATAGCACTAGCTATTATAGAACTGGATGTCATATCTTCATATGAAATCTTAAAGTAATCACAGGCACCAGCTTTAACGAATACTGAGAATGTTTTATTTTCATTACCGTTGATAGTTAGGTCTCTGTAGATAACAGCATGCTCTGTTTCTTCTTCAGTTACAGTACTGACTATCTGCGTAGCGGTATTAGTACCATCTATAGCTAGTATGTTAGTATCAGCTAATCTGGTGTTACTATATCTGCAACCTGAGAAATCACAACTATCTGCCACTTCATTAGTTCTTACACCGAAACAAGGGAACAGTGGTTCACCGTATTGGTAATCCTGAGGTAATTCACCAACACGTGCATATTTAAGGTGTCTTGACCTATCAATATAAGTGTACGGTACAGTACCATCCGTATATGTGTATGATTCGCCTATACCTAATCGGGCCATCACTGCTATAGTTGGTGTATCGGTTACAGGTTTACCCGGGAGCAAACGTTCTAGCACTTCTTTATGTGCATCCGGATCACTTTCATGTCTCCGGATATAGTTATTTATAGTCGCTATAGTTACAAGAGCACTAGTATCAGTACCGTTTTCTACATCTTCAGTACTAGCCATATGTAGTACTTTAAACAGCATAGTGCTATACTGACTCTTAGTCGCTGCACCACCATGTTCTACGTATATACGGTATAGAACATCTATAACACGCTCACTAAAATCTGACAGTTCAGTGTTATGTGGGTTATTCATATCAGCCAGATGTGCATCCAGCTTAGCTATAGCTGCCAGTACATTCTTCTGGTTAGCTAATTTACGTAAATCTTGTATCTGGTTAAGTAAATCTACAGGTGTAATGACTGGTCTAGGTGTAGCGTTAGCTACCATACTTTCTGTACTATATTCAGAAAACCCACTAATCATTCCGGTAAGTTCACTACCATCATACGAGTGATTTTTATTCGTCATAGTGCGTAACTCCAAAATATTAGTTTAATAAAAATCTTATTTCATCACTACTAGCAGAAGTAGTGTAGTATGTAAATCGTTTCGTGTGTATTCTGTCGAAGTTTATACATGGATTTATATTGGTTATTTGTAATGGCTCATCTAGTGTAACAGTAGTTTTCTCTTTAGATGTAGTTACACTAAGACTATGTTCATCATAACACAATACAAGAGCATCTTTACCCAATTCACTATATCTAGGTAATTCTACTGCAGGCTGATTTCCTACCTTTAAGTATAGCGTATAGTCCTGATAATCTTCAGAGAACATATATACCACAACATCAGCATTACCGTACAGGTGGAGCAATTCATATGTATCTTGACCTACGGTTATTAGACCCGAACCAATATCAGTCGATGATGGTGTAGCCAAACTAGGGTGTTCAAGGTCAATATATTTAACCACCACTGTACCACAATTACTGTTCCATATATCCGAGCACGGTATATTGTTTACTATGTCATTTAAATCGATGGTATATGAAAGCGCAGGTGGTGCTGTGAATGTAGCTTTAGGTACCATGACGTTATAGATAGTCCTATGTGCATCATTCTCTAGTAAATGCTTATTAAATAGACGTTTAAGCTGGGCTGCGGTTACAGCTTTAGTATCATTAAATCCACCATCTACATCCATGTTAGTGGCTATCTGTATCTGCTTAACGATGCTAGTAAGCATATCTGTAACACTACCCGTATTACCATATCTTCTATATACATCATACAGCTGACTTATGAATGCATGTTCACTTGGTGCTATATCTATAGTGTGTCCAGATGAGCTATGAATATGATTATATAATTTTAAATACAATTCACTAATGCTTTGGAATTCTTTAGATTTGGACAAATTCAATAAAATTTGTTCCATTTCTGACATGTTACGTTCTGTGAATCCTTCAAAACGAAGTGTTGATAACGTATCGAAACCTGATATTTTACTATTATCAGCCATAGGAGTATACCTCACAAATGAATGATAGAATTGATAAACACAAATACGCTATGCAGCTTGCAGAAGCAGCAGCTCAGCGTTCAACTTGCTTAAGACGAAAAGTAGGTGCAGTTGCCATTGATAGAAATGGCTATGTATTAGCTACCGCGTATAACGGTGCACCACGTAAGATGAAACATTGCACAGCACACACCTGTGTCCGCATCCAGAATAACATCCCATCAGGACAACAGCTTGAAATGTGTAAAGCTATCCATGCTGAACAGAATCTTATTCTTAGATTAGGCCCTAAGTTAGAAGGTGCAACCGTATACTGCACAACATGTCCATGTGTTACATGTACTAAGTTGCTTATCGGTGCAGGTGTAGATGCTATTTGCTGGCGAGATGATTATGACAACCCATACGCTAAAGAACTCATGACTGAGTGGGCGAATAACAATTTAGATATCTTTGAAAAAGATGGCTATAATTGGGTTGTTAAGAACCTTCATAGTCTTCCATGATTTACTGCTTAGTCTCATACCATTTGAATTTATATATTATTACCGTGAATATGTTGAGTTAATATGGAGGTATAAATAATAAAGAATGGATTTACGTACAAAGCAGTTTAAGGCGTTTGTGAAAGCATATGTTGATGCATTGAATACAGCATATTGCTTGAAGCTATACACCACTTCGCCAAAGCATGGAATCACTCGTGTACCTGATACAGACGGTTCTATGTATCGTCTGTGTCGGTACATACCAGAACATAATGTGTATACTAGGTCAGATGGTAAAATATTCTACCGTAATAGTAGGCATCTTCTGTTGGAGATACCTAGAAAAGGTATAAGTGCTGATGGTATTATAGCCTATATACCGAACTATGATAAACCGGTACTCAATGTTTTACCGAGTGAGTTATGTGGTGGTATATCGTGTATCGATGTTGTTAATAGCTGTTTCAGAGATGTTGATGAATTAGTTAGGAACAAATATCGTGTGCCTTTACTACATAATGCTGAAGAGCTGGTAGACTATTTCAACCAGTTCGAGTATACTGACATGGAACGACCGGAGTACATTTATGATACGATATATAGTTCCACTTTAGATGAGATGGATTATTACGATATATCTGAATATCTGAGGTTTACACTATGTCATGTCTAGATTGTCGTAAGCTAGCTGAATATCAACGTGGCATCATACGTGCAATGAACCACGCAGTATCAGATAGTCGTTATGAAAATACGACAGTGAACAGAATAATAACACTCAATCGTGATGTGTTAGAACAGTGTAAGTCTCCATGCCGTGAATCACTTATATTTACAGGTGATGCCCATGGATCTATGCGTTTATACAAGTGGCTATATTCGGATAACATCTATCTGGACTCATTTGGTGGTATAAATTATCGAGGTAGCGATGGCTTATGGTCAGCTATAGGTGCATGTGTCCTGAGCGAAAGTCACGGCTTGGTGACACAGATACCTGATAGGTTGTATGTCATGTATGGCGTATATGATACTGGGTTACCACAAACTCAACCTACTATTGATGTGGTATCTCGGTGTTTTACGGATATATATGTGTACAATGAACTTGACCCTATAAGTAATGAACTTGTTATCAGGGAGTACTTAAATAACTTAGCTAACGATGATACACTTACAATATATCGCCCATACGACGCCGGGTATGAGATTGCAACATCATCTATGGATGAGTTGATTCCAGTTAAATAGAAATAACCCTACAGAGCGCAATGCTCTGTAGGTTATATGTATTACACGGAGGTAGATTGTATGATTAATTTTTTGCTTAAAAATTGGAAGTTGATGGGTTTATGTGTTCTTCTAATTGTTATAGCGGTGGAACACCACCGAGTTATGACAAGAGATATAGTTATAACTAAGCTGACGAATACCGTTCAAGACCTTAGAGCAGCTATACAGACTCAAGAGGATTCCATAAATGCATATGAAGTGGCGGTGGATGATAGTGTAGCTAAGCTTATCGCTGTCGACAAACAATTAAAGTTATGCCATGAACAAGCTAAGCAACAGGCTAAGGATTTAGCAACTATAGATGCTATAATGAACAGCACAGACGACCCTACTGAACCACCTGTACAGGAAACAACTAAGGAGAATAGTAATGATACAATATCAAATACTACTCAGAGTAAAGGCATTGATTTTATCAATAGCCAGTTTGATGCTATTAAGTAGCTGTACGTCTACCCAGATTGTAACTGAAACTAAGTATATAGTCAGTACACCTGCTAAGATAGACAGACCAGTTAAACCAGAATTTAAAACTCTTAATAGTAAGAAGCCGATAACGGACAAGGATAACTTTAAGAAACTTCAGATTAATATAAGCTTACTAAAGAACTATACGTCATCTTTACAAAATGTTATTGACTACTATGAAAGTGAAATAGATAGGATGAATACTGAAAACAACAAATAAACAAGATATATACTAGTTCATACCGAATTCGGTATGAACTAGTATGAATATATATATTATTAAGCTGAACAGATAGTGCGAATATCTGTTCAGCAGATGATGCAACTGCTTAGCGTTTGTGTCAACTTTGGAATTTACGTCTATGCACAAATCATTATGTAAATTACCACAACCCTTGGTCGATGCATTATTGTACCAAGGATACCGTCAGCCAGGCTGGTCTGATGACTATTACCAACTAGTTGTCAACACCTATGCTGATTGGTTACGCCGTGCATATGCACCATATAATACTAATCACATTTAACATAATAAACAGTAGTTCTACCGTTGTGGTAGAACTACTGCTTCGCTGTATGTAGTGTGGTTTATTTTTTGTTTAAGAACGCTAATATATCCATTATGGATAATCTTTCTCTTTCTTGCTTACTAGTAGACCATACGCTAGTAGATTCAAGCACCCTATCAATACTCATCTTTTCATTATGTGTCAACAGTTCAGCGAACTTCTCGATAGGAGTATGTACATACTCAGGCATACGGTAAGTACTCCAGAATTGCTGTATAAAACATAACTGTGTGGTAAGTTCTATAGCTCTAGCCACTCTATAGTCAGTATCTAGTGTATCTCTTAGATTATTTCTGGTTAGGTTAGCATCAGGAAGCAACAGAGGACTGAAACTCTGATTGTTACCTTTAACATTCATACCAAAGTTCTTGCAGTTACGTAATAACTGGAAGTTAGTAACATCTTTAAGGATACCTTGATTCTGCGACAGGATATAAGATATCTGAGTACCTGCACTGTTATTCTTACATCTAACAAGAGTAGTATCAACCTGATTAACTTCACTATCAGTACTATCAGTAGTAGGATATAGACAGTGCTTATTACTATCCTGCAATACTGTAGCTTTATTAGTCTGTAATAATGCAGTAGTCAAGAACTCAAAGTTACTACCAACATTCTTCATACGGTCAGAGTTTTTCATGTACTGCAACTGTTTAGGTTTCTGTGCATATGGATCTAAATCCATCTTATCGCCAACATGTGCAGTCATGATTACATATATACCAGCCTTAGCTGCTCTAGTTGGTAAGTCATTCATTATTCTACTCTTAACACCACCATCATACAAGTAGAATGTATTCATAGTGCTATCGTCTACGCTGTTCTTATCAAACTGGTCATCACCTTTATTACTTCTAGCTCTACTGAAACTGTCGATAAGAACAAATGTAGGTATCCATGTTTTAAATGGCTTACCATTTGTATCTAAAAATGGTGATTCCACCATGTAGTCTTTCTTATGATTCAGTTTTTCTTCTGATACAGCTTTAATCTGATCATAAAAATCAGTTAAATTAGTGGTAGTTGAATTGAAGAACGCTATACGGTCATGTATAGGCTTATCTATAGGAGTAAACTCACTATATCTCTCAGGACCTGCTATAGTGTTTTCACTATCAAAAACAAGTGCCTCAGCTTCTGGGTGCACTAACATAGCGTTAGCAACTAAACTACCTGCTAAACCCGATTTATATGTCTGTGCTCTACCACTTATACCCATGCAACTAGATATACCACCATCAAGTATTTGTGCATTATTCACGCCAAATTTGAATCTACCAGTTGCCATATCGAATAACGTACCTGTATTAATATAAGGTACAAATGAGGTATGATCACCTCTATTAACCATATTAAGTATACCCATTTTAAACTCCATTCGTGGTTTTAATTCAGTGTATATGAGAAATATTTACATATATATTACTTTGGTGATTAGAGATGCGCTGCTAGAATGTATGAAACTAGTGGCGGCTGTATAATCCGGTCGGTACGTGGGTATCGATTCGTTTTGGTGCCCATGTGCCGTTTTATTGTAATATAGGAGAAATGACATGTGGGATGATTGGGTTGATTGGACAACATTAGATTAAATTAGAGAGTTGTCCAATCGTATACAGATAAAAGGACTCACACATACGTCATACACGTGAGTTCTTTTTTGTTTTTTGTTATTTAATGAGTTGTGTAACCACCTTATGCAGGAGGAATTAGAGCATGTCTAATGACACTATACGTCAACAAGAGATATACGACCATAAGGAACTTATGGAAAAGATACGTATTCTCTGTGATAAGCTTGATGAATTATTTTTACTATACGACCAGATACAGCAGCAGGTCCCGGACCACAATGTGGATCCTGATGCACACCGTGATATACGGGAACATGTTATTACAGTAGATGAACGGGAAGCCGACCATTACAGTACATTGTCTACTACTGTAACAAATAATAATACAGCTATAAACACTCGTGTAGATAATTTAGCAGCAACTATAACTAACACTAACAGTATTACTACAGATAGTATTGAACGCTTAGAAGAAATATGTAACGCTATACTCAACTGCGATAACACATACAACAACCCACTGAAATCTAGTGTAGTATCACAGACATTCCTTAATGCTAATACCGGTAAAGTATCGTTGAATAATACTGCACCGTATGGCTACAATATGCTGTTACGTGTAAAAAGCGAACATGGTGTATTTGTTGAAGGTGCATATCGTAATAAGTATCAGGTTAGTTATACCGCAGACACTACTATAGCTTCTAGCACTAACCGTAACGATAAGACTAACGTATTGATAGATGAATCTGGTAATGCTAGTTTTTGTAACAACGTAACGGTTGCTGGTACATTGACTGCAGATAGCATTGTCGGTACTATGGCAACTAAAGTTGCAGAAGCCGAAACTGCAGATACATCTACTTTAGCTGAAGGTGCTAAATCACTTGTCAGTGATACTGAATTTAACACCACTGATACACATCTGTTCAAATATAGTTCAGGTCAGTTTAATGGCTTTGTAGGTAGTAATGATAACGTAACCGCATTGTCATACCCAGCAGGCAGTACTACCGTAGCTAACAACATAGCTAACATACAGAATATACGATTACTATGGGCAGGTGGTAGTAAATACTGGCATGATATCTTCGTGTCACCTAATCAAAGATATATATGGCATCGAGACGTTAGAAGCGGAACTGCTAATCCATGGGCACGTATAGTTGAAGAATCCACTGATACTACATGGAATATCAACATTTCAGGCTCTGCGGATTCAGCCACTAACGCAACTAATGCAACGCACGCTGTATCAGCAGATAGTGCTATCAATGCAACACATGCAACTACAGCCAATAGAGCACTTCTAGCTGACGATGCCACACATGCTGCGGCTGCAGATACTGCGGTTAATGCGACTAACGCCACATACGCCACAACTGCAGGTTCAGCAACTAGTGCAACTAATGCTACCACAGCAACTTCGGCTACATCAGCAACCAATGATGCCAATGGTAACAATATAGTATCTTACTATGTGAACACTGAAACCAACCAAACAATTAACGGTAATAAAACGTTTGAGGGTAATTTAACAGCACGTAACAACTTGATAGCGAATACATCACCGCAGCTTAGATTTGACTTAACCAGTATGTATAAAGGAGTATCCACTGCCGGCTGGGCATCGATTTCCTTTAATGATGAACACGGCATACCGTTAGCTGATATTGAGTACAGCGCTACATCATCAATATCTGATTTGAAGCTCACTGCGATTAGCTGGACTGGCTCAGATAGAGCTGTCATACATGTAGGATTCAATGATGCAAATAAGACTACACCAGAGCTACAGCTCGATGTGGCTAATGTTGTACCAATTAGATCATCTAGCACTGGTGGTGTAACATTAGGTAGAGTTGATGCAAAATTTACTAATACATATACATCCGGTATAGTACTCGACCCTGATGGTGTAGGTACAGTTAAATTGTTAGCACGCGAATACACAGCACCTACAAGTACATCTGCATACGTTAATATACAAGGATCTTCTTTATACGCAGTAGCCATGAGAACATCCAATGTACAAACATCTGGTACATTGACTACCGCTACGCCTGAGCTAGTTATAGATAGAGATGCAGTACAATCAGGCACATGGCAACCACTACAATACTTATCAGGTTCATGGCGTGCTGATGGTAATTTCATTATAGCTTTATATAGGAGAATACTGTAATGGCTCTCAGTAACATAAAGGATGCAGTATGGTTAAACGTAAATCATACTAGATTAGATTGTATGTATAAAGATAAAGTATATGGTTGGGTTCCGTTTACAGCAGACGCCAATGATAAGTCTGAAATATCTACATATATCTTTAACAATCTGGGCAAAATCGAGATAAGTACATACACACCTAAAACTAAGCCGTTGGATGTGTTAAAAGAAGAGAAACATCAAGAGCTTAAACGTCTGCGTGATGAGCATAGACTGAATGATAGATTTAAGTATGACAATGATTACTTCACAGCTAATAAAGAAGATGATCAGAACAATATGAATACACTCTATATTCAGGCAATCGCTATGATAGCTGGTACTATAGAACGTGGTGTTTTTTCATGGATGTCTGCAACCAACACTGAACACACATTCAACCCGGAGCAGATTGTTACATTAGCTAACATGATGCGTGATCATGTACAAAACATATATCAGCGATATTGGTATGCTAGAGATGTGTTATTAGCGAAAGCACTTACACCTGAAGAAGTTGCTGCTATAACTTTCCCAGACAGTATACCTACATAAGTGTAGTTAAAAAATAGATTAATATATTACTAATATGCTACAGCTAATACATCGTGTATCTCGGTGGTGAGACTGAGGAGTGTAGCAATATCTGAGTCAGGAGAAATCGCTCACTACGATTTCTTCTTTCTCAATATACACGAAGATATAGTTATCGATACTAATAATAGAGGAGTTTATAATGGCCTATACATTAAATCAAATCGTATCTGATTTAATTAGGTACGGTATACCTGATGATTATCTAGATCCTCAGGTTCCGATCTCTTTTGGTGGTAAACAGTATGTGGCGGACTTTAGAGACTTAGCTATACTTGATTTATTACGTTTTCCTGAAAGTGAACATGATGCAAACAATCCAGTGTACACACCATTCCTTAACAGTATGAATAGATATGTTTCTATCCCTGTTATTTGTTGTGGTGCGCACGAAGTTATTAAGGTTAAACTCAAGTTCGCTAGAGAAGTATACATCCAGTATTCTAATAAGTGTTTAGAGTATTTAGATGCATACAACATTTTGGTAGATGCACTTATAGATATTTTTAAAAATAAGGATATCTCTAATATAGACCGGGATAAAGAGGTCGACAAGTTGTATTCTACTAGTAAAGTGGGATCATCTGTAAATCGTATAAAGAAAGTATAAGGAATAAGTGCTAATGAATATGGAACAGCTTAGTATAGGAATTTTCCTAACTGAAGTCTTAGGTAACTTTGGATTAGTTACTGATGAGAATCGTACCACCGCTGACAAGTTGGTTTTAAGTAATCTTGATTCTGAATATAAGTTAATCCCTTGCGTAGAATTCGTTAAGGATACTGAATCAAACCGTACTAAATTTGTATGTGGTGGTGAGGTAGTTTTTTCTTATAGTAGAGATACTATCTATCTTCCTGAACCAATCAAGTCACATGAGTTATTGTGCAGGATACTTAAGTCATTAGGTTGGGTTATCACACCTATCACAAATGAGCAGATCAATGCGCATCGAATCTTAGTTAGTTCAGCTGTATCACCACTGACATATAACTCAGTTCTGGTATTAAGTGATCATGAAGATGGTATGATCTCTGAAACTAGATTGAACTATTTTAACTCCAATCTTCTTTGCATAGCTATCAAGAAAGAAAGTATAATGGTTTACTCTGAGTATAAGAAGTTAGCCGCAGCGATGTATGACATCGTTGTAGAAGACAAAGAATAATAAATAAAGGTGTTATAGTACTCTAGGGCTACGGCCCTAGAGTACTATGGTCTTTATTTAGTTTTAAGCCTTTTCAGCTACAATTTTCCAAACTTTATCAGGTGTTGCCCAATCAAGCTCACCGAGCTCAGGTATATAGTCTTTAAGTAGTTCAACCACTATCTCACCACAATACCACTTGTCTTTATTCTGTCTAGCAGATCCGAAGAAACCTGATATTGCACCAAGATAATCATACTTGAATCTCTTCTCATATAAGCGTTCAGCGTTATATCGGATAATGTATTCCTGTGCTTCATAAATATGCGGTAATGGAACCAATACCCAATGATACTTATCATATCCACTAGCACGCTTGGCTAGCGCTATTGTTGATGGTGTAACAATAGTAGCAACATCATCACTAAATACAAGTTCAACATGTGAAGCATGTGATCTGGTGAATATGTTGACTAGTTTAGACAACCATGACTTTTTAGGGTCATTTACAAGTACTGCTAGTTGTAGCATAGTTGGTATCTCCGTTAGCTGTGTTCAGCCTGCCATGCAGTGATCACATCCTGGTATTCCTGTGCTTTATTGTTAAGCTGAAGTCTGATAGTTTCTTTATAGCTATCAGCTAATACCTGATCACCTGCATTTTGTGAGGCGGTTAAATCTCTAGTAAGATTATCAAGAATAGGCGCATACTTATTATCAATGATAGCTAATCTCTCGCTTAAATCAGTTTCAGCACTATCCTGTGCATCTAATCTATTCTGGAGAGCAGTGATATCATTTCTAAGACCACTAAGAGTTGCATTTAAGTTAGTAGTAAATGTATCCCAACCAGGATGTGCAGCTGAAATGGTGGTACTAGCATGCGCATCTACCTGTTCATTCGTGATAGCGCGTATTTGTGTATTAGAATAGATTGCTTCACCATCCATGATACGGTCGATAAGGTCACGTATATCCTGGTGTGCTTCTGCATCGATATTGTGGTTTTCAATATGAGCGTGTTCTGCTGTCAATGCAGCTTGCGCAGATTGTAATGCCGCTATAGCAGCGGATAAATTTTCGTTACTCATTAATCTAACTCCCTATTAGGTACAACCCATACGAATGAATCGTTAGGGCTTGGTATATTGGGTAAGGTAAATTTGTCAGACGGTCTGCCAAATAGATAAAGTCGTTTTAGACCAGTACTGAGAGTAGAGTCTTCTGTTGGATGCCATGCAGAAATAACTATCTTTATATATCGGTAAGCTTTGACGATATTAGGATTATAGCTATTTATATGCCAGTATCCCCAGTTATCGGCAGATTCATCCCTCTCATCTAATACGTCCCAACGTTCACCATCATTACTACCATATACTAACCAATGCTTAGGTGATGGTCTTTCTTTATCAATGATAGTAGCCGTACCAATGGCAGCAATCATCCAATATTCCGTTAGTAGTGTAGGTTTATCGAATTTGATAGTTACAGTATGCATGCTGTTTACGTTAGGGTCGCCAGTAAGCCACTGATCTGTTGTATGTGAAATGTTGTTGACTGACATCGTATCACCAAACAGACCAGTAGGCACGTACAGACCATCAAACTTATTCACCTTCAAGCTTATAGAACCATTAGTGAAGTAGTCACCCTGTAGTTTAGTTAGTGCGGTTGACAATAAAACTGAACCGTTATAAGCCTTAGCTAAATCACCAACTGCCTCATAATCTACAGTTTGTCCCTCTAATGGTATCAGCTCTGGGTGATTCTTTAGATCATCACGATACCACAATCTAGGATTGTATATATCCCATTTATTTGAGCTCATTTTCTATTTCTCTTAAACATTTGACACAATAACAGGTATTTGGTACAGCTAATAAACGTTTGAGTGGTATGATACCACCACATTTGGCACAATATCTGACCTCATCAGTCTTAACATCAGTAGTGTTGATGTGTATTCTCTTACGCTGCCATTCAGCGAACATGACATCGTTATCTTTATCGGCTATATCTGCGCTGTCCATGATTTAATTTCCTCATTTTTATTTGTAGATTTATACCCAAGTTTGTCACTGTAACGGCGAACAAACTCTTGTATTTCATCGCTTAGTTGTATTATATCATACGATACCAGCAAATCACGCTGTACCAATAGAGTAGCATATCTCCATATTGACAGTACAAGATCTTCAATAGCACATAAATACGTGTCATCTAAAGAGACACCAGCTACATGAAGTTCGTCGAATAAATCCAGTCTACATAGGGTTTCAAAGATGTGGTCTGATAGTAAGTTAGGGTCGTCTATATTTTCTAAGAGTTTATCCTTAGTCAACACTAACACTTCTTCAGATGTTATTTGTTTGAGGACATCACTGTGACGTTCCGCAGTAGGCTTACCGTTATCGCTAAGCTTAGGTATAAAGTAACCATCATTATCCTGTCTATAGTACACAGTGATAAGCATACCTGCACGACAGCATGCATGGAAGATATGAGGTAATCCTGACTCAGGGTCGAGCGATTTTCCTATCCTATGAGCTGTAATATGGCGAAAGATAGCGTCAATATTGTCGCTTACAGAACTATTACAATTCGTAGGATCATTATACCAACTATAGTAACCATATTTAGAAGCACCGAAATGGTGAATCAAAGCTATAGCAATGTAAGGTATACGGTACTTAGCAGTAAGTCCGCTTAATGGGGCTTTATTTTTTATACAGCCAACATTCTTTTTAGTCATAAATTACCTCGTAAGGATTAGTTTGAGATGCCTATACTAGCTAGACCCATATCAGAACAGACAGAACATATCTTTATGCCTGTTGCGCAGCAGTTGAGTCATAGAATTCTTCACATGTTAGGATATGAAGACATTGTAGGGGATAATATTTATCTGTCATCCGAATGGTCATCACATTCTAAAACATCAAATATAGAAGATAATGCTCGAATTTCAGAAAATAGATTTAAAGCTGATATTGAACTACAACTTAATCCAACATCACAAAAATGGGAAGCATATACATTTAAGCATACTGCATCATACGGGATATATAGTCATTTGATACATCAGCAAGAAGCGATATACGTAGATCCGTACAATAGAGTTAGAATAATGGAAATGCTTAGCCCCATAAATATTACGCTTAATTGTGAATTATCACTATTTGCTGCTGAGCATGCATTTAAAACTCCTATCCAACTATTTAACGGGTACGAAACTGGTAGTGTAGCTACTTATACTGATTTATTCTTCGACTATCCTGTCCCAAAGGAGATAGTAAGTATACTTTACCATATATGGAAATTGGATAGAGATAATGGCAAACCTGCAAATAGAACATTTATAGAGTATATAAAGATTAGGTCTAATAACAAATGGACCATCACTAAGAATCGAGATTTCGAAGATTATGAAATCACTATACCTAGATACAATCTAAAAGCATTATGTTCGTTGGAATACAATTCAGATAAACCACAAGGCCAGATGGAAGGTAGATTAGCTACAGGCTACACAATACCATTCGTCTATACTGTACAGTTTGGCATACCGACGTTACAGATAATCGAATACCCATGTGTGGTGTACAATACACTAATTGATGGCGCCTTTATTCCGCACAATACAGATGATAGATTCAACAGCATGTCGGAGTATAGAACTGAGGGTGCTCTGCAGAAGTATGATGAAGCAGAACAATACAAAACCGCAGACTATATAACTGTACCGTGGTATGATGACTGGAGAATACCATTATCATCTAGATTAGCCAATTACGGATATAGTACAGTGGCCACGATACACATGTTAATAGATGAAGTTGCTGGGTTACATACACGTATAGATTTAAAAGAAGATATTGACCCTGAGTACGGGCTGGATACATCGGTGTTGATGTTTCTTAAAGGTGAAGGCTGCATGTGTACTGATGTAGGCTCTCCGGTAAATATAGCACTATTCAGAGATGATGTCGAGCTGATACCTAATAAAGATTACTATGTTGATGATAATCTCGTATTGGTATTTAAAGCTAGAGATTTATTCAGTCATTATCGTCTGGCTATAAGCACCGCCACATCTATAAGTACTATAAGACCACAATGGTATCAGATGCTCGTTAAGGAATACGATAAAGTACCAGTACGCTTGAAGGAATCTATGGGTAACTGGTTCCTATACGGCGGATGGAGAGAAGCTCTAAAGCACCATATAAAAGGTAATATAGATAGAGTTAAATCTATATTAGGTAACGGTATCGTTATCGACCAGCATGACAGAATCATCGGTGATGTCAGATGTATAGATGTGATACCATTCATCAGGGACAAAAATAGTATAAATATAGATAAACACAAAGTGACAGCTGATGTACTAGTAGACCAGACTACTAACACCATATATTACCCAGGTATGCAGTTGCCTGAGGATGGTTATCTGGAAAAGCGTAATGTTGTATTAAGTAAGGAGGTTTGTCATAATGCCCCTAATAAAAATGTCCGGATCGACATCCGAGAACGCAAGTCGTGAAAAACCGGCCAGTTTACGACCAGAAATAAACGATAAATCTGTGGCCATAGATGGGCACAACATAAGTGATGAACATGTAGTTAAAAATACTTTCATAAATAAGACAGCAGTCAATTCCGACATTTATAGTGACAACATGTCTCTTATTGCTGGTTTCCCAGAAGGTAGAGTATTAACAGTCACATATTTCTCTAAGAATCATCTACCGACAGATGTTCAGTCTGCTGTAGTTGATGCTGACACCATGACTGGTACGAAAAATGATGTTCATGTATCATGGACACAGATAAGAAACTTTGAAATCCGTGCTAGAAACGAGTTATCATTCAGTTATGAAGCAGATACTAACAACACTGACTTTAAAGGTGAAGGTCTAGTATTTCCTAGATTTGTTCCACAGATAGGAGATATGTTCATATATGAAGTTCGTAATGGTAAATATGGTGTATTCTTTATTAGTGCGATTGACAGATTAGCATTAGGACAGGATACATATCACTCTATCCAGTTCACTATGCAAGGATATCTGGATGCTGACTATAGAGATAGATTAGCTAAACAGACATCTCAAGTTTTATACTTCGATAAGACTAAGTATATAGCTGGTAATACAGCTATGCTTACATCAGAAGGATATGCTAATAAGAAAGATCTGCAGCATTTGAGAAGAGAAATCATTGAAGACTATATGGAGAGATTTTACTCTGAGAAATTCTCTACATTTATCAGACCAGATGAGATCTATGATCCGTATATAGTAGAGTATTGGAATACTAAAGTTGGTATCAAAGAGACTATGCGTCAGATAAGGCCAACACAGATACTTATATCTGTATCCAACTTTAAGAAAACTATATGGGCAGCGTTAACTAACCACCATATAAAGGATTTAAACCATCTAGATAAGTATGGTAGTACAGAAGTATTTAAGTCTACATTCTGGGGCACTAATATTACCTCATTATTAGGACATAAATTCTTAACTATAGGTAATGAAGCACCTAGCTATGATAGTAGGCAAATAGATAGTAACGGAGACCCTATTCTCTATGACCCTACTACTATATACTATCAGAGAACACCATATGACCAGGTACAAAAGAGAGTAGATAGATTTTTCAGAAAACAGCGTAAAGAGTTTTTTGATTTAATTTATCCTGACTTAGGATTTAAATATCATCATCTATATACACAGGAAAACTATCCTATACACTCCGATGATGAACTCGTATATATCTGGAAAACTATGCATGGTTATGCTGAAGATGATGTGTTGTCTGAAGCAGACCATCAGCATGTACGTGGATATATACAGTGGTATCGTGAGTCATATCCGGGTACTTTATCTGATATAGAGTTGACTAAAGAGTTCTTACATAAAAATGGTTTTGCTACTGTAGAGGGTTTGGATGAGCTCAATAGGCAAAAGCTATTAGCATATATTGCTTCATACAGAAGTAAATACAGCTCCAAATCCAATACAGATATACTACCTGATGATACGGGTAAGCTGAACTTCTTGTATTACCCTATATACAGAGATAGAGATAAGAAAGCACCTGATGCTGGTACAGAAGTCACGACTGGTACAGATACATATGCCTTGTCTTATGCTTTCTATACTGGTGATTGGGATAAGATGTCTACTATAGAACAACTACTATATACCGCTATAACCAATGGTGAATTGAACATCAATCTAGTTGTAGATGTAGTTAAAGATTATCTCAGTTATTCAGATGAGGATGCTTTCTATAATCATCTGTTCTTAATATACCTTATTGATAAGGCAGTATACTGGCTAACTTATCATTAATATTACAGGGATATACGATAATGAAAATAGATCCATACTTACAACGACTATCTAAAACTAGCGACGAACTGTCCAAAGAGCTTGAGCGAGAACATAAACATGAGTTTAATGCTAATGCAGTACCATGTCTAGGTAATCTCATTGCTAGGAAACATTCTAGTATGTCTCCATATGAGATACCTAGATCTAGAGGGATGTTCAGAACCCTAGCTGAGGTTATCAATCGTAAGCATTTTAAGGCCATATATCCAGAATCATTCGGTACAGTACCTAAATATTTCCGTGACACAGGTATATCCCCATACTACGAAATAATGCCAGGTAACGATTATGCGAACGGTGTGCTGACTATTAACATGATGATAGAACTAACTGTATCAGGCTATAAGTGGCAACTTGTTCGTGATCAGGATGTACCGATTATATTAATGATAGTTGAAGAATACTACTCTCAGCTTAAAGCAATATTGAAACCTAATAGCACTGAGCCTGTAGATATACAGAATAGGTCATATGCAGATAAACTGGACAAGTTCCTTGCAGTTATGCATGCATATGCTAAGAAATTGAGAAAGGGTTCTGGTGAAGTAAAACCTATCATGAACATATTCGACTTGCTCGAATCATACGGGATAGGAGGTTAGTTCTATGCAACGTGTGAGTAAGCGATTAGAAAGTGAGATAGCCAGAGTACTAACTGATAGTGAATATACAGCGTATATGCCTAAACTGGTATTTCACAACCCTAATACTGGATATAAGCAGACTATAACACGTATAAATGCATTTGATATTGATCAAGATTTTCTTGAAACATATATGACAAAGTATGCTCTGAATATAACAGTTACATATCCACAATACTTGATGTTACAAAAGAACTTACAAGGTCTGGAATGTACAGTTATATTGTATCAGTATAGTGCTAAGCTTGCTGAAGATGTCTTAACGTTACCACCAATCATTCTTAAAACTAAAGCAATGATGGATCGTATCGATTTAAGTAAACAGGTTAATACTAAGTCATTAGGTTCTGAGGATATAGTTGGTACAAATGCAGATTCTCCAGCTCAAGCAGAGTTGACTATGAAGGTACCTGTGTACTTAATAGACCCAGCTGCGTATGATACAAGACATATTCAGATAAATGCGATACTGCATGATGTAACTATGGAGGATGTACTACATTGGGCAGCGTATCAGTTCGGATTCACTAGAGTTAATATGGTTAAACCAACTAACACTATTAAGTATAGTAATCTGGTTATACCACCAATGCAAAGTATAGCTACTTTGTTTCCGTATCTTCAGCAGACATTCGGTATATATAGTAAGGGGTTAGGGTTTTTTATCTGGGGAACTGAGATATGTATCTATCCGCAGTATGATAGAGACCTCAGTCACACATATACCTCTATATTTGCACATTTGATACATGCACCTAAAGGTTCCTATCATGGGCTAGATAGTTATAGTAAAGTTATAGATGGTGATCAGTGGGTAGTGTCTATAACAGACGCCAATGTAGAAGATGCTAGTACTAAAGGTATAGAAAACAGAGGTAATGTGCATGTATCTACTAACCCTGATAATAGTCTAGACTACGGAGTCACTATAAACGAAGATGGTAATGTAGAGCGTTCTAAAGACTTCATAACGGTTATACAGAACACTAATAACAATTCCGTATCTGAAAAGTCACAAGTACTTAAGTATGAAGGCATGCATTCCAACATATACCTGTCTACATCAGAAATGGCAGCGTATGATGGTGTGTATATGAACATGGGCTGGGTTAACGCTAAGCCATTCTCCATCCTACCAGGTCAAGGTATACAGTATCACTATGATGATAAGAATGATAACTTTGCTGTGAAGAATGGTAGAATACTTAAAGCATCATATACTTCAGTTATGCGTGCATCAGGTAACGGTGAGAGTAACATCATATCGTTTATGTGTACGCTGTATGCATTTTTGGATCCAGATGTACAGCAGGATACAACATTAGTATAAATATAGCACATACACTACCGCACGCATGTGTGCGGTAGTGTAGTTCATTATTTTTTATTTCTATATTACTAGGGTGACAGTAGAATCATAATACAGCGTATTCAATACGTTATACCTGCTGTCCTCTGCCCTGACCGTGCCAATATCCAGAGTAACGGGGGTACAACCTCAATAAGGAGGCGTATTATGATTACAGTTGATGATATCAAGCGAGCAGTATTAATATCAACAAAGGCTGAGTTTGAGCGTCAGCTCAGCGCTTTATCCAGTTTAACAGCAATCGACTTAGCCACTTACCGTAAAGTACTGGATATGATTGATGCAGCTAAGCAGGACCTCCCTGAAATCGAATGGATACAGGACCGCCTCACTCGGGCTAGAGATGCTGCAGTAAGTGGCTACGCCTACCGCTAGCTCTAACCGCAGAACAAAAAGAAACCCCCGTAAGAACATGGGTTTCTTTTTTTGTTTATATACTGAATAGCTTAGCTAGCATTTCTTCCATATCGTCTTGAATCTCACTCTTGAGTAAAATATTGTTGCAAGTGTGCCAAGGTTTACGGTTAACTAATCGCTTATAATCTCTTCTTACATTAACTACCATTCGTCTAGTTAGTGGTAGTGTAGGTCTATGTAGATATATATTAAGTATAAAATTAAACAACTGCCTGTCTCTTATCCAACGAAGATAATCATACTGTTCTAGTATGGGCATATCCCATCTACTCAGTAACATTTTACTATAATCCAGAATGCTGCCACACAATAATAACTTAGAACTTAGTATAGCTTCAGGCCTAGTGTTCTTACTAGTATCTCCTAGTAGTTTACCTAGATGTTTAAATGCATCAGTAGCTTGTACGGTTAGCCTTCCCCACTGCATATCAAATTCTAGAGCTTTAGCATTGAATTCTCTATCTATGTTACTAGTACCTTCAGAAAACACATAGTCATTTAGTCTATTAATAGTATTAAGTAACCATACGTTGAGATTATCAAAAATTAAGTCACACATCACATATTTATGCAGAAATAATTGTTGTGGAGTATGGATAGCCATTTCTTGATTGATTTCAGATTCTCTACCGTGTATATACCAACTATAATACTTAAGCATAAGAGCAATAGAATCTATCATAATAAAAGTATAATTCGGTTGTACTTTACCAAAAGTTAGTCTATCAAGTAACATGTTAACTGTATATTCAGGACTATCGTGACCGACCAGTTTAACTGCAGTTACTTTCTTCCAAACATCCCAGTCATCTGTTTCGAATGGTAAGTTGGTGATAACATTAGTATCATCCGCCGGCAATATAAATTCTTCAGTATAACAGTTGCTCTTACTGATAAAGGTACCATTATAACCTCTACCTCTAGTAACTCTGTCAAAACTTTCATCTATACTTTTCTTAACGAATCTCAAATGGTACAAATATCTGGTGTAGTTATTTTGCTGATTAAGCATGTACTCTAAATCCATGAAATTAAGTATATACCTAAGCATAGCTGTAGCTCTATTTTCTCCACCAGAAGATCCCTGCAACCTATTATAACGTTCTAGTATAATTTGTGCTTGTTGTTTTAAGAACAGCTGATATGGTGGTATAGCACGTTTCTCCATATCAACCAGAAATGGCATAATCATAGATAACATAACATCCGCCTCCTCGGCCAAATGTTGTGTGGTGTGTAAAAAAATAAAAATACTTTCACTATAATATGCGTAGATAAACCATCCAGTACGGGTGGTTTACTTACAGGTATACGTCCCACGTAGCCTGAGCGGATTCAATACCGCTGAAAATATATATTACTAAAGTGATGTTAGCGGATGTATTTTATTACAAATACGATATATTCTCTGACGTCATAAGTCAATTCTAGAAAACTTATTATTGTTAAACGTTTATAAACGTATAGGAGTTTTAAAATTATGGTAGATAGTACCGATTTTCATAACGAGGGTTTAGTAGGTGGCGAGGAACAGATTTCTGTAGCCCCTGAATTCAACGCTGGCTCAGCTACTGCTCAGGCAGTTCATGGTGCTGCTTCTGCAGCTGCTGGTAACGCTTTTGTTGCACCTGAAGTATCATGCAGCATCCTCGACTATGCAAGAAACAACTTTGATGTACCAAGTGGACTTTCTGCAGCTGGTGCTGAATTCATCAACGCTTTAATCAATGACCTCAGCAACACCACCAAGAACAGCAGTAACCCATATTGGACTGGTATCTCTGTTTTTAGATTACCTACCCCTAAGGATTCTATTGCGGTAGTTCGCAAGAACCATGCTGTTATCTTAATCATGTCTGAAAGTAATCTGGTTAACAGTCACTATCCTGTTGTCACTAAGGAGAAACTTGCTATCGATGCAACTGTGAAGCTTGTTGACGGCTGCGTTATCGACGAAGTTATCGTTATCAGCCCTGATGACTATGGTCGTGTAGAACACTGGAGTTCATCAATCAGATCACTGTTCTCAGCTATATTCAATCCAGTAAAAGCTACTACAGCTATGTTTGATAATGTGTTCATCAGCGTGTCTGATAACCCAAATGATTTCGAAAGAGCATTTGCAGCATTATCACCACACGGTGTACCACTGCGTCACGATCTTACTTTAGTAATCTATGGTCAGCCACGCAATAATCAGAACAGACAGAACCCTAACAGATATGGTACAGAAAGTACTGATTACTGGAATAGTGCAGAAGAACAGGAACGCGTTCCATTAGCTGCAGTTAGTGGTTATGTAGAATTCGTTCGTGATATGGCTTCACTGAACGCAGACTACAAGTTCTATCCAGTAATTCACATCACTGATGTTGTAACCCAGTTCGTTGATGGTAGATTGCTACCACTCTGCATTAGCTATGCTACTAAGTACTGGATCATAGGCAAGACCTGGTTGAGCTACTACTCTGCTAATACTCTTGATGCTCATGGTAATGGTGTAAACATCGGCTACCTGTTCCCAGATGGAAATGGTGGTAGATGCAGAATCACCTCTAACGACAGTTTCGTCAAGACTGTATATAGCCAGTTCCACCCAGCACAGTTGGTTATCGACGTACCTGAAGGTAGATTCCGTTGCACCAGCCTGGCGAAGTACGGTACGAGAAAGATCGAAACCAAGAATGAAGTAATTAATGATTATTGCGAATTCTTCGGTCTTAATGGTAATCCTAACCAGCCACGCTATGATAGCAACATTAGCGGTGAACCATATGCGGTTTCACATGTACGCTATGGTGGTTTCTACATGTACGGTAACAAGGTTCTTGATGTTGCGAATATAGACTTCATGTCTGAATATCCAAGACATCCTGAAGATGCAGCCAAGTGCGAAAACTTACTGTTCCGTAAGATAGAGCCAACCGATGCAGTTGATGACTTGCTGAAGTTCGAACCTGAACTCAAGCTGTTATACAGAACTGAGGTAATTAGCTTGAACTCTAACTTCGTAGCATGGTTAGATAGTCTTGTACCAAACCTCAATGTAGTTCCAGGTGCACAGCTCAATGGATATGCATCAATCAACAACGTTGCGGCTAACGCTCAGCAGTGGGGTACTTTGTTATCACATCCACAGAGCGGTTGCACGAATGCACAGTTCTTCAACACCTCTGACTACATCTATGGTGGTCACTACTAATGCTAATAGCTAGTAGATAATTAAATAACGTATACATACCGTAGCATTGCGGTATGTATACTTTTATTTTTCCGAACTATATATATGTTAGTTTTACTAGGAGGTAAATGTGTGAATAGTAAAGAGTTTGCATTGTTTGTTGGTATCCTAAGATACCCTGATGGTACGTGGCATATATACTCACCTGATTTAGATGTAGAGTATAAGGTTGGTGGTAATTTACACGGTGATTCAGTTGCTATCGCTAACATGCTGATACCAGCAATTAAAGAAGGTAGGTTAAAGTCATGGCCACCGATGCACTTTGTCACAAGCAGAAGTGTTATTATAAAGTGGTTATTGGAACATGGTTATGAATGGGAGAAAGCGTTTATTGATTTAGAGTATGTTAAGTTTAGAAAAACAGTTAATGGTACTAAATAAAGTTATAGGAGTGGTTGTATGAATAAGAAACCCTGGGAGTTACGCCCAGAGGAAGAGGAAGATATAGAACTATATCGTCACTTCAAACTCATTGACTTGGAGCAACTATTTGCATCATCACCTAATGCTAAGTGTATTAATACTGATAGTTCAGTTACTAAAGATTTAGCTAAAAATATGACTGACAGTGTGTTCAGTAATTGCGATGGTGATCTCGGGTTCGTTCCGTCATGCCAATGTGGTGCTGTAAGAGGTGTGAGCAAGCTTGGTCTAAAGTGTCCGATGTGTGAAACAGTAGTATCTTCTTCGTTTGTTGACAGTATCTCGCATACGACATGGATAAGTATACCTAATGATTTTCCACCGATATTACACCCGACAGTGTACAGTATATTAGCTAAGCATGCGAAGGCTAATTCACGTAAGAAAGGGTCAGAAGATGGTGTTGGTAGATATTCGGTTATTGATGCATTTCTTAATCCTGGTCTTGATGATAGGAAAAATAAAATCGAATTGTCAGATGAATTACGTTCACTATTAGCAGGTAAACGAGGATTCGATTATTTCTACGAACACACCGATGAGATGTTGGACATATTCTTCAACAAGTATAGTAAGAATGTGAAGAACAAGAAATCTGCAGAAGTAAAGGCATTTATTGACCGATATAGAGATGTAATGTTTACTAGAAAGATACCATTACTCCACAACAGTTTACACCCGGTGACAGTAGGTTCAAGTAAGACGTTAATCTATATAGATGTAGATAGTGCTGAAATCATGAAAGCATTGGCGACCCTGAATAATCTTATTGATAAGAAGCGTAAGGGTACACTTAGCCGTCATGCTCTCAACAAGGGGTTATATAAAGTATACCAGTTCATACTGAATTACGGTGTCAAGTTACTAGATGCAGAAGCCGCTGGTAAGCTTGGTGGTAAACCTGGTATGATACGTAAGCATTGCCTAGGGAGTAGACTACACTTCACATATAGAGCTGTAGTTAAACCACAGTCTGTGGCTATGCCTCTGGATGAATTGGTAATGCCTTGGGGTATCATGCTAGTAGAGCTAAAGCTACCTATAATCAACTACTTAACTAATGTATTTGGTTATACTACAGGTGATGCACTCGATAAATGGCACAATGCTCTAGGTGTATATGACCCTGAGGTGGATCAATGTATACGTAAGTACATAGATGAATCATGGTACGGAAGAATCCCCGTAGTTATGGGGAGAAATCCTACTCTTGCATATGGCTCAGAAATGTTACTATATGTACGTAATTATAAGAAAGACGTACATGATGAAACTATTGAAGTTAATGCATGTATTGTTGGGCCGCTGAACATGGGGAAGCCCGTAAGGATATATTCACGAGTCTAGATATACTCGGGTCTGGAAAAGAGTACGGTATGATAGTAATTGAGTACTGGAATACTCGAAGGACATTGGAAACTCGCATGGTGAGGTACACGAATTATGTTAATCGCACAAGGACTGCATATTTGATTTAAATTAGTCCATGTTACCAAATATGTGTAGTATTAATACTACCATGTTGCTTGTGTGGATACATAGCACCTAAACGAGTCTATTTACTATGAATATATAGATACCGGGGAAGTCCTGAGGTATCAGGATGGCAGAGGAATCGTAGTAGCAATGAAACGAGTAATGATCGTGGAGCGAAGGATTCTAGCGGGTAGATAATACCCGTGGAAAGCCGTGTGCGGTGAAAGTCGCATGCACGGTTTGGGCTGGGGCGAAGTTACTATTTAGTAGCGACCTATCAGCATACTTTGACGGTAGAGACGTTGCCGTCGTTAAACTCGGGAATTAAGCGCGAAAATCTCTATAGAGATCCCGTGAACCGAAGCCTAGTAGTAATATACTAGTCAGGGGCAGAGCATAGTAGGTGAACCTGTGTAAACAGAATATAATCCTACCACGAGGCCCGAGCACATCAGAAATGGTGTGAAAACATATGCCGAACTGTATGGTGACATACAGATGTAGAAGATAAAAAGCTTTTACGATAACAATATTGGACGAGTGCTATGGTCTGTTCTTATTAACTAAAGATATAACAGATCGGTTATCAGCAATACATCCATCTCAGTTGTTATTCAGTGCACAAAGACCAGGTCTACAATCACGTATTAAACTGATAGACCAGATATGGACTGCATTAGACAATTATCTAAATGCTGATCCAGACATTGAATACTACGAAGAAATAAGTTAGGAGTTTTTAAAATTATGCTAGTACAATCTATGGAACTAGACACTAACATCATAAGCTTATCCAGTTTATTAGGTGTTAGAGGATATCAGGAGGTGCTGCAAAGCATCAACCAAACATCAGGTGGTAGCTACTATGGTAGTGAATCAGATCCATATCGTGAAGGGTTTCAGAACTTCATTACTAATGTAGTAGAACCTGTACGTCAGGCTGGTATGGCCATCTACAATACAGCACGTGAACTCATTATCCGTGATGAAATCAGATGTATTAATAGTGTGGCTGAACTTAAGAAAGGTATACCACCTAAGATGCAGTTGCCTATCGTTTATTATGAACCGATAAGAACTATGTTGGATGATGGTGATATTGATGGGTTCGGTATCGATCCTAGTAAGTTGGCTAAGGATGATCCATACAAAGAACTGTGTGAAGCAGGTACAGTGTCATTTACTGCAGATGAGTTACCCGATGATGGCTCATATGTTCAGGAAGTTGTATGGGATTCTACATGGCCAGACCTCACACCAGAGGAAGCTATGGACTTACAGATGACTCGAGAATTTATTGATATGTTCTTGAAGGATGAAGTTACTAAGTATCTGGATCCTACTAACTATCCACATCTGCATGGATAATAATAATGACTGTAAAAGAGTTTATAAAAAAGCTAGCATATACTAAGCATATGCGCATAGATACTACACACCCGGCGTATCACATGGCGAAGATGTATACTTCACCATCACGTCATGTTAAGATATATGGTGTTGTAGTGTCTTTTGAAGCGTGCAATGATGGTACGTTCATCGCATCTGCTAAGTAATATGTATTTTATAGATACCTCTTCACGTGTGTTGAGGTATCTTTTATTTTTTAGCGATTATACATAATTATATGCTGAAGACATACATGCCCTCGTGGTGAAATTGGTAGACACGCTAGATTTAGGTTCTAGTGAAGCAATTCGTGACGGTTCGAGCCCGTCCGAGGGTACCATGTACTTACACGGGTTATATACCAATGTGCGAATTAATGATGCATAGAAACAGATAGAACTAACCAATATACTACACACTACCGCTATGTGTATAGCGGTAGTGTGT
>JAEEGL014055550.1_pt1 | contig 67275 bp, 64 predicted proteins | sample 9134231 | NCBI WGS metagenome assembly JAEEGL01 (sample SAMN16246548, study PRJNA631951) | gut metagenome | biome: gut microbiome; feature: rumen; material: fiber-attached | host: Bos | place: Iran: Karaj | collected 2018-10 | reverse complement strand
GCTGTTCAATTGAGTGGGGATTTTTCAAACGTAACGACATTGGAAAATGTATTTAAAGATTGTTCTTCGCTGACAGACGTTGACATTAAGACAGATTTTGAAAACTTAACAAAAATTAGCAACCTATTTACTGGTTGTACAAATTTGACAACAGCAAAAATTGACGGGAAATTTGAGAAGCTTACTAGTTTGAATTCTCTATTTAAGGATAAAACTAAATTAACAACAGCCGTAATAAAAGGCGAGTTTCCTTTAATAACTAATTTGGCTTATTTATTTCAAAGTTGTAGTTCTTTGACTTCCGCCATCTTTGAGGGGACATTAAGCGAAGATGTTGCCTCTATCTCTATGGAATCTATGTTTTCAGGTTGTAGTGCCATAACATCTGCTACAATATATGATGCTGGAGAAGAATCCGATGCTGCTGTTCAATTGAGTGGAGATTTTTCAAAGGTGACAACATTGAAAAATTTATTTCAAAATTGTTCCTCTCTTAGGGATGTTGACATTAAGACGGATTTTGAAAACGTAACAAACATTAGCAACATATTTGCTAGTTGTAATAATTTAACAACAGCAAAAATTGACGGGAAATTTGAGAAGCTTACTAGTTTGAATTCTCTATTTAAGGATAAAACTAAATTAACAACAGCCGTGATAAAAGGCGAGTTTCCTTTAGTAACTAACTTAGCTTCTTTATTTCAAAGTTGTAGTGCTCTCTCTTCTGCAACCATTGAAGCAGATTTCCCTGAAGTTACAACAACACAAGACATGTTTAGATATTGTAATACAATAACATCTGCTCTATTCAATGTCGATGGTGATGCAGATGTCGTTATAAAAGGAGATTACTCTAAGCTCACAAATATGAATGGAACAATGCGTGATTGTGGCAAATTAACTACTGCAACAATAAATCTTCCTGATGCAGCTACAAACGTAAATAATTTTTTCAAAAGTAGTAAGTTGACATCCGCTACAGTTAATAATTTCAAAAGTGTTACCACAATGGAGAGTATGTTTAGCTCTTGTACAAATCTTATAGATGTTACGCTAAACGGAGATTTTTCCAACGTAACAACTATTGCAGAATTATTTAATAGTTCCACTGCAATTTCTTCTGTTTCTCTCAATGACGGTAATGCAGATTTCTCTTCTTTAAGCAATGTTTATCGAATGGTGAAAAATTGGGATATATCAAAATACGATATATTCACGTCCATTTTTTCTCAAATGAAAATCAATCCTACAAATTTACCAGGAGATAAAAACAATAAACGTAGAATAAATGATGACAATAACGCAAATAAATGGTCAAAGAAAACGGTAATATCAAAAAATCTCGCTGAATATGAAGTAACTGATGGATATCTAGGCACCTTCCTCCCTATTGAACTCACCTATTTTGAAGTTTCACAACAAGGAGAGGAGTTGCTTTTTGTATGGGAAACTGCCACCGAAACCAACAATGATTTCTTTACTATAGAACAAAGTTTTGATGGTGTGTCGTTCCACGAGGTGGCACAAATTGCCGGTGCAGGTACGTCGTCGTCGAGCAATTCCTACGAATACTCAAAGCCAGTCACTTTCAGCGGATTGATGTATTTCCGTCTCAAACAAACCGACTACAACGGCGAATTTTCATATTCCGATGTGATACCCCTTATGGTATCTGCCAACGAACACATTCGTCTTTATCCGACAATTGCTACTGATTACATTACTATTGAAGGTGACTATGAATCAGTACAGTTTGTAGATGTGAACGGTGTAATACACACACCTCAACGTGCCGAAGGAAATACTTATCCTCTCACGTCGTTCCCCAAAGGTATGTTTTTCGCTATCGTTACTATGAGAAACGGCGAAATCGTTACACGTCAATTCCTACATAAATAATTTCACAAATCTTTCTTGAAAAAAAAGTGTATTCGCAACGCTTTTTCCAGAATTATTGATACTTTTGTGAACTTAATATTAACAAGTAAAAATAAAATATATGCAGTACGGATATTTTGATGACGAAAGGAAAGAGTACGTTGTGACTCGTCCCGACACTCCTCGTTCGTGGAGTAACTATTTAGGAGACGTAACCTATGGTGCGTTGATTACAAACAATGCAGGTGGATACAGTTTCTACAAATCGGCAGCTCAAGGTCGTTTTATGCGTTTCCGCCCAAACACAATCCCTATGGACCAACCTGGACGTTACGTGTATGTGCGCGACAACGACAGCGAGGATTACTGGAGCACCGCTTGGCAACCTGTAAGCAAGTCGCTGGAAGAATACAAGACGACATGCCGTCATGGTAGCGCATATTCCATCATCGAGTCAGAATATTCCGACATTCTAATGAAATCAACGTATTTCGTGCCACTTGGCAAACAATACGAATGTTGGATGGTGAAACTTACCAACAAGAGCAAAAAAACTCGCAAGTTGAGCCTGTTCACCTACGTTGAATACGCAAGCCACTGGCAATTGTGGATGGACCTTATCAATCTTCAATATACACAATATATTATGAAGATGACTTATAAGGACGGTATCATCAACCATTGCATCAATCCTCACTTGGAAATCGAAGAAAAAATCGATGCTGGTCAGAAAAATACATTCATTACAATGGTTGGAACCGAAGTGACAGGTTTCGACACTGACCGTGAAAAATTCATCGGCCCTTACCGTTCATACAACAATCCGCTTGTTGTTGAACAAGGAAAATGCAACGGCTCGTTGGCCGAAGGTGACAACGGTTGTGGTACATTGCAGACTGACATTACCCTCAAGGCTGGCGAATCGAAAGAATTTGTCGTAATTATGGGTATTGGTCAAGGTTCTAAACAAGGCAAGAAAGCTCAGAAAGAAATTTCTTCGTATGCAGTTGCCGAAAAAGAATTCAACAAATTGGTTGACTACTGGCACAATCGTATCCAAGGTATGACGGTGAACACTCCTGACGCTGAATTCAACAGCCAAATCAATATGTGGAGTCCGTTCAACTGTTTGATGACATATTCGTGGAGCCGTGCCGCAAGTCTTGTATATAGCGGTGAACGTGACGGTCTTGGCTATCGTGATACGGTGCAAGATATGCTTGGCGTGCTTCCTGTAATCAACGGTGAAGTGAAACAACGTCTTGAATTGATGATTACCGGTCAGGAATCGAACGGTGGCGCAATGCCTGTGGTTAAACCATTCGACCACACTCCAGGCAAAATGCCTAAGACAGCCGACGAAGATTATCGTTCCGACGACTGTATGTGGTTGTTCAACACAATTCCTGCATATATCAAGGAAACTGGCGATTTGAAGTTCTATGACAAAGTGCTTCCATATTCCGACAAAGGCGAGGCAACAGTGCTCGGTCACTTGCGTCGTGCAATTGAATTCAACCTTGAACGCGAAGGTGCTCACGGACTTCCTTGCGGTTTGAAAGCCGACTGGAACGACTGCTTGGTACTTGGTCAGAAAGGTGAAACAACTTTCGTGGCATTTCAGTTGCGTTATGCGTTGAAAACATACGCTGAAATCTGCGAAATGAAGAAATTGCCGAAAGAAGTAGAATGGGCAAACAAAGAGTTGAAGAAACTTGACGCTACGATTCAAAAACACGCTTGGGACGGCAAATGGTTCGTTCGTGCATACAACGAAGCTGGCGAAGTTTATGGTTCGCACACAAGCAAGGAAGGACAGATTTGGTTGAACCCACAATCATGGTCGGTTTATAGCGGTTTCGCAACAGGTAAAATGGCTGACACTGTTTTGAATTCTGTTGAAAAGAATCTTGCTACCGAACATGGTGTTATGTTGGTGACAAAACCATACATCAAGACAGACCTTTCTGCTATCAAGGCTCCATTGTTCTTGCCTGGTATGAAGGAAAACGGCGCTATTTTCCAACATCCACAAGGTTGGATTGTAATTGCCGAAACATTGCGTGGCAACGGTGAAAACGCTTACAAATACTTCCGTGCATACATGCCTGCAGCATACAACACGAAGGCTGAAATCCGTGAAATTGAGCCATACGTTTACGCTCAATCAACGAACAGTAAGTTCAACACCCGTTTCGGTGCATCCCGTCTTCCTTGGTTGACAGGTGCCGCAACGTGGTCATATTATGCTGCTACAAACCACATTATGGGTGTTCAACCAGACTATGACGGCTTGGTAATCGATCCTTGTGTGCCAAAAGCATGGGAGAAATTCGGTATGACACGTCGTTTCCGTGGCAAAATGCTTGACATTCAAGTTAAAAACCCGAAAGGCGTACAACGTGGCGTGAAATCAATTACTATCAACGGTGTGGCAATCAAAGGAAACAAAATTCCATTGAGCAAAATCAAAGCACAAAATACTGTTGAAGTTGTGATGGGATAAAATCCAGAACTAATAAACGAAAAAGAGGAATCAGAAAACTGGTTCCTCTTTTTTTATTACTCGATGTTTTCCACCATGCCAGCCAACATCGCAAATGGTCCGTTCCAATTTATGGCAATCTCGTTGGTCGAGAAACTGCAAATGGCGTCTCTATAACAACCGGCTGGAGTCAGTGACGGATATCCTTTTTCGCCACAATCACGAATGACGTAATTCGTGGAACCACCAGCCAAATAACCAGGAATAGGTTCTTCTATGCCGTCGGACGTACAACGACGGTCGTGGAAATGACGAGGATATTTTGTCCCGAATCCCGATACAAAACAATAGCCCGTAGGATTCGCTCCTAATATGTAATCAAATGATTTTTGCATGATTTGTTCAAAGTGATATTGCTCGTTTTGGCTGTCGTTCAATACAAGTTTTGCCAATCCCGCCAAAGCACCTGCCGAAGAAATCATTCCGTTGCTTCCCCAGTCAAACTTATTCACGGGAATACAGTGATTTGACTCGTTAAAAAACGTGGCAATCTTTTGTGCCAACTCAAAGAATTTTTGCTCGACAACCGATGGATCCTTCAACATATCCTTGTGTGCCACAAGCGACATTAAACCTAATGTTTCAACACCGCCCCAAGTGGGAATGTAAAAATCAAATTTGAAATCTAGTTCTTTGAAAAACTTTTCTTCACCAGTTGTGATAAATAATTCCGAGGCAGCCCAGAAAAATTCATCTTTCATATTTACGTCGCCATAACCGCCCGTGTGTACATCGCTCGGATTCTTGAAATAAATTGCAGGGTTTTCCTTTGCCCAGTTCCACGCTTTTTTTGCCGCCGTAAGAGCTTTTTTAGAGATGTCGGGGAAAATCGACTCGTATTGTTTATAAATGCGTGAAGCCATTGCCATCATTGCCGCAAAGTCAAGTGCCGCCGCCGTTGATTTTCCAATCATATAGCGTTCCAAATTGTCTTCGTGAGGCATAATCATGCTACAAAAACGGAGCGACGACAATTTTGTGTAAACGCCACCGTCTTCGTCCTGCATGGCAAACAGCCAATCTAATTCCCATTTAAGTTCGTTCAGAATGTCGGGAACGCCGTTACCACTTTCCGGAAGATTAAGGTTGAGCGATTTGTAGTATTCGGGGAACAGTTCGTAGGCAAAAGCCAACGAGTGGAATGAAATTCCCGCATTTACCACGTATAGATTGTAGTCACCTGCATCGTACCAACCTTTGGGAGCAGAGACGATAGTTCCTGCCGGACGATTTTGCGTTGCTGCGGATTTATGAATTTTAACCTCCGTATCGGCATGACCGAGAGGACGAGAAAAATCTATGCCGTGCCATGTGGCGTGTTGTGGCAACAACTCCGTTGAAGCCCGCCAATAATAAAACGCACGAATGGAAGCTTGTGATACTTCCTGATAAATCTTGTCTTGTATAGTAAACGGGTTTGATTTGTTCCCGTTGCAATACAGATAATACGTTCCGGTATTTTTGTATTCCGTGAAGTCGGCATATTTTACATATTCTTCGGAAAATTTGCTGAAACGAGCCTCGGAAAGTTTTCCTTGATACACAACTTTATCGTTTTGAGCATTTCTCAATTCAAAATCGGTTGCTTTTTCATCAGCAATAATTGCAAATTTCTCGTGTGAAACGGGAAATCCTATTTGATTAATACGAATTATATTTTGAGAAAAAACGTGCATAGATATAGTGAGAAAAAACAGAATGAGAAATCGTTTCATAATATAGAATTTGCTACGAAAGTACGTTTTTTACATAAATAACCACGCTAAAAATCCCAAAAATAGATGAAAGCTATTTTTTTTGTTCCATATACGATTGCAAAATGATGGTGGCACTGATGCTATCGACAACTTCTTTGTTTTGGCGGTCTTTTTTCTTCATGCCGCCAGCAAGCATCGCCTGATGCGCAATCGTTGACGTGAATCGTTCATCCATCTCGCTGATGGGCATATTGGGAAACGCTTTTTGAAACTGTTTTTCAAAAATCTTCACATACTTTGCATTTTCCGAGGGTTCGTTACGGAGCGTTGTGGGCATACCAATCACCACGTGGTCAACTTTTTCCTTGGCAAAATAGTCCGTAAGAAATTGTATCAAGTCACAACTTCGCACTGTTGTCAACGCATTGGCAATGAGTTGCAACGGGTCGGTAACTGCAATGCCTGTGCGTTTTGTCCCATAATCTATCGCTAAAATTCGTCCCATAAGTGATTCATACCTTCTTTGTAAAAGCAAATATACACGTTGTTTTCAAAAAAAAACATCGAACAAAAAGTTGTTGTAGTGATAAATTCCAAATTTTGTCGTATTTTCGCTACAATGTAAATTTAAATAGTACGATATGGAAACAAAAGCTTTTGAATTGATGAAACTTCCGTATGCAGCCGATGCATTGGAACCGATAATTAGTAAACAGACAATAGAATTTCATCACGGTAAACATTTGGCTGGGTATGTGAATAATCTCAATAATTTGATACAAGGGACTGATTTTCAGAATCTTTCGTTGGAAGAAATCGTACTGAAATCCGATGGTGGCATTCGCAATAATGCAGGTCAGATTTTGAACCATAATTTATATTTCGAGCAATTTGCCAAAGCTCCAAAATCGGCACCAACGGGGAAATTGGCTGATGCCATAACTCGCGATTTTGGCTCATTTGACGCATTCAAGGATGAATTTCAGAAAAAAGGTGCAACGCTCTTTGGCTCTGGATGGGTGTGGCTTTCGGCTGACAAAAACGGCACGTTGGTGATTACCCAAGAAACAAATGCATCAAATCCTATCCAACAAGGCTTGCGTCCGTTGCTCACGTTCGATGTGTGGGAACATGCTTATTATTTGGATTACCAAAATCGTCGTCCCGACCACTTGGCTGCTTTGTGGCAAATTGTTGACTGGAACGTGATTGAAAAGAGATATTAACGACGTTATTTACACGCGTTATTTGAACAGTTCCAAGTATTTGTTGACCAACATTCTATGAATTTTAACCGCATCGTCAAGTTGCTTGGGCGTAATGTCGGGATGTTCCAACTCGAAACTATTGCATAGTTCTGCCAAATACGTATCGTTATTGAAATTCTCGAACGCATCGTCGATTTTCACAACGACATTGTACGAGAGAATTGGCAGAATTCTATTTGCCAAGCGGAGAGCAACAGCACGCTCTTCTTCGGAAAGCACTGTTTTACTGCACAATTCCGCTATCGTGTCGGCAAAATAGTCGGAACAAGATGTGAGCAACATCGTTTGCGTATGCAAGGCGTTGAAATAGTGATCACGGTTGTTCTCCATATCTTTCTCGCACAATTCTATCGCCCGTTGACAAAGAACAAACGCAATCTGAATCATTCGCAATTCGTCTTCCTCGTCTTCTATCATGTCGTAGTGATGCATCACAAGCAACGCTTTGGCTACTTTCCACACTTCCGCACTATTCCAGAGAATGTGCGGATATTCCATAACCGACTGATATACAAACGGTAATATATGTTGTGCCTTTGCTTGTTTCCCCTCGTTTGACAGTTCCAAAACGGAATTGACGACGGCAAGGACAACCTCTTCGGGATTTTTCATAGTTCCAAACAATTAAATCAGTGATAAAAGTACAGTTTTTTGAGAAAACAAAAATATCTTCGTCGTGAATTGCGATTTTTTTTATTTTTGAAAGATGAATTTTGTATGAAACGTTGGTTCACGATATTGAGTATTTTTCTCGTTTTTTTGTCTTGCAAAAAGCAAGAAAACGCACCAACCATTGATTGGAGAGACTACTACCCGTTGGAGGTAGGCAGTTCTCGCCTGTACGACTGTGAATCGATAAAAATTGACGTTTTAGCTGGTGTGAACGACACTTCCCGTTTTTTACTACAAGCCGATGTTGTCGGCATAATTTCCGACACGAACGGATGTGTAACATACGCCATAAATTGTAAACGAAAACTGAAAAACTCCGAAGAATGGACCTCGTATGTTTCTTTGAGCATACAACAATATCAGCATTCAATCGTGCGAGTGGAAGAAAATGTACCATATCTGATTCTAAAATTTCCTGCCAAAAAAGGTTTTTCGTGGGATGTGAATGCGTATAACACAGGAAATGAGCAACTTGCGCATTATTCTGACATCACCGAAGGGGAATACGAAGGAGTACATATTGATTCGGCAGCTACAGTCTTGTTACAAGATTTCAAATCATTATACACCTATCAATACGATGTGGAACAATACGCAAAACACTATGGCTTGTTGTACAAACAAACAATTGACGTGGAATCGCAACCAACGCAGGCAAACATTGATTTGAGCAAGCCCATTGAAGACAGAATCACCAAAGGAACGATACTAACTATAAAGCGGGTGATTTAAGTTCACGCCTCCTCCCCTTTCTTATTCATCACCACGTGTCCAATACTGCATCGCACACAATTTCCCTTACCACAATATTCGTTGAACAATTGCAACAAACCTTGCGACTCAAATGCATTTCGGGGCGTTATCGCATACTCGTTCCATTGCGAGATTATTGCATTCCTTTCGGCCGAAATCCGCATCAAAAACTGGTATGCCCGCTGCGTGAGCGTTTCGTTGTTTCGCTCTTTTCCATAGGCAAACAGAAATGGAATGACGGTATTTATCAAAATAGTTTCAACTGCCTGTTTTCCCAATTCTGACGAATGTTTCGGAGACTCCTTCTTAAACGAATAATGCGTTTCCCAATACTCGCTTGCCGTGCAACTAAAAATAGAGGAAAGTTCTTCCAATGAATTAATTTCCACAACCATAGAAACTAAACTATGTGTGCAGAACAACATTTTTGCAAACTGGGCGATACGAATCGTCGGGAAATTGTACGGACGCATTTTGGCAAACTGCCACCACGTGGGACTTATCGGTGTCAAATCATATTTCTTCTGTAAAAACTGATATTCATGCAACAAACGATTGCCATATTCATCAGTTGATTGTGCCAAAAGATTTGCTTGCCCAAACAATAACGCCTCCAACTGAAACAAGTCATCATGATGTTTTTCAATCAGATGCAACGGAAGCGACTGTGCCAAAAGTTCAAACGCTTCGGCATTCGTCTTAAAACCAAAATTTCGTGCAAGCAACTGATAAAGCGTTTCTTCCCAATCATTATTTGTTTTCGTATATAATTCCACAATACGATTTGACTTGTTTTCAAACCGTTCGGCTACCAAACGTTCCAGAAACAGTGAGATTCGTAACGAATCAATTGTCGGCAAATGCTTGCCACAACGGATTCCCAAAGGAATATCGGCAAGTTTCATATAATTATGGGTAACGTGCGGTAAAATAGGCATCACAAGTGTGGGAACGCGCTGATTCTGCTCGTTAAAAACGTCTTTGTCATATTCATAAACAACGTGAAGTATTACGCTATTGTATGACTTTTGTAATTGATGTTTATGGATATTCCAATCACTTGCCTTTACGTGAACCTCAACATCGCCAGCCCAGACGGTATCGCCGATTTTTATTTTCGCATTCAAGAAATCGGGACCGGCATTAGAATTGAACGTGCCGATTTTAATAACGGAAACAGGTTCGTTATCGGTAGTACATAACGTGTCAAGCCGCATCAACTGATGTTGCCAGACATACTGCAAAAATGCTTCTGTCATTATAATAATTTCTTAGGCGTGGTTGCTTGAAATTCTTTGAGATAAAACGGCTCAAAATATGCCACGTCGGCAAATTCTTGTCTGTCGTACATTTCCGATGCTATATCGCCGATAGTTTTTGCCGTCGTATAAATACCGTCAACAAACGTCACATTGTCACCCTCCAGCGTCGCGCGACACTTATTGCTACCATCGCCACACAAGAAATAGTGTTTTGTCGGCTCAAACGACCCCTTTGCCTCGTACGTCACGACCAAAGCATTTGTCTCACGCACATTCCTCATCTGCCAATCCCACTGCGACGTATAGACCTCCATACGACGTGCGTCAATCATCGGCATATAGATATTTCCTTCGTCGTCGTTGTGTACCGAATTTTTGCACGAAAGGGCCAAGGCCTGAAGCGTATCGACCGTAATAAGCGGCAACGAACACGCATAACAAAGTCCTTTTGCAACCGACGCGCCTATACGGAGCCCCGTGTAAGATCCCGGACCTTTTGACAATGCAATTGCATTACAATCAGCAATTTGTAGATTTCTTTCTTTGAGCAAGTCCTCAATCAAGACCGTCAATTTTTCGGAATGAGCGTTTGGCTCGTTCAACTCTTTGATAGCGACACACGTTCCGTCTTCGTGGATAGCGACCGAGCAAACGGACGTTGCTGTTTCTATACTTAAAATTCTTTTCATGATATATATGGATTTCCGTGTTTTTCTTCTCCTACCGTGGTTGCGTATCCGTGCCCGCAGTAAACAGTTACGTCGTCGGGCAACGAAAGTATTTTTGTTTTTATAGATTGTATAAGCAACTGATAATTTCCCCCATACAAGTCAGTTCGTCCTATGCTTCCTGAAAATAGCGAATCACCGCAAAAAAGCAGTTTCTCCGACTCGCAATAATAACATACACCGCCAATACTATGTCCGGGCGTTTCGAGAACAGAAAATTGAATGTTTCCTACAGAGATTTTCTCACCTTCATACACATAATGCGAGATTGAAGGCGGACGCTGAATCCCAATGCCGAACATAATGCTTTGTTCCTCCGAATTGTCGATATAGTATTGTTCTTTGGCATCGCCATAAAAAGCGATTGCAGGATATTGCTCCGCCAAAAACTTCGAGCCAAACGAATGGTCTAAATGACAATGGGTATAAAGTACTTTTGAGGGTACTAAACCATTGTCATTCAAAAAATCGACAAGCATTTTCTCTTCTTCGGGATAATAACATCCCGGGTCAATAATCGCACAATCTGACGAACTTTCGTCATAAACCACATACGTGTTTTCCTGAAACAAATTGAACGTAAACTGTCGTATTTTCATTTTGTGCGATTTAGTAGTACAAAAATATGATTAAATTATTAATGAGAAATTAAAAATCAAATAATTTAAACAAAAAAGCCCTGTCATTAAGTAAGGACAGGGCTTTAATATAAATATTATAAGAAAATCTTATTTCTTGTTCAAATATGCTTGTACTTCCGAGTTAGGAACGATTTCCTCAGTGAAGATATAAGCACCAGTTTTTTCAGACTTTACAGCTTTGATAACTTTTGTAAACTCTTTTCCAGCTCCTTTTTGAAGGGTTGCAACTACTTTCTTTGCCATGACCTAAATTATTTAATTTCTCTGTGAACTGTTACTTTACGTAAGTAAGGATTGTATTTCTTCATTTCCAATCTGTCAGGAACATTTTTACGATTCTTTGTCGTAATATAACGAGACATTCCTGGAACACCGCTTTCTTTTTGCTCCGTGCATTCAAGAATAACTTGTACTCTATTGCCTTTCTTTGCCATTGCTGTTAGTATTAATAGTTTTGAATATATCCTTTTGCTTTCGCGTCTTTAAGAGCTTGGCTAAGGCCTTTTTTGTTAATTGTTCTGATTCCGTTAGCTGAAACACGGAGAGTAATCCATCTATCTTCTTCTGCTAAATAGAATTTCTTTTCGATAAGGTTTACATCAAAAACTCTCTTCGTCTTTGCATTTGAGTGAGAAACATTGTTTCCGCTCATTGCTCTCTTTCCTGTAATTTGACAAATTCTATACATTGTATCTACTATTTGCTAATTTGTACTCGTTCCTTTGAAATTGGGTTGCAAAATAACATAATATTTTTCAAAGAAAAAAATATCTGTAAAAGTTTTTTCAAAAAAGCTCGAGAAATATCTGCTTTATTTTGTAACCACGCGCTTTTCAGGTTCATTTCCAATAATTAATTTTACAAAAGAGGATGCCCCCGTACAAAAGGCACCCTCCACCACAAAACACAATACGACAAAATCGCTATTAGTTGTATGCCGACTCGCCGTGTTCGTACACATCGAGTCCTTCTTCTTCGATACGTGCCTCGACACGCAATCCGAATACTTTCTTAATCAATAGGAATATCAACAATCCACAGCCAAACGACCATCCTGCGATGGCAAGTTCGCCAATCAATTGTGTTCCAACGCTGTAGCCACATTCAGGGAATGCGAACACACCAGTGAGGATTGTTCCTGTGAAACCTGCCATACCATGTACCGAAACTGCACCAACAGGGTCGTCAATGTGCAGACGGGCATCGAAAAAGCGTACGCAGAAACACATCACCATTGAAGCGATTGCTCCGATGACTGCCGCAGCCCAGATAGGCACGCAGTCGCATCCTGCAGTGATTCCCACCAAGCCGGCAAGGATACCGTTGCACACCATCGACAATGATGGTTTTCCGAATACTACCCATGTGTAAATCAACGCTACAATGGCACCTACGGCAGCGGCAATGTTTGTCGTTACAAATATGTGCGACATAGCCGACATGTTTTCAAGAATGCCACCGCCATAGCAATCAGGATCAACTGCACCAGTAGCGGCAACGGTAGAGCCAGGGTTGAAACCGAACCAGCCCATCCACAAAATCCATACGCCAAGTGCCGCAAGTGCAAGACTATGACCAGGGATTGCGTTTGAACGGATAGTTCCGTCCGACAATTTCGTGTATTTACCCAAACGTGGTCCAAGTACCAATGCTCCAGCCAATGCTATGAAACCACCGCACGAGTGAACGACAGCCGAGCCTGCGAAATCGTGGAACCCAAGTTCCGACAACCATCCGCCACCCCATGACCAGTGACCTTGAATCGGGTAGATGAACGCCGAAATGAGCACGGAGTACAAAATGTACATAGAGAACTTCGTACGTTCTGCCATAGCTCCCGATACGATTGTGGCAGCAGTTGCGCAGAATACAGTTTGGAAGATGAAATATCCTTCCTTAGGCAAGTTTGGACAAGGGTTTTCCACGCCAGCGATTCCAAATCCGTCCCAACCGAGGAATGCTCCCGCACCGAACATTATGGAAAATCCACATAACCAATACAATACGGAACCAGCCGAAAAGTCAAGGAAGTTTTTCATAAGGATGTTCGCCGTGTTCTTTGTCCGCGTCATACCTGCCTCAACCAGGGCAAAACCTGGTTGCATGAAGAATACCAACATTGCGGCAAGCAACACCCAAATGGTATCGACAGCGTTTATTGAAAATCCTGCCGAGGATTCCTCGGAAACCGCCGTGGCGACCTCCGAAACTACTTCTTCTTGTGCCATGACCGCGCCCGATGACAACAAGGCGACGAGAAACAAACAAAATGGCACTATTCTTTTCATATATTTACTTATGCGTTTCATATTTTCTACATTTTAAATTCACACTCATTCATACTACTTCTCTTGTTCGGCGTTGTACAAGGCTATGTCGCCCCGTTCACCTGTCCTGATTCTCACTGCATCTTCAAGCGGGATGATGAAAATTCGGCCGTCGCCGATTTCGCCTGTCTGTGCCGCACTAAGAATTGCCGATACGGTTTTCTCAGCATTTTTGTCGCGGACAATTACCGAAACCAGTGTCCGTTCAATGCAACTCGTATCGTAGGCGATACCTCTGTAAATTCGTGCCTGCCGAGTTTTTCCCACGCCACGCACGTCGTAGTACGAAAACCATTCAATGTCAGCTGCAAGAAGTGCTTCTTTCACATCTTCGAACTTAGTCTTGCGAATAATTGCTTCAATCTTTTTCATAACTATATTTTTTAATTTAACATTTAGAAACTCAGTCCCATTACTAAATAGCCACCTTCTGATGTCGGGTTCCAGATTGCTTGTGTGAACAATCCTAGATTGTACGTCTCGCTTATCGGGATAGGCTTCAGCGCTTTGATGCTGATGTTCGTCAGGGCGAAACCTTCGGTAGCGTACAAACTTGTTTTCCATGGCACGAAGCCCAGTTCCGCCTCCCAACTCAGCGAACCGAATTCAAATGGTGCACCAATTGTGAAATACGATGAATAGGCCATGTCGCCGTTTGCGTTCTTCACTCCGTCGGCACCGGCAAAGTTTGTGAACCAGTTCAGCGAGAGAAATCCGAAATCGTAACCGATTTGACCTTCAAACACGTGTGGCGTTGCATCTTTTTCGTAATGAAAATATGAATCGGGAACGCCCGGCATGGCAAAATAATAATCGGTAACTGACACGCTAAAACCTCCGATTCCGTAACCCAACGTGAGGTCGAACTCCTTGGTGTCGAACGATTCGAAACCTACGGAACCCCAGGCACCGAACGAAAATCCTTTCCAGCCAATTTCCACTGACGGTTGGAGCGAAACACCTCCGCACGCTTGGCCACGCCATATATAACTACTTACTAAATCACCTCCGACTTCTGCCGTGAAATCTGATTCTGGCTCGTCGGCAAACAATGGAACTGTTGCGAACAACGTCATTGCGACACATACTATTTTTATTCTATTTCGTTTCATAACATTTCGTTTTAATTTGTAAACTTTTGATTGATTTATCCAAGGGCGGTGCACCTTTGCTCCTTGGTGATTTTTTCTATTCCATGTCATTCGTATGACCATATTGATTCCTTCCAGCCCTTTCGGGCTGATTCTTTGTGTTTACCAATATGTTCCTTACAAATCGCATCTTTTTGTTATTGTTTGGTGCAAATATATAACTAAATTTTAAAAAACAATAACAAAATGTAATTTTTCTTTAATTTTTACTTAAAAAAATATACTAACATCGTTTGTTAGATTAAAAATTGAAATAATACAGCTACTCTTGATAAAAAAATGCAAGTTTCTCTTGACTCGTTTATCCTATGACAATCTCTAAGAATTATTTATATTTGTGCAGACAAAAGGAATTTCTGAAAAATGACCGAAAAGGAGAAAATGCTTTCGGGCGAATTATATAACGCCAACAAGGACTCTGAACTCGTTGCTGAACGTGTGAAGGCGAAAGATTTGTGTTTTGACTTCAACAATCTGCGTCCGTCGCAGAAAGCAGAAAAAGAAGATATTTTGAAAAAACTTCTCGGCTCGGTTGGCGAAAACATTGAAATTATTTCGCCGTTTTGGTGCGATTATGGCTACAACATTGTAACGGGCAAAAACTTTTTTGCCAACCACAATCTTGTGATTTTGGATTGTGCAAAAGTTACAATTGGCGACAATGTGTTTATCGGTCCCGACTGTGGCATATACACTGCTACTCATCCGCTTGATTTTCAACGTCGTAAAGAAGGGTTGGAATATGCGCTTCCTATAACAATTGGAAACAATGTGTGGCTTGGTGGCGGCGTGAAAATATGTCCAGGGGTAACCATTGGCGAAGGTTCGGTCGTAGGTGCAGGAAGCATTGTCACCAAAGACATTCCAGCCAATGTTCTTGCCGTGGGAAATCCTTGTAAAGTGATAAAAGAATTATAAAAAATAGACAGATGAGAAAAATTTTTTACTTCCTTGTAGCCAGTCTTGCACTTGTTTCGTGCAAGCAACAATCGCCAGATGGTGCACAGTTGCTGAAAATATTAAATGATGAAAATCTCTCGCTCGTGGTGAGCAACAACGACAGTATCAGCCGTCATGCGAGCCCACGCGTAGATGACCTTATGCGACTCGTAACCACCGAACCTGAACGTTTGCAAGGCGCCGTGGTTGCAGACAGACAAGTCGGCAATGCAGCAGCGTCGCTTCTTGCTTGTGGAGGTGTGAGCGAAGTACATACCAACTATGCCACCCAGTCGGCCAAACGGATTCTTGAACAAGCAGGCGTAAAACTTGTATATGTTCGCGAGGGCGATATGATTTACCGCACTGACAGCACAGGTCAATGTCCGATGGATTCCACACTCAACGGTATTGCCGACCATAATCAAGGATTTGAGCTGCTGAAAGAAAAGTTTTACAACGAGTAAATTGTACCTATCGGAGATATGTACACAATGGAAACCGACAGAATCATATTACGAAAGTGGCGTGAGAGCGATGCCGAATCGCTTTACAAATATGCCAGCGATCCTGAATTGGGACCTCGTGCGGGATGGCCTCCCCATACGTCGGTGGACGAAAGTCTGCACATTATCCGAACGGTGTTCAACACCGAAACAATGTGGGCAGTGGAATTGAAAGAAACCTCGGAAGCAATAGGGTGTGTGGGTTATCTTCCCGCCACGAATTCCAATCTGAAAATTCCCGATGACCAATGTGAAGTAGGCTATTGGATTGCCCGTCCGTATTGGGGTGAGGGGATTTGTACCGAGGCGCTGAAATTGGTGATAGACTATTGTTTCAACAAAAAAGGCTTCTCCATCCTTTGGGGCGATTATTTCCCCGAAAACCCAGCCTCTGGCCGTGTGATGGAAAAATGTGGTTTTGTGGATACTGGCAAGGAAGTGCTTTGTCCAAACCTTGAAGTAGGAGCAGATCGCCCTGTACGAGTGATGAGGTTGGAGAAAGGACAATAGAAACATTTAGACGGGGTATTGAGAATGTGTTGGGCGATATTGCAAACATTTGCGTCATTTTTAATGAATGAAATATGAAAGTTGAAATCAATCCAGAAGAAACCTCTCGTACCTATGCTTTTGAAATGTGGATGAAGGCACCGAATCCCATGGTCACGTTTTTCAAGACGCTCGACGTGTCTCGTCTTGTGAAAATAAGCCGACGCACAGGAATGAAGTTCAATATGCTGATGTGCTACTGCATTGGCAAGGCTGCAAGTGGCATTCCGGAATTTTATCTGTTGCCAGTGGACAACAAATTAATGAAATACGACGAAATTGCCGTAAACTCCATTGTAGCGAACAGTAAAGGCGGTGTAAGTTCATGCGACATTCCTTTCTCTAATGATTTATTGTTGTTCAACCAACAATATCTGCAACATACGAAACAGGTTGCCGAGAGTTGTACAAACCACGACCTGACTGAAGCCATGGTCATTGGTACTTCGGCATTGGCACAGTACGAAATTGACGGTGCGGTTGGCATGTACAGCGGTATTTTCAATAATCCTTTTATGATTTGGGGACGATACAAACGCCGTTTGCTCAAAACAACACTGACCGTTTCTTTCCAGTTTCACCACACGCAAATGGACGGTGCTCACGCAGCAAAGTTCTTGGATGCGGTGCAGAAAGAGATTAAAGCATTGGGGTAAAAGCCATACACAATGGCGTAATTTTATCAATGCAATTGACAAAACTAAGGGCAATCGGTAATTATTTGAGAAAGCCCCTACCCTAACTATTCCTTTGTATTTAAAATATCATACAACTCTTGTAAATCGGGCGTCAAAATAATCTCTGAACGACGATTTTTTGCACGGGCTTCAGGTGTATTTGATTCATCAACAGGACAATATTGTCCACGACCAGAAACGGTAATGCGTTTCCCGTCTATTTTAGAATTGTCAAGCAAGATTTGAGATATCGCCAACGCACGCTTGGTACTCAATTCCCAGTTGATTTTCGCACCACCCGTGTTGTCAGTATGTCCCTCTATTTCAATATTGATGTCTTGATTTTGTTCCAATACGATCGCAAGATTTTTCAAAACCTCTTGTCCTTTTGGAGCAACATCACTTTTACCCACGCTGAAAAGAAGCGATTCATCAAGAACTAAATAGATTTTTCCATCACGTTGCGCAATATTCAACCCTTGTCCTTCAAATCCCTTCAATGCTTTTTCTATTTTGTTTCGCAACGCCAATGTAGTAGAATCTTTTTTGCGGAGAATTTCCTCCATTTCGGCAATTTGCTTGTTTTTTGCCAAAATTTCATTGTCTTTTATACCCAGTTCCGCACGAATTTTATCAAGATTTTTGCGTTCTTGTTCCAAACTCAGTTGTATCGAATCTAACTCATCTTCACGATTTTGCAGTTTCTCGCGTGCTGCCTGCAATTCCTCCAACGTTTTTTTGCTTTCGGCTGCTTGCTGTTTTATCATTGCCGACTGTTTGTTTGTCAAATTAGCATTAAGTTGCTTAAGTTCTGCATTTTGCGAAGTAAGATTCTCAATCTGCCGTTTTTTTGAAAGGGAATCGGCACGAAGCGAAACCACATTTTTTTCAAGTTTTTCTTCCAAAGCAGTTGATTTCTCCAAATGCTTTCTGCAATTATTGATTTCCCATTGCAACGAATCCTTGTCATACTGGTTTCTCGTAAGCATATCATTATATTGTTTCTTAGAAACGCAAGAGACCAAAAGTACCACACATAGTGTGAAAAAAGCTATCTTCTTCATCGTAATAATTTTTGTCAAATCTACATATTTCTGGAGATGTGGAATTTGTAACGATAAGAATTTATAACAAAATAATCAACAATACGAAAATATCACAATACTATACTATAAAATTTGCTATTTTTGTCACGTATTTAAGCAGTGGAAAGTTTACTCGACCATATTGAAGTTCCCTCCGATTTGCGACAATTGAAAATTGAGCAATTGCCACAGGTGTGCAAGGAATTGCGTGATTTCATTATTGATGAGAGTAGCCGAAATCCCGGACATTTTGGTGCAAGTTTGGGTACGGTGGAACTTACCGTAGCGCTCCACTATGCGTTCAACACGCCCGAAGACAGGATAATCTGGGACGTGGGCCATCAGGCATACGGTCATAAGATTATTACGGGGCGAAAAAAAGATTTCCCGACAAATAGGAAATTTGGCGGCCTTTCGGGTTTCCCGAATCCGCAGGAAAGCGAGTACGACAGTTTTATCGCAGGACACGCATCTATTTCTATCTCTGCCGCGGTGGGTATGGCTCTAGCCGCCAAAGCAAAGGGCGAAAATCGTCAGATTGTGGCGGTTATCGGTGACGGAGCATTGACGGGTGGCGAGGCGTTCGAGGCACTCGACTATGCTGGCGGAAGCAAGGCGAACATTCTTGTTATCCTCAACGACAACGATATGGCTATCGACGCCAACGTGGGCGGATTGCACCAATATCTGATTGATGTGATAACGTCGCCGTCGTACAATAAATTTCGTGACAAGACGTGGAATTTCTCGGCAAAATTGAGCCAATTCGGTCCCGATTTGCGTGAAATGTTCAAGAAAATGGGTCGTGGCTTGAAATCGTTGTTTTTCAAGGAAAGTAACCTTTTTGAATCCTTGGGATTCCGTTATTTCGGACCACTCGACGGTCACAATGTCTTTCAGTTGACACGAACGTTACAGGATATTCAGAAAATCCCTGGCCCAAAAATCTTACATATTCGTACGCAAAAAGGGAAAGGATTTAAGCCTGCCGAAGAGGAACAGACCGAATGGCACGCTCCTCGCAAGTTCGACAAGACTACGGGCGAGATGATTCCGCTACCCGACAAGGACACCATTCCTCCTAAATATCAAGAAGTGTTTGGCGAAACGTTGTTGGAATTGGCACAAAAAGACGCTCGTGTGATGGGTGTCACGCCTGCTATGGCAACAGGTTGCTCAATGAACATATTGATGCGTGCCATGCCCGAACGGGCGTTCGACGTGGGCATTGCCGAACAACACGCAGTCACTATGTCGGCGGGAATGGCAAAAGAAGGAATGATACCGTTTTGCAACATTTACTCGTCGTTTATGCAACGCGCCTACGACCAAGTGATTCACGATGTGGCTATCCAAAATCTTCACGTGATTTTCTGTCTTGACCGTGCCGGGCTTGTTGGTGCCGACGGCGTGACACATCATGGTATGTTCGATATTCCCTATATGCGTGCGATTCCCAATATGATTGTCGCTGCTCCGTTGAATGAGATAGAACTTCGCAATATGATGTTTACGGCCTATTCCACGCCAAGTCCCTTTGTGATTCGCTACCCTCGTGGCAACGGCGAATTTTTGAAATGGCGACAAAAAATGACCTTGCTCCCCGTGGGCAAAGGCGAATGTCTGCGCGAAGGCGAAAATGTGGCTGTGTTGACTATTGGTCACGTAGGTAATACCGCCCTCAAAGCCGCCGACAAGGTTTACACCGAAAAAGGCAAAATGGCGGGCGTGTACAATATGCGTTGGGTAAAACCTATTGATACGGAATTGGTGCAAAACATTGCCAAATCGTATAAGACAATTATTACTGTTGAAGATGGCATTCTTGCTGGCGGATTTGGCTCTGCCGTGCTCGAAACGTTGCAGGAATTACAATTTTCTGGCAAGGTGATACGTTTAGGTATCGACGATGCCTTTGTTCCTCACGGGACACAACAGGAATTGTACAGAATGTGTGGCATCGATTTTGATGAAATTGTAACGTGTATTGGAAATAATCTGTAAAGACGCGATTAATCGCGTCTCTACAACAAAAAAATAGAATTATGAAAAAAATTTTTGTTCTTATCGCATCGTGTCTGTGTGCCGTTGCAACACATGCACAAATTACGGCAAACAACAATGTTCGTAATCCTGAAGAACTGGAGGTAGGAAATCCTCTTGGTACCATTGCCGTTGAAGAGACCTTTACCGAAGACAGTTTAAACTGTGAGTTTACCTGCGTGGTTATTCCCGAATCAAATGCCATTCGTTTGACGGCCACGAATCCTAAAGGAATGTATTTGGTGTTCCGTCGTGGTTATACAAAATTATATACTCGCGATTTCGACGACAATGTGATTTTCCTAGATATAAAGGGAACATTCGACGGCAAATATATTATCGACATTTTCGACCAAGATAAAATACGCGTGAAATCTTATGTCATCGAACGGAAATTATAGAAAATTACTGACGGAGGAATTGCAAAGAATTTCTCCCGAAGAATATAAAGCATCCGAAAAACATCCTATCGTCATTGTGCTTGACAATATCCGTAGTGCGAGCAATGTGGGGTCTGCATTTCGTACTGGCGACTCGCTTCGGGTTGAGGCCGTATATTTGTGTGGCATAACGTGCGTTCCGCCCAATAAAGAATTACAGAAAACGGCTCTCGGAGCACAACTTTCCGTTCCTTGGAAATATTTCAAGGAAACGACCGAGGCCTTACAAGAATTGAAAACCTTAGGCTACGAGATTGTTTCGGTGGAACAGGCCGAAAACAGCACTATGCTTCAAGATTTTCGTGTTCAGAAAGACAAAAAATATGCATTTGTGTTCGGTAACGAAGTGAACGGCGTTGCCGACGAGGTGATTGCCCAAAGCGATATGTGCCTTGAAATACCTCAATATGGAACAAAACATTCTTTCAATGTTTCCGTAACGTGCGGAATCATATTGTGGGAAGCGGTAAAACAGATGCGCTTTTGACTGCAAACTAAGCAAAACTAATTGAACATTTTTTCCAATTCGTCGGCATATTTTGTCATAATCGCCTTACGTTTTACCTTCAATGTTGGCGACAATAGTCCGTTTTGCGGTGTCCATTCGTCGGCAACAAGGAAGAAGCGTTTCACTTGCTCATAATCGGCAAAGAATTCATTGTATTTCTTCACTTCTTTTTGAATACGAGCAATCACTTCAGGTTGCTTAATCACTTCTTTATCAGACTCGTATGGAACTTTGTGCGAAGAGCACCACGTTTTTAAAACCGAGAATTCAGGAACGATTATCGCCACCGGATATTGACGATTTTCGCCACAAACAACGATAGTGCCGATGAACGACGAATTCAAGAATTTTGATTCTATCAATTCCGGATTGACGTATTTTCCAAACGACGTTTTGAACAAACTCTTCAAACGCCCCGTGATTTTCACAAGTCCCTTGTCGGTTATGATTGCCGTGTCACCAGTGTGGAACCATCCCTCGGAATCTATCACTTCCTTGGTCTTTTCTTCATCGCGATAGTATCCCAACATTACGTTGTGACCACGACATAACAGTTCGTCGTTATCCGCAATTTTCACCTCTATACCTGGTAACGGACGACCTACAGTGCCTGGCTCGTGGGTAAACGGCTCGTAACTTGCCACGGCAATTACGGGCGAGGTTTCCGACAAACCATAACCCTCAAACACATACATTCCTATTGCTTGGAAAAATGCACACAACGGGGCTTGCAATGCCGAACCTCCCGAAACAACTTCCTTGATTCTTTGTGCACCAAGTGCTTCACGGAACTGCGAATAGATAAGCTTGTCGGCTATCTTATAACGAACGTTATACCACCATGTACGTTCCTTTTCGTCGATTTTATATTTTTTTGCAAGGTCGATTGCCCAATAATACAATTGTTTCTTGGGGAACGACAATTTCTTGCCAGTCGAGTACAGTTTGTCATAGATTTTTTCAAACAAACGTGGTACCACACACATAATCGTCGGCTGAATCTCCTTCATATTGTCGTTTATCAACGCCAAATTTGAATAATAAATTGAGCAACAATTATAATGATAGGTGTAAACCATCATTCGTTCGTATGCGTGGCATAACGGCAAGAAACTCAGTGCCGTATGGCTGTCGTCGTGCATTAAGTCGTGGACGCCCTTCACCTGATGAACAATGTTGCTATGCGAAAGCATAACGCCTTTGGGATTTCCCGTCGTTCCCGACGTGTAAATAATCGTGGCTAACTGTTCTGGTTTTATAGCGTTCTTTATCTCTGCAAGTTTCTCTGGCTGAGCATTTTGCTTACCTAAATCAACAAGATTCTGGAAGAAACGGTATTCATTTTTTTGGTCAACAAACGTGAATACCTCTTGGAGAAATTTTTGGTCGGGAAGAATCGGCTCGATTTTTTTCCGAAGTTCTTTACCTTCGATAAACAAAATCTTTACCTCGGCATGATTCAAGATATATGCGTAGTCTTCCTGACTAATCGTCGGATAAATGGGAATAGGAATAATTCCTGCTTGCATCGCACCCATGTCAAGGAAATTCCACTCGGGGCGATTCCCTGCCACAATACCGATTTTGTCGCCTGGCTGTAGGCCAAGAGCCATCAAACCATAACTTACGTTGTTGGCATAGTCAATATATTCGTCAATAGTGTACGAAACCCATTTCCCGTCAACCTTATGGGCTAATGCAACCTGAGGATTAAAATTTGAATTCTCCATTGCTTGCACCTCTGGCAAGCGTGATTTGTAAAAATCTAGAAGGTCAAATATTCTTGTAACTTCCATTTTAAACTCAATTAGCGTTACGCAAATGTATAGAAATTCAGCGAAAAAAAAAGTGCACGTTGATAATTCTCAACCGAAATCAAGAAAACATTGGCTTAATAGACAAAAAACAGAAATGAAACATCTTAAATCAACTAATATCATTATCAACCAAAAATCAATATATTTGCACTGCTTTCTAATAATAGTAAAATGTATAGAACAAAAACCTGCGGCGAACTACGTGCCGCAAACATAGGAGAAACCGTCACATTGAGCGGTTGGGTACAAAAAACTCGTGAACTTGGTGGTATGACTTTCGTTGACTTGCGTGACCGCTACGGCATCACACAGTTGGTGTTCGACGAAAACCAAAATGCCGCTTTGTGCGAAGAGGCAAAGAAATTGGGACGTGAATTTGTCATTCAAATTGAAGGCAAGGTTGTGGAACGTTCCAGCAAAAACCCGAAAATGGACACGGGCGACATTGAAATCATCGTTTCCAAACTGACGGTGCTCAACACGTCGGAAATTCCCCCGTTTACCATTCAGGACGATACCGACGGCGGCGACGACCTTCGTATGAAATATCGTTATTTGGACTTGCGTCGTCAGTGCGTACGTAAGAACCTGGAACTACGCCACAAAATGGCATTCGAGGTTCGTAGCTATCTCGACAAACAAGGTTTCCTTGAAGTTGAGACTCCTGTGTTGATTGGCTCTACGCCCGAAGGTGCGCGCGATTTCGTGGTACCGTCGCGTATGAATCCGGGACAATTCTATGCTTTGCCACAAAGTCCGCAAACATTGAAACAATTGTTGATGGTTGCCGGTTTCGACCGCTATTTCCAGATAGTGAAATGTTTCCGCGACGAAGACCTTCGTGCCGACCGTCAGCCAGAGTTCACTCAAATCGACTGCGAGATGAGTTTCGTAGAACAGGAAGACATCATTACCTTGTTCGAGGGAATGGCAAAACATTTGTTCAAAACAATTCGTAATATCGACATTCAGGAAGCATTTCCACGCATGACGTGGCACGATGCTATGAAATACTATGGTAGCGACAAACCCGACCTTCGTTTCGACATGAAGTTTGTGGAACTGATGGACATTCTCAAGGGCTACGGCTTCGGCGTGTTCGACAATGCTGAATATATCGGCGGTATTTGTGCCAAAGGTGCGGCAACATACACTCGCAAGCAACTTGACCAATTGACGGAGTTTGTAAAACGTCCGCAAATCGGTGCCAAAGGTATGGTGTATGCACGCATAGAAGCCGACGGAACGGTTAAATCGAGCGTTGACAAATTCTATTCGCAAGATGTCTTGCAAAAGATGAAAGCTGCATTTAATGCCGAGCCAGGCGACTTAATCCTGATTTTGAGTGGCGACGATACAATGAAGACACGCAAACAATTGTGTGAACTTCGTCTTGAGGTTGCAAATCAACTCGGACTTCGCGACAAAGATAAATTTGCGTGCTTGTGGGTGATAGATTTCCCTATGTACGAATGGAGCGAGGAGGAAGGCCGCTTGATGGCTATGCACCATCCGTTCACTAGCCCGAAACCCGAAGATATTCCGTTGCTCGACACAGACCCGGCTTCGGTTCGTGCCAATGCATACGATATGGTAATCAACGGCGTGGAAGTCGGCGGTGGCTCAATTCGTATCCACGACAGTCAGTTGCAGGCAAAGATCTTCAAGATATTAGGTTTCACGCCTGAGAAGGCACAGGAACAATTCGGTTTCTTGATGAACGCATTCAAATACGGAGCGCCACCTCACGGAGGTTTGGCTTACGGTCTCGACCGTTGGGTGAGCTTGTTCGCAGGCTTGGACAGCATCCGTGACTGTATCGCGTTCCCGAAAAACAACTCAGGTCGCGACGTGATGCTTGATGCACCTTCGGCAATCGACCAGAAACAGTTGGATGAATTGTTCTTGGATATCAAGGAGATAGAAAAATAATTTTTCACGAAGGGAACCAAGTCTATGGAAATGGAGTTAAGAAATGAAACGTGCAGTTTACATACTATTTCTATTGATTGCGGTTCAAACGTTGGGACAGAAGTCGTTTACGGCCACAGTCTATGATGCGGAAACCCGAAGCCCGCTGGCTGGTGTACAAGTCTTGTTTTATGCGAACAACAATGTGCAGATAACCGACGAGAAAGGAAAGGTTTCGTATGATATGCGCAAGCTTCCCGATAGCGTGGAGTTTTCCTTTATCGGTTATAAAGACACGACGGTGATTGTAAACAAGCCGTCAGATAAGGTTGTGATTCGCCTACGGCCTATTGCCTACAAAACGCAGGAGGTAATCGTCACGGGAAGAAAAAACGACGAGAATGTGACACTCGCTCGTGATGAGGTGTACCTTACCAAGGCCGAATTGATGACGCTCCCCGCTTTGATGGGCGAACAAGACGTGATACGCTCGTTTTCTACGAATGCCGGCGTGCAGCAATTCGAGGGAATGCAAGGAATTTATGTTCGTGGAGGTAGCCAAGACCAGAATCTGATTGTGTTCGACGAGGCGATTGTGTACAATCCATCTCACTTGTTGGGCTTCTTCTCGGTGTTCAATCCCGACATAATTGAAAATGCAAAGCTCTACAAATCGGGAGTTCCTGCCAAATACGGCGGACGATTGTCGTCGGTCTTGCAAATTTCGTCGCGAAAACCTTCAACAGAACGGTTTGAATGCGACGGCTCGCTTGGGCTCATTTCCTCTCGACTTGCGTGTAACGTGCCTTTGGGGAAGAAATTCGCCGCACAACTTTCGGTACGAAAATCCTACCTGAATTCATTGATTTTGCCGTTAGTGTATTCTATCATATCACCTGGCGAAAACGCGCCCCAACTCGGATTCTACGATGCAAACGCAAAGATTTTGTTCAATGGAAATCCTCGCAATACGTTCACTCTTTCGGCTTATACGGGCAAAGACCATTTCTTTATGAAAGACAGCAAACCTCCGCTGACTGAAAACACTGTTGGCTGGGGTAATTCTGCTCTTACGGCGAATTGGCTCCATACGTCAAAGAATAATTTTGTCACTTCCACCTCTTTTTCATATTCGCACTATTTCTTTTCATTCGAAATGCTGCAAAGTTATTTCTCAATGGCAACGGAAACGGGCATTTCCAACTTTGACGTTCGGAGCGTTACCAATAAAAGGGTTGGAAAAAATCTGTTCTCGTTCGGTGCCGAAAATCTAGTGCAACAGTTTAATTTGGGCGACATCAATTTACAACTGGATACGGAAAAACGAACGATAAACAATCCTGAGTCGTGTCGTTCCAACGATTTTTCATTATTTGTCGAAGATAACATTGATATTTCCGATCGATTCAATATTGTTGTCGGTTTGCGAACATCCTTGTATTCAAAAAATGACTCGCTTACGTATATGAATTTAAGCGTAAGCCCAAGAATACAGGCACGTTACATGTTTTCTTCCGATGCTTCGGTCAAAGCGTCGGTTTCGCGGGAAACGCAGAATCTCCACTTGGTTTCCATGGTTTCGTCGGCATTGCCTGCCGATATTTGGTTTCCTGCTTCAGAAAATCTCGAACCTGAAAAGGGAATTTTATGTAGCATAGGATTTTTCAAAAATTTCTCGTCAAATGTGTACGAAACGTCTGTGAGTTTGTTTTACAAGCATTTGAACAATCTTGTGGAATTTAAGGATTGTTTCACCGATATTTATACGCACAATTTCTATGACAGAATTACCACAGGAAAAGGATTTGCGTGTGGCACGGAGTTGTCGGTCGCAAAAAAACAGGGGCAGTTCCAATGGTCTGCATCGTATTCTTTTTCAAGAACGTTGCGAAAATTTGCCGAATTGAACGACAATTATTGGTATCCGGCAACGTTCGACCGCCCGCACGACGCTACAGTCACGTTATCATATACGACCGATTCGAAGAAATGGAAATTTGCCGCTTTCTGGATGTATACCAGTGGGAAAGCATATTCCGAGTTGTCGGAAATGTATCTCATAGCGGGAAATCTTGTACAGCATTACGGAGCAATGAACAATTCCCGTATGCCAGCCTATCATCGCTTGGATTTAAGTGCTGATTATCAGTGGTTTATAAAAGACAAGGTTGACGCACACTTGCAATTCTCCATTTATAATGCCTACAACAGGAATAATCCGTATTTTATCTCGTACGACGCAAAGCAATCGTCGGAAAAACTATATAGTGTAGAGAAAAATGTAACGGGTTTGTTCCCCATTTTGCCTGCTATTTCATTAACGTTTCACTTGTTATGATGAAGAAATCTCTTGTTTTTATAGTACTACTCTTTTGCCTTTCGTGCTCCGACGAGTTCAGGGATACCGAGAAAACGGCTCCTATTGTTGTTGAAGGGTATGTAGAAGCAAATCAGTTGGTAAAGGTCTTCCTCACTTTTCCGTTTTCCATCAACGACGAAATAGGGGAGGATAACTACAAGGATTTTATCAATTCATACGCAAAAGTCGTTGTTACAACAGGTTCTGAACGCGAGGTGCTTACGTTCAAGAAAGACGAGAAACTTTTCCCTCCTTATTATTATTCATCATCGTTAATGACAGGCAAACCGGGTGAGACATATAATCTCGAGGTGATTTATCGTGGCGACACGGTAACGGCGGAAACGACCGTTCCTTCAGTACAGGCAGAAATCGACAGTTTGTATTGTATGGATATTTCTGGCGATACGTTGCACAAAAGCGTGTTGCTTTCTATCAATAGAATTGCTCCCGATGAGGTGCATTATTATAAGTTCTTTACCCGTACCCAACGGCAACAAACGTTTTATCCCATTGTTTTCTCTACCTATAGCGATGAAACCTTCGGCTCAAAAATTTTGGTGGAATTGTCGGCGGGTCCAGAGAATTTTATGGATACGAGTACAACAACGTTTTATGCCATTGACGACACGGTAACCGTGAAAGTATCTGTTCTTGACGCCATACCAGGAGAATTTTGGCGTGTGTACGACAATCAGCAAGGTTACAATAATCCGTTTTCCAACGGCTCGAATCTGCCATCGAACATTAAAGGCGGTTTAGGGGTTTGGACAGGAATGAACAGCGTCCAACGACAAATCATCATAAAATAAGTAGAGACGCCATACTATGACGTCTCTACAATAATACAATTCCGTGATGTCATCGTAGAGACGATGTGCACATCGTCTCTACAACACAATCAATTATCCTTCAGTAACACCGTCGATTGGTTGATAGTTATCGTCAATAATTGGTTCGCCACCATCATCACTACCAATCAAATCATATTGTTCCAATGCTTCTTGGAAATCTTTTGCCATATCTTCGAATGCCTTGCCAACTTCGTTGAATCCTGTTTTGAAGTAGTCTTCAAACGTCATCTTTGATTCATCTGGGAATACCAACATTGGCTCTGCCTCGTATCTTTCTGCTGTTTCATCGTATTCGTCTTTTACAACAAACAATTTAATGCTTGCAATTTTAGCGTTTTCAGAAACATTCAATACGTAGCAGTCAATAGCATTGTTGGCAGCGTCAACCAAAGCTTGGACTTCTGCTTGTGTTGCTGGTTCTCTTTCGTCGATTTTCTTAGAAAGTTCAGCAATACTTTTTGTAGCGGCAGAACCTACGAATTTGAAGTTCATCACTTGTGTAGAGAACGTGATTTTTGAAAGGACGTTTGTATATAAATCGTAATCTGTTGCATCGTCAGTTTCTACATCTGCACCGTCAACCTCGTCATCGTCACGAGAGAAGTCGGCCATAAGTTTGTCGAAGTTCTCGTCAGTCAAGTTTCCTTCAATGGTATTGCTTACGCTCAACAACGTTTTTGTTCCGTGCAAGAATGAAACGCTAACTTTAAGATCTGAATTTGAACGAGTGTAGTTTGTACTCAATGAGTAGTCGTCAACCGTCATTGTTTCTGTTATCGAGTTTGGATAACCTTCGTTTGAGAATGTACCTACATAAGAAAGATTCAAACATTCTGTTCCGTTAATCTTCAAAGAGCAGTTAACGTTTGCAGGCATATTCTTTATATTGCTTGCATAGCCAACGGTAGCTTCAACTTCGCAGTCGTTGCTTGTTGATTTGCTACTGTATGGGAATTTGTAGCTTACAGCATTGGTTTTATCACCTGTTTTTGTAAACTCGCCTTTTGCAGCGTCCCATTCATACGCACCCGACATTTCTTCAATTGTGTTTGCCAATTCATCCAATTCTTCGGATTCATTGAAACCTTTCAATTTTGCATCAACGTCAGTTGATTTCAACACATAGCTTTTCAATTCGCCGTTCTTTTGAAGATTTGCCAATTGAAGAAGAGCGTTGAAAGCTTTGCCATCTTTCATTGCATCAAGTTCTTTCGACAAGTCGATACCGGCTTGTTGAATGTCTGCCTTGTTCTGTTCAACTGATTTGGTAGAGTTTTTTATCTCTCCGTTGTCATCACCTTTGTCTTTCTTACATGCTGAGAATGAAAGACATGCACAAAGTGCAATTGCTGTAAATCTAAAAACTGTTTTCATAGAATTTAATTTTAATTAGTTTTACAAAGATATATCAAATTTCGTACCAGAACAAAAAAATGGCATAAATTTTGGGAACCACTGATTTTTAGTTATTTTCGTAAAAATTTTTTCTATGAAACGAGCATTTATACATATTATTGTGTGTTTGTTACTCTTCTCATTGTCGAGTCTTGGTCAAGACAATAATATATTTGTTCGCAAAGAGAACAACCCAGAGCTAAAAGTTACAGTCACAGGCTATTTTGGCATAAGTCTTATGACTACCTACACTGGTTTTGTCCGTTATGGATTTATTCAAATAAAATCAACGGGAGAAGAAAAAATTACATGGCTTTCACGGGAACAATTTATTCAACAAGCCACTGGTCAAACTATTTCAAAAGCAAACCCCGACAAGAAAAACTTTTTGGAAGAAAAAGAAATTATGTGGCAATCGTTTGAAAACTTATGGAAACTACGTTATGCGGAATATCCCTACGACGGCAACCAAGAAAAGGGTTGGGCCGGTCGAGATTTCACTCCAAGTGAGGCACAATGGAGTTTCCTAAACCGCAATTATCATTATTCAAAAATTGACCAATTCTTGTACGGTGACGATATGTGGAAACTAGTAAAAGACTCGCAAGACCCCGATTGGCAAAATCAATATTCAAGTTTAAAATAGCAGGGCAATGAAGTGGAATATCTTGTCATACGATTCTCCGAAAATAATGGGAATCCTCAACGTCACGCCCGATTCTTTTTACGATGGTGGAGCATATAATTCAGAAAAAACCATACACGAAAGAATTACGGGAATGTTATCAGAAGGTGCCGATATTATTGACATAGGTGCATATTCAACCCGTCCAGGAGCAGAAAATGTTACGGAACAAGAAGAAATTTCACGACTTCATACTGCTTTGAAAATCATAGCAAAACATTTTCCCGATGTCAATGTTTCTATCGACACGTTTCGTCTTTCCGTTGTAAAATCCATATACGAGGAATATGGTGAATTTATGGTAAACGACATCTCGGGTGGTTGTTTCGACAAGGAAATGTTCCGTTACGTAGGCGAGAAACAACTTCCTTACGTGTGTATGCACATGCAAGGAACACCGCAAACAATGCAGATTCGTCCACAATACGACGATGTTGTTGAAGACATATTACAATTTTTTAAAGAGAAAATTGTAGTCGCAAAACAATGTGGCATTTCTCAATTTGTGGTGGATCCCGGATTCGGATTTGGGAAAACGGTTGAACAAAACTATGAACTGATGAAACAGTTACAGAGATTTGTCGATTTACAATACCCCGTTCTGGTCGGCATCTCTCGTAAATCAATGATTCGTGCCGTGTTAGATTGTACAGTCAAAGACGCTTTGAACGGGACAACCGTACTCAATACCATTGCATTACAAAAAGGGGCTCACATACTTCGTGTTCACGATGTAAAAGCAGCGAAAGAAGCCTTATCTCTTGTACAAAAATGCTACTAACATAGGTTTTGTCATAAAAATCCACCTTTTTTTCTTTTAAGCACTTGGGAATTGAGGAATGATATACATTATATTCTACGTAATGTCTTATTATTTTTTCCAAAGAGGGAAAATTTTTCTTATTGATTATCAATGATTTAGAAAAAATATTGTAAAATAACCTACCAAACCTATAGGTTTATATGTTTTATTTTATATCTTTGCATTGTCAAATTATTAGAAACAGTACAAAATAGTAAAAACGGAGGTTATTATGGCACAGAGACAGTTAAAATTCGAAACATTACAGTTACATGTTGGTCAAGAACAAGCAGATCCTACTTCGGATTCTCGTGCAGTTCCAATTTATCAGACAACGTCGTATGTATTTCATAATTCAAAACACGCAGCAGATCGATTCGGCTTGGCTGATGCGGGAAATATTTATGGTCGTTTAACAAACTCTACACAAGATGTTTTAGAACGTCGTGTTGCGGCTCTTGAAGGTGGCGTTGCGGCATTGGCTCTCGCTTCGGGTGCGGCTGCAATTACATATACTATTGAGGCGTTGGCTCAAAGTGGTGACAACATTGTGGCTCAGAAAACAATTTATGGCGGTACGTTTAACTTGTTGGGACACACGTTGCGTCAATTCGGTGTTGATACGACATTTGTCGATGCTCACAATTTGAGTGAAGTTGAAAATGCAATCAAACCAAACACAAAAGCTATTTATCTTGAAACACTTGGAAACCCGAATAGCGATATTCCCGATATTGACGCCATTGCGGCAATTGCTCACAAAAACAATATTCCGCTGGTAATTGACAACACGTTCGGAACGCCGTACCTTATTCGTCCTATCGAACACGGAGCAGATATCGTCGTTCACTCGGCAACGAAATTCTTGGGCGGTCACGGAACAACTCTTGGCGGTATCATTGTCGATAGTGGAAAATTCGATTGGAAAAAAGCAGGCAAATTTGCTCCTATAGCCGATGCAAATCCAAGTTACCACGGCATTTCATTTGCCGACGCTGTTGGCCCGGCTGCATTTGTCACCTACATTAGAGCAATTTTGCTTCGCGACCAAGGTGCCGCTATCAGCCCATTCAACGCATTTTTACTTTTACAAGGTGTTGAAACTCTTTCACTTCGCTTGGACCGACACGTTGAAAACACGAAGAAAGTTGTTGCATACTTGAATAGTCATCCACTTGTTAAGAAAGTTAACCACCCTTCGCTTCCTAATCATCCAAATCATAGTTTGTATGAAAAATATTTCCCGAACGGTGGAGCAAGTATTTTCACTTTTGAAATTGAAGGCGGACAGGAAGCTGCTTGGAAATTTATCGACAATCTTCAGATATTTAGTTTGTTGGCTAATGTAGCCGATGTGAAATCTTTGGTAATCCATCCGGCGACTACGACACATTCGCAGTTAACGGCTGAAGAACTTGCCGACCAAGGTATTACACCGGGAACAATCCGTCTTTCAATCGGTACGGAACATATCGATGACATTATAGCCGACTTAGATGGTGGATTCAATGCGGTAAAATAATTTAAATCAAATAAATATAAAACATTCAAAATCATATAGTTATGGCAAAGATATTTAAAACAGCAGATCAACTAATCGGACATACTCCATTGTTGGAACTTACACACATTGAAGAAGAGCATAAGACGCTCGCAAACATTTATGCGAAATTGGAATATTTCAATCCTGCGGGAAGTGTGAAAGACCGTATTGCAAAAGCAATGATTGACGATGCGGAAAAGAGTGGAAAACTTAAAAAAGATTCTGTCATCATTGAACCTACCAGTGGTAACACGGGTATTGGTTTGGCAAGCGTGGCGGCTGCCCGTGGATATAGAATTATCATAGTGATGCCAGAAACCATGAGCGTGGAACGTCGTCAGCTTATGAAGGCATACGGAGCAGAATTGGTTTTGTCTGACGGAGCAAAAGGTATGAAAGGCGCGATAGCAAAGGCACAAGAATTGGCTGATTCAATTCCTAACAGTTTCATTCCTGGACAATTCGTAAACCCTGCAAATCCACAAGCTCATTTTAATACGACTGGTCCTGAAATTTTTGAAGACACCGACGGAAAAGTAGATTTTTTCGTTGCTGGTGTGGGAACAGGTGGAACAATCACGGGCGTGGGTTCTTATCTGAAATCAAAAAATCCTAACGTGAAAGTTGTAGCCGTTGAGCCTGCTAGTTCTGCAGTGCTTTCTACAGGCGTTGCCGGTCCTCATAAAATTCAAGGTATTGGAGCTGGTTTCGTTCCCGATGTGCTTGATACCAAGGTATATGACGAAATCATTCCTGTTTCCAACGAGGACGCTTTTGCCACAGGAAAGGAAATAGGTCATAAAGAAGGTGTTCTTGTCGGAATTTCTGCAGGTGCCGCTGTTTTTGCTGCATTACAGTTGGCAAAACGTGCCGAAAACAAAGGGAAAAATATCGTCGTTCTTTTGCCAGATACAGGTGACAGATATTTGAGTACGCCGTTATTCGCTGAATAACTTCGGTTTATACTATTTTGAAAGGAAGAATCTCTATGGAAACGTGGAGATTCTTTTTTTTGACTTTTCTACATCTGTTCTATAGCCCGTTCCATCTCGAAAAACAATTCTTTCGCATAGCGAAAACCGTACACATGCGCATCGGTAACCGACATTGGCGAATACACGTGACTCACCCACTGCAAACCCACAAACGAACTACACAACAAGACTTCGGAACTATCGTAAATGTCCTTTCCTACGAAACGCAAATGTTTCACGATTGTCCACTTCTTATTTCTACTCAGATATTCCGTAAAATAGGTGGTAAACGGCAACATATTTTCGCACACGTGAATCACCGTATCTTTTATCAGAAGCAAGTCACCCTTGTCGGTCGTGTAAGAATGTCCTAACCTATCAATACGGCACAAGGCATCAACATTCAGGGCATATTCTTCATTTGCCGAAAAAATAGAAACGGGAATATAGGGTTGTCGCTCCGAATAGATTTCCTTGAAACCCAATTTGAGTCCCACTTCATTGAATGTGAATCTTGCTCGGTCCAACGGCTCAATGAAAATGCAGAATTGTGGTTGCGTCGCTTCGGGAAATTGTTGCCAGAAAACCAACAACGTACACACTCCCCCACGAAAAACCTTGTTCACATTCAGCAAACGCGACACATATCGGTCAATACGTTCTTTGGTGAACTTTTCGGGAATGGCTACATTTTTTTGTTGCAAACGAGCAATCAGATTCTGAAAATGTAAACCCATGCAAAGCGGTTTTGTATCATACAAACGGATATCCTCCTTTTCGGCATCATTGAGCACAAAAATAGGGGCCGTTTTTAAGGTGCTAATTTTCTCAATTTCACCATTTAAGATACAAAATCCAGCCATGTTATTTGTATTTCTTCATTTCTTGCGGGAAAACCGAAGGATATTGAAATCCTCGTTTCACTTTACTCGTTTTTTGTAATTCACGCAACAATTTGAACAATACATCCTTGTCCTTGCAATAATACGAGAACTCCTCTCCTTTGCATAACACGTTGAACGACAAATCCTTATTGATTTGCACCAAAGCGTGAGCCGAAAGAATGTTGGCAACCGTAACGGTTAGCATATAATTATTTTCCACTTCGATATCTGCCGTAGAAATCGTGTCGTTTTCGTTAATCACAGGAATAATTCCCAACGAAAGCAGTTTTTTGAACGTATTTTTTGCATTGAACTGTTGTTTCGGATTATTAATGATATCGCGAGCCAACAGCACTTGGGCTATCATTTGCGTATATTCGTCGAATATATTCTGATAGCGTTTTATCAACTCCACCTGACCAATCGCCGCCAAGGCCTGTTTGTCGCTCAATGCTACGGGATATTTCTTCAATCCCGCTTGTTCTATTCCCGAAGCGATTGCGCCGGCGGTAATTAAAACCACATCGTTTTCACTATTTCGAACGTTTGAAAGCACCATTGCTATATGGTTCAACATCCCTTTTTGAATGAAAAATTTGTCATCAATCAAGGTTTCTTCTTCAACATTGAAAACTAATCGTAATTTTGTCATCACATTTATGCTTAAAAATTGCTCGTAAATATATATTTTTACTATCGAATTTTAAAACATTTTTCAATGAAGAATTTTTTTTCAACGTTAAAGGACAAGAAAGTACTCATATTCACACTGTTACTATTCTCATTCGGCGTTGCTCTCATCATGCTGATAATGCCAAACGAGAAGAAGTTTGAATATGAATATCAGCAGAATAAAGTCTGGTTTCACGACGATTTGTATGCTCCGTTCAGTTTTTCTATCGATAAAACCGAGGAGGAAATTCAAAATCAACGCGACAGCGCGATGCAAAAGTTTTCGCCGTGTTACAAATATGACTCAACAATATATGCTCGCGTAACAGATTCCATTTTTGTACATTACACACAAGAATTACCTCATTTCGTCCCCGATTCCATCCGCGATTTTCATTCGTTGATGCAATCACAAGGTTTGCAGGAATTTGAAAAACTGCTTGCCGAAATTTATGTAAACGGCATTATTGATGTGCAAAAGCCATACAAGACGCTCATTGTGGAACGAGCACCTCTTTCGCAAAGAATTTCGCTTAAAGCGGTACGCACGCTTCCCGAAGCACACGGCGACCTGATGATGAAAATTCCGTCGCATTTCGATTCTACACAACGAGTTAAATTCAAGGAAATCATCTATCAATCGCTTGTGCCCAACACGATTTACAACGACGAACTATCGTCACGACAAAAAGCACAAGTGCTTGCTTCCGTTTCCGAAAAATATGGTTTTGTGAGCGAAGGCACGAGAATCATCAGCCGCGGTTCTGTCGTTACCGAAAAAGACAAGAAAGTGCTTGATTCGCTCAAGAAAGAATACGAGGCGGGAAATGTTTCTTTTGACGGGAAACTCGCCATTCTCGGCGGTCAGTTTATCCTGATTTTGGTGGCTTTTCTGGTGCTTCTTCTCCTCATTCACTATTCCGACCCATACGCACTGCACAAGTTTAAATATTCTCTTTTCATTGTAACTGTCGTAGTGTTATTCATTGGCTTGGCGACGGCAACACTCAAATTCAACCACATCAGCATTTATCTTATTCCTTACGTTGCATTGCCGATATTGATAAAAAATTTCCTCAACGCAAGAGTCGCCTTGTTCGTTCATATTGTTACAATGCTGATTATCGGCTTCATAGCACCGAACCCATTTGACTTCACATTCCTACAGATTTCTGTCGGCGTGATTGCCTTGTATAGTTTGGGAAATCATTACCAACGTAGTTTCCTGTTTTGGACGGCAATTATTGCATTTGGATCATACACAATAATTTACTTTGGACTTTCATTGGTAAAACTTGGTGGCATAGCCGACATTGACTGGAAACAATTGCTTTGGTTTTTGGCAAGTTGCGTATTGTTGCTCACTACGTATCTTCTTATTTTCATCTTTGAAAAAATATTCCGATTCCCTTCGGATTTAACATTGTTTGAACTTTCCGATACGAGCCGTGGAGTTTTAAGAGAACTTTCGGAGAAAGCACCTGGTACGTTCCAACATTCATTGCAAGTTGCCAACTTTGCCGAAGTTGCTTTACGGGAAATTGGCGGTAATGAATTATTAGGACGAATAGGAGGATTGTATCACGATATAGGAAAATTGAAAAATCCTGCATTTTTCGTTGAAAACCAGACTTTTAAAGAGAATCCTCACGATAATCTGGAGCCTGAGAAAAGTGCCGAAATCATTATTAATCACGTGATTTACGGTCGTGAATTGTCACGAAAAAATGGATTGCCTTATTCGTTGGAAGAAATCATTTATGGTCATCACGGAAACTCAAAAACGGCATTTTTCCTTGACAAATACAAGAAATTGCATCCTGGCGAGCCCGTGGACGAAAGCAAGTTCCAATATCCTACATCGAAGGTTGTGAACAAAGAATTGGCTGTCATCATGTTGGCCGACGGTGTTGAAGCTGCGTCACGAAGTGCAAATCTTTCATCGCCAGAATTGGTTGAAGAATTGGTACAAAAAATCATCGACCATCAAATTCAAAGCAAACAGTTGGAATTTGCCGACATCACGCTTCGCGACCTTGACAAGGTAAAGAAAGTGTTTGTCGAGAAGTTGATAAATATGTATCACGCACGTGTTCCATATCCCGAAAAAGAAGAAAACAATGGAGCGATACACAATTAATGGCATATTTTTAGGGACTGGCACCTCACAAGGCGTTCCCGTGATTGGTTGCAACTGTGCAGTTTGTCACTCGCAAGACAAGCGCGACAAAAGATTGCGGACAGCATTCTTTTTAGATGTAAACGGCGTACATTTCGTGATTGACGCGGGTTGCGATTTTCGTCAACAAATGCTTACGAACAACATAACTTCGCTTGACGCAATTTTCATTACGCACGAACACAAAGACCATTTGGCAGGACTGGACGACATTCGTCCTTTTAACTTTATGAAAAACGAGCCATTGCCAATTTTTGCAGAACAACGCGTAGTACAAGCCATACAACGGGAATATGCATACGTTTTCAAAGAACATCCGTATCCCGGCGCCCCGATGATGAACCTGCAAGAGATTACCGAAGAAGCGTTTTCTTACAAAGGCATTACCATTCAACCATTGCGAGTTAAACACATGGATTTGCCCATTTTCGGATACAAAATCGGACAGTTTGCATACATCACCGATGCATCGTTCATTCCCGAAACAACGATGAAATTGCTTGAAGGCACGGAAATATTGGTTATCAATGCCTTACGATTTGCAGAGCACTACTCTCATTTCAATGTTTCGCAAGCAATTGAAATCATTCAAAGAGTTAAGCCGAAACAAGCATATCTTACACATTGCAGTCATAGTATCGGCTTCTATGAAACGACCAGCAAGACGTTACCACAAAATATTTTTCTTGCATACGACAACTTACAAGTTCATTGCTCATGACCAAAGCTATTTTTCTTGACCGAGATGGTGTAATCAATGATGGTTCATTATATTACACGTACAAAATAGAAGATTTCCATTTTAACGAGGGACTCTTTGACGGGCTAAAAATGCTTCGTGATGCGGGTTTCATCTTCATTGTGATTACCAACCAGGCAGGTGTTGCCAAAGGACTTTATACTGACGATGATGTAAAAAAACTCCACGCATATATGTGCGACGAACTCAAAAAACATGGAATCAACATCGCAGCCGTGTATTATTGTCCACATTATCCAGAAATTTCTGGGCCTTGTGAATGTCGTAAGCCGGGAACACTGCTGATTGAGAAGGCAATAAAAGAATTTGACATCGACAGGGAGAAATCATTCCTCATAGGAGACGGAAGTCGCGACATAGAAGCAGCCACACGAGCTGGGATCACAGGAATCAAAATTGAGAAAAACGAATCGATTGTGCCTTATTGCAAAAAAATATGTAGGAAAGAAAATGAGCCGTGTTCTCTAAAATGATTTTACCCTTTTCTTTTCAATAGCTATTTGCACGGTTCAACGTGAATGATCACTTGTGTTTTTTCACCGTACACATTCCGAAGATTGCGTTCTATTTCGTCGGTTTTGTCGTGCGCAACGGCAACGGTAGTTTCCGCGGGAATTCTTACGTGAATTTCAATGGCGATATTTGCTCCTATTTTTCGTGTCTTTAGATTATGTGGATTGCTAATCAACGGATCTTGACAAACGATTTTCAGTATCTCATCTTCGGTTTCCTTTGGTAACGAACGTTCCAAGAGTTCTTGTATTCCTGGGATAAATAAGTCGTACGCCACCTTGCAAATCAGAATGGAAACAAAAATGGCGGCAACGGGGTCTAAAACAGCCCATTTTTTGCCTAAAAAATATGCTCCTCCAATGCCTATCAATGTTCCGATTGACGAAAGCGCGTCGGAACGATGATGCCACGCATTCGCCACCACCACCGAGGAGTTGACGCTTTTCCCCACACATTTCGTATATTGAAACAATCCTTCTTTCACCAATATAGAAATTGCGGCAGCCAGCAAGGCGATAAGTTCCGGCTGGGCAATTTGCTCTCCACGAATAAAGGCAACTATCGTCTTTACACTCGAAATAAATATTTCTATGCCAACCAGGGCAAGCAATAGGCCAATGATGACCGTCGCCAACGTTTCATATTTCCCATGCCCGTAATCGTGACACTCATCTTTGGGTTTTGACGAAATTTTCACGAAAAAAAGCACGATGATATCTGTCACGAAGTCGGAAATGGAATGGACGGCATCGGCAATCATTGCACCACTATTGCCCACAATTCCAGCGACAAATTTCCCGATTGATAAAAAGAAATTGGCGACAAAGCCGACCAACGTCACTTTCACGATTTTCTGCTCGCGCTGCTGCTCTTCGGAGTCCATAAGAGAATTATCTTTCTACTTTTGTTAAATGAAGAACAAGATTTCCGTCTTCTACCGTAACATTGTCTTTCTTTTCCCACGATTGATCCATTTTCCAATCGCCCTTATTCCAGCGAGTGGAATTGAAAGAATCGAAATCATCTGTCCAGAGTTCTGTAAAATCTTGCGTATCAGCATTGTATTCATACACCTTTACGTAGTCAATATATTGCATAACTGGAAGATTCTTGCTCTTAAACTCCCCTACCCAATCCAAATTGGTGTTCGGTATCCACAAATTGAAACGCAGACTTTGTTTTTCATCTCCATTCATCGCTTCAATTTGTTGTTTTGTCTCGCCAGCCTTGGCTCTACGCAATTCTACTCCGTCAACAGCCCATGAAACGTACTCGGGAGTCCATTCAATTACATACGTATGATACTCGCTGTTAGGAGGCGTGGTCGTTTTGTGCATTTTTTCACTCGTAATTTGAGCACCTGCTTTTCCTGTAATGATATTGGACTGAAATCCGTTTATGTCTTTTCCAAGCACTTCTATATCAATTTCATTCCAAATATAATTTCCTCCTTTATCTGAATTGTTGTAATACAAGAACATGGAACTTACGCATCCAGGAGCGTATGCCATCTTCATTCTTGCCTCAAAACGACCATATTTGAAAGTTTCCTGAGAATATAGTTCTGCTCCGTAATAATAATATCTTGGAGTCCATTTTGCATAAAGATAGTTGTATTTTTGAGTGACACGGTCATTTTCAAAATTCCACGCTTTCGTACAATTTTTATCAGAATACCATCCTTGAAAAACGTACTCGTCACTTTCGGGATCTGCCGGACGAGTCACAAGAGAAGAATAGTCAAGAGTGTCATTTTTTATCTTTACGTCAGAAAGTTGCGTTCTAAAAACGGCAATACAACAATGTTTTTGAGCCGTCCATTTTGCATAAAGTGTTGTATTTTCAGTCACTTTGTCTGTTTCAAAATTCCAAGGAATGGTTGTTTCAGAATCTTTATACCAACCCTCAAAAACATAATGCTCGTCAGTTGGTTCCCATTGGTTTGTAAGAAAAGAACCTTCTGCTACATCGTAGATGGTATCAATGGGCGTTCCCTTTCCTTGTAAGTCAAAAGCTACTGAATACAATGGGGTTGGCACATCCTTATCTTTATTACAACTTATAAAACCTAATGAAAGAATAGCAAAAAGAGCAAACAAAAGATATTTTTTCATAATCATTCCATTTAAAATTTTTGTGAAAATATAAAGAATCTCCGAAGTAACAAATCAAAACGTATTAAATTCAAAAATTATATTCGTATTTTGTTACGACTTGAGATTGGTAAACCGAGCAATTACGCCAAGGGGCAGTTTTTTCTTGAAATCATCTTCCAAATACAATTCGCCAAATTCTTTTTCGGCTTTGTGATTTTTGAAAATCTCGTTTACCAGATTCTCGAGTATAAATGCCGAAAAGCCAAGCGAGTATGTGTTGAGAATAAAGAAAAACTTTTGCTTGTCGAGGATTTTTTCAACGTCTTTTAATAATGCGTTCAAATCACGTTCAAGCTTCCAATCTTCACCATTTGCACCACGACCAAACGCAGGCGGGTCCATAATGATACCATTATAAAGATTGCCTCGTTTTACTTCTTTCGACACAAATTTTCGTGCGTCTTCCACTATCCAGCGAATATTGTCCACCCCCGAACTTTCCATATTCTGTTTTGTCCACGAAACCACTTGTTTCACCGAATCAAGATGTGTAACATCGGCTCCGGCGGCACGAGCGGCAACCGAAGCAATACCTGTGTAACCAAAAAGATTCAATACTTTCAGTCCTTTGTTAGCTTTACAAATTGACGAAATATAGTCCCAATTTACTGCTTGTTCAGGAAAAATTCCCACGTGTTTGAACGATGTAAATTTAAGGTTACACGTTAAATTCAGGTAGTCGTACTTTAAATTCCATGCATCGGGAATAGGTTTATGCTTAATCCAGTCGCCACTGTTACTTGAACGAGCTACAAAATCTATGGTGGAACGTTTTTGCCATTCCGATTCTGGGAGCGATTTGTCCCAAACTGCCTGTGGCTCGGGGCGACGAGTGATTACAGAACCGAATTGCTCCAGTTTCTCAAAATTTCCGGAATCTATCAAACGATAGTCGTTCCAATGCGTTGGAGTTAAATAAATCATACGAATAGCAAAATTCTTTCGACAAAGATAGGGAAATCTCTGAATTGATGACTTTAAAACCTCAATGAAAGATGACAACCGACGTTTTGCGGTGAAAATACGGGAGAGAACGAAATATCTTCGATTTTAGAATCTCGTTTTTCCTTGATTTTTGAAACGGTTTGTATGCCTATTCGTGCCGAAAGCACGCCACATAACGCTCCTGCGCCTACGTCCCAGATGTAATGACGTTTGTGATATACTCTCGACAAACCCACGGCTGTTGCCAACGTGTATGCCCCTACGCCCCACCACGTACCGTATTCGTATCGTACCAGTTCCGCACCGTTGAAAGCCGTGGCTGTATGTCCCGAAGGGAATGAATTATTACTCCGTCCGTCGGGTCGTTCCTCGTCAATTACAGATTTCAATGATTTCACGATGATAAATTCCGACACAAATGCAGTCCCGATTTTGAACGAACGCAACCAAAACGTATCGTGTGCGTCTAATCCGACGCAACCACCAAACTCGGCAACTGCCAAAGGTACATATTGTCCGTAGGTTTCCCAATAGGCGTATTCCAGACGTTGTGCTTTGCCCGAAAAGTGGGAAAAAAACAATACAAGTAATAATATGCACGAACGGCACGCTTTCATTGAAATAGAATTTTCGGCAACAAAGATATTGAAAAACTTAATGAAATGAAGAATAACAAGAATGAGAGAATCGTTTTTGCATAAAAACAAGAAAACTACATTTTCTTTCAAGGATTTTTTGTATATTTGCACACTAAAAAATTACAAATATGGGAAAATCTGAAAACGGAGCATTTTCAACAAACTTGATTACATCGGGAACCGTTATTAACGGTGATATTACCTGCGATAGCGATATGAGAATTGATGGCGTTTTGTCGGGAAACTTAACGGCAAAAGGCAAGATTGTTGTTGGTAAGACTGGCGATGTAAAAGGCGAGATTACATGTCAAAATTGTGACGTAGAAGGTTCTGTTAACGGAAAACTTACCATAAAGGATTTGTTGTCGTTGCGTGCAACCGCTAAATTCCTTGGCGACATTATCACGACAAAACTTGCCATTGAGCCAGGAGCAATTTTTACCGGCACATGCAAAATGAACGGCGAAAAAGACGCGACAGTTGAAAAAAAATAACATCAACAATTTTATAAAATATACCAATATCGGTATAGAAATGTTGGCCGTAATCCTTGTTGGTGTTTTCGGCGGACAGAAATTAGATGAGGTTTTTGAAAACGAAAATCAGGTTTTCACAATTGTCTGTTCTCTCGTGGCAGTGTTTGCCGCAATATATTTGGCGATTAAGGATTTTATAAAGTTAGGAAAATGAATTTCTTTCTTCGTCGGGCAACGATACATTGTTTTACATACGCAATTTTGTTCTTTCTTGGCATTATCCTTTCACCAAAGGAAACGCTCAAATATACTCTTACACTTATTTCTGCATTTTCTATTGTGAATATGCTTGGGGAATTGGCATTTGTCTTTTTGACAAAAAAACAGGACAAGTCAAGTATGTTTAAAATCATCGTCATACGAACGATTAAGTTTTTGTGTTATTTATTTTTAACCATACCATTGTTATGGTTTGATGAGGTTTCTTCCCGAGAAATAAAGTTATTTTACGGTTTATTTATTGTTGGTTTGTTTTTCTTGTATGTGTTCATTGAATTCTCATTTTTTTCATCTCGAGAAAAAATGCAGAAGTAATTGCCATTAACACAATGAAAAATGTACCTTTGCTTTAAATTTATTAATGATGTCAACAGCGAATACAATTTCCGAAAAAGTAGTTACCACGCACGTTTTGCAAGCAATGAAACAGCGTGGCGAGAAGATTTCAATGCTTACTGCCTACGATTATTCTTTGGCAAAAATTTTGGATCAAGCGGGAATCGACGTGATTCTTGTAGGTGATTCTGCTTCAAATGTGATGGCGGGAAATGTCACCACGTTGCCAATCACGTTGGATCAGATGATTTACCACGCCGCGTCGGTGCAACGGGCGGTAAATCGTGCGTTGATTGTTGTTGATTTGCCGTTTGGCTCGTATCAAAGCGACCCGATTGAAGCGCTTCATTCGGCTGTGAGAATTATGAAGGAAACCGGCTGTGGCGCAGTAAAAATGGAAGGCGGTGAGGAAATTATCGATTCTATAAAACGTATCATTACTGCTGGAATCCCAGTAATGGGACATCTTGGTCTTACGCCACAGTCAATCAATAAGTTCGGAACGTATGCCGTGCGTGCTCAAGAGGAAGCAGAAGCAAAAAAACTGATTTCCGACGCGCATAAATTGGAAGAAGCGGGCTGTTTCGCCATCGTGATAGAAAAAGTTCCTGCCGTTTTGGCTGAAAAAATTGCCAAAGAAGTGAAAATTCCTATTATAGGCATTGGAGCAGGTGGCGGTGTTGACGGTCAAGTGCTTGTGTTGCACGATATGTTGGGAATCAACAAGGATTTTTCCCCTCGATTCTTGCGTCGGTACGCCGATTTGTTTTCTGTGATAACAGAAGCAACAAAAGGTTATATAGGAGATGTGAAATCGGGTGATTTTCCTAACGAAAACGAGCAATATTAATGGATTTTCAAGTTTTATACGAGGATAATCATATTCTGGTTGCGAACAAACCGAACAATATGCTTGTGCAAGTCGATACGACGGGCGATGTGGCTCTCGAGGATTTGGCGAAGCAGTATATCAAAATCAAATACAACAAGCCCGGAGCCGTTTTCCTGAATGCGGTGCATAGAATAGACCGACCTGTGAGCGGCGTAGTGGTGTTTGCCCGCACAAGCAAGGCGCTGACACGACTCAACGAGCAATTTCGTTCAAAGGAAATCAAGAAAACGTATTGGGCAATCGTTAAAAATCTTCCCAAAGTTGAATCAGCCACGCTTGAAGACTATATTCGTCGTGATGCGAAAAAGAATAAATCGTTTGTGTGTCAAAAAGATGCCAAGGATGCAAAACTTGCACGGCTGAGTTATTCGCTCATTGCATCTTCAGAGAACTATCATCTACTTGAAATAGACCTACATACGGGACGACATCACCAAATTCGTTGTCAACTTTCGCACATGGGGTGCCCGATAAAAGGCGACTTAAAATATGGTGCAGAACGAAGCAACAAAGATGGCGGAATTTCGCTTCATGCCCGCTCTGTGGAATTTATTCATCCTGTTACCAAAGAATCAATAAAAATTACCGCTCCTGTTCCCGAAGATAATTTGTGGAAAGCCCTTTCGGAGAGTTTGTGATTTATTTAATAGCCTGTGTCGACTAATTCTCATTCAGATTAATGATATAATCCGAATAGATTTTCTGATACTGCGGCTTCAGTTTTACGGCGTTTTCCTGTAGCACGTCATCGTATTGTTGTTTCTCGATTTCGGTTTGCTTGAACATTTTTTTCGCATTGTCTGACGGGCGTTGTGTGGCCGTTTTCGACTCTCGCTCCTTGTCTTGGTCACGTTCTTTCTCGGCATTTTCGGCCTCAAGCATACGAGTAAGGATTTGTTCCTGACGCATAAGCGTTTGAGGAGTAATGTTCTGATTAACAATGTCTCGTTCGGTTTGGTCTAGAAGTCGCTGAATGTCTTTTAATTGCTGAACACCTTCGGGTGAAAGTTCGCCATCTTTCATCATTTGATTTCCCAACTGTTTGAGCATTTGTTCCTTCATAAGCATTTCGCTCAGTTGTTTCTGCATTTGTCCCGACGGCATTCCTCCCTCCTTCATTTGCTGCATCATCTGTTGCATTTGTTCTTTGAGCGACTGCTGCATCTGTTTCATTTGTTGGAACGACGGTTTCTGTCCCTTGCCGCTATTGCGTGGATTTTGGCATTGTTGCTGGCCTTCCATTTGCTGTGCCGCCTGCTGTTGCATTTGTTGCAGAACTTCGGAGAAAAGCAGTGCAAGATTGTTGGCCGACGTCATGATATACTGCTGGCTAACTCTCGCCAGACTTCGTTGTCGTTGTTCAAGATTATCGATTACGGCATTCCCGTTTTTCAGTATCTCGAACATTTCATTATTGATTGACTGCGAAATCTGCGGGACACGTAAACTCAGCGTATAGAGCGAGTCTTTAATTATCTTGAAATTCTCTTGTAAAATGTTTTGTTTGTTTGCCACCTCGGCATATTTGGGGTCGGCATACGAGAGTTTACCCGTTTGCGCCATCAAATCCTCTTGTTGGAACGAGAACGTGAGCAGATTTTCAAGAATCTGCCGCATATTCGCCATATCCTCCATATTCTGATGAGCCATTTGTTGCTGCATCATATTCTGCATATTTTCGGCAAGTTGCTGAGTTTGCTCGGCGGCGTTTTTCATTGATTTCGATGATTTTGAACGTTGCCCCTGTTGCTGTTCCTCCTGACTTTGCTGCATAGCGTTCTTTATGTCTTGGAACTGTTTGTCAAAATTTGGTAAGTCAAACTTTTGCTGCAATGATTCGTTTTTCTTTTGAGCGTCTTCGTATTTTTTCTCAATAGATTCCAATTCGCGAGATATCTCGTCAAGCTTATTTTGAATTTCCTCGGAATTCTTCTCGCTCTTCAACTGTTCCGACAATGCACGCTGTTCTTCAGCAAGTTCTTGCAGGCGTTCGCTCGTTTGATTAACCGATTCCTCAACATCCATTCTGTTCAACAGTTCCAAATCCCTGTCAAGTTGTTTTGAAAGCTCTTCAAACGACATTTTCATTTCCTCAGATTTGCGGATAAACTCATTTTTGTTGTAATTATCCATCATCTGATTAAACTCTTCCATCATTTTTTTGAGTTCGTCATCCATCAGCGCATTGAGCAAGTCTTCAATTTCTTTCTGTTTCCGAAGAATTTCCTCGTCACGTTCCGACAACTTATTCTGCATATCGTTCTTTTGTTCAAGCGATTGCATCAATTCTTCTACGTTTTGCTTTATCTGTTCTTGTTTTTGACGCATTTCCTCAAGAGCCTGTTTGCGTTCCCAATCGGAAAGATTCTCGTTGAGCAATTTCTGTTTCAATTTGTCGAAATCCTTCACCAATTCTTGCGTAAGCGACGACGATTGATTAAACGAAGATTCGATTTGTTGTGAAAACTCATCCTGCATTTTTTCAAGTTCCTCCTGCGTTGGTATCTTGAAATCATACGTTACCGTTCGTGCCGACTTATAGCCGTTAACAGCATCATTATCAAACACTTCAAAATAGTAATTCACAACATCGCCTTTTGAAAACTGAGCGAAATCGAACATATAAAAGAACTGCTGGTGCGCATTGGCCGGCGAAAATTCCAAAGGAACGCGTACTTGGCTTGAAGCAGAATCGTTCAAGAAATACACAAAATCCAACGAAGAGAAGCCGTAATCGTCTTGAATCTCACCCTTGAAATAGTAGGTAAAATACTGCGAACTATCCTGTTTTTGTTCAACTTGAATGGTTGGCCTAACATCAGGAATAGTGGTAAACGTATATTTTATGATCTGTACCGTGTCGAGATACGCATTTTTGCCAAACAACGTATAAGGTGTTGTCGTCATAATTCGTTGACTGAGAACAAATTTGTCATCTTTTTTAAAAAAAGCGATTTGTTCGTTTTCTTCCGACACGAAAAACAACGAATCAGCATCGGCGGCATCCACGGTCCACGAAATTCGTGTGCCGACAGGAATTGTCAAATCCCCCGTGTTTGTTACGGTCACATTATCAAGCAAAGTATAGGACGGAACCGTCGCAACAATAGTAAAACCAAGCAGTTGCGGGAGCGGAAACACTTGCAACTGATAGGTTTTGGAGCGATATTCGTCGGCAACGAAGGCAAAATTCAAGGAATTATTGCAACCACGAATAACATACTCAAACGAGGATGCCGTTTTTTTCGTCATAAGAAAGACATTCCCGCCAATTGAGATATTTACCCGTTCAGGCACAAATTTGCCTTCTACGTGCATTATAATCGTAAAATCCTGGCCTTTTAGCACCGTGAGAGAATCATTGTCAAGAAAAAACTCAAACGGAGCGGGTTTTTCAAAAAATTCATTGTGTTTCACGATTCGTTTTGCTCCGTCAGCAATGGCGCGAGGGTAGAATACCAGCACTAAAACGACAATAAGGAGCAAGGCGACAAAATATTTCCAATACCCCAGTAATTTCTTGAAATCAATGGCCGATTCAAACGGGATAGGTCGCAATCGCGCTATTTTCTGGTTTATGGCGGCAATTGCCAACGCATTGTCGGCATACGACGCCTCGTCGGACAATTCGAGCGTGTTGAGCAACGTATCTTGTATTTCGGGGAAAAACTTCGTTACAATTTCCGCCGCTTCCTTGTGAGAAAGGACTTTTCCGATTTTGTGAATTTTTCCGAACGGAATCACAATATATTTCACAAACGCCACGAGAGCCAATACAATTGAGACGTAGAAGACTATTGTTCTAACCGTTGTGGGGAAAAATGCGAAATATTCAGCACACGTGATTATCAAGAAATAGAAGGCGCCAATCAGCACAAACAAAATGAGCCCTTTAATAAATTCGTTGGTATAAAATTTTTTGGTGAATTTATCTAACTCATTGAGAATGATATTGATATTGGATTTCTCCATAGGCATTATTTCGAAAGCCACTGTTCAGGATCCAATTTTTCGAGTTCTTTCCAAATTTGCAATTGCAAAACGGTAGAATTAGTTTCCGGGTCGGTGTAGATAGTGCCTATTTCTTGTTTTGCCTTGATTTGCTGTCCTGCTTTCACATTGACAGTCACAAGGTTATCGTAAACCGTGTAGTAATTTCCGTGTTTGATAAGCACTGCAGTGTTTCGACCCGGAATAAGAACAACCTTTGACACTGTGCCATCGAAAATAGCACGAGCACGGGCACCTTTCGTAGTGGCTATTGAGATACCATTACTTTCAACCTCAACATATTCCAACGTAGGATGTTTATGGCGTCCGAAATGTTCCGTGATTTTTCCCGTAGCAGTCGGCCACGGCAAGCGTCCCTTGTTTTCGGCAAAATTCTTCGACACGAGTTTTTCCTCTGGCGTCAACGTATTTACCGTCGTTGCATTATTGGTCTTATTCTTTGTTTCGGCCGCCTTGCGTTTTGCCTCAAGTTCAGCCTTAATCAACGCTTCAATTTGTTTATTCAACTTACGTTCAAGTGCTTGTTTCTCGGCAAGTTTCTTTTTCAAATCCTGCTGACGAGCATTTAGTTTTTTTATGGTTACGTCTTCCAAATACTTGTCCTGCTCCAATTTACGGGCTTCGGACTGCTTTTCAGAAACAAGATTTTTCTTTTTCGTGAGCATTTTCTCCAGATCATATTTTCGGGCGTTCAGGCTGTCTTGCAACGTCTTGATTCGCTCCGCTTGCTGAATCATATAATCGGAGTAATACTGCAAATATTTCAATCGATTGTATGCCTGATTGAAGTCGTCGGCCGACAAAATGAAAATCAGTTGTTCATACTGAGAATTGACCTTGTACAAGGTGAACAACGTCTGATTGTAATCTTTCTGGACTTCCTCCAATTTGGTTGTAAGCGTGTGTATTTGGGAATTAGTGGCAAAAATGTCTTGTTCGATAAACTCAATTTCCTGTTGCAGAGAATTCACATAATTCCTACGCTCAACAATCTGTTGCCCAAGCAACGTGGCACGTTCAATGGAGATTGACTTGCTTTTTTCCGTTTCCTTCAATAACTTGCTTGTTCGCTCTATTTCTTTCTTTGCTTTGGCGGCTTCTGCCTGCACCTGTTTCACGGTTTTCTTCCCTTTCTGGCAGAAACTCTCTGTCGGAACACACAAAATCAAAGCAAATATGACGAACAGAATCTTTTTCACTTCAAATCAACTTTTTGATATTTATCGGGATTATTGAACGGGAACGACAATTTATCGTTAAAAATGACTTTCGAGTATCTCAAATCACAGTTGATTTTCTTTGTCGGAAGTTTTGCCTTCACGCTCAAATTCAACGGAAACGAAATATTTTGAATCGTCTCGAAATCGGAATATGACAACTTGATTTTCACCTTTTCATTGTCGAGTTTCGCGCTTTCCTCAACAATATCAACCTCGTGAATTCTCAAATTGGAATTGGCGATTTGCCACGTTTGCAACAAGGGAATCGTATCGTTTTTCTTGAATTCTTTCTTCGAATGAGACTTTAGCACGATTTTATTGTCTTTCTTATTGATATCGAACGACTTGAACAACTCAACCGTATCAACACGCTGTCCTTGGGTACAAAGAAACAACTCGTCAAGCAGAATAGCCTCAATTGTCTTATAATCGATTGATAAGCCCGTTATATTTGAGATAGAGTCAAGTGGCCCGCCAAAATAGGTTTTCTGCAATTTGGAGTAAAATTTCACGCTATCCTGAGTCAGAACCGCACGAAAGACGTCAATGTTCATTGCCGATACGCCAAGCCATACAATGCTGTCCTTCTTAATACGGATATTTCCCTTGATTTGAGGAATTGCCTTTGCGCCTTTCACATCGAGTGCAAATGAAAACTTGACCGTATTGAAATCACCATAATGCTTTGTAATAGAGTCATATAACGCAGATATCTCAAACTGTTTCAAATCTTTGTCGCTCACCACGTTTTTCGACGAATGACACGAAGAAAACAGCAACAAGCCCAAAACGATATATGTTAATACCCTATTCATCTACAAATTTTTCCCAAAATTATCTTTTTTTACCCATTTTCACATATAAATCGTCTAAAAAGCGTTTATACTCAAAATTATCGGGTGAAAATTTTACCGCCTTTTTGGCGTATTCTTCGGCTTCGGTGAAGTTATTCTTGGCAGTGCAAACCTGTGCCAATTCGTAATAGACGGCGGCACTTGAGGGCTTAATTTTTAAGCAGTCAAAGTATAACAGTTGGGCTTGGTCGTAATTTTGGCGATTTTTCTCCAAATTGGCAGAGACAAAGATTTTTTCAAATTCAGCCATTTTTTTGTCATACTTGACCGAATCCTCGTAGGTTTTTAACTTTTGCGAAAAACCGTTGAATGACAAGCCAATCAAGACCCAAATGAGAAAACATATCTTTGTACCTCGTGCGTTCATGCCAGTATTTGTGTAACAAAGGTTACAACGACGCATTAAAATACCCAAAATCTGGCTTTTTCTTTATCAAATCTGCCAAAGTGTAGCTATCGAAGAAATCACAAACTGTTTTGTATAATTTTTCCCACATTGGGAGCGTACGGCAGATAGATTTCCGTTCGCAGACTTTTGCGCCACATTCAAGGCACGCCACGGGAGCCAACGATTCTTCGGTCACGGTCAATATTTCTCGTATTTTATACTCTTCGGGGGCACGATTCAACTTGTAACCGCCGCCACGTCCGTGCACGCCTTCAATAAGTCCTGCCTTGGAAAGGCTGGTCGTTATGTTTTCCAGGTATTTCAATGAAATATCCTGACGTTCAGAAATATCTTTTAAGCGGATATAGTTAGAAGAACCTTGTTCCGCCAAATCAATCATAACTCTAATTGCGTATCGACCTCGCGTTGATATCATCATACTTGTGAAAAATTTTCGTCTAAAATACAAAAAAAAGGATTTCTCTAACGAAAAATATCTTTAACTTGAACAAAGATCCTTCCTGAAACTATTTTGAGGACGATTGTACATCATAATCAAGTCAACTATTTAATCATATAATACAAATCCGCAAGATTTCTACCCCAATGATCGTAATCAAGTCCACAGCCGACAATCCATTTATCCTTTGGAATCACCAATGGATGATTTGTCACATTGTAGCGAGCAGCATCAACACCTTCTCTTATGCACATCGGACAAACGAGCACCCGCTTCGCATGTGCAATTTGCAAACACCAATCCATCATATATTCAATGGTTTTCCCTGAATCAATGAAATCTTCGAGTATCATAACCGTCTTGCCACAAATGCTTCCCTCGTCTGGCATTGACAACGTAGTGATAGAATTCCTTTTCGTACCCGAATAACTTTTCAACAACGCATATTCTATATCGAAAACACTCGACGGGAAATGCTCGAACACCCGTTGTGAAAACCAATTGGCACCATTTGCCATAACGACAAAAACCACCTCGCCTTCAAGGGATTTAATTATTTCACGCGTATCCTCCACCACACATTGAACTTGTTCCTTGGCTACAAGCATTTCAAATTGAGAATCTTTTATATTCATAACTACAACTTACTTTTCATACAAAGAAAAGAAATTCTTTTTATTCCTCGTTGCAACAAGAAAAAACAATTTTTGTGGAGGATTTCCATAGATGTCGTGCTTTCTTCCGTATTTGCGTTTACAAATAATTATATTTGTGAAAATTTTCAGACGTAAAATTTGGGGAATTTGAGAACGAATAAAAACGAAAAATAATGAAGAAAGTACCTATAAAAAAAATATTATCTGCCCTATTTCTGTTGTTTACCATGGCAGGATGTGAGGAAATCATTGAAGAACCCGAAATAGAGGAAGAAAAAAGTGTTCAAGAACTTGTTGACCAATACTTTACCCAAGAACAACAGGATATGGCCAACACGGCAAAAGAGGTTTCATACCTGACAGACGACGAAAGAGATGTGATATTCTTCTGTAACCTTGCCCGTCTTGACGGCAAGGCTTTCTGCGACGCATTGCTTGATATACGAGACTCCGACAACAGTTATGAGAAATCGCTTGTAGAGACACTCGACACGACCAAAGACGTTCCAATGCTCTATCCCAATGAGCAATTGTGCAAGGCCTCGGCGGCACACGCCGAAGACATAGGTCCGAAAGGATTGGTGCAACATGCATCTTCAGACGGCACGAAAACATTCGACAGAGTGCGACAGTATTATAACAGTGGTACCATGGCAGAAAACATTGCTGCCGGTAACGGAAAAGCGCTTGCCATTGTTCGTCAGTTGCTTGTTGACCAAGGAGTTGAATCACTCGGACATCGCAAAAACATACTATCGGCAAAATACAACCGAATTGGCGTTGCCATCCGCCCACACTCTACGTACAAGTACTGCTGCGTGCAAGATTTTTCGGATGATACGGGAGAATAAACGTTACATCATACATTGTTTCTTTCGCATGGAAATATATGTGAAAGAAGCTATTTCATCTTATAACTTACAAACGCGAATGCCGTACTATCGGGAGACCAACTGTTTACATTGATAGTCCCCTGCCCTCCAAAGAGTTTTACGAGAGTGGTGTAATCCCCACCTTCTGGCGATATCATTCGTATTTCCACGTTTTTGTTTGCTGGGTGGTCACCAGGGTTGATATCGTTTTTGTTGTATGAGATATACACAACGTGTTTCCCGTTAGGCGAAACGTGTGCAAACCAACTATCGCTATTTTCGTCGAATGTCATCTGGGTCTGTTCACTGCCGTCGGTACGCATACGCCATATCTGCATCAGGCCAGTGCGTACACTATTGAACCAGATGTATTTCCCACACGGAGAATATTCACAACCGTCATTGAGTCCTTCCGCCGTTGTCAGACGTTTTTCCTCACCACCACAAGCGGGAATGGTGTAAATATCATATTCACCATTGCGTTCGGCACAATACGCCAATGTCTTTCCGTCTGGTGACCAGCCATGTAAGTAACTTGGCGCGATGGGAGTAATAAGTTCCGGCTTACCCGTTGCAAACGGAATCACATACACACGGCTTTGTCCGTCTTCAATAGTGTGATGACTCACAGCTACCTTGTCGTGAGCGGGAGAAAGTACGTGGTCGTTGTTACACTGCGTACAGAATCCGGTATTAACTTCACGTCTTTCGTGTGTCTCGATATTATATGTAAACAACTTTCCATGACCGTTGAACAACAACGTTTTTCCATCTTTCAGCCAATTGGGTGCTTCTATCAGTTCATCAAACGTGGCAACAACAGTGCGTTCGTTTGTATGAATATTAAATATTTCTAAAACGGATATAACATCACGTTCCTCAACTTCTCTTCGAATTGTTAATACATTCATTTTCTTATGATTATAAGATTCTCCACAAAAGGATTTCTTGTTTTTACAACACAAAAATACAAAAAAATGTAAACTTCCCGCCACCCTCCCTATCTTTTGGTCAACGCATTGGAAGGTGTACCATTTGAACAAATTACGCAAACAAATTTCTCTGAGCGTAAAATTTTTTCGGTGAAAATTACTACTGAGCGTAAAATTTAGAATTTTCAGTTCAACTCCTGCCCATCTTGTTCTGCCTTCAACCGAGATTGAAACATTCTATCAATTTGTTTTCTATTTAAATATTATTTCCCAATGCCCCTTGTCACCCGTAAACAACTATATTTTCTCGTAAGGTTCTCTTATACCTTTTCGGGTATAAATCTTGCTTATTTTCTGTGGTATCTTAAAATTTTATACCCGAATTAATATAAATTAAAAAAAAATTATACTTTTGACAAAATTTACACCCCTTCGGGTATAAAATAACGAATATGAGTAGTGAATTATCAACTTTTGTAAAAAATGCTCGCAAGCGGTATCGGCTGACGCAGGTGGAAACGGCAGAAAAGGCAGGTGTAGGTTTGCGGTTCGTTCGCGATCTTGAACAAGGGAAAACGAGTCTTCAAATGGACAAAGTTGACCAACTTTTGCATTTGTTCAACTCAAAATTGGGAGTTGTTGAATTAAAAAACGATGAAGAATGAAAAAAGCCAATGTGTATATGTACGATTCGCTTGCAGGTGTTTTGAAAGAAGACGAAAATGGTTTTTCTTTCAGTTACAATCATACATATATTTCATCGCCAAATGCGGAGCCAATCAGTTTAACACTGCCGCTTACCGACAAAGAATATGTAAGTTCCACCCTTTTCCCTTTTTTTGACGGCTTAATACCCGAAGGATGGCTACTCGACATAGCCGTAAAAAACTGGAAAATCCAGGAACGAGACAGAATGTCTCTGCTACTCGCTTGCTGTCGCGATTGCATAGGTGCGGTAAGCATTGTGCCAATCGAAAACGAATAAAACCGATTATGAGTAAATGTTTATATTGTTATAAAGAACTTGCTAACGGCGAAACTGACTTTCACCCATCTTGTGCGAAAAGAATCTTTGGCACAAAAGAAGCTCCTTTGCTACCATATACACGAGCTGACATAAACGAATTGGCACAACAAATTATTCGTTCGCAAACCACGGTGCCAGGTGTGCAGGCAAAATTGTCGTTGGATTTGACAAAAGATTTACAAACTGGGAATCAGCGTTTTACCATTGTCGGACTCTGGGGACGATTTATTCTAAAACCTCAAACCGAACAATATGAATGTCTGCCCGAATTGGAAGATGCGACAATGCATTTGGCAGAAATTGCAAACATACAGACCGTTCCTCATACGCTCATACGTTTTCAAAATGGGGAACTTGCATATATCACTCGAAGAATTGATCGTACGCACAAAGGTGGGAAAATACCTATGGAAGATATGTGTCAACTTACCCAACGGTTGACGGAACATAAATATAGGGGCAGCTATGAGCAAATCGCAAAAGCAATCGTTACATATTCTTCTGCGCCCAATCTTGACCTTGTGATTTTTTTTGAACAGGTTGTATTTTCGTGGATTGTTGGGAATGCCGATATGCATTTGAAAAACTACTCTCTTTACAAGCAAACCGAAGGTTATAGACTTACTCCTGCATACGATTTGCTGAATACAAAAGTCGTAATGCCACAGGATGCTGACGAACTTGCATTGACATTAAATGGCAAAAAAAGAAAACTGACCAAAACTGATTTTGTAACGGCTATGTCTGCATTCAACCTCAACGCCAAAACCATTGCAAATATCTTTCAGAAATTCATAAACTGCCACCCTCAATGGAACGAATTCTTAGCCAACAGCTTCCTTCCCGAACATTTGAAGGATTCGTATAGGAGATATATTGAAGACAAGTTGAAATTGGTGGAGTAAAAGCGATGCTATTATGAACAAAACAATCGTCTTTATTATTATGAAAAACTTACCATAGACAATCTGTGATTATAAATCTAAACAGTCCTCTTTGAGTAAACCATTACCTTTTTATCAATCATTATCAGTATAATAATTTTTTCTGAGGGGTGAAATTCGGCATCGGTCATATTCACAATTCATTGATACATAATATATTACAAAGGTGATTTTTGTTGCGTTTTTTTGAGATTATTCGCAAAATAAGGGGGTGGGGAGATAAATATAAATTTATGGAGAATTATAAAAACGTCTTAATCTTTTTATACAAAAACATTTGCATTCTGTTATTTTTATCATTTCATAGGCGTAAATCTTCTATTTTTGGAAACTATACAATCCCTCTTTCATTAATTATTCTTTAAACCACCCTCCTTGTCATTCATTTTTTCCGTTTCTTTCTTCCAAACTCACATTTTATTTCTATTTTTACAAAACAAAAACAAATAATATGATATAAAATATTTGTAACATAGTAATTTTTGAGCTTTACGCTTTTTATTCTTTTCTCGAAATACGACCAAATTTCATGCACGAGAATAACGAGGCGAAGTTCACGTTGTGGCGTGAATTGATTCGTGCTTGTTGTGCAAAGGTAACTTGGTCGTAACCTCGAGATATACAGGCAAATAAGCGAACAATTGACGCCTTTTTTAATGGAAAATATTTTCGATATACATATAGGTCATGCTATAAAGCAAGAACTTACAAAACAACGACGGAGTGCGGCTTGGTTGGCGAACGAGTTGCACTGCTGCAGGACAAATGTGTACCTCATATTCGAAAAGAAATATATCGATACCGAATTGCTTCTTCGAATTTCCAACATTCTTGAATACAATTTTTTCGCCCTATTGTCCGACTATTTTGAACAAAAACGAAAGTAAACAATTGTCGTGATTTTCACGACAATTTGTTAAGATATTCACTACAAATTGCAATCAAATACATTTTTGTCTCTCTGTATTTTTGAAAAAAATTATAACAATGAGAAAAATTAAAGTATTATCAATTATTTGCTTGGCATTGCTGGCAATGGTTGGATGTAGGAAAAAAGAAATCAACAAGTTGAAAGACGAAGTGAACGACCTGAAAACACGTGTTACGGTTTTAGAAGAAACTTGTAGGCAGAACAACACAAACATTGTTTCTCTACAAACAATTGTAAACGCGTCAAGCGAGAATGATTATGTAACAAGTGTTACGCCAGTGTTAAATGACGGGGTTGAAATTGGTTATACAATAGCTTTCAAAAATCAATCACCCATTACCATTTATCATGGCAAGAATGGTACAAACGGAACGAATGGCACAAATGGAGTTAGCCCAATTATTGGCGTGGCAGAATTTGAAAGCATATATTATTGGACTTTGAACGGTGATTGGTTGCTCGATGACAATGGCAGTAAAATTCGTGTGACAGGAGAAAACGGCACCAATGGTACTAATGGTACTAATGGGACAAATGGTACTAACGGGACAAATGGAGAAAATGGTGTTACGCCTCAATTGAAAGTAGAAGACGATAATTGGTACGTTTCGTACGATAATGGAGAAACGTGGAATTTTGTATCGCAGGCAAAAGGCGATAAAGGCGACCAAGGTGATTCCATGTTTAAGGAAGTAACATACGACGATAGTTTTGTTTATTTCACCTTAGCGAATGATACTTCGTTGAAAATTGCCCGTTACATTGCCATTGTTCCTATTGAAAAAGGTGCTATTAAGGCAGGATTTTCTGTTTCCGAAGGAAAACAAGTTTATTTCAGTCAAGGGAACTTACAATATAAGGCAAGTACAAAAGTCTGGAGATTTGCTCAAAATCAATGGGAAATAATTGGAATGGATAATTTAAACATAGCAGAAAATTACGCAGATTGGATAGATTTGTTTGGATGGGGTACTTCTGGTTGGTCTGAAAGTGGAGCTGTTTGCTATCAGCCTTGGTCTATAAGTACTGAAAATTCTGATTATTATGTCGGTGGATCTTACGAAAATAATTTAACAGGTGATTATGCAAATGCAGATTGGGGTGTGTATAACAAAATTGCTAATGGAGGAAATCAAGTTGGTTTATGGAGAACATTGTCTTTGGAGGAATGGAACTATTTAATCAACGAAAGAGTAAATTCAGAAAATTTAAAAGCAGTAGGAACGATAAACGGAATAAATGGAGCAATACTATTGCCAGATAACTGGGTGTTGCCCAAAGGGTTATCTTTTACTGCTGGTTTCGCTATAAATGATGATATAGATTCATATCAGACCATAAATAATTATAGTATTGCTCAATGGTTAAAAATGGAAAGTGCAGGTGCAATATTTCTTCCTTCAGCAGGTTATAGAAATGGAAATACAACTATCAATCGAATGGAACAATATGGTAATTATTGGTCATCTACTGGAACAGATATAAATTCTTCTTATTTCGTAGATTTTGGCAGTCACACGATTAACCCTGGAAGCGTTCAAAAAACTCATGGTAGAAGAAGTGCACGTTCTGTTCGTCTTGTTCAGGATATTGAATAGCAAAACGTTATATAAAATAGAAAAGGGAAGAATGAAATTTTTTCCCTTTGGGTTGTTACATTGCTTTAGAGATTTACCAATTCAACAATGATAATTCTGTGGAAATACACAAGTTAATACGTATATTTCAAGAATTCGAACAGAAACCATGCACTTGAGTATGAGCACATTTTATGATATGTGTCTCCTTTGTCGCTATCTGCAAAATCAGATATGCTTTTAATCATCATACACTTTTTCCCTAAGATATGAGCAGTCATATAAAGACCATAGCCTTCCATATCTAAGCCACGGAGTTTCTGATTCTCTTCTAAAAGATTCTTCATAAATCCCTTGTCTGCTACAACATACGATCCACATGCGCCAGGCTTGAAATGTATGGAAGGAATCTTATTCATTAGATTAAGATTCTTGGCATCAAGTGCTCGCAAAATAAGGCCTTCCGGATGTTTCTCTTCCATAAATGTATTCATCTTGCCTTTCAAATCAAAATCGCACTCCAACATTTTAGGATTTTTCTTGAAAAAAGTGCCATCATTAGACTCACAGAGTTTTCCACTTCCATAATCATATTCAGATTCTGCTATGAATATATCACCAAAATCGATGTGGTCGTTTTCTCCTTTTTTAAATCCTGCACATATGCCAGTCATAAATAGTGAGTCAATATTAAATAAAGAAAACATACACGAAGCCATTACAGAAGCAGCTTGCATTCCTGGCATATTATTACGACCAGCAATAATTTTCAATGTATTACCTAGTTCTGTACGAAGGTCTGCCGCAAAGAAATCGTTGGAAATACCATCAATTGTCACTTTTCTCCATTCTAATCCAGAGGCAATCTTCATCTGCTCGAACTCTTCAGACAGTGCGCATATGACGCCGACATTATATTGGTTCTTATTTTGGATACTTGTCAATAATTGTTCTTTTGTGGAGACGATTGCTTCTACTGCATTTTGGAGAATTTGTTCCCAATCATCCTTTTGTAAATCATAATGGATGAGTTTCCACAATTTGTTTTCATATTTTTCGGTATTTGCGACGACTTTTTCTTCAAATTGAGACAGCCCAATTACATATATAGGCTTTTTAAATCGTCCTATGCGATACAATTCATTAATAAAATCTTCGCTTTTACCAGGCTCAATAGGATCATCATCATCCACAGGAAGAACCAGGTCCAACAGGAGTAAATCATAAAAATTCTTTGATAGTTTTTGCCTACCTGAATTTAGAGAACGGGCCACTTCTATATTGTCGGAATTAACCATACACATACCACCGGTAAGTACCGACTTGATACGAATAACTTTATTCATATCATCATCCATTATTAAAATCTTAATCATTGTAATATGCCATTTAATTTTGCTAATAATTCTTCTTTCCAGTCTTCGTTTTTCAAATTATAGTAAACGAACCCCTTGTAAATATCTCCATATTGTTTCTTAAAACGTTCATCCAATGCATTTATGCGCACTCCATCCACGAAACTTTCATACATAGTTACGACAATGACAGGAGTCTTTATGCGACGAAGCTTCATAAATCTTAAAATATTCGCCCCAGCCAATGGCTCCTGCTCGCCATTATCATCTTTTTTGGTGTCATAAGTATTCATACTGACATCTAATAAAATGACATCATATTCACAGCCATGAAAGAGAACCTCTTGTTGTGCTGTATTATAAGATTGTCTATCTGTTAAGCAACTATTTTGAATATGGCTATCACAAAAATTCTTGATATGCTGAAGCTTGGGAGCATTATCTTCTATAATCAATATTTTTTTCATTTTGCTTTGAAATTACTTAATTTGATAACAATTCTTGTTATGCATTTCCCATCAACCGCATTCATTAAAATAGAATTCTCTTTGCAAGCAAGATCTTGTTTGAGAATTTTATTTATTTTGGCAATGCCACTACCACCTTCTCCTATAGCGAATGATGTGCTATGAAGTTTTTCTTCAAAAATTTGATTTAATGTCTCGGAATCTTCTGAAGTGTCATTAATGAATTGGCATCTAACTTCATCAGAACTTATTTCAACGTCTAAAATAAAATGACGTTTTCCATCCATTGCATTGACACTATGCTGAAACATATTATAAAAGATATTTCTTAAAATATCTGCATAGTGCATAACATAACAGGCCTTAATCATAAAGGACTCTCCTTTAATTGAAAGTTGGTCATTAGTTTCCACAGCTGTATTTGACAATCTAATAGTATTAAATACCTGATAAGATATCGTTTTAAAATCAACATCTTCAAGTTTCGGCTGAGAAACATTGAACCACTTAGAGACTTTCTGAATTTTCAGTCGAATTGCTTCTGTTGCGGAACGTATTTGGGAAAGCATCTCAGTGCGAGCATAACCATCTGGCATGTCATCTTTTATGGTACTTTCAAATGTTGCGATATAAGATAGAATCTGATTCATGAAATCGTTGTCGATGTAATTTCTAATATTTTCCAAACTTAACTCTGTTATTTCCCAAAGCCATTTAAACATTTGCTGACAAAAATAGTGTTTGTCTCCATCTTCTAATTTAAGAGACAGCCCTAGCTCCATTGCCTTGAAAGCACACTCTTTGTCAGTTACATCATATACAAATAATCCCTCTGGTTTTTCTTTTTTATCATAAATTTGGAGTTTCTGCTTAACCAAAAATGTAACGGCATCATCAAAACTTTTTGAAAACTGCTTTAGAGCACCGTTTACAATCCGTTGTTCGACATAGTTTAAATTATAGGTATCCGTCCAGAAAACATCATTTTGGTATTCTCCGTCTTTAATTTGAAGAATCAAATTCCTTTGCCCCATCTCTGGTCTTAACATACTCTCCAATTCCCCATGACGAACACGTGTACTTAAGTATGCAACAAGACCATAGTCACTGTTAAGGAATTGTTCTTTAATCTCATCATAAAGACTATTGAACACTTCATACAAGCCATTGCTGTTGATAGAAATCTGTGTCTTACTCTCTTCTTCATATCCTTTTTGATTGTCAAAAAAAGACGAACCACTAAAATTGACAACATAGATATTCTTTCTTTGAGAAATAACAGTGTCTACCAGCAACTTATACCTACTTAAAAGGCCATCTATTTCAGTAAGTTTATAGTTGATGATAGCATCCTCATTCGCATATATTTTACTTTCGTCCATATTTCTTGAGAGATTGTAAACAAGTAGGGCATCATCTATTTTTTTTAGTTGCGCTTGATATATCTCTTTTTGGGGCGAATTCAAAGATATGTTATATTGAAGAAGTTTTTTTCTTTCAGATAGTCTTTCTTTGAAACTGTCTATAATAGAATAATGCTTTAATATTTCATCATTATTCAAAAGTGAAAAAAGAAGTTCTATTTTTTCTTTACCTATAGACTCTACGTCTACAACATCAGTTAATTCAGATGGTTTACTTATATTATTAAGTTCGCAAAACTCCAACAAAATAAAACTCTTATCTACTGAGTCCTTACAAGTAAGAGTGACAAATATTAACAAATCAATATTTCTTCTTATTCCTTCATAAAGATTGTTTTGTAGCATTTGTATGATTGACGATGTGTCAACTTTGGCCACGGAAGCCACATCCTTTACATAATAGTCAACATATAGATTTATTGCCCTTTGAACTTTACCTTCCTTAAAAAGGCAATCAACCATCTTTGCTACAGCAGTTTGCCTGATTGGGACATAATCTTTTGCACTATTATATAAAATTTCTGCATGATTATATGATTCCGAGAATAGTCCTTTTTTATAAAAATGCTCAGCATTTATTGGTTCCGCAATATGCAATGGCAATGACAAGCTATCCACTAAGTCATTCTTTATGCGTTTTCTCCAAACATTACATGCCACAGAGTTTACGTCACGTGCTTGATAATTCTTTATGTATGTTATTGCTTCATCTGCATTATCCCACATTTTTGAAAAAATGGGATCATAGTACATGATACTCATTAATTTCAGACGATAATCAACATATTCATTTGATTCTACTTTATAAAAATAATCTAGTCCAGCTGCAATTGTAAAAGAATATATATTCTTGTTGAATTGGTATAGTGTATACAGATTCTTTTCCACATCTTTATATGTTAGCACATTGTAAATTGCCTGAGCTACAGTATTCACCGGAGCGTCAGCCTTTTGTTTGTATGGCGTCTCATATCCTTGTTTAAGATATATAAGGGAACGAGTATAAAAAACAAATGTATCAAAACAACAGGTTGGATTCTCTGTCATGATTTTCTTTGCATAATCACGACAGTTTGCGTATTCACCAGAATAATAACAATCAAGCATATCTATATAGCGTTGATTATAATATCCGTTTAATGTCCTTCCTGTCAACGCTACTATAGGATACAGACTTATATCTTTCGTTTTATTGTACAAATAGCATCCTTTTGCAACGATTTCTTTGTTACATGGATTTTTCACCAATATGCTTTTAATAACTGCTACAAGAATCTGATATCGATCCACTAAGGAGGACAATGATTCAAACATTATAGGTAAAGATAAATCCGTGTTACTATACTGATTGTAATAATTTAATCTAAACAATATGTATTTATAATAATCTTCATGCAAATCCGTCCTATTACGTTTATATAATGCATTCAAATCCTCATCAAACTTATAAGGAGATAATTTCTTCTGACTGCGTTCATATAGATTATATAGTATAGACAAAATATAGTTATTATTATCTTTGCAAGATAGTAGCGTTTCAGAAATAAAAGTCAAACATTTTTGGCTTTTCCCTTCGTATTCATACAAAAGACATTTTGCCTCATAATACCATAAGGAAACACCTATTTTATTATTTATTTCTTCAAGTATGTTGTGTGATTCGTAATAATCACCAAGTAGAAAACAATTTTCAAATTGGATTTTTTTTTCTACAAACCATTCTATATTTGACCATTGTCCTCTCATATAAGAAAGAGTCCAATTAATTTCCTCTAACACAGAGTTAGGCCTAAAAAAAGTGGACTGTTTCTTACATAGTTCATCTAAGGATTTAGGATAAAGGACACCTTCAATATCATGGGGGACTGTAGGATAAAAACTCTTTATACAGTCTACAACATCTCGTATTTCTACAATATTACATAAAGCCTTCAATGAATTAATGGCTTTTGCCTTAGATTGTGTTCTAAAGATGTTAAGATATGCTTGTTTCTGATAATATGCTTTCACTTCTAAAATACAAAAATGTTTACAAATCTAAACTGTTCTCTTTAAGAAGAAAATCGAAGACTCCAATTGTAAGTATGTCTTCTTCATTGGTTATGGCATAGTAGCCTTCGTATGTTGTAAACTCCTCAGCAGTAAAACCATACGTACTATAATTTTCTTCGGAAATCTGTTCAATGGCATACGCTCCGCACACAGAGCACAGCAACATAACACAAACAACAAACTTTTGAAGTGCGTACAATATTCTCATAAGTCCCAATATTAATTGTTACAGGAAATCTAATCTCAAACTAGAAAATTTGAAAATTTAAGTGGATAAAAATAGAATATTTTTTGAAACTATTTTCAAAAAGGAGATAGAATTTTTATGTTTTGTGATGAGATTCCTCACTACGCTACGCTCCGTTCGGAAAGAAGGTTAACGCACCGTCAAACATCATTACCGACAAATTTCATTTTCTACCTTTGAAAAATTGTCAAAATTTCAAAGGTGCTAAACAGTATGTAATCTAAATTTCTTTTGGGTAGTAAATTGCTCTTTTGGGTAGTGGATTTTCCCCTTTTGGGTAGTGGATTTTCCCCTTTTGGGTAGTGATTTAAATCTTTTGGGTAGTACGCCAAATTTGATATTAACATTCTCATTAAAAATGTACCACCGTTCGCATTGAAAAGTGTACCATTTGAATGGATTACGCAAATAAATTTCTCTGAGCGTAAAATCTTTTTTTGTAAAATTACTACTGGGCGTAAAATTTAGAATTTTCCATTTACTATGAAAGTATCCAATTTTGTCGCCAGTGACGATAAAATTCAAAATATGTGTCATTGAATGGTTCAAATCTAATCTTTTTTCAATTGTCGTGACAGTGTCACGACAATTTGCATAATGGGAAATTTTTTTCCTTCCCAAACATTTTAAGGAAGTGCTTAAGGTATATATGAAGATAAGTTAAAGTTGATAGAGTAGTTTATTAATTTTTGTAATTATTCTTCTTGTCTAATTAGAACATTAGCATTCTATTCCATTACTTTTTTATGATTTGTAATCCTAAATCTGTGCAAGTGTATTGTTGGTTTCTTGCTCTTGGCTTATCAGGCTTAGTCATTTTTATCGCCTTCATTTCTAATAGTTTATCCAAATATTTCCGTTTTTTTTGCTTGTATGAAGTGCTGTCTATACCCTCAAGCATGTTTCGTCCCGAAATTTCGGTAGAGCACCGCAGAAGACATATTGCCAGATTTTCCATAACCAATCTGGGAAGCACTTGGACATAACTTGGACATAACTTGGACATTTTTTTGATAACCATCTCAATGTCAGCAAGTTCAACTTGGACATTAACTTGGACATTAACTTGGACATCGTTGACAAAATCAGGATGGCAGGGAATGTCTATTAGGAAAAAAGTTCTCTCTTCGTCGGTTTCAATCGTTGCATGTTTAGAGCCGTTCTCCGCCAATGCTTTCTGAATGGTTGGGATTCCTGTGGCTCTTCCTTCCGTCAGATCCAACTCTTTCAAGAACTCGCCTAGTCGCCGGTTGCGGTATCTGCGCGAACGTAAGGATTTTGCCTCTTTGATGGCACGCATACTAATAGATCGGTCTGGACCAGAATAGCTCAAGATGCTTATTCTGTCAGGTTCAATGGTAATTTCCACAGGTTCGCGTTCTTGGTAGTTACGATGGTATAGGGCGTTTACAACTGCCTCTTCTAACGCTTGATACGGATAATTGAAGTATTTCTTCGATTTCTCGTCATTGAGCAGTTTTGTTATGCGCTCCTTCACGACATTGATGCGAAGATAACCCAAGGTCTCCGCAATCATCTGTGGCACAGTTCCTTTGATTGGCGGGACCTCTATAATATTATCGGGATTGTTCTCGCGTCCATCAGGAAACATAACAATCTCAACTTGTGTGGCTTTGAAAAACTTGGCTGGATTTTCAGAAAACATCATGGCTGCCACATTTTTTATCTGCCGTTTCTCGATAGGACCATCCAGCAAATCCATCTGTTCCAAGATACTAGACAGGTTACCTGTAAAATCGCTCTCTGCCAGTTTACTTCCAACTCTCGACAAATAGTCTTTCAGTAAAAGTGGCGAGATGTCGCCAAGTGAAATGTTTTCATTGCCACGATCGTCGTAAGGCGCACGATTCGCCAAGTTACGTAGTTCTTCTAGCACCTCACCCTTGGCTATAATGCTGCTTGTACCGCTACGGATATAGAAATTTTCCTTGCTTCCATTTTTCGCTGTCACGTTTTCTGGCACAGAATAAGGACGATTGATACCTGCAGGACACCATATCGCCAGTACATGTTTTCCATCAACTTCTTCAACACTTGTTCTGGGCATGTAGTAAGGTGACATTTTGTTGTTATATCCTACCATCTCCTGAAGAATGCCGTCTATCTTCTCAATGGGTAGCCCCTCCACTGGTCGAACGACCATACCTGTATCATCATCAGTGTTCACACCAACTAAAATATATCCACCTCCAAGGTCGTCGAAATCATTGGCGAAAGCACATACACTATGGTATATACTTATAGGATTCCAACCTTTTTTGAACTCAACTCTGTTGGACTCAATCTTCTGCTTATTCAGCAGCTCTTCTATATTTATTGCCAGTGCCATATTTTAACTTCGTATGCAAAGATAATCATTTTAATTTGTCAAACTCTTATATGCACATCATATCCACCAATTTCATTCTGCAATTTTATTATTTCATAGGTGTAAATCTTCTATTTTTGAAAAATATACAATCCCTCTTTCATTAATTATTCTTTAAACCTCCCTCCTTGTCATTCATTTTTTCCATTTGTTTCTTCCAAACTCACATTTTATTTCTATTTTTACAAAACAAAAATAAATGATATGATGTAATATTCTGTAACATAATAACTTTCTGAGCTTTACGCTCTTGTTCTCTACTGTTGAAAATCGGCAAAATTAAAAACTCTATGGGGATAAGCAAGCGAAAGTTCACGCTTGGCGTGGATTGTTTCGAACTTATTATAGAGTCAAGGTATTTGCCGATACCGCAACAGTAAATAAGCGAACAATTGACGCCTTTTTTATGGAAGAAACTTTCGATATACATATCGGTCATACAATAAAACAAGTGCTTGTGCAACAACGGCGGAGTGCGGCTTGGTTGGCGAACGAGTTGCACTGCTGCAGGACAAATGTGTACCTCATATTCGAAAAGAAATATATCGACACCGAACTGCTTCTTCGAATTTCCAACATTCTTGAATACAATTTTTTCGCCCTATTGTCCGACTATTTTGAGCAAAAACGAAAATAAACGATTGTCGTGATTTTCACGACAATTTGTTAAGATATCCACTACAAATTGCAATCAAATACATTTTTGTCTCTCTGTATTTTTGAAAAAAAT